>ULZG01031835.1_pt1 | contig 108009 bp, 96 predicted proteins | sample 1962881 | NCBI WGS metagenome assembly ULZG01 (sample SAMEA4835883, study PRJEB28245) | human gut metagenome | biome: gut microbiome; material: fecal sample | place: Denmark | collected 2008 | reverse complement strand
ATAGGGTATAAATTTGCGAAGAAATAGGACAGGTCCCGCTACATACGGAGTACCTGTCCTATTCTTTATTTGTTCTGCCTAACAGATAATCAGAAGTTACATGGAAATAATCAGCAATTACACTTAATTCATAATCTGGAACAAACCGTGTTCCTTTTTCAATTCTTAAAATTGTCAATTCCGTAAAATCAATCCCAGAAAGAGAAAGACGTGCTGCCAAAATCTTTTGGGAAATATCCTGTTTTTTCCTTAATTCTTTAACGCGAGATCCTATTACGTTTTTGCGTTCACCATTCCAATATATTTTCATAATATCCTCAATGTTTCTAAAGATGAAGTTACATTATTGATTCTAGCGAAATGGAATGGTAATATACTTCTAAAGATGAAGTTTTAAAAAATATTTTATACAACATACAAAGAAGAATAATATAAAGCTTTTATTATGTGTTTCGGAGTGGAAATAGGGGAATAATAGAACAAAAGAAAAAAAGATTTGGTACGATGAAAGGAAGAGAGAAGCATGGATGAGCGAGTATGGGAAAAAACTGCACAGTTTTTAAAGGAACTTCGATGTGAGGATACCGGAAGACTTTCACAGTTACAATTACCAGAGTATCAAAAGGCTATGAAAGAAAAATTTTCATATCAGCCGATTTATGAGCAGATAGTTTCTGAAATGACAGATGAACAAAGATGTGTCATTGAGAAATATGTTGGCTTGACAGAACAATGTGCAGAAGAAGAAAACCAACAAGCTTATCTGCAGGGAATGGTGGATATGCTGCTTTTACTATCCGGAAGTGGGATATTGAAAGTTCCCTCCAACATGTTGGAAAAAATCAAGCAATGGAAATGATCAAGCGGTTCATGCATGTGCATGGACCGCTTTGCTAATGTTAAAACTAGAAAAAAGCTAGATAAAATTTGGAATAAAAACAGAATCACTCTGTAACATCAATTTACGTGCATTCATCCCGATTCTTAAGAAGGGTAAGGATATTTTCTAAGATAATCTGACATTCGCGCTTGGAACATTTTGAGAGTAAACGTGTAATCTCAGCGGTAGTATCATCTCTTGTAGAATATAGATAAGCATCTACGGAAAGATTTAATTCTTTGGCAATCCGAAGAAAAAGAGAAAAGCTTGGATTGCATGCGGCACGCTCAATATTTCCATAATGTGTAAGATTAACTTGAAGTCTTTCAGCCATTTCTTCTTGCGTTAAACCAAGTTTTTCACGGTAGCTACGAATCATATCACCTAAACGACTATCAATCTGCGCCATGTGTACTATTCACCTCCATGAAATCTAGTGTATTATGCAACATTGGAAAAGTGAAAATAGTAGTGAACAATATTTGATGTGGTGTATTAAGCAATATTAAAAAAGAAAATGGGATAGAGGCACATAATTTATAATAAGGGATTGATGTGCAATATTAGGCAATAGGAGAAGATTCAGTCATAAGAAAACGTTAAAAAAAGCGTAACAGCAGATAGAAAAAAATGCGGTTTTAAATATGGTGTCTCATACCATATTTCATATACTTATAAATATAATTGTCAAAAAAGAAAGACGTTACTGTGGATAGAAAATCTGCAGTGCGTCTTTTTCTATTGGAGTAATCCAAGAAATAGAAGCCCACCACTTCCGATTTGATTTTCGAAAATTCAAATCGGAGGAAAAATGATATGGCATATAACAAAGCAAAAGAAGAATATAAATGGAAAGTATGGAAGGAACAAGAAGAGAAAAAATTACGTGAACTAGGCGTCTCAGAAGAGGTTATTGCAGAACTTCGTGATTATGACTGGAATTGTTTTAAACAAGAACGTAACTACAAAAATCATCAAATGCCTGATACAGATTTTATAGAGAGAACTGAAGATGCTTCCGGAAAGTGGGAAATTCAACAGCCTGTTAACGTGCAAGACTTCATAAAGTCTTTAGATGACAATAAACTAAGAAAAGAACTGCAGAAGTTGGATCAAGTAACATTGTATATTATTCTTTTAAAAACGTTTGGTTATGGTACAGAGGAAATAGGGAAATTGCTTGGAATGAAAGCGAATACAGTTTCTGCACGAATGAAACGCTTGAGAAAAAAATTAAAAAAATATTTTTTTTAGCGTCATATTTTGTTGTGGAAGTTGGCTAGTAAGTAGGAGAGGTAAGTTCTCTCCTAAGTAGGAATTTTTCCTATACATTTTCGGGAAGGTACTTAGTGCCTTCCCCTCCTCTGTTCCTTGATAATTGGATATCCGCATTATAGAAACTTTCCCATCCGGCGGAGCGTAGCAGAAAGAAACGCCATGATGATATAAAAGGATGGTTCAGTTATTCACTACAACGGACGGCATCAGTGATCATCGTTTTATATAAGAGCGCCCCTTTTATTCTGTAAGCATCCAGGCAGGAATGTGACGCCATGAGTCCGGGTGGATGATAATGATACACCAAAAGATCCGAATGCAGGGATAGATAAACCTTACGTTGTAATCAGTAAGACGTTTGGAATATCTGTGCGGATGTTTTGCCAGACATCCGGCTATAATGTGCCCATTTGATATCGGGGAAGTGAGAGGACAAATACGATATCCAACAACAAAAGAAAATCAATCGAAGTGTGCTGTTGATATCAGATACATGCAGCCAGAGTAACCAAATCTCTGGCTGTATTGATGTGATATTAACACAAATATAAAGATAAGAGGGTGGAAAGATGCATCGGAACGAATATCGGAGAATGGCACACGAAGAGGTGGAAGAGATATTCAGAGAAATACTTCCACAAGCAGGAATGAAAGTTCGGGAAGAACAGATCACACTTTGCCATCAAATGCTTTCCAGCCTGTGTGGAAACAAGATTGCATTATGCGATGCAGCAGTAGGGGTAGGAAAGACTTATGCATACCTGGTAGCGTGCATTCTTTTTCGAAAATACAGTCAATTGTTATCTGGATATTTTTCTATGTGCGGTCAGAGTCAGCCTATTGTGATCTCAACCTCAAGCATTGCATTGCAGGAAGCCATCCAAAGAGAATATATACCTTTTTTATCACAGGTTTTATTGAAGAAAGGAATCATATCTGCCCCTATCCAAGCAGTCATCCGAAAAGGGAAAGAACATTTTGTATGTGACAATCGGTTGGAGCTTCGGTTGGATGCAGTACGAAGAAAAGCAAAAAATCCACTGCAGAGAGAAGCTTTATATGCATTAAGAGAACAATATGACATGGACTCCGTACAGCATCTGAGTGGGTTTGACCGCAGGATGGTATGCGTCCCCAAATACTGCCCGGAAACTTGTGAGATGAGAACGTACTGTCGTTATCAAAAATATTTAAAAGAAGCTACAGATGAAAAAGTATTTATCCAGATCTGTAATCATAATTATCTACTGGCAGATACACTTCACAGAGCCAATGATTTCCGTCCTTTATTAAGAAATTATCAGGCACTGATCATTGATGAAGCACATAAATTTCCAGAAGCAGCAAGGCAGATGTATGGAAAGTCTTTCGGACCGGAAGATTTTATGGAAATCTGCAGTCTTTTAGAAGGGGAACATTATACCCATATTGCGGCAAAACTTCGGGAAGCATTTTCACAGCTCTTTGAAAGCCTGCCAAGACCACAGGGAGTGTTAGAAGAACAGGCACGTTTTCGCTTTGTTCTCAACAGGGAGTCCAGACAGGCATTAAGAAACAGCATCCGCTGGTTGCAGCGGGCGGAAGATCTGTTGATCGGGAATTTATCTAGATGGACAAAGAACCGGCTGGAAGAGAGCAGGGAAGTCCTGTTACAGTTTTTAAATGTGGACCGGAACAATATATTGTTTTTAGAGTATACATCAAAGGGACTGCCAGTGTTTTGCACTGTTCATCGAAAAACAGAAAGTTTGATAAAGGCAGATATTTGGGAGCGTGGCTTTCCAGCCATTCTTACATCTGGCACCTTAAAAGCAGGGGAGAGTTTTCAAAGGTCAGAGCAACTGAACGGACTCGAAGATGTCGGAAGAGTACGTGAATATCAGGCTGATTCACCGTTCGATTATGATGAAAATTGTTTACTATACATGCCAAGACGGAAGAGAAAAGTGTATGATAGCTATCATGGAGAAATCCGTTTCTTGTCTGAGCAGATCCGAAAGCTGGTATGTTCCACATTTGGACATACTCTTGTACTGTTTACCTCTTATTCTATGATGGGGAATGTATACAGAGAATTGAGAGGGAATCTCCCATTTCCGTTGCTGAAGGTATGGAAAGATTCCCAGTCAGTGATCCGTGAATTTAAGGCACAGAAAAATTGTGTGCTTTTTGCAGCTGGTTCCTGCTGGGAAGGCGTGGACTTTCCAGGAGATGTAGTATCTTCTTTGATTATTGTCCGTTTGCCATTTGCGGTACCCGATCCTGTGAGGGAAGCAGAAAGAGAACGATATCAGACTTTAAAGGAATATATTCAGAAAATCATAGTGCCGGATATGCAGATCAAACTGCGCCAGGGATTTGGACGAGCAATCCGGACGGAAACAGATACTTGTGTAGTGTCTATATTAGATTCCAGAGCAGGAAGAGGAGGGAAATACCACAAAGAGGTAATTGATGCACTTCCAGTATGTCAGATTACAGACAGAATGGCAGATGTAGAAAATTTTATTCGGAACCGAAAACGAATCGAATACTATATGTAACAGATTGTAGAGAAATTGTTGGTAGTGCTAAGTTTTCCAAAGAAAATAGAGAAAAATGTAGTGAGTATTTTAGGAGAAACCTTTCGGAATTGTTGGTATTTGTGAATAGCTTTCATAGCATAGGGTGGGTATACTGTGTATAGCGTTAGAGGAAAGGAAGTGAAGAAATGGAACATTTCATAGTGGATATGCAGACAGAAAAATCTAAGAAATACTATTTTATACGGGAAGAAGTCAGCCAAGAAATCGTTCTTCTTCCTTCCCAATATCTAATGCATAAAATGAGGGCGAAAGGTTCGCCAAACACCATCAAGAGAAGCGCTCTTGTGATTTCATATTACTTAAACTATCTGTCTGAGAATCAACTAACGATGGAAGATGTATGGAATATGAAATATGAAAAGCAACAGGAACATTTTACAGATTTTCTTATATGGTTAAAAGCTGGGATGCATAGCAAAGATGAGTACACGAAAAAGCCATACAATGAAACTTGCAATGCATATCTCAAGGAAGTGTTTCGATTGTATAATTTTGCTGAACAGCAGGAAGGGTGCGAGCAAAGTTTAAAAGTACTATCTGACGCACAATACATCGTAAGAAATTCTGTAGGAATTCGAAAGATACTGAATCGGAGAAGTTTTCACGGATACTTAAAGGAAACAGGACATATAGGCAGAACTATAGAGCAGGACAAGATCGTTATTTTACTAAAGGCATGTACAAATTGCCGCGATCAAGTCCTGCTTTTATTATTAGCAGAAACAGGTTTCCGAATCGGAGAAATTTTGGGCAATCGCTATGCAACAGATATTGATTATGAAAACCATCTGATCTATGTAAACTTTAGAGAAGATAATGAAAATGATGCACGTGCCAAGAATGCAGAATTCCGAAAGGCAAAAGTCAGTGATGCGACATTCGAAATCTTAAAGTTTTATCTGGAAGAATATAAGGACCTGATCTTTCAACAAGAGTATCTTCTGGTCAATGTGTCTGGAAAATATGCAGGGAAGCCAATGCAGGACAGCGGTGTACGGAGTTTGATGGAGCGTCTTGAAAAAAAGACCGGAATTAAAGTGACACCACATATGCTGCGACATTATTTCGCAAATACCAGGAGAAAGGCAGGGTGGAAACTAGAACTTATCAGTCAGGCACTTGGTCATCGGCACATTGAAACAACTATGAAATATTTGAATATAACAGAGGAAGAACTGATGGAAGCAAGTGATGCATTTTACAGCCAGCACCAATCCCTGTATGGAGTTGATCATCTGTTATAGGAGGAGGCGGTTATGTGCCTGCAATCAGATTACTAGATACTGAGCATCAAACGGAATTGGCCTATTTGCATGAACAGCTTATAACGGGAGAACCGGTACAAGACAAGTCATGGAGATATGCAGAAGAATATCTGATGCAGTTAGGAATTTATAATGTGATTTTAGTAGAAGAAAATGATGTTCGGAACTATAAAAGGTTTCTGCTTGAGGATAGGGATTGTACGATCAGGGCAGCAAATAGTATGACATCATTTCTCAGAAACAAAAAAGCATACTGGATTGAACAAGAATATGGTGATCTACTGGAAGAAATTCGGCAGTGCGAAGGAATTGAAATGCCATTAACGGGTAATATCAAAAATTTTCTTATTCGGGAAGGAATTCACCATATCCGAGAAATTGATTATCCTATCCGAGAAAAATATGAGCAGTATCTTATGAAGGAAAAGAAGCCAGAACAGGTACTTCGGTATTTAAAGACATTGGATCGAATCAAGCAATATCATATCAGACAGGAAATGAAACAATTTGCAAACACAAAAAAATTTTATTTGAAATACGAACAGCAGATCCTTTTCCTGCCATATTTGCCAGATCAGAAACTGGCTATGGAATTTGATAAGGTACGTGATAAGACAGAATTGGTATGGGATTTTAGTGTCAAGGCTTCAGAAAAGATGAAACAGCAGATTTTTCAACTACTCATACATATTCTTGAGAATGTAAAGGATCCAAAGGATCGGAGAGTACGATTCCTGCTTCCTATGCAGTGGATGTATCAATATTGCATCAAGCAAGGGATAGTAGATATAGAAACCATGGAACAGGAAGAGATTGATAAATTAGAAGAGATAGTAAAACAGAAGGTGGTTAACTATAAAAACTCCATGCAGATTGTGGATAACAGTCGAAAAATTCTCTTTATGAGTGGAAAGCAGATCCACTGGCATGCAAATGTATGGTACATGGAAAAATTCCACCTTGCACCAGAAAGAGTGAATCCATGTAATCCGGTGAATAGGTTATCTTTTTACCAAGTAGAAAATTTGAACAATAGAAAGCTGCTACAGGAATATGCAAGATATCAGATAGGAATCACAGGTCTGACCATTGGAAATATTCGAAGCCAGCAAAACTATGTGAAAAAATTTCTAAAGTATTTGGGGCCTGACGTATGTGCTCTTGATGTAACTGAAAAACAGATAGGTGCATATTTTAAGGAAATCCAGCAACAAGAAATTCAAGCAGAAACTGTGAACCGGCAGATACTGGATATCACAAAATTCTATGAGTATCTAAAGATAAAAAACCATATTAAGGAAATTCCGTTTCACCCAGAGTACTATGAGCAGAAAGTATATCCTATTCACCATGACAGGAGTGTTGAGGAAGATATTTATATGGAAATACTTCACAAACTGAATTTATTTCCAGAGGAATTGCGGTTGATCTTCCTGCATCTATGGGCAACAGGGTTAAGGATCAGCGAAGTATGTACGCTAAAAGGAGATGCATACTACTGGGATGGAGAGGATGCCTGGATCAAAGTGTATCAGATCAAAATGAAGGCAGATAAAATGATTCCTGTTCCATTTATGCTGTATGAGGTTATGCAACAATACATAAAGAAAAAACATATTCATGCAAACGATTATGTTTTTCAAGCTGAACAGGGTGGAGCATATAGAATAGGTTCATTTGTAAAATGTTTTCGAACGCAATGTAAAAAGCACAAAATAGCAGATTGTGAGTATGTATTTAAAACACATGATTACAGACATACGCTGGCAACCCAATTTTATGATGATGGTGTACCGATACAGACAATTCGTGATTACCTTGGTCATGTAGCAGAAGAAATGACTAAACAGTATGTGGACTATATGCCTAAGAAGATTGAAAAAGCAAATGATAATTACTTTGATAAACCAGAAAATAATATTGCTTTGACAATCACACCAAAGAAGCGGAGATATAGACATGAAAAAGGATAGGATACATATTTACGAAATGGAAAGCTATAAGCATGCCTCAGAAGAACAAAGAAATTCTATGAGAATATGTAAGATCCGTTATTTTGATCTGGAAGGGCTGCCATCCAGGGAAGTGAAAGAAATCTTAGAAGCCTTTATATGGGAACGGGGGAAGACTTTAGCATTATCGAGCCTTGCTACTGAACTAACCATCTATAACAATATACGGAAGTTTTTGATAGAGAAGAATATAACAGTATTGCAGAATGCTGATCCAGAAAAGACTGTCAGAATTTTAAAGGGGTGGATGTTGGAAAAGGGATTGGCCTTGTCCAGCATGAAATACCGGGCTGCTTACGATATAACAGCCAGAGAAACACCAGCATTGGAAAGAAAACTGCGTCAGATTCTAAAATTTGCTGAAGTGAAAGATGAACGGGAAGAACAAGAAAAAGATATATGGGAGTTGGAAAAATTTGAATTTCCAATCAGAAGAAATCCCATAAAAAATGTGAAGACCCTTAACTTCACCGATATTTTACAGCCGGATATCAGAGAAGAGGTAAAAAGAGTCATATTCTTACATTTAAAATATTCCGCACTTGGGACAATACATTCAGAGATGACTGCAGTAAAGAGATTTAGCCGCTTTTTAAAGGCAAGAAAGCCGGAGCTGGAATCATTGCAGGAATTGAGCCGAGAAGATATTGAAGACTATTTGATATACTTACAAACGGAGACAACGGAAAGAAAGAATTATCGTTCCGATCTGTATGGCTTAAAACGTGTGATTGAAGATGTGGGGAATATATATGAGAGAAGGCATCTTCTGGAACTTTTCTTAAATAATGATTTTCCAAGTACACCACGATATCAGTTTAAATTTTATTCAGATGCCACAATTAAGCGATTAAATTCCCACATTTTTAATCTGGACGAGCAGATAGCCAGAGCATTGATCGTTCACCAGCTTTTGGGAACACGCATTTCCGATACACTTACTTTAAGAATGGATTGCCTTAGAGAGAAAGAAGGGAGATATTTTGTCCGGATTGATCAAGTAAAATCCATTACTTATGAAAAGGCAGTTAGTAATGAGGTGGGGCGCTTAATTTTAAAAGCCATGGAATATACCAAAGAGCGTTACGGGGAAACAGAATATATTTTTGTAAAAAAGGATGATCCCTCGAAACCATATCAATATGGAATGATCCAGGCACAAGTTATGAGGATGATTCGTCAGAAAGATATACGGGATGATAATGGGGAACTGCTAAAATTCGGGACACATATTTTTAGACACTGTTATGGGAAAAAATTGACCGAGCTTCATATCGAGGATTGGATGATAGCAAGACTACTTGGACATAAAACATTACAGAGTGTCCACCACTACCGGAGAATCGGGAATAAAGTTATGGCTGATGAAACGAGAAAAACCAGAGAAAAAATGGACCTTATAATAATGGATATAATAAAAGGATGGGATGGATATGAATTATGAAAAGATGATAGCTGTGAATCGGATCGAAAGTGAGCAGAAAATTAAGCTGGCCACGATGGCTATAGAACAGCTGATAGAAAGGGGGGAATATCCATCGGTAACTCTGCTGGTGAAAAAAACTGGCTTATCAAGAGGTTTCTTTTATAAAAATCCAGAAGTGAGAAGCAGGTTGGATGCAGCTGTGCAATCGCCCAATGTATCCTGTCGTAGAATTTGGAGTGGGAGTAAAGATTCAAAGAATGACAACACCGAAGTACTGCAGATGGAAATCATGGAATATAAGGTCAGGAACCGAAGTTTGTCTCAGGAAAACGAGGAATTGCGAGGTCAGATAGAGGAACTTAAGGTTCAAGTGGAGAAACTAAAAGGCAGGATTAAAAAGAAAGAGCTTTCTATGCTGAAAAAATTATAGATTGTAATTGAAAGAAAAGGTATCTGATATGAAATACGATAAGATTGTAGAGATAAGTAAAGAACGATCAAAGCAGTATACGAAAATAGCATTTGGGGCAATAGAGGAAATGCTGAGAGAAGGGGAATGGATTACTACTGCTCAACTTATGAGAAAAACAAAGTTATCAAAAGCCATTTTCTATAGAAATAAAGATGTTAGAAGGATGCTGGAGGATGCAAGATATAGGCAACAATGTATGCTAAAAACAAATCTTGATAGTGTGATAGAAATTGAGAATTTACAGGAAAAGTTAAGAAAAGTCAATTTGCAAGTAATAAAGTTGAAATCAGAGAAGCAAGAATTATCAGCTATGAATAAAGAGCTTCAAAGAAAGATAGAGGTCATGAAGTTACAGTGATATAATTATTAAAGATACAAGTAGAGGGGGTATTTAAGGAGAACGTTATGAAGTACGATAAGGTTGTGGCAATGAATCGTCAACAAGGCAAACAAAATGCAGAAATTGTAAAGAATGAAATTCAAAAAATGTTGGAGAGGAAAGAACGGGTAACAGTAGCAGCCCTGGTAAGATATACTGGGTTTTCAAATAGCTTTTTTTATAAAAATAAGGAAGTTAAGAATGCTGTAAAATCTGCTCAGTTACAACAAGGAGAATGTTATAATCCTAAAAAAGCAATTTTTGATATGGTGCTAGAAGAAAAAGTCGCAAATCTTAAAATTGCGATTACAAAGCTTAAAAAACAGAATAAAGAATTGCTTGGCACGAATGAAAGACTTGAAAATGAATTGAAGAGAGTTAAGGCAGAAAATGAAGAGTTAAAGCAGATAATTAGTGGTAGATAATAAAACTTATATAAAACAAGGGAGCAGAGAGTTTCTGCTCTCTTGTTTTGTGTAAGTTAAAATTATAAGAATATAAAGAAACAATGAACCACAGGGTAGAAGCAGAGAAAAAACAATGTGGATGGTATGTGGAAAGTGTTAAAGCCAGTATTTAAGAGAGGTTACAGACATGGGGTTAGATTTATGGTTGTACTGATTTCACTTGTCGTTATATTCAAATCTCAGCTCACAAGTCTGGTCGAGACGATTTTCGAGAAGATTACAAGCGAGAGCAGCGGTATTTAAAGGGGGAAGTCACAGTGTATTTAAGTCTGGTATTTATTTTACTTATTTCATTTGCCGGAGCAATGCTGGAAAGTGCCTCTTTACAGAATGTAAAAAATTACAGAAGAGCAGATATGACACGGGCGGTGGAAAGTATATTTGCAGAGTATCAGAAGGAACTCTGGGAAGTCTACGGAATTTTTGCGCTGGAAGGAAGTTATGAGACGGGCAGTTACAGTGAAGAATTGTTAAAGGAACGGCTGGCCTATTACGGAGCAAGCGGGATGGATCAGGAAATTACAAGAATTCAGCTATTGACGGACCAAGGTGCCAGTGCATTTTACGAGCAGGTGACGGCATATATGGAAAATAAATACGGACTGGATAAGGTGAAGAAACTGGTTGGACAGACAGATACATGGAAAGCAGGAGAGGAGGCTTTACAAAATTATGAAAGGGACGGGGCAAAAACGGAACAGGAATTACAGGAGCTGTTGTCGCAGAAGGAGGAACTTCCAGAGGAAGAGAATCCCTTATCGCATGTGGCGAAATTAAAAAGCATGCCTCTTGTAGATCTGATTATGCCAAAGGGACGTGTAATGTCAAAAAAAAGTATTACGTTATCGGAAATGGTATCTCATAGAAAACGAAATCAGGGATATGGAGATTTCTCAGATGTAGCAGGATCGGAAAGTACAATCAGTAAATTACTGTTTGGAGAGTACGTGCTGGAACATTTCAAGATGGCTTCAGATAGCCTGCAATCTGGCAATGAAAATTATAATAGTGGAGATTCTGTCGGTGGAGATTTTGTCAGAGGAGATTCTGCTAATGAAGACTTCAGCAACGGGAATCGTGGTGACATGGCAGGTGCGGGGAGTCTGGACTATGAACTGGAATATATTCTGGAAGGTCACGCCAGCGACAGAGAAAATTTGGAGACGGTTGCCAGTAAGCTTCTTATGGTCCGATTTGTGCCGGATTATGCGTATATCCAGACGGATCCGGAAAAGAAAGCAGAAGCCGAGGCGGCAGCGCTTACATTATGTACGGTGATCGGACTTCCGGAACTGGCAGAGGGTGCCGCGCAGGGAATTTTACTTGCATGGGCTTATGGTGAAGCAATCATGGATATTAGAACGCTGATAAGTGGAGGAAAAGTACCACTTGTAAAGAACGCAGAGGATTGGAAGCTAAGCCTTTCCGGACTGATGCAGCTTGGCAGTGCAGGAGAAAATGTGGCAGCAGATAGTGGTAAAGATATGGAAAGCGGACTTGCTTATCGGGAATACCTTCGCATGCTGTTGTTCCTGAAATCCCAGGATGAAGTTGGGATGCGTACATTAGATATGGTGGAACAAAATTTAAAGATACGATATGGACAGACATTTTTTCGGGCAGATGCCTGCATCAGCAGAGTAGAATTTCACAGCACATGTAATCTGCGTCGTGGAATCATGTACGATTTTCCGACATATTTTGGATACAATTAAAAACGAAATGAATCAATAACGGGTGGGTGCAGATGTCCTTCCGCTCCCCCTACTGGGAGTTATAAAATTTCTGCTAACTGAAAACATAAAAAATGAAAGGAGAAAGATTCGATGAACTCAGATAAAGATATCCCTTTATTATCCAGCATATACAAATCCAAGCATACAGGAAGGGCATCTGCATCCACCCGAAAAAAAGGAAGCATTACCGTGGAGGCTGCCATGGCAGTACCAATCTTCTTTTTTGCGACGCTGGCATTGGTATTACTGCTGGAGTTGTTATCCGTGCAGACGGCTGTGCGAAGCGGACTTCAGGAAGCGGGAAAGAAGCTTGCAGTGCAGGCAGTAGAAGTCCCGGCAGTGATTCCGTCAAATCTGGAACGTGATGTTGTAAATTCTATTGGAGCAGAACGGTTAGAGAGAAGCATTGTAGAAGGTGGCAGCTCAGGAATTAATTGCAATCAATCTTATTTGTCGCCGTTTACGGGAATTGGAGAAATTCAGGCATCTTATCAGGTGCGGATTCCGGTTCCGGGCTTTTCTATAGCGCCGATTTCTTATAAGGAAACTATGAGGATCAAGGCATGGACCGGCTATGAGGCAGGAGGGTTTGGTGAAGAAGATGATCAGATTGTATATGTAACGGATACAGGAGTTGTCTATCACAAAAATCCACATTGCACGCATCTGGACCTGTCGATCCATGCGGCGGCGTCATCGGAACTTAATAGCCTTCGCAATGAAAGTGGCGGAAAGTATCATGCCTGTGAGAAATGTGTTCATGGCAGCAGTATGGGTGGAAGTGTGTATATTACTGATCAGGGTGACCGGTATCATAATTCACTGACATGCAGCGGATTAAAGCGTACCGTATATACAGCGAGAATTTCTGAAGTACCGGGAAAGCGCGCGTGCTCAAAATGTGGTGGAAAGTAGAATGCCAGGAATGATAAGTAGAATGAGAAGAGGTACAAGATGTGGGAAATATAAATAGAATGGTAGATATAGTTGTGCTGTTAATTCTAACCGGGCTGTCTGTGTCAGATATTAGAAATAAAAAAGTTTCCAGAAGAGTTCTGACATTGTGGGGAATATTGACAGTCATCTGGAAAATAGTGGACTTTTATCGGATCAGAGTGTTCCTGGAAAAGATGGAACAGACAAATGTAGAGAATCTTGTTGGAATCTGTGCAGGAATCGGAGTGGGAGTGCTGTTCCTTCTTGTCAGTAAAGTGACAGAAGAAGCAATCGGTTATGGGGACAGCGTGGCAATTATGATTCTTGGAGGATATCTGGGGTTTTGGAAAGTTGTGGGAGTGCTGGCAGCAGCATTTTTTACAAGTGGAGTCTGTTCGGTGATATTGGCATTTCGCGGGCGGGTGAAGACGATGCCATTTTTTCCATTTTTGACTCTTGGATATATTCTGATGCTGGCAGAGCAGGGAGGTGCAGCGTGAGAGGTTATACAGTAGAGATGTCATTCTTAATGCCAATCATTATGTTGCTGGTCATGAGCAGTATCTATGCATTTTTTTATTACCATGACAAGAATATAATTGCGGGAGCAGCTTATGAGACAGCGGTAGTTGGAAGCAATAAGGCGAGAGAAAAACCGGGTTCACAGACCGGAACTGGAGATAAAAGCGGGACAGATGCGGCGGAACTGGAAACACTTTTTCAAAGTCGCGTGAATGGAAAGTGTATCCTATTATCTACAATCCAGGGACAGGTTACGGTGGAAGGAGATGAAGTCTGTGTCCGGGCACAGGGAACATGGAGGAAGATGAAAGTCAGTGTGGAAAAACGTGCGGCAATTACAGAACCGGAGAAAAAGCTTCGGGATATTAAGAAAATAAAGGAGTTCGTCAATGGAACGTAAGATTACGATAGAAGAGTCAGTCCCTTATACAGAGGACTATCAAAATAAAATGCTGGAAGAAAATCAGGTGGAAGGACTGCTGGAAATGCATGGACGGGGAATGGATGACAAAAGCTGTTATGATTATGATGTGAGTGGAAAAGTGTCCATGAAAGCGCTCTATGAAAAGCATACGATGAGTGGAGAAGAAATAAAAATATTGCTAAAATCTATTTTGCGTGTCGTGAAAGAAGTAGAAAGGTATCTTCTAAATGTGAATTGTATTCTGATGGATCCGGAGTATATTTTTTACACAGAAGAAAAGTATTATTTTTGTTATTATCCACCGAAAGAAAAAAGTCTGTGGGAAGGATTTCACCATCTGAGCGAATATCTGGTGAAATGTGCAGATTATCAGGATAAAGAATGTGTCCAGATCGTGTTCCTTTTGCATAAAGAGACTATGAAAGAAAATTACAGTCTGGAACAGATTATAAAAGAGTGTGTAAAAGAAGAGGAAGAAAATGTTTTGGCAGAGGATAAAAATACAGACTTTGGAGCAGAGGAAGAAAAGGAAGGAAGCACATATTTTGACCGGACAGAACATGACTGGATCGCAAGCCAGGAAATGGGAAGTACGATACTCCGTGAGACAGAAAACCTGTGGACACCGATGAAGCGTTTTCTTCACAGACGCAGAAAACCAAAGTGGGGAGACTGGGACGGGCTGTATATTGAAGAAGAAGATCTCTAGTGTTATACTGTACTGACAGGAATGATGCCGGAAAAAAATCCCGGCTGGAATATCAGAGACAGGAGGCGGTTTGTCGTGAGACAGGAACGGTTTAAAATGGAAAGACAGGGGCTGGTGGAAGAAGGCCAGCAGGTGGAAGTAACAGAGAGAAGTCCGAATACGAACCTGTTTACTTATGTAGTGGAACCGGCAGTTGCAATGTCCGGAATTTACAAGACATCCGAGCGTATTCATGAAAAACAGGGCGTGATCAAAGAAATACAACATACGGACAGAGGATACTATCTGATTGTAGAGTTTGAAGAGTAAAATCTTGCAGAATAGCGTTGACATTACAGAAAATTAATGAGAGAATTTTCCTATGAGAAATTACAAGAAATTACCAATTTGTACAATTGCAATCGCAGCAGCGAATGTTCTGATCTTCCTCGGACTGTCTTTTATGGGTATGACTGAGGATTCCGCATTTATGATGGAACACGGAGCAATGTATGTTCCATATCTCATGAACGGAGAACGATATTATACACTGATCACCAGTATGTTTTTGCATTTTGGATTCAGTCATCTAATGAACAATATGGTGATGCTGTTGGTCATCGGTTACAGCCTGGAACCAGAGATTGGAAAGATCCGTTTTCTGCTCATTTATCTTGGAAGCGGACTGATGGGAAATCTCGTATCGGCATGGTTTGATGTGAGTCAGGGAAGCTATGCGGTATCAGCAGGTGCTTCCGGAGCAATCTTTGGAATTGTGGGAGCACTTCTTTATGTTGCAATCCGTAATCATGGACGAGTCGGAGAGATTTCAACAAGAGGACTTGTTCTGATGGCAGGCTTAAGTCTCTATTATGGATTCACCGCACAAGGGGTGGATAACGCAGCCCACATTGGCGGGCTGGTATCCGGGTTTTTACTGGCGGTACTCACATATTGGAAACATAAGCCGAAACATTATTAAAAATATTTTAAGGGATTGGAATTGTAAGGGTGAATGTAGTTTTTAGCTGGCAGTCCGGCAAATCTGGTTCTGAGTGGACAGTCAGTGTTCCGCCATGTGCTTCGATAATTCGGCGAGAAAGTGGTAGGCCTAAGCCTGTTCCGGACGATTTGTACGTGACAAATGGTTCGAAGATTGAAGATAGATGTTCTGGTGCAATACCACAGCCGTTATCGGAGATGGAGATAATCAGATTTGAATGCTCTTTCCATGCGTGAAAGTGAATTTGCGGAGAATAGGTAAGTGCTTTGCCGGTATCCAAAGATCTGTTACTTTCACAATTACAGGCAGAATCAAGATGATTAGAGCATGTAGATTGTTGAATCAGTACTGCATCGCGCGCATTTCCAAGAAGATTCAGAAGAACTTCCCGAAGTTTGATGGAATCTGCAGGCATAACAGGGAGTCCCGGCTCTATCCGGGAGATAAATTCAATATCGGTTTCAATGATGGAGGAAGCAAAGGATAAGGAAATTTTCTTGAGGAAGATGTCGAAATCTGTCGAAGAAGGTGACAGACGTTGACCGTTGTTGTATGCTGATAGCTCTTCCAGTAGTTGTTTCATATATTCGATGTCGCTATGCAAGTCTGACCAGTGCCGGATATTCAGAACTTCCGGATTGGATGCTTCGATCATCTGTAAGGTACTGTATATAAGAGTCAGCGGGTTGCGAATCTCATGGCTGATGGTACTGATATCCATACGGTGGGAGTGAAGAAGTCTAGTGAGAAGCTCTTCTTTCTCAGGACTTTCTGCCATGATCTGGTGTAATTTTTCATAATCAGATTCTGTGAACATAATGATTACCGCCCTTTATGAATTTATTTTTTCATAGTGTAGCATTGGCGGATAAAATAATCAACAATTTTTAAAATGACTTTTTAAAGGAAAGAAGGACATGAAAATGAAAGATGATAACTGCATTTTTTGTAAACTGGCAAATGGAGAAATTCCTACAGCAACATTGTATGAAGATGAAGATTTCCGCGTGATTCTGGATGCCAGCCCGGCTTCGAAAGGACATGCACTGATTATTCCAAAAGAACACTATGCCAATTTGTATGAGTTGGACGATGATAAGGCTGCAAAAGTTATGGTGCTGGCTAAGAAAATGATCACAAAGCTTACAGGCATCTTACACTGTGACGGGTACAATATCGTGCAGAATAATAACGAAGCAGCAGGACAGACTGTATTCCATTTCCATTTACATATGATTCCGCGTTATAAAGGTGACGAAGTTGGACTTGGCTGGAAGATGGGCGAGCTTACCGAAGAGGATAAGCAGGATATTCTGTCTAAATTATAAACTTGAAAGTGATGGAAATTAAATGGTGGAATCTGAAGATGTAAAGAAAGCTGAAATCGACAGGCTTTACAAAGAAAATGTAAGTAAAGTGTACCGAACGGCATTGTACTACGTCGAAGATCACTATGTGGCAGAAGAGATTGTGCAGGAAGTTTTCCTGAAATTATACGACAACCTGGGAGATATATGTATGGAGTCCGTGCCTGCATGGCTGATCACTACCGCAAAGAATATGGCAAAGAACTATCTAAGAGATAGTAAATGGGAGACGCCGATGGAAGAGGTTCCGGAGCAGGAGGTGCCATATTCGTCAGAAGGACTGGATGCTCAACTCATAGAAGTGCTTCGCCAGAAAGAATGCCGCGAGCTACACGATACGATCTTTGCAGATCTATATGAGAAAAATTCAAGATGGTATGAGGCAGTTACCGTTTCATATACTTTGGATAAACCACAAAAAGAAGTTGCAGACAAAATGGGGATATCTGTGGATACGCTGTATAGTACATTATACAGGGCAAAGCAATGGATTAAGAAGCACTACGAAGAACAGTTTCACCAACTGGATGGCAAATAAAAAACAGGTGCCGGATATGACACCTGTTTTCTGCTATCAGATATCTGCGTCAGAATCAGATAGTTTTGTAAGTATCTAAGCAGTTACCGATTCGATCAGATCAATGATGGTATCGATAGAATCCTGCTGGGAAGAATGCTTCATTGCATTGATGTATTTCTCGCGGTTATCATAGAGATCATGAACTGCACTGAGAAGTGTTTCGTTCGTAAGTTCTTCTTCCTCAAGCACCATACTGAATCCTTGACGCTCGAAAGAACGGGCGTTGAGAATCTGATCACCACGGCTTGCATTGGCAGACAGCGGAATCAGAAGATTTGGTTTGTGCAGGGCGAGAAGCTCGCAGATAGCATTGGCTCCGGCTCTGGAGATTACAATGTCGGTCAGTGCGAAGAGGTCACGTAATTCTTCTTTGATATATTCGAACTGTGCGTAGCCTTCCGTTCCGTTCAAAGAAGGATCGAGCTTGCCGCGGCCACATAAGTGAATGACCTGGAAGTTTTTCAGAAGTTCCGGGAGAATCGCACGGATGGCATTGTTCACGGCAACGGCACCGAGGCTTCCGCCGACAACCAGAATGACCGGTTTGTCGGAAGTGAAGTGAAGGAATTCTCTGGCGCGGTACTTATCTCCGCTTAAAAGTTCCTGACGGATCGGAGATCCGGTGAGAACAGCCTTGCCTGCCGGGAGAGAAGATAATGTCTCCGGGAAGTTGCAGCAGACCTTCGTTGCAGAAGGAATGGAAATCTTGTTGGCAAGACCCGGAGTCATATCAGATTCGTGGATAATGACTGGTACATGTTGTCCCTTGCCGGCAAGGACTACTGGTACAGAGACAAAACCTCCCTTGGAAAATATAACATCAGGCTCCAGAATCTTAATCAGTTTACGTGCTTCACCCATTCCCTTGATAACGCGGAATGGATCTGTGAAGTTCTGGACGCTGAAATAACGTCTGAGTTTACCGGTTGAGATGCCATGATATGGTATACCGAATTGAGAGATAAGTTCCTTCTCAATTCCGTTATATGAGCCGATATAGTGGATGTCGTATTGTAATTCTTTAAGACGTGGTAACAGGGCAATGTTAGGTGTAACATGACCGGCAGTACCGCCGCCGGTTAAGATAATACGTTTCATAAAAAGCTCCTTTCGATAATATATGTTACAATAAGAATGCCGTACGGATGATTCTGCTTCGTATACACTTTACGAAACAGTGAAAGATTTTCAACTTTGGCATATAATTATATTATACGTTCCCGAGAGATTTGGTCAAGAGAAAGAGAGGATAGATTTCGTTAAGAGGTAGATTATGAGTGAAAAGAAAGATCAGTTGAAAGAAATCCTAAAAGATCAATTGAATAAAGAAGCGAAACAGATTGAAGAAGAAGTCGGACTTAACGATAATGAAGAGATCCCAAATGAGCTGAAGATCCGCATGAAAAATGCATTGGATCAAAAAATCCGTGAGCGTGAAAAGCGTTCTGAAGATATGAAACGGACAGATGCATATGCGAAACTCTCAGAAGAAGACCAGGAAGCACTTCGCCTTGGACGGGAGATGTTGAAGAATCAGAGCGAGGAGAAGAAAATCTATACAATGCGCCGGAAGAAACGCAATATCCGTAGAATTGTAGCGCTGGCAGCAGTGCTGATTCTCGTAATGGCAGTTGGAATGACAAGCTTTGGCGGACCAGAGAGAATGTTGCAGTTTGTAAAAAGCTCCGTAGGTGGTAGACAAGTATCCAAAGTCAATTCTAGCGATAAAAATAAGATTATCGAGGAAGAGGATGAAGAATTAGCTTATGAGAAGATAGCTGATGAATTTGGAATCGAGCCAGTAAGAATTATTTGGCGTCCGACGAATATGAAATTTAAAAAAATGGAATTAGATCCAGAAATCCAAGTGGCAGAATTAGATTTTCAATATAACGGGAAAAAAGTTGAATATTTTGTTAGTGCATCTTATGGAGAAGTGTCATGGGGATATGATAATGAAGATAAGAAAATAGAGCAGTATCATTGTAAACAAGTAAAAATTGCAGATATAGAGGTGACGGGATATGAAACTCCTGAGACAGAAAGAAATAGGTATGTAGCAGAATTTGAATATAAAAAATTGTATTACAGTCTATCTGGAGAGCTAACAAAAGAAGAAATAGAAAATATTTTAAAAAATTTACATTTTTCATAAGAAAATGCGTCAGTTTTTTGCAACTCATGTGTCTATTATATAGGGAACCCTAAATGGAGAGAGATGGGAGGTAGATAAATGAAACGATGTATGTCCATATGCTGTGTAGTTGCTATGGCTTTAGGATTGAGCTTTGGTGTATCGACGGATACTCAAGCGGCATCTAGCGTGAAGGTGATCGACGGATCAAAACTTACAACAGATGCAGAATCCATCGGCTATAATCAAAAAGTTGCCAGAGGCGAGGATCTTTTAACTGGATATTCTAAAATTGTGAGAATAGGACCAGGAGAAATCTATGCCGGAGGCACAACACTGGCAGAACGTATAGTAGATCGCGTGGGAATAAGTGTTATCATTGAGCGTGCAAAAGAAGAGGATACCGAGTGGACTTTTTATGACTCTTGGCAGAAATTTAATGAAAATGCTGATCGTGCATCATCTAAAAAATATGTAGATGTAGAAGGCGATTATTACTATCGTGTAAGATGTGTTCATTCTGCTAATGATGATGTGAGCAGCAGTTTCACAGATGGAGTTTACATTGAGGAACCATAAGTAAGATTTTGTAGAAAAGAAAAAGAATTTAACAAATTTATAATTACAATCAGATTAGTGGGCAAGGCCATTATAATGATGGGAAAAACAAATTTCGGGTAAAGTTAGTAGGTTGGATCATAATACTTTAGAAATTTTATAACAACTGAATATTGAAACAATTAGACGCTCTTCCACAGCAATCTACATATTTCATGGCCCTTACGTTGGTTCGCAGGGCTTTGGAAGGGCGAAGGAACTGGAGACAGTTCAAAGAAAATTTAAAAGAAAAAATATTATAACAATCAAGAGAAGTAAGTTTAGGTAAGTTTAGTTTTAGGACACGCAAGCTATTAAAAGCTGCGTGTCCTTTTCCATGTGACTTACTTTGCAATTGAATCAATTTACTGAGCGATTGCTTCGCGGAGCGCTTTGGCAAGCTGATCCGGGCAGGAAGTTGCTTTGGAACCGCATTTGATTCCGGAAAGTCTTTCGATGGCATCTTCCACTTTCATTCCTTTTACAAGGCTTGAGATTCCCTGAAGATTACCGTTGCATCCACCTACAAAATCTACATCTTTAATTTTATCGCCGTCCAGCTCTACGTGAATCATGCTGGAACAGACACCATGTGTTTTATAATCCATGTTAAATACCCTCCTATGTGTTATACCAGATATATGAATATCAGAAGCCATTCTAACAGAGAAGAATCTACTTGTAAAGAAAAATTAAGATTTCCAATAATATGAAAAAGAGTACATAGAGGAATGCACAGGTACAGTAAAGAGCATCAATGCTTGACATTTGTGCATGGGGTAGGGGATAATGTACAGGATAACAGGAAATGTTTGTAATGATAGCGAAAAAGGCAGTCGGATAAAGGAAATGTGCGGGAATCGCACAGTAAAAATGCATAGCAGGAGGAAAATCGGATGATAGGTATTATTGGAGCAATGGAAGAGGAAGTTGTAGCTCTGAAAAGTGAGATGGCAGATGCTAAAGTGACAGAGTTTGCTTCCATGACATTTTATAAAGGAACTCTTTGTGGGAAGGACGCGGTTGTCGTAAGAAGTGGAATCGGTAAAGTTAATGCGGCAATCTGCGCGCAGATCCTGGTGGATAAATTTGGCGTAGATACGCTGATCAATACAGGTATTGCAGGATCCCTGGATGCAAGAATTGACATTGGTGATATGGTGATTTCTACAGATGCGGTACATCATGATATGGACGCAACCATATTTGGAGATGCAATCGGGCAGGTGCCAAGAATGGATACACGCACATTCCCGGCAGATCCGCATCTGGTAGAGCTTGCAGTGAAGGCAAATGAAAAAGCAAATCCGCAGATCCATACATTTACAGGAAGGGTCGCAAGTGGAGATCAGTTCATTTCTTCCGGAGAAGTGAAAGCACGTATCGTGGAGAATTTTCAGGCTCTTTGCACAGAGATGGAGGGAGCCGGAATTGCGCACGCGGCTTACCTTAACAAAGTTTCGTATGTCATCATTCGAGCAATTTCTGATAAAGCTGACAACAGTGCAACGATGGACTATCCAGAGTTTGAAAAACAGGCAATTGCCCACAGCGTGGCACTTGTAAAGGAATTGCTCCCGATGATTTAAAACCAGAGAATAAATGATTCGATAAAATATAAGAAAAAATACCATAATCTGCGGTGTGCAGATGTCGCTTTATGGGGAACGGTTTTTCGCCCTTCTTTTGGAAAATCCATTATAATTGGTGCCAAAAGGAGGGCTTTTATCATGTTAGAATTAATGTTAGACAGACATGTGATCTATGTACTGATGGGGATGAGTGCATTTGCCGGAGTTGTGTCAAAGGTGGTCGTTGGAAGAACACTTAGGAAGCTGGTGGCAGCAGCGGAAAGTATGGGGAAGAGTAATCATCCGTTGATGCGGCTTGTGCGGGCGAAATTCGAGCACACCTGTATGATCAGTGAAAAGGTGGAAAACGTAGGCGTATTTGTGGACAAGTATCTCTATGAATACCGGGTTGGTGGAGTCAGGCTCCATGCATGGCGGCGGTTACAGATGGCGGGTGCCGGACTTTGTCTGATTCTTGGCGGAGTCGGTGCAATCATAAGTTATCGGATTAAAGGGGCGACAGAGCAGATAGCTATGATCGGCGGAACCGGCGTGGCGCTGGCGTTAATCGTATTCTTGGTACATATGCTGACGGATGAGGAGTACCGGCTGGAGGCAGTACGAAATTATATGGTAGATTACTTGGAAAATATTTATCAGCATCGCTATGAAAAAACATACAAGAAAGAAGTTCTGGCAGAAGAGGCAAGATCAGAAGAAGCGAGAATAGCGGAGAGTTCCAGAACACAAGAAAATGCAGGAATGACGAAGAATATCAGAATGCCAGAAGAAGAGAGAATGGGTGAGAATACCAGAATGCCAGAAGATACAGGAATTGTGAAGAATACCAGAATGCCAGAAAATGCAGGAAGGGCAGAGGGTGATAACTTGCCAGACGAATCTGTGAATCAGAAGAAGCAGGAACCAAAGCAGGAATTTCCTGGATCTATGGACAGTCTGCTTTGGGCGATGTATAAGACAGAACCGCTGCAGGTGGAAGATGACCGGAAAGTCAAAAAGACAGCTATATCGCAAAAACCAGGTAAAACAGAAAAAATAGAAAAAACAATAGAATCAGAAGAGACAAAGGCGCAGGACGAGGCAAACAGAAATCAGCGTATCCGAGAAATCCTGGAGGAGTTTATGGCTTGATAATAAGAGACTGATTTGTTAAAATATAGATAACGGCTCAAAGTTAGTTTTGTGAAACAAGGACTGTCTGTGAGCTGTCACATTTATAAGAAGAAAATTATACAGATTTCTTCGAGACAAGAACTAGAACGTAACAGGTAGCATAAGGAGGACGAGTCCAATGGGAAGTAAAGTAACATTTGATTATTCAAAGGCAGATGCGTTTATCAGCGCACATGAGATGGAATCTATGAAGAAGATTACCGAGGCTGCGAAAGCTGAACTCCTGGGAAGGGAGGGAGCAGGAAATGATTTCCTTGGCTGGATCGATCTTCCGGTTGATTATGATAAAGAGGAGTTCGAGAGAATCAAGAAAGCCGCTGCAAAGATTCAGTCAGATTCAGAGGTGCTGGTAGTAATCGGTATCGGAGGATCTTATCTTGGCGCAAGAGCAGCAATCGAATTTCTTGGACACAGCTTTTATAATGTAGTATCAAAAGAGATCCGCAAAGCTCCGGAGATTTATTTTGCCGGTAACAGCATCAGCAGTACATATCTGAAACACCTGATTGAAGTGATTGGAGACAGAGATTTCTCAGTTAATATCATTTCTAAATCCGGAACAACAACAGAGCCTGCAATCGCATTCCGTATTTTCAAGGAGATGCTGGAGAAGAAGTATGGCAAAGCTGAGGCTGCTAAGAGAATCTATGCAACAACAGACAAAGCTCGTGGAGCTCTGAAAGGACTTGCTGATGAGGAAGGATATGAAGAGTTCGTAGTACCGGATGATGTTGGAGGACGTTTCTCTGTACTGACAGCTGTTGGACTTCTTCCAATCGCAGTCAGCGGAGCTGATATTGACAAGCTGATGGAAGGTGCAGCAGAAGGAAGAAAATTCGCACTTGAGAATCCATTTGAGGAAAATGACGCAATGCTCTATGCAGCAACACGTAACATTCTGCTCCGTAAGGGGAAAGCGGTTGAGATCATGGCAAATTATGAGCCAAGCCTGCATTATGTATCTGAGTGGTGGAAACAGCTCTTCGGAGAGAGTGAAGGCAAGGATAAGAAAGGAATCTTCCCTGCATCTGTAGACCTTACAACAGATCTTCACTCTATGGGACAGTTCATTCAGGATGGAAGCAGAATTATGTTCGAGACTGTTATGGAAGTGGAGGAGCCGACAGAGCAGATCACAATCGGTGAGGAGCCGGTGGATCTGGACGGACTGAACTACCTTGCAGGCAAGACAATGGATTTTGTAAATAAGAGTGCTATGAATGGTACGATTCTTGCACATACAGACGGACAGGTTCCGAATCTGAAAGTGACGATTCCGGCGCAGGACGAGAAGTCACTTGGACAGTTATTCTATATGTACGAGTTCGCATGCGGTGTCAGCGGATATATTCTTGGAGTAAATCCATTTAATCAGCCGGGTGTTGAGAGCTACAAGAAGAACATGTTCGCACTTCTTGGAAAACCAGGATACGAAAAAGAAAGAGAAGAACTTCTTAAGAGATTATAAGAATGGCAACGATATACGAAAAATTAAAAGCGTATAGCGATTCTGACTATTATGGATTTCACATGCCGGGACATAAGCGTAAGATGCATATGTCCTGGGATGCGGATCCTTATACTGTAGATATTACAGAGATTGAAGGATTTGATGATCTTCATCATGCAGAAGGAATCCTGAAAGAGGCTCAGGAACGGGCAGCCAGAATCTATCATGCAGATGAGACACATTTTCTGGTAAATGGAAGTACAGTTGGAATTCTGAGTGCTATCGCGGGTGTGACGAATAAAGGAGATCAGATTCTTGTGGCGCGTAATTGTCACAAATCGGTCTATCATGCAATCTACATGAATGAGTTGAATCCGGTGTATCTCTATCCCAGGTTTGATTCAGAGTTACAGTTGAATATTGAGATATCCGCAGAGGATGTGAGGAGGGCCCTTAATCGGTATCCACAGATCCGAGCAGTCATGATTGTATCTCCGACTTACGATGGAATTGTGTCGGATGTGGCCGAGATAGCAAAGGCCGCACATGAAAAAGGACTGCCGCTGATCGTGGATGAAGCACACGGGGCTCATTTTGGTTTTCATCCCTATTTTCCGGAAAATGCAAATCAAAAAGGCGCAGACATTGTGATCCACAGTGTTCACAAGACACTTCCGGCATTTACCCAGACAGCACTTCTCCACATGAATGGAAATCTGGTGAACCGGGAAAAGGTGAGACGATATCTGCATATGTTACAGAGTAGCAGTCCGTCTTATATTCTGATGGCGGGAATCGATCAGTGCATGGAGATGCTGGATCATCACTGCGAGGAAGTTTTTGACCCGTATGTGGAGCGTTTGAAGAGATGTAGAGAAGAACTTGGAAAATGTGAACATATCCGGCTGGCAGAAACCAAACATTATGATAAGTCAAAGCTTGTATTATCAGTAGCAGGACTTACGAAAGGACTTGCGGATACATATGGTGCAGAAGCAACAGGTATTCAATTGCAGGAAGATTTATTAAATCAGTACCACCTGCAAATGGAGATGGCCGCGGGGACTTATGTAATTGCCATGACTTCGGTCGGAGATACCGATGAAGGAATGAAACGGCTTATAAAAGCAATTTATGAGTTGGATAAGAAATATAAACCTTTACAGGGGGCTTATAACACTGTAGATTCAGACATAGTGCCGGAAGAAATCAAAAAGTCGCAAAAGAAAGAAAAAAATTATGATATAGAACCGGGACATCTGCCACAGGCGGAAGTAATCTATTCACCGGCGCAGGTCATCAGCATGAAAGACGCAGGGGAAGATGGGTTTCAGGTTGTGCCATTGACACAGAGCGAAGGCTACATTTCCGCGGAGTACGCGTATCTCTATCCGCCGGGGATCCCGATGCTGGTGCCGGGGGAACGGATCACAGCGCAGATCCGGGAACATTTTCAATGGTATATGGAAAGAACATATGAGATACAGGGAGTAGAAAAAGAAGGATACATAGAGGTATGGACGCATGGGTAAGATATATTATATAATGGGCAAGAGTTCATCTGGAAAAGATACATTATTCCGGAAGATCAAGCAAGAGCTGCCGATGCTTCAGACAGTGACGCTTTACACGACCAGACCGAAGCGGGAAGGTGAAAGAGAAGGCGTCGAATACCATTTTGTGACAGATGAACAGATGCATATTTTCGAGAGACAGGGAAAGGTTGTTGAACTTCGTACTTATAATACTGTTCACGGAGCATGGAAATATGCTACAATAGAAGATGGACAGGTCAATCTGGCAGAATCCGACTATCTGATGATCGGAACGCTGGAGTCCTATGGAAAGTTAAAGAAATATTACGGAGCGGCGTATCTTGTTCCGGTGTACATCGAAGTAGAGGACGGCGAGCGGCTGAACCGTGCACTTACGAGAGAGCGGCAGCAGGAAGTGCCACGTTACGCGGAGATGTGCAGAAGATTTCTCGCAGATACGGAAGATTTTTCCGAGGAGCATCTGAGAGCTGCGGGAATAAAGAAGCGTTATTACAATGATGACCAAAAAAGATGCTTAGATGAAATTATAGAGGACATACGATATGGGAAGTTTTAAAGATGTAGTAGGACACAGAGATGTAATTCAATATTTGCAGAATGCAGTTGCCGAGAATCGGGTATCACAGGCGTACATTGTGAATGGCGAGCGCGGAACCGGAAAGAAGATGCTGGCAAAGTTATTTGCCATGGCACTTTTATGTGAAGAACATGGACCGGAACCATGTAATAAATGTCATTCCTGTGTACAAGCAGAATCGAATAACCATCCGGATATTATCTGGGTGACACATGAGAAGCCGGGATCCATCGGAGTCGATGATGTGCGCACACAGATCAATAATACAGTTGCGATCAAGCCATATCAGGGTCCGTATAAAGTTTATATTATTCCGGAAGCTGATATTATGACGGTACAGGCACAGAATGCGTTATTAAAGACGATTGAAGAACCGCCACAGTATGCAGTATTTATTCTGCTGACGGAAAATGCAGACGTATTGCTTCCGACAATTAATTCCAGATGTGTCATGTTAAAACTTCGCTACATCAAAGATGCACTGATTAAAAAATATCTCATGGAGAGAATGGAAGTACCAGATTACAAGGCTGAAGTCTGCGCTGCATTTGCACAGGGAAACCTTGGAAAAGCTATCAAACTGGCAGGTTCCGAGCATTTTAATGAGCTCAAGGACGAAGTCCTGAACCTGATGCGCCATATAAATGATATGGATATCAGTGAGCTTGTGGAGGCAGTGAAACGCTGCACTCTTTATAAAGTTGAAATCAACGACTATCTTGACCTGATCATGGTATGGTACAGAGATGTCTTGTTATATAAAGCGACAAGGGAAATAGATAAGGTTGTATTCAAAGATCAGATCGACTGCATGCGTGAGCAGGCAAGACGCAGTTCTTATGAAGGAATTGAGACGATTCTGGACAGCCTTGACAAAGCAAAAGCCAGATTAAAAGCAAATGTTAACTTTGATCTGGTCATGGAGCTTTTGTTCCTGACGATAAAGGAGAACTAGATTTATGACAAAAGTAATCGGAGTAAGATTCCGCCAGGCGGGAAAGATCTACTTTTTCTCACCGGGGAAATTAGAGATTAAACCCCAAGACCGTGTCATCGTAGAGACGGCTCGCGGTGTTGAGTTCGGAAAGGTTGTGACAGGTCCGAAAGAAGTAGAAGACGACAAGATCACACAGCCTTTAAAATCTGTGATTCGAATTGCAAACGAAGAGGATTACAAAAAAGAAGAGAAAAACAGAGAAAAAGAAAAAGAAGCATTTAACATCTGCTTAGAGAAGATCCGTAAACACGGTCTGGAAATGAAGCTTATAGATGCGGAGTATACATTTGATAATAATAAAGTGTTATTTTACTTTACCGCAGATGGAAGAATTGATTTCCGTGAGCTGGTAAAAGATCTGGCAAGCGTGTTCCGTACACGTATCGAGCTTCGTCAGATTGGTGTCCGTGATGAGACGAAGATTCGTGGAGGCATTGGTATCTGTGGAAGACCGCTTTGCTGTCACACGTATCTGTCTGAGTTCGCACCAGTATCGATTAAGATGGCGAAAGAGCAGAACCTGTCTCTGAATCCGACAAAGATATCTGGAGTCTGCGGCAGACTGATGTGCTGTCTGACTAACGAAGAAGAGACCTATGAAGAGCTGAACCGTCAGCTTCCGGGAGTTGGAGATCATGTGACGACGCCGGAAGGACTTCATGGTGAAGTTCAGGCCGTTCACGTACTGCGTCAGATCGTAAAGGTTATTGTGACGCTGGATAACGATGAAAAAGAAATCCGTGAATATCCGGCAGGTGAGCTGAGATTCAAATCAAGAAAGAAGAAAAAAGATGCAAAGCTTTCGAAAGAGGAGTTTGCACAGTTAAAAGCTCTGGAGGAGAAAAATGGTGCCTCCAAGTTAAATGATGACTAATAAGAAGCCCGATGAACGCCTGGATGATCTCCAGGTGAAGGGCTATGAGATTATACAGAAGCCCGGTCGGTTCTGCTTTGGCATGGACGCCGTGCTTCTGTCTTCCTATGCAAAAGTAAAACGTGGGGAACGAGCACTGGATCTTGGGACCGGAACCGGAATTCTTCCGATTTTACTGGAAGCAAAGAATCCGGGACTTCATTATACAGGTCTGGAAGTTCAGGAAGAAAGTGCTGATATGGCAAGAAGAAGCGTGGCACACAACGGGCTGGAGAACAAGATAGATATCGTTACCGGTGATATCAAAGAGGCAAGTCACATATTTGGAAATGATTCGTATGAAGTCATTGTATCCAATCCACCGTATATGATTGGAGAACACGGCCTGAAAAATGATAACGAGGCTCTGTATATCGCAAGACATGAAGCGTTATGCACATTAGATGATCTTCTGCGAGAAAGTGCAAAAGTACTGAAAATGAAAGGACGTTTCTACATGGTGCACCGTCCTTTCCGCCTGCCGGAAATCTTTACAAAAATGTGCAATTACGGAATCGAGCCGAAACGCATGCGTCTCGTCCACCCATATGCAGACAAAGAGCCAAACATGGTTCTTATCGAAGGCCTCAAAGGCGGAAAACCACGCCTCGCTGTAGACCCGCCGCTCATAGTCTACACGAAAGACGGGGAGTATACGGAAGAAGTACTGAAATTGTACGGGATGAAATAAAAGGAGAATTATATGTCAGGAACATTATATCTGTGTGCAACTCCAATCGGCAACCTGGAGGACATGACATTTCGCTGTGTCCGTATTTTAAAAGAAGTTGGTCTGATCGCAGCAGAGGATACCCGCAATAGCATTAAGCTTTTGAATCATTTTGATATTCACACACCGATGACCAGTTATCATGAATATAACAAGATTGCAAAAGCGCATACGTTGATTGAGCACTTGGAAAATGGTGAAGATATTGCACTGATCACGGATGCGGGAACACCGGGAATCTCCGATCCGGGTGAGGAGCTGGTGGCAATGTGTCAGGAAGCAGGAATCACTGTGACAGCAGTCCCGGGGGCAGCAGCTTGCATCACAGCGCTGACCATTTCCGGATTGTCCACAAGAAGATTCGCGTTTGAAGCATTTCTTCCGACAGATAAAAAAGAACGACAGGCAGTGCTGAACGAACTGACGGAAGAGACAAGAACTATGATTATCTACGAAGCACCACACAGACTGGTCCGGACATTAGAGCTTCTGCTTGCGACCTTGGGTGACAGAAGAATCCGCATTTGCCGGGAGCTTACGAAAAAGCATGAGACAGTCTTTGCAACAACGATCAGTGCGGCAGTGGAATATTATAAAGAGCAGGAACCAAAAGGGGAATGCGTGCTTGTCATTGAGGGTAAGAGCCGTCAGGAACAGATAGAAGAAGAACGCCAGAAATGGGAAGAAATGTCCATTCAGGAACATATGGATTATTATATGGATCAGGGGATTCAGAAAAAAGAAGCAATGAAAATGGTCGCGAAAGACCGGGGAGTCGGAAAGAGAGACATTTACCAGGCGTTGTTGTAAAAAAGTAATGATGGATAAAAAGTCTGAATTGCAGTAGTCAGGGGAAGACAAAGAAAGGGGCTGATCAGATGGCAAGTCTGACATTAAAACATGTAGATCGCGCATTTCCGAATGGATATGAGGCAGTAAAGGATTTAAATTTCCAGATTGAAGACGGAGAATTTGTAATATTGACTGGTCCATCCGGGAGTGGAAAAAGTGCTGTTATGCGCATGATCGCAGGTCTTGATGAAGTGAAAAACGGAGAGATATGGATTGGAGACAAGCTGGTGAACAGTCTTCCGCCGGAGGAGCGCGGAATTGCCATGATTTTTCAGAATTATACTGTGTATCCGCGAATGACAGTTCTGGAAAATGTAGAACTGGGCTTAAGACTTCGCGGCATAGATGAAAAAGAAATAGGAAAACGGACACTGGAAGTTCTGGAACTTCTAGATCTTGTAGAAGTCCGATTTGCAAAAGTAAAAAACTTGTCAGATCTGTGGAAACATCGGACCGCGCTGGCGCGTGCCATGATTTTGGAGCCAGATGTAATCCTCATGGATGAGCCGCTTCGCAATGTAAGTCCCAAATTTCATCATCAGTTGACTCAGGAGCTGGTGGAATTACAGGAGAGAACCGGAGTTACAATACTGTATGCTACAAAAAATGTGGAAGAAATGGCACTATTGGGAAAACGAAAAGTGATGGTGTAAAATAAAAGAAATATATTATTAAAAAGGGTTGGAATCTAGGTTTCAACCTTTTTCTATGTAATGCTTTACTTCTAGAGAAGAGTATGCTATGATATGTCCAATTCAGGAGGAAGTCTAGTCTCCGAATATTCAAGCCGTAAGGTGTTCATTTCGGCGTTTCGAATTCTGAAACAATTACCCGATATGAAAAATGTAACTTGTAAACGTAGGAAGTTCTATTGAAAACAGGTACCAAAAAAATTATAATGAGAGGAGAATTAGATGGACAAAAGAAAAATCATAGAATGGCACCCGGCATTTGAAGCATCTATTCAGATTGAATTTGAAAATGAAATTGAAAAAATGACATTTGAACCGGAACATTTATTATCGAAACAGCCAATGCGGATTGATGAATTGGTGATTAAAATTCGTGGTGAAGAAAAGATTCAAAAGAACATAGGACGGATATTCCGAAAGCACAATATTATTGAATATAAAAGCCCGGACGATTATCTGACAATCAATGATTTCTATAAAGTATATGGTTATTGTTGCTTTTATCAGTCGGATACAGAGCATGTGTGTGAAATTAAACCGGAAGAATTAACGATTACTTTTATTTGTAATCATTATCCTGTGAAAATGCTCCGGCATTTACAAGAGTTTCGCAAACTGCAAATAGAATGTGTTGAATCAGGAATCTATTATATAACAGGAGATGCATTTCCCATACAGTTACTCATTACAAAAGAGCTGGATAAAGAGGAAAACCGCTGGCTCTGTAGTCTGAGGAATGACATCACAGATAGAATGGAAATTGAAAATCTAGTGAGACAATATGAAGAAAAGAAAAACTCTAAATTATACCAGTCGGCAATGGAAGTTATCACGCGAGCAAACTGGAAGGCAATGAAGGAGGTAAAATCGAGTATGTGTGAAGCATTAAAAGAATTGATGGCAGAAGAATTTCAGGAAGTAAGAGATCAGGTAACAGAAGAAGTGACAGAACAACTCATTTGTAATGCGTATAAAAATATCGGTGATTTGGAAAAGGTTTCTGAGATACTAGGAGTACCTGTGGAAACTGTTAAGAAAGCAGTTGAAAAAGAAAAGTAAGAAAAGGTCTGACTTTAAAAAAGATTTAAGTAACAAAAGGGGAAGATTTCATAAGAAGGATTTGTGGAATCTTCCTCTTTAGGGTATTTGGTTAATATTTATAAAATAATATTTTGTGTTTTTAGTAGCTAAAATGTAAGGCGTTTTGACATTTTAAATTTGAGACAGTAATTAATTAAAGGTAAAGCTTTCGTTATGAAGAGTTAGATATTCCAGTCGATGAAAAAATCAGGGAGGAGTTGAATGATATGTGTAATTTATCAGAAGGTATTGAAGAAAAGGGAATGAAAAAGGGAATGAAAAAGGGTGAATAAATGGTTGGACATATGTCATGCGATGTGCTAATATATACATGTATACAATCTGAAAATAAACGTAATTATTCAGAAGAATATAATTACAGGTAATCAGGAGGACTAGACATGTTGAAATTATATGACAGCGGTGCGTATCTGGTAAATGGCACCGAGATCATTACGGACGAAGCAGAAGTAAAGGCAAAGACAGGCCGTGAGGTATCCAAGGAGGAAGCCAGAACGCAGACAATGGCTTACGGAATTCTGGACGCTCATAATACATCAGGCAATATGGAGAGACTGCAGATCAAATTTGATAAGCTGACATCTCATGACATTACATTTGTCGGAATTATTCAGACAGCGAGAGCTTCAGGACTGGAGAAGTTTCCAATTCCATATGTATTGACGAACTGTCACAACTCACTCTGCGCGGTCGGCGGAACGATTAATGAAGATGACCACATGTTTGGACTGACTTGTGCGAAGAAATATGGCGGTGTCTATGTACCGCCGCATCAGGCAGTTATTCACCAGTTTGCCCGTGAGATGCTGGCAGGCGGCGGAAAGATGATCCTTGGATCCGACAGCCATACCCGCTATGGAGCACTTGGAACGATGGCTATGGGTGAAGGCGGACCGGAACTTGTAAAGCAGCTCCTGAATAAGACATATGATATTAAGATGCCAGGTGTGATTGGAATTTATCTGGACGGAGAGCCGGTCAAAGGCGTCGGACCACAGGACGTGGCACTTGCAATTATCGGTGCAACATTTGCAAATGGTTATGTAAACAATAAAGTTATGGAATTTGTCGGACCAGGTGTGGAGAAGTTAAGTGCTGATTTCCGTATCGGAATCGATGTTATGACAACGGAGACAACATGTCTGTCTTCTATCTGGAAAACAGATGATAAGATTAAGGAGTTCTATGAGATCCACGGCAGAAGTGAAGATTACAAAGAACTGAATCCTGGTGCAGTTACATATTATGATGGTATGGTCTATGTGAACTTAAGCGAGATACGTCCGATGATCGCAATGCCGTTCCATCCGTCAAATGTATATACAATCGATGACGTACGTAAGAATCTGAAAGACGTGCTTCACGATGTAGAGCAGAAAGCACTGGTGAGTCTGGATGGTGCTGTGGATTATTCACTTCAGGATAAAGTGATTGATGGAAAACTTTATGTGGATCAGGGAATCATCGCAGGATGTGCCGGCGGTGGATTTGAAAATATCTGCGCAGCAGCAGACGTCATAAAAGGTCATTACATTGGCTCAGATGAATTTACATTTAGTGTATATCCGGCAAGTACACCAATCTATATGGAACTTGTGAAAAACGGTGCAGTTGCAGATCTTATGGAAGCAGGAACAATTGTAAAAACAGCATTCTGCGGACCATGCTTTGGAGCTGGAGATACACCGGCAAATAACGCATTTTCTATTCGCCACTCTACAAGAAACTTCCCGAACCGTGAAGGTTCCAAGCTTCAGAGTGGACAGATTGCATCCGTTGCACTTATGGATGCCCGTTCAATTGCAGCAACAGCAGCAAATAAAGGCTTCCTGACACCTGCAACAGATATGGACGTAGAATACAAGGGACAGAAATACCACTTTGACCAGAAGATTTATGCAAATCGTGTATTTGACAGTCATGGTGTGGCTGATCCGGATACAAAGATCAAGTTCGGACCGAATATCAAAGACTGGCCGGCAATGTCAGCACTTCCGGAGAATCTGGTATTGAAAGTTGTATCAGAGATTCACGATCCGGTTACAACAACAGATGAGCTGATCCCATCTGGAGAAACATCTTCTTACAGATCCAATCCACTTGGACTGGCAGAGTTTGCACTTTCCAGAAAAGATCCTGCATATGTGGGACGTGCAAAGGAAGTACAGAAAGCACAGAAAGCAATCGAAGCAGGTGAATGTCCGTTAGAGGTATTGGAAGAATTAAAACCGGTTATGGCAAAGATCCAGGAGAGATATCCGGAAGCAGGAAAAGGAAATATCGGAGTCGGAAGTACGATCTTTGCAGTAAAACCAGGTGACGGTTCAGCAAGAGAGCAGGCAGCTTCCTGTCAGAAGGTGCTCGGTGGCTGGGCGAATATTGCAAATGAATATGCGACAAAAAGATATCGTTCCAATCTGATTAACTGGGGAATGCTTCCATTTATCACAAAAGAAGACGACAAGAAATTAAGCTTCAAAAATGGCGATTATATCTTTGTACCGGAAATCAGAAAAGCAGTGGAAAACAAAGATGCAGAAATCAAAGCTTATGTAGTCGGAGATACATTGAAAGAAGTCACATTTACACTTGGAGATATGACAGACGCAGAAAGAGAGATTATTCTCAAAGGTTGTCTGATTAATTATTATAAGGGCTAAATAATCCGATAGGTAAAATTCACGTTCTATGTTCCGTTGAACTGGGAATTACGCTGAATTTTATCTTGCGCAGTATTTTGAGCGGTAATATAATTGAATAAACGAATGTAAATAAAAGGCGGCACTTATGAAAAAAAGTGACGCCTTTTTGTAACACTTGGGATATTTTGGGACTCTTATATGTAGAAGAAGTAATAATACTTTTTACACTGGGTATTGGGGAACGGCAATTGGATAAGTCAATGGAGGAGTGTGGAGAACTTCTTGAGAAAAACAAATTGAGGAGGAAAAAGAATGAAATGTGATGCAAAAGCATTTTCAAAGCTATATGAGCAGGTCTATCAAGACCTCTATCGCTACGCGCTTTGTCTGATGCGTGATCCGCATGAGGCAGAAGACGCGGTGAGTGCGGCAGTGTTATCTGCTTATGAACATATACATAAACTTCGAAAAGAAGAAGCTTTCAAGAGCTGGATTTTTACAATTTTGTCAAATATATGTAAGAAAAGACTGAAACAGGTGGCGAAAGAAGGAATACAGCAGACAGAAGATTTTTTCCCGGAAGGACAGGTGGAAGGAATTCATGAAGAAGATGTTGGACTTGCGATGGATGTGAGAAATGCATTTTTTATTCTTTCAGAAGAAGAGCAAATGATAGTCGGGCTGTCAGTGTTTGGCGGTTATAACAGCACAGAAATCGGGAAGATCCTAAGCCTGAAGCCGGGAACTGTTCGGGTAAAACGAAGCCGGGCGCTGGAGAAGATGCAGTGTGTGTTGGATGGGAGGACATTTTATGAATAAGAATGAGCAGGACATGATTCGGAAAATAAAGGAAAAGTCAGAACAGGTTCCGGTGCCGAAAGCGCTTGAACCGAGACAGATTGAAGCAAAGCTTGCAGGAAAGAAGAAAAAAGTGTGGACTCCGGCGAGAATTAGTGGGCTGGCAGCCGCATGCCTGGTGCTGATCGTGGGAGTGATGGTATACCAGAATTATTTTAAAATGGAAGACTCGGCTCGAGATGATAAGATAGCAGGCAGTGATGTGACAATCAGTGACAGTACGAAAGTAGAAAGTGCGGCGGAATATAAGGATGTCTATGCATATTTGGGAAAATATAAGAAAGATCAGGAAAGAGACAGTGCATACACTTCAAGCTGGGCAAGAACATTGAATGATATAAGAGTCGATGAATCAGCTGACAGTAAGGCAAGTGGAGATGCAGCACAGAATATGGAAGAAAGCAGTACTGCAACAGCGGACACCGGAATGGCAAGAGGTTCTTATTCTGAGACAAATGTACGTCAGGAAGGTGTGGATGAGGGGGATACAGCTAAAACAGATGGAACATACCTTTACGTGTTAAAAGATAAGAGCGATCAGATTGCCATTATAGATACCCGCGATAATCGGATGAAGCAAACGGCTACTATAACAGTGGAAGATGTTTCTGAAATCCAGGAAATGTATCTGGACATCGAAAGAAATCAATTAATCGCAGTGTGTGACGGTTATGTGGGTGGCAAATGGAATGATGATGATTATGGATATGGTCAGAGGGCTAATACGACCGCAGTAACTTATGACATTTCAGACCGGGAAAATCCAAAAGAAGTTGGCAGAGTCAGTCAGAGTGGATATTACAATTCTTCAAGAATTGCAGATGGATACTTATACTTATTCAGTGATTATTATGTAACACTTGATGGTATAACGGCGAAGAATCCGAAGTCCTATATACCACTTGTAAACGATAATCTGATTAAAGAAACAGATATCTGTCTTCCGTCCATTTCAAAGGCAGATATGTATTCGATCATCACATCAGTTTCTCTGGAAAATCCAAATGAGACAGCGCACAGTAAGGCACTTTTGGCAGACGGTGGCAATTTATATGTGAGCAACGATAATATTTATTTTTATGAAAATGTGTGGCAATATTCCGGAAAAGATGTGACGACAATCCGAAAAGTTTCTTATGAAAGTGGGAAATTGACGGCTGGAGCACAGTGTAAAATAGACGGCTATATTAATGATTCATTTTCTATTGATGAATATGATGGATATCTGAGAGTTGTAGTGACCGATGGCGACACGAACAGTGTTTATGTTTTGAATCAAGAACTGAAAGAAACTGGCTCCATCAAAGGTCTGGCAGAAGATGAGAGGGTGTACTCCGCAAGATTTATGGGAAAGGCAGGATATTTTGTAACATTTAAAGAGACGGATCCGTTATTTTCCGTTGATCTGTCGGATCCGAAAAATCCAAAGATCATAGGAGCGTTGAAGATACCTGGATTTTCAGATTATCTGCATCCGTATGGGAAAAATAAGCTACTGGGTATTGGGATGAATGTTGATGAAAAGACTATGTCAACAGATGGCGTGAAATTGACGATGTTCGATATTTCTGATCCGGAAAATGTGAAAGAGGAGCAGACTTATGTCATTGAAAATGTGTACTATACAGATGTTTCTTATGATTATAAGGCAGCTTTAGTAGATGCAGAGAAAAATCTGATTGGTTTTGCTGCAGACAGCGAAGGCGGCCGGGAGTACTATACATTTTCTTACGACGAAAAACAAGGATTTACATGTACGATGCATGAGGAAATCAATGGAAATAGTATGAGGATCACAAGAGGTATTTATATAGAAGATACGCTTTATGTTATCCAGGGAAATATTATAGAAGCGTATAGCCTGAAAGATTTCAAAAAAGTGGACGATATCATTTTGTAACATTTTTGTAACAAAATCTCGTATGTTTTTGACAATAAGACTGGTGTATGATAAACTTGTATCTGTAGAATTGTCAAAAAATTTGAGGTGAGAATATTGGATAAATATGAATATCGGGTAAAAACCGAGCAGATGCTCGAACATTACGAAAAGAAACAATTTAGAAAAGCAATGGAAATTGCCGATACAATAGACTGGAGAAGGGTGAAGAGCCCGGCAATGTTAAATACAGTAAGCGAAATCTACGAGAATAACGGGGAGTTTCAGAAGAGCCGTGATACGCTTATGATCGCATTTGACAGAGCACCGTCCAGCAGAAAGGTTGTGTATCGTCTGGCAGTACTTGCCCTGAAACTGAATGATCTGAATGAGGCTTCGGACTGTTATGAGGAATTTGTAAAACTGGCACCGAGAGATCCGAATCAATTCATTTTGAAATATCGGATTTTGAAGGCACAAGGGTCCGATCTGTCAGAACAGATTTCGGCACTGGAAGAATTTAAAAAGGCAGAATATATTGAAAAATGGGCGTATGAGCTCGCAAAGCTATATCATGAAGCAGGCATGACCTCAAAGTGCCTGGAAGAATGTGACGATTTGATCTTGTGGTTCAGCGAAGGAAAATATGTATATCAGGCAATGGAATTGAAGATGAAGTACAAACCACTGACACCACTCCAACAGGAAAAGTACGATGAGTATAAAGGTGTACCGAAAAAAGAGCCTAAGAAAGCAGCCGATAAAAAACCTGAGCGAGCTGCGCTTAAGGATGTAAAGAGTATTCCACAGGATACTGTATCAATTCCAAAAGAACAGATTAAAGCAGCGCAGGAAGCAGCAGAAGCTGCGGAGGTAGAACAGCAGGAATCAGGAGCCAATACAACAGAAACTGTGGATGGTCTGGATGCAACGAGAAGAATTCCGACAGCAGAGCTTGGAGAAGCATTGAAGGCAATGGAAGAAAATGCCAAGGCAGACAAAGAGGTTCCGATGGAAGAACCGGTTTTAGAAGAAGCAGTTTCAGAAGAAGCAGTTTCAGAAGAGCCAGTTTCAGAAGAGCCGGAAGCACCAGCTGAGGAACCAGTCCTGGAGTCGGAAGAAGCTGTTTCAGAAGAACCAGAAGTTGTAGAAACAGAAGCACCAGTCATTGAACCAATCGGAAAGGAAACTCCGGAAGAAGCTCGGAATGTCAGAGAGCTAGAAGGAATTCTTCAGCATGCGGCAGAAGGACCAAAAAAGTCTATTACGACAGTTGTGAAGGGTGCGACACTTCAAGAAGCACTGGCTAATGGCGTGGCTATGGCGAGTGGAATTAATCCGGAAGACCAGAAGAAGATGGAGGAACGAGAAGAAGAACTCCGCATTGAAGGTCAGATGAAGATTGAAGACATCTTGATGGAATGGGAAGCTAAGCAGAAGGTAAATGCTGAGGCGATCGCAAAGCAAAAAGCATCCGATGAAGAACGACTTAGAAAAGAGAGAGAAGCACTGGAAGCCCGCCGAGAGGCAGAAAGACTTGAGGCAGAGAGACGCGAGGTAGAAGAAATAGCAAGACGGAAAGCAGAAGAAAAAGCCCGTCAGGAAGCAGAAGAGAAAGCACGCCGTGAAGCGGAAGAGAAAGCTCGCCTTGAAGCAGAGGAGGAGGCTCGTCGTGAAGCGGAGGAGAAGGCTCGTCGTGAAGCGGAAGAGAAGGCTCGTCTTGAGGCAGAGGAAGCAAGAAGAAAGGCATTGCTTTCTGATGATATCAGACAGCTTGTGGAAGAGCTGGAAGATCGTGTAACAGCACAGGAGAAAGAAGAGGAAAATTTTGATATAGAAGAGGAACTGGAGCTTGCAAAAGCAGAAGGGGAATCTGTTGAAGAAGAAATTGTAGATCAGTTTATTTCAGAAGAAGAGCTGGACGATATTGTGGAAGAACCTGAAGAAGAGATTGTTGAAGCAGTTTCTGAAGAAGAGGAGACGGAGGACGAGGATTCTGAGGATGAAGATGATTTCGAAGAGGAAGAGTTTGAAGACGAAGACTTTGAGGGTGAGGACGAAGAGTTTGAAGCAGAAGATGAAGTTGACGCTGTAGAAGAAATCGAAGAAGTACAAGAAGATGAAGAAATTCCGGAAACAGAAAACCAGGATGATTCGGAAGACAATTCCGAAGACGAGGATGATTTCGAAGACGAGGAATCCGAAGACGATGATTTTGAAGAGGAAGATGGATTCGACGAAGACGATTTTGACGAAGATGGTTTTGCAGATGAATTCCCGGAGGAAGATGAGGAAGAAGTAGAGGAATTCGATGCAGAGTGGAATGAATTCCCGGAAGATGAATCCGAGGACGAAGACGATTTCGAGGACGAGGATGATTTCGAGGAAGAGGACGACTCCGAGGAAGAGGACGACTTCGAGGAAGACGATTTCGAGGAAGAGGATGACTTCGAGGAAGAGGACGACTTCGAGGAAGAGGATGACTTCGAGGAAGAGGATGATTTCGAGGAAGAGGACGACTTTGAGGAAGAGGATGACTTTGAGGAAGAAGACGACTTTGAGGAAGACGATGACTTCTATGAAGATGATTATGTAGAAGACGACGATTACGAAGAGGATGACTTTGAGGAAGAGGACGATTTCGAGGAAGAGGATGACTTCGAGGAAGAGGACGACTTCGAGGAAGAGGATGATTTTGAGGAAGATGATTTCGAGGAAGATGACTTTGAAGATGAGCTTCCTGAGATTCCGGATCCGGAAGAACTTGAAGGAGACTTGGAAATTGAAGAACCATCTGAGGAAGAGATTCAGCGCAGAATTAAGAAGTCAAAAGGAAGTGGAGTTCCATTTGATACCGGATTTGTTGTAACAGGAAGATATGACTTAAGTGCAACCAGTGAGATTGGACTGAAAGCCGGACTGACAGAGGAGCAGAAGAAATTATTCTCTTACTTCGTACCGGTCAGAGGAATGAGTGAACAGATTGTTGCAGTACTTGATAATGACAGACGTGCCCAGAGAGAGGGAACTTCAAGAACCGGTAACTTAATGATCATTGGCCGTAAAGGATCTGGAAAAACAGTACTTGCAGTAGATATTGTAAAAGCAATCCAGAAACAAAGAAATCTGAAACAGGGTAAAGTTGCTATTGTTACAGGTGAATCGCTGAATAAGAAGGAACTTGGCAATATTATCCAGAAGCTTCGCGGTGGAGCGATCATCATCGAAAAGGCTGGTAAGTTGAATTCCAGAACAATCAAGGAACTGAATGCATTGATGTCAAGAAAGACCGGAGAGCTTCTCTTTGTTCTTGAAGATCAGAGAAAACCTCTGGAGAGAATTATGACAGCTAATCCGGATTTCAAAAAGAAATTCACTTCTAAGCTTGAACTTCCGGTATTCATCAATGATGAGTTAGTAACATTTGGTCAGACTTATGCGAAGGAAAATGGATATAAGCTTGATGAAATGGGAATTCTGGCACTTTACAGCCGAATTGATGTAATGCAGCGTGAAGATCATGCGGTTACAGTTGCGGAAGTAAAAGAAATCATGGATGAAGCAATTAAACATTCACAGAAAGCAAATGTAAAGCATCTTGCAAGACGTGTATTTGGAAAATCTACGGATTCGTCAGATCGCATTATTCTGAAGGAAGAAGATTTTAAAATTTAATGATATAGTGAATGTAAGTGATGAAGCAGGGATACAATTGTAGAAAATTGTATCCCTGTTTTTTGTCTGGAATCGAGTGACATAGATTGAATTTTGTGTTCCGCTAAGGTATACTTAAGATATTGAAATCCGGATGAAATGTGAGGGAAGTTTATGGAGAAAGAATGGAAAGCTTATGAAATCGGAGAATTAGATCAGTACCTTTTCGGACAGGGAAATCACTACGAAATTTATAAGAAGCTGGGTGCACATATGGTGGACGACGAAGGGCAGGAAGGAGTTTATTTTGCTGTCTGGGCACCGAATGCGAAATCCGTGTCTGTAGTGGGGGAATTCAATGACTGGGATCGCACAAGAAACCCTATGACAAGGGCGGAATATATCGGAATTTACACATGCTTTGTACCGGGAGTAAAAGAAGGCATGATGTATAAGTTCTGCATTGAGACGATTACAGGGGAGTATCATATGAAGGCAGATCCGTATGCCAATTATGCAGAACTTCGTCCGGGTACAGCATCAAGAATAACGAATATTGAGAATTTGAAATGGACCGATAGTTCCTGGATGACTGCACGGGAAAAATGGAACCACAAAAAAGAACCAATGTCTGTATATGAGGTTCATATGGGTTCTTGGAAGAGGCACCCAGGCACAGAGGACGAGGGATTCTATACTTATCGTGAGTTTGCAAAAGAAATCACAAAGTATATGAAAGATATGGGATATACGCATGTGGAGATCATGGGAATCGCAGAACACCCATTTGATGGATCATGGGGATATCAGGTGACAGGATATTATGCGCCGACAAGCCGTTATGGAACACCGGAAGATTTTGCGTGGATGATCAATTATCTGCATAGAAATGGAATCGGTGTCATTATGGACTGGGTTCCGGCACATTTTCCAAAGGATGAGCATGGACTTGCCGAGTTTGACGGAACAGCAACTTACGAGTATGCAGATCCAAGAAAAGGGGAGCATCCGGACTGGGGGACGAAGATATTTGATCTTGGCAAGAATGAGGTAAGGAACTTCCTGATTGCCAATGCACTTTTCTGGGTGGAGCACTTCCATATTGATGGACTTCGTGTTGATGCAGTTGCTTCTATGCTGTATCTGGATTATGGAAAGAAAGACGGAGAATGGGTTCCGAACCAGTATGGAGGTAATGAGAACCTGGAGGCAGTAGATTTCTTCAAGCATCTGAACACAGTTGTACTTGGAAGAAATCCGGGTGCACTTATGATAGCGGAAGAGTCTACGGCATGGCCGAAGGTAACTGGAGATGTAGAAGACGGAGGTCTTGGATTTAGCCTTAAGTGGAATATGGGGTGGATGCACGACTTTACGGAATATATGAAGCTGGATCCGTATTTCAGAAAAGACAATCATCATATGATGACATTTGCCATGAGTTATGCGTACAGCGAAGATTACATTCTCGTACTGTCGCATGATGAGGTTGTCCATTTGAAATGTTCCATGATCAATAAGATGCCAGGACTTGGATTTGATAAATATGCGAACCTGAAAGCAGGATATGCATTTATGATGGGACACGCCGGAAAGAAATTGTTGTTCATGGGACAGGATTTTGCACAGCTTCGCGAGTGGTCAGAGGAACGTGAACTGGACTGGTATCTGTTGGAGGAGCCGGAGCATCAGGCAATTCAGTCATGGATGCGTGATCTACTCCACATGTATAAAAAGAAACAGGCGCTTTATGAACTGGATCAGTCATGGGAAGGATTCGAGTGGGTCAATGCAGATGATGCATACAGAAGCATTTACAGTTTTATCCGCCATTCTAAAGATGGAAAGCATAACCTTTTGTTCGTGATCAACTTCACACCGATGGCAAGAGAAGATTACCGTGTAGGCGTTCCTAGAAAGAAGCAGTATAAGCTGATTCTGAACAGTGACGATGTGAAATATGGCGGAAATGGCGAGAAGAGACAGAACATTTATCATGCCGTGAAGAAAGAATGTGATGGAAGACCATATTCATTTGGATACAAATTGCCGCCGTATGGGGTAGCAGTTTTTGAATTTTAAAATGTATAATAAGAGAGGTGTGGAAGAGAAACAGGGAGATGGAATTTGAGTATTCCATCTCCCTGCTAAAGTTATGAATTAATTTTATTCTGCGTTTGTAGAAGTGTCGTTATCAGCATTGTTGTCGGTGCTGCCTGTATCGGTGTTGTTGTCCGTATTTTCTTCGACTGCGTCAGTGCTATCTGTATTATCGGAGTTTTCGGTATCATCGCCTCCGAACAGATCTTTGAAAAATCCTACGATTTTATCCCAAAGTCCTTCCTCTTTTGCCTGATTTACGGCATCGTTTGCTTTGGCTTTTACGGCATCTAATGTGCTGTCGATGATTGCATCATTTCCGAGTGCTGCATCATCTGTATTGTTAATAATTCCGCCGTTGGAGTCATCTCCGCCAAAGAAGCCTTTGATGGAGGACCACAAGTTGCTGAAGAATCCTCCGGATTTCCCGTCCAGGTTGTCGAGAGTCTTTTTCAGTGCTTTGACATCGTAGTCGTACTGGGAAATAGATTCCATCAGACTTGTGATTTTTGCAAGCTGGTCATCGGTCAGTGTAATTCCCTGCTTATCGGCTGCGTCAGAAATCGCGTCCTGAATATCGGACGGATCAGTCAGTTTATCTTCAATAACGGATTCTTTGACATCGTTGATCAGATCAGATGCTGTATCCTGACCGAGATCCTTGGCGAGGTCACCGGTTGTTACCAGCTCTTCTGTTGCAGTTGCTTTCTGGTCTTCGGAAAGTTCTTTCCCACTGGCTTTTTCGTAAGCCATCATAATACCTGTCAGTGCACCGGTTCCGGATACTTCAATTGGAGATCCGGCAACAACGTTACAGTTCTCAACGCCGGAAGTCAAAAGTGTACTGGCGATCATAGAACTTGTTACAAATGTTAGGTTTGCGACTTTTACCTGAATTCCGCCGCTGTCTGTCGGCTCAACATAAGAACAGCTATATGTTCTTGTACCAATCTGGGATTCGGTTGCGATCCCTTCCATATATTTTCTTTCGTCTGTGTTCGTGACTTCGATCGTGTCTACCTGATCGGCGGAAGTACCGAAGTATTTGTACATAGAAGCTTTCTGCTCGTCGGATAAGTTCGCTCCGAGAGTGACTACTTTTGCGCTGTCAGCCAGGGCAGTTACCGGCAGGCTTACAGATGCCAGAATGATTGCCAGGCTAAACGGCAGAACCCTTTTTAATTTTTTCATACTCATAATTATCCTGTGGTGTCAGACGCCACATCTCCTTTCTGTACCCCCAATAATAGCATACTTGTGTAAAAGTAAAAAGTAAAAAATTCTTAACTATTTCGAAAGATTTTGTTACGGCTTGTGTACATCTGTGGACTAAGACAAGATTTCCAGTATTCTGGATTCAAATGTGTGTTCATCCACCATTCCCCCCATGGCACCGACTGACTTTTTATCTTTGAAGAGAACAAATGTCGGGACGATTTCCGGGGCGTATTCTGCGGCGAGTACTGCAGATTCTTCAATTTCGACTTCGCAGAACTTGATCTTTCCGGCGTATTTCTTTTCGATATCCTCCACGACCGGCTTCATCATGGCACATTTCCCGCACCAGATAGCGTAGAACATAACGACGACCGGGAGAGAGGTATCTTTTACTTCTATTTGAAAATTTTTTGCAGTTAAATGTAACATCAAATCAACCTTTCTGATCAGTGCCTTCGGCAGTCAGAACCGTGGTTCAGAATATCATATACTTCTTTCAGGGATTTTCTGAAACAACCGATCCACCTGTGCAGACACCGATTTCGATAAGTGTATTCAAAAAACTTTTGTCGGAAGTTTTTTTTGTTATGACAATTTCGGCTCATGGCGAACAGACTCCGAAGGCTTTCTCATTAATAATATATGCGCTGTAGCGCTAAGAAAGTCACAGCAGACATCTTCTTTTAGCAATGAGCTTGCAAATCGGGTGATCCATGGATGAAAATTTCTCTTCATATTCTGTCATAATATTTCCAACGTTCATAATTTCATCATGGTGCAGGTCATAAGTACATTCGGAAATGCCCCATGTTTCGGATTCCCCTAAAGACTCAACGGAAAAATCAAAAAGATCACGGTTATCTGTCTTGAATTCTACCTGTCCGTCCTGGACAAGCACCTTGTCGTAACGTGCAAAAAAATCCGGTGACGTGAGGCGCCTTCTTGCATGGCGGGCTTTCGGCCATGGGTCGGAGAAGTTCAGATAGATCCGGTCAACTTCATTTTCAGCGAACACATTTGCTATGTCCTGTGCGTCCATACAAATGAAGCGAATGTTTGGCAGAGTGCTTTCGTTTTCTTCTATATATATGTTTAACTTTTCCACAGCACGGAGAAGGACGCTTGTGTAGCGCTCGATTCCGATGTAGTTGATCTGTGGATTTTTCTGAGCCAGTGCCATGAGAAAACGGCCTTTTCCCATGCCGATTTCAATGTGGACCGGGTAGTCATTCTGGAATACATCAGATGCCCAGTGACCACGGAATTCTTCCGGAGTCTCGATAACCTGACTGCACTCTTTTAACACGCCTTCGGCGCGGGGTATATTTCTAAGTCGCATATATGCTCTCCTTATTTGTTGTATTTCTTTATTTGCAAACTTCCCAAATCCGGGAGATTCTTGCCTTGCCTTAGTTTACAGGCTTTGGCAAAAAAAGTCAAACTCAATGGTGTATAGCGGTCATATCTATATCATATTGCCGAAAGCAATATGCGTAACGACTAAAATTTTTCTGAAAAACACAAATAATTTGTGCAAATTTTCAACATGTTAAGGAGAAGGTATATAAAACGGGAGGAAAGTGACTAAATTTTGGACAAATGAAAAAACTCAAATAAGAGAATATGCTTAAAAAATTGTCAAATAAAGTAATTGTTAAGAAAAAAAGAAATGATTGACATTTAAAAAACAGGAGAGTAAAGTAATCACGAAATTTGAAGAAGAAAGGGAGGGAGTCATACGGAGAAATTAACAGAGAGTCTGTTGGAAGAGCTGAATTGTGATACAGCATTTACCATTCCGTTATTCGGGGGAATTAAGATTAGTGAGTCCGTGGCGGTCACATGGATCATTATGGCTGTAGTTGTATTGCTGTGTGTCATATTCGTAAGGAATCTCAGTGTAGAGAATCCGGGGAAAGCTCAGCTTTTATTGGAATCCGCAATCGGAAAAGGAGTGGACTTCTTTGAAGATGTTATGGGCAAAGAAAACCGAAGATATATCCCATATCTGATCACGGTGCTGATCTATATCGGAATTGCCAATATCATTGGATTGTTTGGGTTTAAACCGCCGACAAAGGATCTGAATGTCACAATAGCGCTGGCTGTTATGAGTATGTGTCTGATCGAGTATTCCGGAATACATAAAAACGGATTAAAACACTGGGTCAAACATTTTGCAAAGCCGGTTCCGTTCGTCGCACCGATCATGGTACTGGAGATTGTAATCCGTCCATTGTCCTTGTGCATGCGACTGTTCGGTAATGTACTGGGAGCATTTGTAATCATGGAGCTTTTAAAAATAGTAGCTCCGGCGATTATACCAATCCCGTTTAGTTTTTATTTTGATATATTTGATGGATTCTTACAGGCTTATGTATTTGTATTTCTGACGGCGCTGTTCATGAATGAGGAACAGGAGTAAAGCCGGAAGATAAGACGAACAGACTTAAAAGGGATTTAAGAAAACATTTTTAGACAAGAAGAAAAGGAGATTAAGATTATGTTAGTAGCAATTGGAGCAGGTATCGCAGTTTTAACAGGTTTAGGAGCAGGTATTGGTATTGGTCTTGCAACAAGCAAGGCAGTAGACGCTATCGCAAGACAGCCAGAGGCTGAGTCAAAGATCAGCAAGAACCTGATTCTTGGTTGTGCCCTTGCAGAGGCAACAGCTATTTATGGATTTATCATCGGTCTTCTGATTATCCTGATGCTGAAATAATTAGCAGTTCGTAAAGAAGCAGGAGAAAAGAAGAAAGGCAGGTGGGAAAAGGTGATAAAAGTAGATTTGAGCCTTCTCTGGACCATAATAAACCTTGTAGTCTTTTATCTATTACTGAAGAAATTCCTGTTCAAACCAGTTATGGGGATCATGGAAAAGCGTGAGCAGATGATTGCCGACGGACTGAAAAATGCAAGTGACAGACAGGAAGAGGCAGAGTCTCTGAAAAAAGAGTATGAGTCAGCTCTTTCCGGTGCAAAAGAGGAGTCGGTTAAAATCGTTGAAAATGCCCGTGTAGAGGCTAAGAGACAGTCAGATGAGATTCTTGCAGATGCGGACAGAAGAGCAGATGCCACGATCGAACGTGCCAGAAAGACCATCGAGACTGAGCGAAAGCAGGCACTGGATGGCGTTGAGACACAGATTGCAGGACTTGCAATGCAGGCAGCCAGAAAGATTGTAGATGAAGAGACAAGAAAACAAGGAAATCAGGCGATTTATGATCAGTTTTTGGAAAGCGTAGGTGACGCTCATGACGGCAAAGACGAGTAATACAGTAAAGTTCGTTCAGCCGGCAGCAAAGCGCTATGCAAGAGTTCTGTACGAACTGGAAATTCCGAAAGCAGATATTGAGAAAACAAAAGAAATCTTCTGTCAGGTACCGGAAGTATATGAAGTACTGTTAAATCCGGTAATTACGGCAAAGAACAAATACAGTGTTATCGAACAGATATTTCCAAAGTCTATTTGTAATTTCCTGAAGGTAACATGCGAGAACCAGAGAATGGGCATGCTTTGGGACATTTTCGAAAGCTATGATAAATATTGTGAGGAGCAGCAGCAAGTTATGACTGCGACTTTAATATGTGTAGACGAGCCAGACGAAGAGCAGGCTGAGAAGATGAAAACATTTATTATGGATAAATATCATAAATCGAAGGTAAATCTGGAGGTCGAAAAAGACCCGTCACTGCTTGGAGGATTTATCCTGAGAGCGGGCAGTGATGAATATGACTGGAGCATTCGTGGAAGAATGAACCGGTTAGAACAAAAATTGACCTGGAGGTGAACGTAAGTGAGTTCAATCAATTCAGATGAAATTATTTCAATTCTGAAAAGTGAAATAGAGAATTTTGATGAGATCAGTAAAGACAGCGAAGTCGGAACTGTTGTAACAGTCGGAGACGGAATCGCTACCATTTACGGAATCGATCATGCAATGTACGGCGAGATCGTTACCTTCGAAAATGGTCTGAAGGGTATGGTACAGGATATCCAGAAAGACGAGATCGGATGTATCTTATTTGGATCAGATACAGGAATCAAAGAAGGAACAAAGGTTGCACGTACAAAGAAAAAAGCCGGAATCCCGGTAGGAGATAAATTTATCGGAAGAGTTATCAATGCCCTTGGTGCACCAATCGACGGTGCCGGAGAGATTGAGGCAGATGATTATCGCCCGATTGAAAATGAAGCACCTGGAATCATTGACAGAAAATCCGTCAGCGTTCCTATGGAGACAGGAATCCTTTCTATCGATTCCATGTTCCCAATCGGACGTGGACAGAGAGAGCTGATCATCGGTGACAGACAGACTGGTAAGACATCTATCGCAACAGATACGATCTTGAACCAGAATGGAAATGGAGTGATCTGTATCTATGTTGCCATCGGTCAGAAGGCATCAACGATTTCAAAAGTTGTAAATACATTTAAGACATCAGGAGCTATGGATCACACCATCGTATTAGCATCAACAGCAAGCGACTGTGCGCCGCTTCAGTACATTGCTCCTTATGCGGGAACTGCACTGGCAGAGTATTTTATGTACAAAGGAAAAGATGTACTGATCGTTTATGATGATCTTTCCAAACACGCAGTTGCGTACCGTGCATTGTCACTGTTACTTGGTAGATCCCCTGGACGTGAGGCTTATCCTGGAGACGTATTCTATCTGCATTCAAGACTTCTGGAGCGTTCCAGCCGTCTGAGTGAGGAAAAAGGTGGCGGATCTATCACGGCTCTTCCAATCATCGAGACACAGGCCGGAGATGTATCTGCATATATTCCGACAAACGTTATTTCCATCACAGATGGACAGATTTTCCTGGAAAGCAGTTTGTTCTTCTCAGGAATGCGTCCGGCGGTCAACGTAGGATTGTCTGTATCTCGTGTAGGTGGAGATGCACAGACAAAGGCTATGAAGAAGGCAGCAGGAAGTCTTCGTATCGATCTGGCCCAGTATCGTGAGATGGAAGTCTTCACACAGTTCAGTTCAGACCTTGATGATGCAACGAAAGAACAGCTGGAATATGGCAGCGGACTGATGGAGCTTCTGAAGCAGCCGCTTGGAAAACCAATGTCACTGGCAGATAAAGTTATTACACTTTGTGCTGCAAGACATAAAGTCATGCTTGGAATTCCAACTGCAAAAGTAAAAGGATTCCAGATGGATATGTTAAGTTACTTTGCAAGTGTACATCCGGAAATCGCAAGAGAAATCGAGGAGACAAAGGATCTGTCTAAAGAGTTGTCCCAGAAGATCGTGGAGATTGCAGAGGAATTCAAAAAGAGCAGGTGTTAATGTATGGCAAATATCAGAGAAATACAGACACGAATTAACAGTGTAAAAGATACGATGAAAATCACCAATGCCATGTACCTGATCTCTTCTACAAAAATGCGTCAGGCCAGAAAAAAACTGGCAGATGCAGAGCCGTATTTTTATAAATTACAGGCTGAGATTGCCAGAATCCTGCGTCATATGCCGGAAGTGAGCAACCAGTATTTTGACAGTAGGGAAGAAATTCCGAAAGAAGAACGGAAAATCGGATCTGTAGTTATTACCGGTGATAAAGGACTGGCAGGAGCTTACAATCACAATGTAGAAAAAGCAGAAGAGGAAATCATGAAAATGCCGGGACACCACAAATTGTTTGTCGTAGGTGAGCTTGGAAGACATTATTTTGTAAGTCAGGGACATGAGATTGAACAAAATTTCCAATATACTGTGCAGAAACCGAACCTGAGCAGAGCCAGAATTATTTCTGAGACATTGATGGAACAGTTTAATAATGGCGAGCTGGACGAAGTGTATGCTGTCTATACGCGAATGGAGAATTCTATGGTATCTGAGGTGGAGACTGTAAAGCTGCTTCCGCTTGAGAGAAGTGCATTCGGAGAGGACAGCATTCCGGCAAACTTAAGGCGTGAGGCGATTCAGCTATATCCGTCTGTCGAGAGCGTCATGGACAATATCGTACCGAATTATGTAACCGGAATGATTTACGGTTGTTTGGTCGAGGCGTATGCAAGTGAGCATAATGCCAGAATGACGGCTATGAAGTCAGCGACAGACAGTGCTGAGGCAATTATCAAAGATTTGTCTATTGCTTATAACCGGGCAAGACAGGCAGCCATTACGCAGGAAATCACAGAGGTATGCGCAGGTGCGAAGGCACAGAAACGGAAAAGGAAGTGAGAACAGATATGAATAAAGGACGAATTGTACAGGTCATGGGTCCTGTTGTCGATGTTTTATTTGAAGACGGAGAGCTTCCGAATATCAAAGATGCCCTTGAGGTAGATAACGGAGACAAGACTTGTATTATGGAAGTTGCACAGCATCTGGGAAACAGCGAAGTACGTTGTCTGATGCTGGCTGCAAGTGAAGGACTTCACAAAGATATGGAAGTCCGTGCAACTGGAAGCGGTATCAAAGTTCCAGTTGGAGATCAGACACTTGGACGTCTGTTCAATGTGCTTGGTCAGACCATCGATGATGGAAAAGAAATAGAGAAAGATGCAGAGCGCTGGGAAATCCACAGACAGGCGCCTACATTTGAAGAGCAGAGTCCTGCTGTCGAGATCCTTGAGACAGGTATCAAGGTCATCGACCTTCTTGCACCATATGCAAAAGGTGGTAAGATTGGTCTGTTCGGAGGAGCCGGAGTTGGTAAGACTGTACTGATTCAGGAGTTGATCCGAAATGTAGCAACAGAGCATGGTGGATATTCTATCTTTACAGGTGTCGGAGAGCGTTCCCGTGAAGGAAATGACCTCTGGACAGAGATGAAAGCGTCTGGCGTACTTGAGAAGACCGCTTTGGTATTTGGTCAGATGAACGAGCCGCCTGGAGCTCGTATGCGTGTCGCTGAGACAGGACTTACAATGGCTGAGTATTTCCGTGACAAAGAACATCAGAACGTGTTGCTCTTTATTGATAACATTTTCCGATTCACACAGGCTGGATCTGAAGTTTCCGCCCTGCTTGGACGTATGCCATCAGCCGTAGGTTATCAGCCGACACTGGCAACAGAAATGGGTGAATTACAGGAGCGTATTGCTTCTACAAAGAATGGTTCTGTCACGTCCGTTCAGGCAGTCTATGTACCGGCCGACGACTTAACAGACCCTGCACCGGCAACAACATTTGCACATCTGGATGCAACAACCGTACTTTCACGTAAGGTTGTTGAGCAGGGAATTTACCCGGCTGTAGATCCGTTGGAGTCTAACTCACGTATCCTGGAGGCAGACATCGTAGGTGAAGAGCATTATAAAGTAGCCAACCAGGTAACAGAGATTCTTCAGAAGTACAAAGAACTTCAGGACATTATTGCCATTCTTGGTATGGAAGAGCTGTCCGATGAAGATAAAGCAACGGTTATGAGAGCAAGAAAGATTCAGAAATTCCTGTCACAGCCATTCTTCGTAGCTGAGACATTTACAGGAATTCCTGGAAAATATGTACCACTGAAAGAGACAATCCGTGGATTCAAAATGATCATCGACGGAGAAATGGATGAATATCCGGAGGCAGCCTTCTTCAATGTCGGAACGATCGACGAAGTTATCGAGAAAGCAAAGACACTGAAAGACGGAGAGTAAGAGGTGCGTAAACTATGAAAACATTTTGGTTGAAAGTCATAGCCAGTGACCGCGTGGCGTATAACGGACGATGCCAGAAGGTGATTGTACCTGCAGCCGACGGCGGTCAGATGGGAATTCTGGCAGATCATGAGAACATGATCATAGCAATCGAAGTCGGTGAAGCGAAGATGCAGCTGGAAGACGGAACGTGGGAGACACTTGCCGTTGGAACCGGATTCCTTGAGGTTGTTAACAACCGTGTTACCATGCTGGTACAGACCGCTGAAAAACCGGAAGAAATTGACGCCAGAAGAGCAGAAGAACGGCGTGAAGTCATGGAAGAAAAACTTCGGCAGAAGCAGAGTATCCAGGAATACTATCACACGAAAGCATCCCTGGCAAGAGCCATGAACCGGTTGAAGGTGTCAAGGGAGAAGAATACGAGAATTTAACTTCCGTATATATAATAAAATACAGCTATCGTTTGCAAAATGAAATCTATAATTTGCCAACGGTAGCTGTATTTTTATGTAAGTGGAAGTTTAAAGTTTGTGTGAAGGGGAAAGTGTGAATGAAAGGGGAAGATTTTGCTGCGCTATTGACGAGTCAAAGTCAGAGCTTGCTCAAGACCTTGGCGACCGCGAGGTGGGTATGATAAAATAGGGAAATAAGGGAGATGCTACGCAAAGTAGCAGGAAAATGTTTTGATGACATCTTTGTGTGCTTGTGATGTAAAGTGCAGTTTTCTATACTGTAAGTTGTTAGGAGATGTTTAGAGAGTGCAGGCTGTCCAGACAAATAGTTTCGGATAAGAAATATGTCTGTGAAGCAACCTTAAGTTCTGTGATAAGACTCTCGAACGGGTAAGAAAAGACAAGGAGATTATGGATATGACTTTTGCAGAAAATGTGAAGATGCTTCGCAAGCAGGCTGGTATGTCGCAGGAGCAGTTGGCGGAGAAGCTTGGTGTATCGAGACAGGCGGTTACAAAATGGGAGACGGGTGCGGGAATCCCAGATATTGAAAATATAATGGCGATTTCAATGCTGTTTGACATTTCCATAGACGATCTACTTTCAAATGAAAGAGATTCAAAAAAGGTAGTGGAGACGGAGTACTTGTATGAAAGTATTACGGAGTATGATATTGATGAATCGAAGCATTATGATATGAAGCTGGAAGGGGCGAAGTGGCTTATACTGGCTGGATATGAGGGCGAGAAAATCCGGGTCCGACTGGGATCCAATACATTTTCAACTCTTCAGAATGATTTCAAGGTTAAGATTGATGATATCCGGAAACGAATTGATATAGATGTAAAACGAAAGAATGGTGCCACGGAAGCAATGGCGAAGAGTGAAATTGATATTTTCGTGCAGATTCCGGTGCAGTATATAGATAAGATTGAGTGTGAAGCTCATGCGGAAACGGTAGAAATCCGTTCCATAGAATGTGAAAATATGGAATTTGGTGTGAAGACAACAAATTTGATTTTGGAAAATGTTGTCGGTTCGGTGGAGGTTGATTGTAATCTTGACATGGAGATTATGTGCGATTCATTGAACGGCGAGATCGCAATTAATCAGGTGTCTGCGACATCAAAAATACATGTTCCAGAAGAGGCGATTTTCCAGGCAGTTGCAAAGGGCATTGGAACAAGCATTTCTTATGAAAAAGCCGGGCAGCAGGTGGAACGGTTTGATGCGCCGGAGGCGGACAACGTGATTGAACTGAATGGAATCAAGAGTGAATTAATTGTTTGTATAGGTTAAAAATGAAAATCTACAAGTTTGTCAAAAAGATGTAATGATTTTTTATTACTGGAAGAAAAATGTGAATAGTATAATAAGTAACAGACGGGAGGAATTTGTAATGCAGATTGAAACATACAGTGGAAAATATGATGAGATTATTTCGTTAATTTTAGATATTCAGAATAATGAATCGAAGATTAATCTGTCTCTTGAGGAACAGCCAGATTTGCTTACAATTCATGACTCCTATCAGAAAAATGGCGGTGAGTTCTGGATTGCGCTGGATCAGGGAAGGGTAATCGGAACGCTTGGACTGATGAAGAAAGATAACCACTGTGCAATCATGAAGAAATTCTTCGTGAAGAAAGAGTATCGTTCACAGAAAGTCGGGCTTGCTTTATATAAGAAGTTACTCGAATTTGCAGAAGCGGCAAATGTGCAGTATATCATACTGGATACACCGTCCGTTGCACATGCATCACATCGATTTTATGAAAAGGTCGGACAGAGACAGCATTTTATATATGTTGGACTTAGGAGGAAAAGCGAGTATGACAGAATGAGAAAAACTGCAGGCGTGATGTGGGGATAGAGAAAAACTAATGGGAAATATATACTTATAGGTTGACTTTTATGAAAATAAAGCATATGATAATAACAGCTAAGAAATGTGATGAATTTCATGCATGAGCAAAACAAAACTCCCGGAAGTGGTTGAGACTTCCGGGAGTTTTTATTCCGTTTATGTAAGGTGGCTTATACCTTTCAGGCTGTTACTGCCTGTCGTTTCTGTCCAGCCATTTGCAAATAAAGTAGCTAACAATACTTGCCATAACAGAAACAAAAAATGTGATGAGAGTTTCATGCATAAGACTTCACCTCCTTTCGCTTGGAGGGTGGCAGCAATTGTAGTATAACATGATAGTATAAAAAGTTCAATATAAGTATACTGTTAGCGAGTAAACTAATAAAGAATGAAGATATAAAAAGTGTGGAGATGTGGTAAAATGACTGTATAAAAAATGCGAAAGTGGAAGCAGGAATCGGAAGGAAAAACAGCTCTTTTAATTGAGGGAGCCAGACGAATTGGAAAATCGACAGTGTTCGAAGCGTTTGCTAAAAATGAATATAAAAGTTATATATTAATTGATTTTTCAAGAGTGTCAAGAGAAACTAAAGAACTTTTTGAAGATATATCCGATCTTAATTATTTGTTTTTGCAGTTGCAATTGCAATATAAAGTAGATTTGCATGAGCGGAATTCTGTGATCATATTCGACGAAGTACAGTTATGTCCAATGGCACAACAGGCAATTAAGGCGTTGGTTGAAGACCGGAGATATGATTATATTGAAACCGGATCGCTCATTTCCATAAAGAAGAATGTTAAGGATATTCTGATACCGAGTGAAGAAAGAAAACTCAGTATGTATCCAATGGATTATGAAGAATTTTTGTGGGCAATCGGTGATGAAGCGACTTTTCCGTTACTGAAAAAATGCTTTGAAATGAATCAGGGAATAGGAGATGCTCTTAATCGTAAGCAATTGCGGCAATTCCGATTATATATGCTGGTAGGAGGAATGCCACAGGCGGTAGATGCATATATAAACACAAATAATTTTAGAAAAGTCGATGAGGTAAAAAGGGACATTTTAAATCTGTATGAAAGTGACTTTGCTAAAATTGATTCGACAGGAAGACTTGCAATGCTTTTCGATGCAATTCCGGCTCAGTTAAATAAAAATGCGTCTCGCTTTCAGGCAAGTGGTGTACTTAACGGAGAAAAACCGGATAAGATTTTGGAACTTATTGCCGAGTTGAAAGATTCTAAAACTGTTTTGATATCCTATAACACAAATGATCCAAGTGCAGGAATGGCGAATACAAGAGATTTGTCCAGATATAAAATATTTTTAAGTGATACAGGTTTGTTCGTAACACTTATGTTTAAAGATAAAGATTTTACGGAAAATGAAATATACGAAAAGCTTCTCAATGATAAATTGAGCGTAAATCTCGGATATTTGTATGAAAATATAGTGGCACAATGTCTGGCTGCCAATGGAAATGAATTATTTTATCATACAATTATGAATACACAGTCTAAACACAATTATGAGATAGATTTTATTCTGGCAAAGAAAAATAAAATAGTTCCTTTGGAAGTAAAATCATCAGGATATAAAACGCATAAATCATTAGACGTATTTACAGAAAAATATTCAAATCATATTTTAAAAAGATATTTAGTGTATACAAAAGATTTAAGTAAAGAACAGGATATTTTTTGTATTCCTGTTTATATGGTTCCATTTTTATAGGAAAAATATTATAATCCCTGAAATTCTTTAATGGTTGCTACTGCCAGTACAACGGTTCCAATTGCACATACAATATATACAATTCCGACTACGATAGAGCTTTTCTTTGCGCGCTTCCATTTTACGGCTGCAAGGTACATGGCGCTTAAGACATCTGCCAGGAAGAAGAACTGCAGGATACCATGCAGGAGGGCCGTTCCGAGGCTGATTTTTCCGGCTTTATAAGTCATGCGGATTACCTGCAGGGCGTAAAATGAGCCCGGAAGGATTGTGAGCCAGAATCCGATGACAGTGAAAAATATCATAACACTCATGATTGGGAGCATAAGTGGTATAATCAGACCTCCGGTCATGAATGTCAGTGCTGCACCTGCGAAAAAATATAGGGTGAACAGCAGAATAAAGTCGTATAGGAAAAACGCAACAAGCCCGTACTTATGTATGAGCATGCGGTTTATAAGAGCAGTGGAATCACCTTCCTCATAGGAAGAAAAAGATTTCCAGATATTTAGGATTCCAAGAATATAAAGCACCATAATGTAAATGATAGCAGGCAGGTTTGACAGAAAAAATCCTAATTCCGTAGTGAGAGCGGAGGCATCATATGGAATCGCATCGAGTACATGGCTCTGGAATATAAGATTCGGAAGAGCAAGTACCGGAATCAGAGATAATATAATTACATATGCAATTGCCAATTTGTCAGCGGATTTTTTCATGTGCATCGGCTCCTTTCGGGAGATTTTTCATTGCTTTCTATATTTGATTATAATTCTTGGGGAATGGATTGTCCAGAAGATTGAGCTGACCGGCTGACAGATAGTTGGCAGCACGCCAGTAGGCATTCATTTTTTCAAGCATTTCCTGAGATAACGGCTGTTTCTCAAGACACATTTTGTTGTCGTCCATAATATACCTCTTTCTTTCAATAATGTGTTGATTTTTTAACTAGTGTCATCATAGCATAGTGAAAATAAGACGTAAAATAGCAATTTTGCATTGGAATCATAACGTTCTGATATGGATAAATGCGACCGTTGACAAATGTATGAATTTATGCAATAATATTTTTGATTTTGGACTATGAACATATGTAAGTACAGAAGATGTAGTGAAGCAGAGATGAAGTGTCACCGGCTGAGAGCATTTCACGCGAACCTTTTGGAAATTTCAGTATGGGAGTCTTCTGATGAAAAGCATTTGTCAAAAGTAAGTGCGTTAAGTTGGATGTTCGTGTAGCAGATCGAATACACATAAAAGAGTGCAGAGTTATAAGGACTCTGAAATAGGGTGGTACCGCGAGTAACATCGTCCCTTGTTAATCACAAGTGGCGGTGCTTTTTTTATTTTCAATAAAATGTTTACGTCCAAAGTTAAGCATAATTTCAAAATATGGAATATTTTGAAAGTTAGCTCTGAACAGTAACTTAAAATAAAAAGAGACGCTGAACTTAAAGAGTAGTAGAAAGGGGAATTAGGATGAAAGATAAAATCAACAGTATTTTATCAGAAGTGAAAACTAAGATTTCTGAAGCAGCAAATGAAAATGAACTGCAGAATGTGAAGAATGCATATGTTGGAAAACAGGGTGCGTTAAGTATGTTAATGAAGGAGATGCCGAAGCTTGACGCAGCGCTTCGCCCGGAGATGGGAAAGGTGCTCAACCAGGCTAAGAATCAGGTGACAGAGCTGATCAACTCTAAGAGAACAGAGCTGAAGCTGAAAGCTTCTGAGGTTTCACCGGACTTTGATTGTTCTGTACCGGGAATCCTGCCGCCGAACGGAGGACTTCACCCAATCACACAGATGTGCTATGACCTGAACGATGCATTCCGTTCTATGGGATTTGAGATTTTCCAGGAGGATGACATCACAAGTGAGTTATATGCATTTGATAAACTGAACTTTCCTCCGAATCATCCGGCAAGAGAGAGTATGGACACATACTGGCTGGAGGGTCATGACAGTGGAAGCACAAATGAAAAGCTTTGCCTGAGACCACATTTGACAGGAGGAAGTGTCCGTTATATGCAGACACACAAACCGCCGTATCGTTTTGTATATCCGGGACGTGTATATCGTAACGAGACAACAGATTCACATCATGAGAGAGCATTTTTCCAGTATGAGGCTCTGATTGTGGATAAGGATATCAAGTTCACAGACGGAAAAGTTATGATCCAGAGCATTTTAAGTAAAGTATTCGGAAGAGACGTTCCGGTAAGAATGCGTTCCGGTTTCTTCCCATTTGTAGAGCCAGGATTTGAGATCGACATGGAGTGTCAGGTGTGCGGCGGAAAAGGCTGCAGCGTATGTAAACATGTGGGCTGGATCGAGGTTATGCCGGGTGGATCCCCACATCCAAATGTACTTCGTGCAGCAGGACTGGATCCGGATGAGTACACAGGTTTCTATGTAAATATCGGTCTGGACAGACTGGTTATGATGCGTTACGGTGTGGATGACGTAAGATTGTTCCACAGTGGCGATTTAAGATTCCTGAGACAGTTCAGATAAGCGGAGGAGAATAAAGATGAAATTATCATTATCATGGATTAAAGATTTTGTAAATATCCCTGAAGATATGGATATGAAACAGCTTGCATATGATCTGACTATGGATACTGTTGAGGTTGAGGACGTCGAGTACCTGGCAGACCGTTTTGACCATATGGTAGTAGGTGTGATCGAGGATATCGAGCCACATCCAAATGCAGACAAACTTCGTGTCTGCAAAGTAGACATCGGTGACGGTGAAATCAAAGACATCGTCTGCGGTGGTATCAATCTGGAAAAAGGTATGCGCGTTGCCGTATCCTGCCCGGGAGCAATTGTCCGCTGGCATGGAGAGGGAGAGCCTGTTGAGATCAAGAAGTCTAAACTTCGTGGCGTGGCTTCCTACGGAATGATCTGTGCATCTGACGAGATTGGACTGGGAGATCTCTTCCCGGCATCTCAGGAAGCAGAGATTCTTGACCTGTCCGCATTTGATGTACCGGCAGGAACAACTCTGGCAGATGCCCTTGATCTGAACGACGTTCTTCTTGAGATTGATAACAAATCAATGACAAACAGACCGGATCTGTGGGGACACTATGGTATCGCTCGCGAGATTGCAGCATTATACAATCTGCCATTAGCTGAGATCAAGCCATTTGAGACAGATGTACAGTCTGATTTTAATGTAGAGATTGCTGATCCAGACAGATGTCCAAGATATATCGGAGTAGAAATGTCTGGTGTAAATGTAAAAGAGGCACCATATCAGATGCAGAGTAGAATCTGGAAGGTTGGTATGCGTCCAATCAATGCATTGGTTGACATTACAAACTACGTCATGCTTGCAACTGGTAACCCGACACATGCATTTGACGCAGATAACATTTCTGATCACATCGTTGTAAGACATGCAGCAGAAAATGAGAAGTTACTTCTTCTGAACGACAAAGAGCTTTCTCTTTGTACAGATGACCTTGTAATTACAGATTCCGAGGGACCTGTTGCACTGGCCGGTGTTATGGGTGGAGCAAAGGATTCTATCCTGCCTAAGACAGAGCGTGTCATTCTTGAGGTCGCAAACTTTGAAGCAGCAGGAATCAGAAGAACTGCACTTCGTTATGATAACCGTACAGAAGCTTCTTCAAGATATGAAAAAGCTATCGATCCTGAGAGATGCGACCAGGCACTTGCACTTTCCATGCAGTATTTCAAAGAGCTGTATCCGGAAATGAAAGTGACAGGTTACTGTGATAAATATGTAAAGAAACTCAAGAGAGCTGAGATTGATGTAAACCTTGTATGGCTTGAGAAGAGACTTGGAAAGCATCTGACAAATGATGAGATCCAGGGCAAGCTTGAAAAACTTGGATTTGATGTACAGATCAATGGTGAGGACATGCACGTTATCGCTCCGACATGGCGTTCTACAGGTGACATTTCCATTAAAGATGATGTAATGGAAGAAGTTGCCAGAATGTATGGATACGACAATTTCGAGCCAACATCATTTACAACAACATTTGACAGTGCAATCAATCAGAAAGATCAGGATCTTGTAAGAAATATGAAAGAGTTCCTTGCAATTCGTTGTGGAATGCAGGAAATCTACACATATCCTTGGGTAAATGATGTATATCTGAATGCAATTATGCAGACGACAGAAGGAATGCTTCGTCTTTCAACACCACCGGCACCGGATCTCAGTTACCTGCGTGCTTCTCTGCTTCCGAACATTTGCGAGGCAGTTGCAAAGAATGAGCGTTACTTCAATGATTTCTCAATCTTTGAGGAAGCTCAGGTATTCCATGATGCAAACTATACTTCACCATACGACAAGTCTGAGTTACTGCCAGAGCAGCGCCGCTACATTGCCGGAGCATTTGCAAGCAGTGTGAAAGATGTGAAAGAACTCTTCCAGGAAGCAAAAGGTGTTCTGGAGTATATGCCACGTTATACACATCAGGCAGCATTTGAGTTCAGAAAAGAAGAGAAACCAGTATGGGCTGACAATGTAGTATGGCTCAACATTTACCGTGGAGATGAGAAGATTGGTGATATGGGACTTCTGGCTAAGAAGGCATCTATGGACTGCGGAATCAAGAACTTGTCCGTAATGCTCTTTGAATTAGATGTTCTGAAACTGAAACCACTCATTTCCAGAACCAATAAATTCACTCACCTTGCAGCATATCCGGAGAACGAATATGACATTTCCATGCTCTTTGACTCCAATGCAGTATGGAGTGATATGCATGAGGCAATTCTTGGCAAGAAGAAAGCCAGCGAGTTCCTTAAGAAAGCAGATTTCGTAGATGAGTACCGTGGAAAACAAATCCCACAGGGCAAGAAATCTGTGACAATCAGACTGACCATCGGATCTAATGAGAAGACACTGACTTCCCAGGAGATTGAAAGTGTAGCAAATCAGGTTATGAAGAAGCTGCAGAAGAAGATGGGAGCAGAGCTGAGAACTCAGTAAAAATGTGTTAGATAATTCGATATAATATAATAATCCAGCCAGCTGTCATCAGATATGATGAATTTTTACAAATTTTGCTGCGCTATCTATTAAATCTGTGCGTGCAAACTCGCCAAAGGGCGGCTCAGACAGTGCACTTACAGATTAATGATGCTCGCAAAATGTTGCAAATTCCTCAATTATCTGAGTAACAGTTGGCTGGATTTTGCGTATCGGAAATTTTCGGAAAGCCGGACGGTGTTTGGAAAACCAGCAGATGGATTTTATTATGTGCGAAAGTTGCAGATTTATTTATTGCAAAACTATCATATATGTGTTATTCTAACGTCACGCAGATGGCGATTCTTGTTATCTGCAAAAGGTATCTATTTAATTTCATTCATTTCGGAGGCTCAGAGTATCGGGTGTTATTCCAAAGTGATGAACGTGTGACAAGTGAATATAGGCTGGGAAGGGAACCTGGTGCGGTACAGGATGTTATTTGAAGATTAGCATTTCCAACTGGAATATACTATTAATATATGGTAAAATATCTATAGATAATCTTTTCTCAGACTATAGACAGTTGTCGGAGAGGAGAGTATATGTCAAAAAGAACAGGAATTAAAGTACAAAAGAACCGTACAGATGACGAGTTTATCATGCTTCCGACCGTAGATTTTTGTTTCAAAGAACTGATGAGAAATGAAAAGGTGCGAAAAGGAATTATTGCAGCATTGTTGGGAGTAAGACCAGAAGAAATCAAGGAGACTAGACTGTTGCCGACCATACTCAGAAAAGAGTACGAAGACGATAAATATGGAATTTTGGATGTTCGAGTTGAAATGCATGATGGCACGCAGATAGACTTTGAGATGCAGGTGGCAGAATTTGATTTTTGGAAAAAACGGATTGTGTTTTATTTAAGCAAGATGGTCACAGATCAGATTCATAAAGGTGATGATTATGACAAAATTCAGAAATGCATTCATGTCAGTATTCTGGATTTTGTACATTTCCCGGAGGATAACAGGTACTATCGAAAAATTACATTTTGCGATACAAAAACGGGAGAGATTTATACAGATATCATGGAGATTCATGTGTTGGAATTGGGGAAGTTACCACCGGAAGATCAGAACGAAGAAGGAATCATAAGGTGGATGCGATTTCTCAATGCAAAGAGCCGGAAGGAGTTAAAAGAGATGGCAAAGCAGGACGAGTATTTTGGAGAAGCGTATGAAGAACTGGACAGACTCAGTGCGGACGAGAAGAAGCGTCTGGAGTATGAGACGAGATTGAAGTATAAACGGGACAAATATGCGCAGCTCCATTATGCGACCAGGATTGGAAGAGAAGAAGGTGAACGGATTGGAAGAGAAGAAGGTCAGAATGAAATGATTCGTTCCATGTGGAAGGCAGGGATTTCAGAAGAACAGATTGCGTCAATTGCACAGAAGACAGTGGAAGAAGTGAGAAAATTGTGTAAATAATTTTTGGTATACAGGAAGAGCAGAAAGAAATAAAAAGAGCATAAGAGATGAAAGAGTGTGAGGAAGGAAACCAATCAGATTTGAGTTTCCTTCGTTTTATTTAATGTGAGAAATTATTAGGAGTAGAAAGAAGGTAAGTTGGTTTGTTGGTTATGTAGCAAAATCAGCAAAAACATTTTTAAGGATGAAAAACATTCCTTTATACAACATTGATGAACCGTTTAGTATATACAAAAATAGTCTTGTGATTTTTACTAATGAAATATCCATACACTTTGGCAGAAATGTATAAAAATTACACAAAAATCGGCATAACTTACTTGACAATTGTGCAATTTAGAGACTATAGTTAAATATATACGTTCTGATTTAGAGCTATTTTCTAAAATATTTCATATTATAGAAAACTGTTAGAATTTCAGTATATTTTTGAGAAATCATTAAAAAAGTGCGAGTTTTTTAGAGAGTTCTGTGATGATATGTGGCTTTGGTCAGACAGATAACAAGAAGGGGGCGGCTTATGAAATCTGTGATTGAAAGACTGGATGATATTGAGAACACTGCGCGCAGTATTGTGGCGAAGGCAGAAGAAGATAAGAGTCAGGTTGAGCAGGAGATTCAGGCGCAGAGAGATCAGTTTGATAAAGAACTGGATGAGAAGACGCAGGCAGAACTTACCAGAATCCGGGAAGATGGAAAGCGGCAGGTCGATGAACTCCTGAAGAGTCAGCGTGAGAAGAATCACGAGGCAGTTCAGACATTGGAAAAGGAATATGAGATGGCTCATGCAGTTTATGCAGAAGGTATTTTGCGTCATATAATAGAAGTGTAATATAAGATGCCAGTGGGAGCGTGAAGCGAGGAGTAAACCACAGGTATCAGAATTTCAGACATTTCAAAAAGAAATATAGCGAGGAAGAGAACAATGGGCAATGTGATGGCATACAGCGGACTTACGACGAAGATCCGCGCAATGCAGGCAAAGCTTCTTACACAGGCTGACTATGCGACTATTTCCGGTTTTACGGATGTTGTGCAGGTGGTGGAATTTCTGAAGACGAAACCGGCCTACGCAGTCTATATGGATCAGTTGGAACTGGCGCATCTTCATCGAGGTGATATTGAGAAGATGTTGTATCAGTCTCTGTATAATGATTACACAAGAATCTTCCGGTTTGCGGGAATCGACCAGAAGAAATTTCTGAAGATTTACTGGAAGAAGTATGAAGTCAGTGTGATCAACTATTGTCTGAGAATCGTATTTAACCATTATGACAAGCCTTATGACCTGGATTATAAGAAGGAATTTTTTGATAAATACTCAAAACTTTCTATTGATAAGTTGATAACTTCCACAAATATCGACGAACTTGTGGATAACTTACGGGGCAGTGAGTATTATGAAGCATTAAAACCAATCCGGGATTCCGGGGCAGCAACATTATTTGACTACGATCAGGCACTGGAGCTTTACTATTTTACTAATTACTGGAGGCGGGGAAGAAAGGTATTCTCCGGAAAATCCAGAGAGCGTTTTTCAAGAGATGTGGGAATCAAGATGGATCTCATGAACATTCAATGGGTGTACCGTGCGAAGCAGTATTATCGTATGCTTCCGGCAGAAATCTATGCACTGACGCTTCCATATCATTTTCATTTAAGTACGGAAGAATTTAAGGCAATCGTGGAAGCACCGAATGTGGAAGAGATGAAAAAGCAGATTGAGAATACTTACTATGGAACACATGTCCACATGAAAGAGGGGCAGTCCATAGAAAAGAGTATCAAAGATATTTTACGGGATCTCTATATATCTGACAGGCAGAAGGATCCTTATTCCGATGCAACGATGCACGCATTTTTATTCTTGAAGGAGCAGGAAATCGACAAGCTGACGACAGTGTTAGAGTGTATCCGTTATGGACTGACCAGACAGGAGATATTGACATACTTGGGAGGTGAGAGCAAGTGATTGTAAAAATGAGATTCTTAAATATCAGCGGTCCGAGAGATGACATCGACCGGGTATGCGAGAAATATCTGTCAAAATATGAGATGCAGATTGAAAATGCGGTGACAGAACTTAAGACGACGGAAAATATCATGCCGTTCGTGGAAGTGAACCCGTACAGAGATCCGCTTGCAAAGGCAGAGCAGTTCGCACAGCTTCTGCCGGAGGACGGGGAAATTCGGGCAGATCTGTCAGGATCAAAGGATGATATGCTGGCGCTGATCCGGGATCTGAATCATGATTATCTGGGACTTGTGGAAGACAGAGAAAGGCTGAAGCTCAAGAAGGAAGAATTGCTTGGAAAGGAAAATGTCCTGAAACCATTTTCTGCGTTGAAAGTGGATGTTCATAAAGCATTGCAGTATCAGTACATGCAGGTACGGTTCGGACGCATTTCGCTTGACTATTACAGACGTCTTGAAAAATATCTGGCCGACAGTCTGAATGCCATATTTCTGGAGGCTGGAAAAGACAAAGGTTTTGTCTATGGCTGTTACATAGCGGCAAATGCGGATATTGCGAAAGCGGATAACACATTCCGGGCACTGCACTTTGAGAGAATTGACGTGACAGATGCTTACATCGGAACTCCTAAAGAAGCGTGTGAGAAGCTGGATCAGGATATTGAAGTAGTGCAAAAAGATATTGACGCAGATGAGGATAAGATTACAGCACTTATGAAACGTAATGCAGCCAAGCTTCTGGGAGCGAGAAAGAGACTGCAGGAGCTTGCGGACAATTTTGATATCCGTAAACTTGCAGCGAGAGTGGCCAGTGAGGATGAGAGGGATGAGTTCTATATCTTATGTGGCTGGATGAGTGAAAAGGATGTAGATGCGCTTCTTGCTGAGACCCAGGATGACGATAAGATCAGTATCATGGTCGAAGACGAGCGTGACCAGTATTTTGGTGATCCCCCGACAAAGCTTGAGAACCCGAAGGTATTTAAACCATTTGAAATGTTTATCAAGATGTACGGACTTCCGGCTCACGATGAGATGGACCCGACCATGTTCGTGGCACTGACCTATACATTTATATTCGGAGCCATGTTCGGAGATCTTGGCCAGGGCTTCTGCCTCTTTGCAATTGGCGGAATCCTGTATCTGACAAAGAAGATCAATCTGGCAGGAATTATTTCCATTGCAGGTATTTTTTCCATGTTCTTCGGATTTATGTTCGGAAGCGTATTTGGATTTGAAGATATTATTGAAGCCCGCTGGTTAAGGCCTGTATCGGCAATGACGAATCTGCCGTTTATCGGGCAGCTTAACACCGTATTCGTCGTTGCCATTGCATTTGGTATGGCACTGAATATTCTGGTGATGATCTTCAATATTATCAATTCGGCGAAAGCCCACGATAAGGAAAATATGTTATTCTCCACCAATGGTGTGGCAGGACTTGTATTTTATGGATTCCTGGTACTGACAGTAGTACTTTATATGACCGGACACAAGACTCCGGGAAATGTAATGCTTGTGATTTTCCTTGGAATTCCGGTGCTCCTCTTTGTATTTAAAGAGCCACTTGGAAATCTGGTAGAGAAACGTCATAAGAAAATGGAAGGCGGCAAGGTCATGTTCTTTGTACAGGCATTTTTTGAATTGTTCGAGACCATGTTAAGCTACTTCTCCAATACCATTTCTTATGTGCGTATCGGAGCATTTGCAGTGAGCCATGCGGCAATGATGGAAGTTGTACTGATGCTCTCCGGAGCGAGTGCGGGAAGCACGAACTGGATCATATTTGTCATCGGTAATATCATAGTCTGTGGACTGGAAGGACTGGTAGTTGGTATCCAGGTTCTGCGTCTGGAATATTACGAGATGTTCAGCCGTTTTTATAAAGGAACAGGAAGAGAATTCAAACCATTTCATAAACAGAGCGAGTAGGAGGAAGAAGTCATGACATTAACTGTAAAATTATTACTGGTGGCAGCACTGGTACTTGGAATTATCGTACCATTTGGATATTTCCTTAAGGGAGAGAGAAGTAAGAAACGTTACAAACGTGCACTTGGAGCAAATGTTGTCTTTTATTTTGGAGCATTTGCCATCGTAGCGATCATGTTATTTTCCGGAGATCCGGTATACGCTGCAGAGACAACAGCAGCCGCTTCAAATGCAACTGGATTTGGTTATATCGCAGCCGCACTGTCAACCGGTCTTTCCTGTGTCGGTGGTGGTATTGCCGTAGCAAGTGCAGCAAGTGCCGCTCTTGGAGCAATCAGCGAGGACTCCAGCGCACTTGGTAAGTCACTGATCTTCGTAGGACTGGCAGAAGGTGTGTGTCTGTATGGACTGATCATCTCCTTCATGATCCTCGGTAAATTATAAGATGAAAATGTATCTGATCAGTGATAATGTCGATACTCTGACGGGACTGAGACTGGCGGGCGTAGATGGAGTCGTTGTACATGAAAGAAACGAACTGCGTGAAGAATTAGAAAATGCCATGAATGACAAAGAAGTTGGTGTCATTCTGCTGACTGAGCGGTTCGGACGGGAGTTCCCGGATCTTATCAACGAGATTAAGTTACAGCGGACCATGCCGCTTTTGATCGAGATTCCGGACAGACACGGAACCGGACGTAAAAAAGACTTTATCACATCGTATGTGAATGAGGCTATAGGATTAAAACTATAGGAAGCAGGTGATTGTGTGACAGTAGATGAGAAGATAACAAGACTGCAGGAATCTGCAATGCAGGAGGCAAGAAGCAAAGGGAATGCGATTGTGGAACAGCATAAGAAGGCGCTTACCCATGTCTTTGAGCAACATAAAGCAGAGGCACTGATACAGGCAGACACAAGAATCAAGGCTGAAAAGACTAGCGTGAAGCAGCAGCTTGGTATGGCGAATTCAAAGGCTGCGCTGGAACTTAAGCGAGAGCTTGGAGCTGCCCAGAAGCGTTTGAAAAAGCAGCTTTTTAAAGAAGTCGAAGAAAAACTGTCTGCATATATGAAGACGGAAAAATATCAGGATCTTCTGGTAAAATATATTGAAAAAGCGGTAGCATATTCTGACCGCGGCGAGATGACGATTTATGTTAATCCGACAGACGCAGATAAGAAAGCGTATCTGGAGGAGAAGACAGGATTTACACTGAGTATCAGCAAAGAAGACTTTATCGGTGGAATCCGTGCAGTCATTCCAGAGAGAAATATTCTGGTAGATTATGCATTTAAGGGCGCGCTGGAGAGAGAATATCAGAAGTTCACATTTGGAGGAGGTATGGGCAGTGGACGCTAAACATACTGGAAAAATATATGGAATTAACGGCCCTGTCATTTATCTGAAAGGCAGGACCGGATTTAAGATGTCCGAGATGGTCTATGTAGGAGAAGAACGTCTGGTAGGAGAGGTTATTTCTCTGGACAAGGACAGGACAACGATTCAGGTCTATGAGGAGACTTCCGGTCTGAAGCCGGGAGAGATTGTGGAGGGTACCGGAGATGCAGTATCTGTTATCCTCGCACCTGGAATTATCAATAATATTTTCGACGGAATTGAACGTCCGCTGGAAAAGATTGCGCAGGCAAGTAATGGCGCATTTATTACAAGAGGTGTCAGTGTAGATTCTCTGGATCTTGATAAGTTGTGGGATACACACATGACGGTTGCAGAAGGTGACGCACTCCAGGGAGGGGCAATCATTGCAGAAGTTCCGGAGACGCATGCGATCGTGCACAAATGTATGGTTCCGCCGGATGTGGAAGGAATCGTGGTCAGTGTCGTACCTGACGGACAGTATCATATCAATGATACACTTGTTGTGATCGAGACAACAGAAGGGGAGAGAAAAGAACTCTCCATGATGCAGAAATGGCCGATCCGTGTGCCAAGGCCGGTGCATCACCGTTATTCTGCAAGAGTTCCGCTTGTGACGGGACAGCGTGTCATGGATACTATGTTCCCTCTGGCGAAAGGCGGAACAGCCGCAATTCCGGGAGGATTCGGAACAGGAAAGACGATGAGCCAGCATCAGATCGCAAAATGGTCCGATGCGGACATTATTGTATATATCGGATGCGGAGAGCGCGGAAATGAGATGACACAGGTTCTGGAGGAGTTCTCAGAACTGGTGGATCCAAGAACGGGGAATCCGCTGATGGACAGAACGACTCTGATTGCCAACACATCCAACATGCCGGTAGCTGCCCGTGAGGCATCTATTTACACAGGACTTACACTGGCTGAGTATTATCGTGACATGGGATATGATGTCGCAATTATGGCGGATTCTACATCCCGTTGGGCAGAGGCTCTTCGTGAGCTGTCCGGACGTCTGGAAGAGATGCCGGCAGAGGAAGGATTCCCGGCTTATCTGGCATCCAGACTTTCTGCATTCTATGAGCGTGCCGGTATGATGCAGACATTAAATGGAGCTGTAGGTTCTGTTACAATCATTGGAGCAGTATCTCCGCAGGGAGGAGACTTCTCCGAGCCGGTCACACAGAATACGAAGCGATTTATCCGTTGCTTTTGGGGACTGGATAAGTCTCTGGCATATGCAAGACATTATCCGGCGATCCACTGGCTGACCAGTTACAGCGAGTACTTACCGGATTTAAGTGCATGGTATGCTGATAATGTATCTCCAAAGTTTGTGGACTATCGGAACCGTCTGATGAATATTCTGAACCAGGAGAACAGTCTCATGGAGATTGTAAAACTGATCGGTAGTGATGTACTTCCGGATGATCAGAAGCTGACATTGGAGATTGCCCGCGTGATTCGCCTTGGATTCCTGCAGCAGAACGCATTTCACAAAGACGATACGTGTGTATCTCTAAAGAAGCAGTTCGGTATGATGGATATTATTCTGTATCTCTATAAGAAATGCAGAGAACTGGTGGCAAGAGGTATGCCGATGTCTGTTTTGAAGGCAGAGGGTATCTTTGAGAAAGTTATCGCTATCAAATACGATGTGCCAAATGGCGAGTTACAATTATTAGATATGTACAAAGTAGATATCGACCGTTTCTACGATACAGTGATTGAGAAAAATGCATAGAAGGAGGTCAAGATCATGGCAATAGAATATCTGGGACTAAGCAGCGTTGAAGGCCCTCTGGTTGTGCTGGAAGGAGTTCAGGACGCATTCTATGATGAAATCGTGGAATTTGTAGTCGATCATAAAACAAAGAAAATGGGACGTATTGTGGAACTGAATGAGGACAAAGCAATCATTCAGGTATTTGAAGGAACCGAGAATATGTCCCTGGACAATACACATACGAGATTGATGGGACGTCCGATGGAGGTTACTGTATCACCGGAAATGCTTGGAAGAACCTTTAACGGAATCGGACAGCCGATCGATGATATGGGACCACTCATTTCCGAGGATAAACGTGATGTCAACGGACTTCCGCTTAATCCGGTCAGACGTGAGTATCCAAGAAACTATATCCAGACAGGAATTTCAGCCATTGATGGTCTGACAACACTGATCCGTGGACAAAAGCTTCCAATTTTTTCAGGAAACGGACTTCCACATGACCAGTTAGCAGCGCAGATTGTAAAACAGGCCTCTCTGGGCGGTGATTCTGATGAAGATTTCGCAATTGTGTTTGGAGCTATGGGAGTTAAGCATGACGTGGCAGATTTCTTCCGCAAGACATTTGATGAGAACGGAGTATCCGACCATGTGTGTATGTTCCTGAACCTGGCAAATGACCCTGTCGTAGAGCGTCTGATCACACCAAAGGTAGCACTGACTGTGGCAGAATATCTGGCGTTTGAGTGTAACATGCATATTCTTGTAATCCTGACAGACATGACTTCTTTTGCAGAGGCACTTCGTGAGGTATCCTCTTCAAGAGGAGAAATTCCGTCACGAAAAGGATATCCAGGTTATCTTTACAGTGAACTGGCAACAATTTATGAGCGTGCCGGAATTGTGGAAGGGGCAAATGGATCGGTGACACAGCTTCCGATCCTGACCATGCCGAATGACGACATCACGCACCCGATTCCTGACCTGACCGGATATATTACGGAAGGTCAGATTGTACTGGACCGCAATCTTTATGGACAGTCAGTTTATCCGCCAATTAATGTATTGCCGTCACTGTCACGTCTGATGAAAGACGGAATCGGAGAAGGCTATACGCGAGACGATCACCAGGCGCTGGCGAACCAGTTATTTGCTTCCTACGCAAAAGTAGGAGAGGCAAGAAATCTGGCCTCCGTTATCGGTGAAGATGAATTGTCACCACTGGATAAGAAATATCTGGAGTTCGGACGCGAATTCGAACAGCGTTATATTGGTCAAGGAACAACAGAGAACCGTACCATTCAAGAGACGCTGGATCTTGGCTGGGAACTGTTAGCACTGCTTCCAAGAGAAGAACTGGATCGAATCGATACAAAACTCATTGATTTCTATTATCCGAAGAAGAATGAAGCGTAAAAATGATTTAGAAGTGCAGGAATCTGGAAAATATGCCAGAATTCTTGCATTATAATTGCTATATTGCAAAAATGGGAAAGGAGGGAGTCTATGGATCCAAGAGAGTTTCCGACCAAGGGAAATCTGATGCTTGCCAAAAACTCGCTGGCACTTGCCAATCAGGGCTATGAACTGATGGACAAAAAACGAAATATACTTCTTAAAGAACTGATGGGACTTATCGATGAGGCAAAAGGCATCCAGGAAGAGATAGATTCCACATTTACCCAGGCATATGCGTGCCTGCAGCGCGCTAATATTGAGATGGGAATCAGCAGGGTACAGGAATTCGCATTCACTGTACCAATTGAAGATTCCATTCGTATACAGACTAGAAGTATTATGGGAACAGAGATTCCACATATCAAATATGATGAAAAGCAGAATGACCTGACCTACTCACTCGGAGATACAGGAGAATCGCTGGATATCGCCAGGGAGGCATTCCGAAAGGTAAAGAATCTGACCATCAAGTTGGCTGAAGTCGAGAACTCAGCATATCGTCTGGCAACGAACATCAAAAAGACACAGAAACGTGCCAATGCTCTGAAGAACATCACCATACCGATGTACACGAATCTGGTCTACAACATCAACAACGCGCTGGAAGAAAAAGAAAGAGAAGAATTCACAAGGTTAAAAGTAATAAAACGAAGACAATAATTTAATCGGGGACGTAGTAAAATGCCAAAATACTACGTCCCCATCAGCGATTAAGGGTGTCCCTAACTGTAATCAGGGGTGCTCTTTTCTTAAGGAATTCTTAGAATTTTTTAACAAAGAATTCATAGTCTGGGAAAGGGTTTCGATGTATAATAAATACCATAAAGGAAAAATTTTCATATTGTATGATAGATTCTAAGATTTGCCAGAAAATGACGGGCAGATATCTTGAAGCTTCAGATACACAGGAGGAATATTTATGGCATTGCGTAAAAAGCATGAGGTTCTGGAAGAACCGCAGGATTATGAGATAGAGCGCCGGGAGACACCGAGATATAATCCGGATCCCGAAGCGGGACTTTCGGCGGCGCAGGTGGAGCAGCACCGTGATGATGGTTGGCGCAATGTGTCAGTCGCACCACCGGCACAGACTACGAAAGAAATTATCCGGGAAAATGTCTGTACTTACTTTAACTTAATTTTTCTTGTATTGGCAATTTTGTTATGTCTTGTCGGTTCATTTCGTGATCTGACATTTCTTCCAGTCATTATTTTTAATACATTAATTGGTATTGTGCAGGAGATTCGTGCGAAAAACGTATTGGAAAAGCTGAACATGTTAAATGCACCGCATGCCAGTGTTGTGCGTGACGGGAAAAAGTCGTTAGTGGATTCAGAAGAACTGGTACTGGATGATATTGTAATATTCAAAGCGGGAAATCAAATCTGTGCCGATGCAATTGTAGTATCCGGCGAAGTGCGAGTCAATGAATCACTGTTGACTGGTGAATCTGATGAGATTACGAAAGCTCCGGGAGCGGAGCTTATGTCCGGAAGTTTTGTGGTAGCGGGAGAGTGCCATGCCCGCCTTGATAAAGTCGGAGTGGATTCTTACATTTCCAAGCTGACATTGGAAGCGAAGGCTATGAAGAAAGGCGAGCAGTCGGAAATGATCCGCTCACTGGATAAGTTGGTAAAATTTGTCGGTATTGCGTTGATTCCGATTGGTATTACGTTGTTTGTACAAGGATTTTTCTTTAATGATCAGAGCTTCCGAAACAGTATTGTTTCCATGGTGGCAGCAGTTCTTGGTATGATTCCGGAAGGATTATATCTGCTGGCAAGTGTGGCGTTGGCTGTCAGTTCTATGAGACTGGCTCATAAGAAAGTTCTGCTTCACGATATGAAGAGTATTGAGACGCTGGCTCGCGTCAATGTGCTTTGTGTGGATAAGACAGGAACAATCACTGAGAATTCTATGAGTGTCAAAGACATGATCCCGACAAAGGAATATGATGCAGAGAAGATGCCGGAGTTAAATGGTCTTCTGTCTGATTTTGTGGGAGCCATGAGCAGCGATAACAGTACCATGGAGGCGTTGAAGGATTATTTTAAAAAGAAGACGGAACAGTCTGCCTCTAAGGTTGTTCCATTTACTTCTGTGACAAAATACAGTGGAGTCATGTTCGGGGAGAAGTCTTATGTAATCGGAGCTCCGGAGTTTGTGCTCCGCGAGGATTATGATACTTACAAACCGGATATCAGCGAGTATGCAAGAAAGGGGTATCGTGTACTTGTATTTGGCTCTTATGATGCAGCATTAGATGGCGGAAAATTGACAGGAAAGGTTCTGCCGATGGCATATGTCCTTCTGGCAAATCCAATCCGTAAAGAAGCACCGGAGACATTTGCATACTTTGCAGAGCAGGGCGTGGAAGTCAAAGTTATTTCCGGTGATAATCCGCTGACTGTATCAGAGGTCGCGAAAGAAGCCGGTATTGTAAATGCAGAGGAATATGTTGATGCGACGACACTTCAGACAGATGAGGATATTGCAAATGCGATTGCAAAATATACGGTATTTGGGCGTGTGACACCGGGGCAGAAGCGTCAGTTTGTTCAAGCATTGAAAGCTCAGGGAAAGACTGTTGCCATGACCGGTGACGGAGTTAACGATGTGCTGGCACTTAAGGATGCGGACTGCAGTGTGGCTATGGCATCGGGAAGTGATGCGGCATGCCAGGCGGCGCAGGTTGTGTTGTTGGAGTCCAACTTTGCATGTATGCCGTCAGTTGTATTAGAAGGAAGGCGAGTGGTCAACAATATCCAGCGATCAGCCAGCCTGTTCCTGGTAAAGAACATTTTCTCATTCCTGTTGTCCCTGTTCTCGGTTGTATTTATGATGAGCTATCCATTACGGCCGTCACAGATTTCACTGATCAGCATGTTCACCATTGGAATTCCGGGATTCTTCCTGGCATTCCAGCCGAATAAAGATGTGATCAAAGGACATTTCCTGACAAATGTGGTGTTAAAAGCTCTGCCGGCCGGCCTGACTGACGTACTGGCGGTAGCTGCCATGGCAGTCTTTGGGCAGACATTTGGACTGGGAGAGACAGACATTTCCACAGCAGGAACGATGCTCCTTGCCATTGTAGGATTTATGATTCTGTTCAAAATCTGTGAGCCATTCAACTGGCTGCGTGGCTGTGTATGGGTAGGTTCAGTTATTGGACTTTTAGGCTGTTCCATTTTCCTGCCGAAGCTGTTCGCGATTACCGGAATGTCCACAAAATGCATTATGCTGTTCGTAGTATTTTCTATTGCGACAGAGCCATTGTTCCGGTATCTGACAAAGCTTGTCAGCGGAGTAAGAAAGCTGCATATGAAGATACATAAGAAGCCGGTGGAAGAGTTTTAAGGATATAGAAAAAAAGAAATATAAGAAATATAAAAATCCTGCAGATATGTATATGATATACAATATCTACAGGATTTTTTGTTGCCAAGCATACGACAAAAAGGTCCGGTGGACCTTTTTTAGTCGATTCTATAATTACTTTACAATGTCCGGATTTTCGAATACGTCCAGCGCGGTAGCTGCCAATGCTTTTGTGGCGGTATGAAGTGTATGGCGTGCCATTTTTCCATGTACATATTTCAGAAATGTCTCGTGATGTGCAAATACTTTCGGTCTTGCACCGGTATCTAACTCGCAGTATACGGTCGGGCATACATGAGATACATTTCCAATGTCACTGGATCCACTTGCTTCTTCATCACTGTCTACGAAATCTGTAACCCCAAGATCATTTAAGTTCTTACGCATCAGGGCGCGAAGTCCATCATGATATACAAGGTCATCATAAGAATTCTCGAAGTTGAAGTATTCCAGTTTTGCACCAGTCATAAGTTCTGCGCCTTTTGCACAATTAATGACTTTCTGAGTCAGTTCCTCCAAGTAAGCGCGGTCTTTTGCACGAATGTAGAATTGGCATGCTGCGTAATCAGGAATAATATTACATGCAGCACCACCGGAAGTTATGATCCCTGCTACACGGGCGTCATTTCTTGTCTGCTGGCGCATTGCATTGATTCCTGCAAACATCAGGTTTACAGCGTCCAGAGCATTGACACCTTTTTCAGGATAAGCGGCTGCATGGGAGGCGGTACCCTGGAAGTGGAATTCAATAGAATCCATAGCCAGAGTCATAATATTCATGTTGTTTTCAGCGCCTAAGTGGAACTGAAGTGCAGCGTCGATATCATCATAACCGCCACGGTTGGCAATATCACATTTACCACCGGTTGTCTCTTCGGCAGGGGCACCGATGACAACAATCGTTCCGTTGATCTGATCTTTGAATTTTGCCAGAGTCAGGGCAGCACCGAGTGTGGAAGCGGCTATCCAGTTATGTCCGCACGCGTGGGCCACCTCGTCCTTGTTCGGACCATATCCCGGAAGCGCATCATACTCCGGAAGCACAGCAACTTTCGGACCCTCACCACAGTAAAGTTCTGCACGAAAAGCAGTATCAAGATCCAGATACGGACAAGTTACCGTAAATCCATGCTCTTTTAATTTCTCAACAAGATACTTGCAGGACTTAAATTCCTCACTGCCAAGCTCCGCATGATTAAACACAAACTCACTGATTTCTTCAATCTCAGCAGCAAGATTATCCTCTGCAAGATAAAGTTCTTCTTTATTCATTATATATAAATCTCCTTTACAAAAATATTCTATATTTACATTTCTTCATCAGGACTTACAAAAGCCCTAAAAAGAAAGCTTTGCACAGCCACACTCACACTCATACTTCCGGTTTACTGCAATATAAAAGAGTGAAATAATCTTGAAACAGGTACTCTGACGCGGCCGGTACTTAGGCGGTGTTCTTTAGCGCCTTATGTACCGCTGCCAGCGGAAGGTAGCGAGAGCGTGCCTGGGAAAGATTATTTCACTCTATGCTATTAACGGTAACTAATATCCTATCACTACCGCAGCTCCGAGTAATACGATTGAAGCAGCGAAAATGATCAGGAACAGTGGTGTTACGAATCTATACCATTTGTTAATTGGCAGTCTCATGATTCCGCACATCATAAATACGCTTGTTGGCCAGAAAATGTTAGAGAATCCATCACCAAACTGGTAAGCCAGGACGCTGACCTGACGGCTGACACCAACCATTTCTCCGACTGGGGCAAGGATTGGCATTGTGATCAGAGCCTGTCCGGCACCACTTGGGATAAAGAAGTTGATAATGTTCTGAGCAAATAACATACCCATTGCACTTGCCATACCGCGGAAATGCTGGAGCATGGTAGCGAGCCAGTATACAACGGTATCAATGATCTGTGCATTTTCCATGATAACAGCGATGCTTCGGCTGATACCAACAAGAAGTGCACCATACATCATTTCCTTACTTGCTTCGATAAAAATATCTGCAATCTCACTTGGTGTAAATCTGGATACAAGTCCGGATACAATTGTCATAATAATGAACAGGGTTGCAATTTCGTCGATGTACCAGCCAAGTTTGATCGTTCCGTAAAGAAGCATACCAATTGTAAATACGAATAACAGACAGCTCAGTTTGTGAGTGGTTGTCATCTTGATCTCCATCATTTCCTCACGGGAAGCACATTCGAGCGTCTCAATCTTTTCTCCGTAAAGGTAAGATTTTGTCGGATCCTTTTGGATTCTACGTGCATAGCGCCATACATACCAGATACTGATGCCCATGAATACGACAAAGCAAAGAATACGGTAACCAAGACCGGAGAACATCTTCACGCCTGCAACTTCCTGGGCGATACCAATAGTAAATGGGTTGATGGTTGCAGCGGCAAATCCGACTGCGACACCGAGGTAAATGACACTGCCGCCGACGATGGCATCGTATCCGAGTGCCATGTCGATGGAGATAAACACAGGAATCAGTCCGTAAGTCTCTTCAAACATTCCCATGGTGGAACCGAGAAGTCCGAATAAAATCATACATACCGGAATGATCAGTTCGATACGGTTACCAACTTTACGAAGTACAGAACCAACCAGTGCGTCAAATGTACCATTTTTTAAAAGTACATATACAAATGCATATGCAAAGATGATAAAGAAAATAATCTGTGCACTGTCTTCAAATCCAATCTGGAAAGATTTGAACATATCAAAAATGCTGCAGCCGATTTTATCGACATGATGAAAACTGTCTGCGACAACAACAGAGTTACCGGAAGCGTCTTCGACACGGTCAAATGTACCGGCTGGAATAATGTTAGCCAGAATTGCAGTGATGACTGTCATTATGAAAATAATGACATACGCATGTGGCATTTTAAAGCGTTTTTTCTTTTCCATTGTAAATTAAAATCCTCCTCAATCATAAGTGCTAAAAAACAGTTTTCATTTTAGCACTATTCGAGGAGGGTTACAATGAATTTTTTTACACAAATATGAATTTTTTTGCAATTTCTTTACACTTTTGCCTGAGTATCATTTCTATAATGTCAGATACTTATCAGAAAGTGCATATTTAGTCTTGAGGAACATTATGATAATCCCACACAGCCTGTAAATATTCTGGTTTAGAAAGCAACAATTTTGTACCTTCTGCCATACATCTGGCTGCATAAAGCATACCTTTATGTCCAATACTCATGCCGGCCTGTTCTCTGGCTGCCCAGTGGTGAAGTGCGGTGCCGTGGCACATAGTAGCAGCGCTGATGGTGATGAGGGGAACGGTATGGCTGACCTGGGAGGCATCGGTTCCAATGGAAAGTGGAACTGGTGTGTCCTCCAGCGGATAAAGTCCTGCAAAATATTTTCCATTGTTCATAAGTCCGGCCTTTTCTGAAATGTCTTTTGCAAAATCCAGTTCTGCATCTGTATATTCAGGTGTTGGTATATGAGTCATAGCTTCATAGTAAACTTCCACTAGCGGACGGTTGACTTTCATTTCCATGCAGCTTCCAACTAATTCGATATCGACAGTTGTTCCGGTCATCATAGCTGCACCTTTTGCACATGCATCCACGCGTTTGCTTGCATCTTCCGTGCGGCTTCTTTTGGTAGAGCGGATAAAATAATTCGTCTTTGCAAAGTCAGGTACAACATTTGCCGGAATACCATTATCCATGTAAGCATAATGCATGCGGACGTCATCTGTTACATGTTCGCGGAGATAATTCACGCCAATATTCATAAGCTCGGCAGCATCTAAGGCGCTGCGACCGCTTTCCGGTGAGCGGGAGGCATGTGCGCTGACTCCGTGAAATGTATAGTTTTTAATGTCCTGCGCCTGCCAGATGTCATTGCTGACACGGTTGCGGTCGAATGGATGCCAGGTCACTGCGATGGACAGGTCATCGAACACATTCTGTTCGTCCATAATAATTTTTCCGGACATGATCTCTTCCGCCGGGCAGCCGTAAACACGAATTACAATCGGTTCACCAGAGGATTCATAATCTGCTTTCAATGCACAGGCAGCTGCGCAGACTGCTGTTCCAAGAAGATTGTGTCCGCATGCGTGTCCGATTTCCGGAAGAGCATCATATTCAGCGAGAAAACCAATGATTGGAACTTCGTTAGAAGATGAAACGTTTTTCCCGGCTGGCTGGATTTTAGTAATATCGATGTCAGAATTGGTCCAGGCCGCAGTAAATGCAGTCTCGATTCCAGCAGTATTCCATTCTATTTGAAATCCCTGTGTTTCCAGGTAATCCGCAAGACATTTTGAAGAAAGTTTTTCTTTGTAAGCTGTTTCCGGATGTTCGAAGATATAGCATGATTTCTGAATAAGTTCATCTCTGTGGTTGTCAAGCCAGTTGGAGATAGTAGGGTATGTTGCGGTTGATGTCATAAGATGCCTCCTGTCGTATTTTTATAGTGGGGGAGCTTTTATCCCAATATTTTTTATAGATAACAGAACTAGTTGGTTCTGAAGTCAATTTTATACATTTTTCGTAGGATGTCAATTCCGAAGGCGTTCTTGAACGTATAATTTCCGGGGGATACAAATGGTCAGTCTTGATAGAAGTGGCTATGTCGCATATAATGATATTAGAGTCAAAAAGGTTTGAAACAATAGATTTGTGAAATAAAATAGGAGGATATATGTCAGATAGAGAAGAAAAGACCGGAAAAAATGATAACGGAAAGAAAAACAAGGGTGGTAAAAGAAATAAAATAGTAGCAATAGAAATGATTATTCTTGTACTGCTGATCATGGCAGCAGTGGCAATTTTTATTCAGAGAGATAAAAGTGTAAAAGAGGCTGCGAAGATTCATAATCAGAAGGCGAAAAAGACAGAGCAGACACCCCAAGCTGCGCAGAAAGAAAATGAGATAGAAGAAGAGACGGAGGGTACGGAAGAAGAGACTGGTGATAGAGACGCGTCAGTTCCTGACCGTAGTAATTTTGCAGTGCAACCGGGAGTTTCAGTCGGAACGACAGAACAGTCCGATGAGAAAATCGTGTATCTGACATTGGATGACGGACCATCAGATAATACACAGGCAGTTCTGGATATTCTGGATAAATATAATGCAAAGGCAACATTTTTTGTGACAGGTGAGATGCCGGAATACAAAGATATGATAAAGGCTGCGTATGACAAGGGACATACAATTGGAATGCATACATATTCACATGATTATGCTAAGGTTTATGCATCGGTTGATGCGTATTTTCAGGATCTGGATCAGATTGGGCAGATGGTACAGGAAGAGATTGGCTATGTACCATGTTTTATCCGTTTCCCGGGTGGATCATCAAATACTGTATCAAAGAAATATACAGCAGGAATCATGTCCACGCTTGTGCAGGAAGTACAAAACCGTGGATATCAGTATTATGACTGGAATGGAAGTTCCGGCGATGGGTCTGTGAGAACGACCGAAGAACTGGTGGCGCAGGCAACGAGCTTTGATTCTAACAATATCATTTTACTTTGTCATGATTCCCATGGAAAACAGACGACCGTAGAGGCATTGCCACAGATTATAGAACATTATCAGTCACTGGGATATACATTTAAAGCACTGGATCGTGATAGCTTCGTAGCGCATCATGGAGTGAATAACTAATGGAGACATAAATCAGTCATAAATTGTAAATAATCGTAAGTATGGTAAATATTGTAAATAAGATATTGTAAATAAGATATTGTAAATAATCTGTGAGATAATCGGTGAATAATCGGTGAATTGTAAATAATCGCACGAGTCAGGGGTTGGGTAATCACAACTTCTGTGCTATAATAAACGATATATGGCATCTGACACATTTCTTTGTATAATAGGAAGATGCATTTCCTATGCATGGCGTCAGAAGAAAGTATTTTTAAGACAGTAGAAGGAGTATTTGGTATGAATTTAATTAAAATTCGCGAATTATACAAGAACCAGGAAGCATACCTGGATAAAGAAATTACCGTTGGGGGATGGGTAAGAAGTATCCGAGACTCCAAAGCATTTGGCTTTATTGTCATCAATGATGGAACATTTTTTACACCACTTCAGGTCGTATATCATGATGATATGGAGAACTTTGAGGAGATTTCCAAACTCAATGTAGGAGCAGCTGTTGTTGTAACAGGTACACTGGTTGCAACACCACAGGCAAAACAGCCATTTGAGATTCAGGCGAAGACTGTAACAGTAGAAGGCGCTTCCGCGCCGGATTATCCGCTTCAGAAGAAGCGTCACAGCTTTGAGTACCTTCGTACTATCGCACATTTAAGACCGAGAACAAACACATTCCAGGCAGTATTCCGTGTTCGTTCCTTGACGGCATACGCACTTCACAAATTTTTTCAGGAGAGAGGATTCGTGTATGTACATACACCGATCATTACAGGAAGTGATTGTGAAGGAGCCGGAGAGATGTTCCGCGTAACAACGATGGATATGGAAAATGTACCGAAGACAGAGAATGGTGCAGTAGATTATACACAGGATTTCTTCGGAAAAGAGACAAGCCTTACCGTAAGCGGACAGTTAAATGCAGAGACATACGCACAAGCATTTGGAAATGTTTATACATTTGGACCTACATTCCGCGCAGAGAACTCCAACACAACAAGACATGCGGCAGAGTTCTGGATGTTAGAGCCTGAGATGGCATTTGCAGATCTGGAGGACGACATGGACCTTGCAGAAGACATGTTAAAATATGTCATCAATTATGTGATGGAAAACGCACCGGAAGAGATGAATTTCTTCAATTCATTTGTAGACAAAGGGCTGATCGATCGACTGACCAACGTTGCAACATCTGAATTTGCACGAATCACATACACAGATGCAATTGAGATTCTAAAGAAGCACAACGATAAATTCGAGTTCAAAGTATCATGGGGAATCGATCTTCAGACAGAGCACGAGCGCTATCTGACAGAGGAAGTATACAAACGCCCAGTATTTGTAACAGATTATCCGAAAGATATCAAAGCATTCTACATGAAACAGAACCCAGATGGAAAGACCGTGGCAGCAGTCGATTGCCTCGTACCAGGAATCGGTGAGATCATCGGAGGAAGCCAGAGAGAAGACGATTACGAGAAGCTTGCAACACGTATGGAAGAACTCGGAATGAAGACAGAAGATTACGGATTCTACATGGACCTTAGAAAATACGGATCCACAAGACATGCCGGATTCGGACTTGGATTCGAGAGATGCATCATGTATCTGACAGGAATGGGCAATATCCGTGACGTAGTACCATTCCCAAGAACAGTAAATAACTGCGAGTTATAACAGAAAAATAGCCCCTGAAATTGTAGAAAATGTTTGACACAATCAGAAAGGGACAGGTTAAAGTTCAATTGGGGACGGGGTTTTTTTGAAAAAACCCCGTCCCCAATTGAAAAAGAGGAGAATTGTATGAATATTTTAGTAGTGGATGATGAGAAAGAGATTGCTGATGTTATCGAGTTATACTTGAAGAATGATCAGTATAATGTGCTGAAATTTTATACGGGTCAGGAAGCGCTTGATTGTATTGCCAGTACGAAGATTGATCTTGCGATTCTGGATATCATGCTTCCGGATGTGGACGGATTCCAGATTTTGAAGCAGATTCGGGAGAAATATACATTTCCTGTGATCATGTTGACAGCGAAGACGGAGTATATGGATAAGATCACGGGTCTGACACTTGGTGCTGATGATTATATTCCAAAGCCGTTCAATCCATTGGAGCTGGTTGCCAGGGTGAAAGCACAGATTCGACGCTATACGCAGTACAATGAGGGTACGAAGGACGAGGGGGATGTGATTGATTTTGGCGGTCTGTTCCTGAACCGGCAGTCTCATGAGTGTACTTACAATGAAGTGCCGCTGACACTGACACCGATTGAGTTTGATATTCTGTGGCTGCTCTGTGAGAACCGAGGCAAGGTTATTAGTTCTGAGGAGTTATTCCACAAGGTTTGGAAGGAAGAATGCTATAAGAACAGCAACAATACGGTCATGGTTCATATCCGGCATCTGCGGGAAAAAATGAATGGACCTACCGGAAAATCTGATTTCATTAAGACTGTATGGGGAGTTGGATATAAGGTTGAAGAATAATTATCGTAAATTAAAATTCAGTATTCTCTTGCAGACGGTGCTTGTTACGGCACTGACAGTTCTGGTGGGTGGATTTTTGCTGAATTATGTGATCGATGGAATTTATAATGACAGTTTCGCCAGGAATTTTGTAAAAATAATGACGAAACTGCAAGTGAGTGAACCGACTGCACGGAGCCTGTATTGGAAATTGATAGGAGATAACAAGACATTTTTCATGGTTGTAGGCTTTTTGCTTTTGTTTGCTCTTTTTTTCTATGTGGCACTTTCGAAAATGACAAAGTATCTGGACCAGGTGGGAGAGGGAATTGAAAATATTCTGTCGGAATCTACGGAACCGATTCACCTGATCACAGAATTGAAACCGATTGAGATTCGATTAAATGAGATTAAAGCTACCCTGAAACGGCAGGAGCTGGAGTCAGTGGAAGGCGAGAAACGAAAAAATGATCTGGTGTTGTTTCTGGCGCATGATTTAAAGACACCCTTGACTTCTATTGTGGCTTACTTAAGTATGCTGGACGGATATCCAAAGATGCCGGAGGAGGAGCGAAAGAAATATATTCATATTGCTCTGGAGAAATCCAATCGTCTCGGTGAATTAATTAATGAGTTTTTTGACATTACAAGGTACAATTTGCAGAACATCGAGCTGGAGTCGGTGAAAATCAACTTGACCATGATGCTGGAGCAGATTGCAGACGAACTTTATGGCGTACTTCAGGAAAAAAAGCTTACTTGTGATGTGGATGTGGAAGAGAATCTGGAAGTTTACGGCGATCCGGACAAGCTTGCCCGTGTCTTTGATAATATTTTGAGAAATGCCATTGCATATTGTTATGAAAATACCAAAATTGAGATTCAGGCCAGAATGAAAAATAATAAAATCGAGATTACATTTACAAACAGCGGAGACCGGATTCCGGGAGATATGCTGCAGACGATTTTTGAAAAATTTTACCGGGTAGATAATTCCAGGTCGACCGGAACCGGAGGAGCAGGACTTGGTCTTGCGATTGCAAAAGAGATTGTGGAACTACATGATGGACAGATCATGGCGAAAAGTGACGATTTACATACGCAATTTATTGTGACACTGCCGTCGGAAAATGAACTGGAAGAAAATGAAGAGGGAAGTAAAAATGAGATTCATACACATCGCAGACATACATTTGGGGGCAGACCCGTACATTGGAAGCTCCCGAAAGGAAAAGCGGGAAAAGGAGATATGGACCAGTCTTGAACGAGTACTCGAAGTCTGTGAAAGTAAGCATGTGGAAATGCTTCTGATCGCAGGCGACTTGTTTCACAGGCAGCCGCTCAGACGGGAACTAAAAGAACTGGATTATCTTTTTTCAAAACTGACCATGACTGAGGTGGTTATCATTGCAGGAAACCATGATTATCTGAAGAGAGATTCTTATTATCGGACGTTTCAGTGGTCAAAAAATGTGCATATGATTCTGGACAGGGAGATTCAATGCGTGGAATTTCCAGCATACAGTCTGGCAATCTATGGCATGAGCTATGATACGAAACAGATTACAGAGGAATGCTATTGTGATGCATTTGCACAGCGGCGACAGCCATATGAGATTTTGCTTGCGCACGGAGGAGATGACAGCCATATTCCGATAAAGAAAGAAAATCTGCTGGGGCTTGGTTATGATTATATTGCAATGGGGCACATCCATAAACCGCAGATTATCTGTCCGGATAAAATTGCTTACGCCGGAGCGTTGGAGCCAATCGATAAAAACGATACTGGAGTGCACGGATACATTTACGGAGAGATTACGACCAAGGGATGCAGGATAAGATTCGTACCATTTGCAATGAGATCTTACATACATCAGACGATCGAAGTAAATCCGTCTATGACAGAGCATGAACTAAAAGAGACAGTTGCGAAAGTCATAGATGAAAAAGGAAAGGAAAATATTTACAAGATTATTCTGGACGGAATGCGTGACCCGGAAATTTCTTACAACGTGGACACACTGGATCCATATGGAAATGTGGTCGAGATTACAGATCAGACACGACCGGCGTATCAGTTCGATAAGTTGAAAGAAGCAAATAAGGGAAATATTCTTGGGGCATTTGTGGCAGAGCTGGAACAGTATCCTGAGAATAGTATGGAACATCAGGTGCTTTGTGAGGGAGTGCGGGCATTGATGGAGACAAGAAGAGGCTAATATGAAAATCAAAGAGTTGAGACTTAAGAACTTTGGAAAGTTTACAAATAAAGAAATTCATTTCTCAGATGGAATGAATGTGATATATGGAGAAAATGAGTCTGGAAAGTCTACCCTTTATACGTTTATCAGAGCCATGCTTTTTGGGTTGGAACGAGGGCGTGGAAGAGCTGCGGCGCAGGATGCATTTTCCAGATATGAACCGTGGGAAAATCCGAATTATTATTGTGGGGAAATGAAATTTGAATCAGGAGATAAGGAATTTCTTCTGTCCAGAAATTTTGACCGGTATGGGAAAAATGAGACGCTTGTCTGTCTGGAAGATGCAGAAGAATTGTCTGTGAAAGATGGAGATCTTCAGATGCTCATGGGTGATTTGAGTCCACAAATTTATGATGATACGATGGCTATGGCACAGATGAGGGTAAAGCCTGGAATGACGCTCTCCGAGGAATTGAAAAATTATGCATCTAATTATTATGCGACCGGAGATGGGGAACTTGATCTGGCGGCAGCTATAGATTATTTGAAAGAGCAGAAAAAAGAAAGTTTGCATGAGATGCAAAAGCAAATGGAAAAACGCCAGGATAAAAGAGAACACATTTCTCAGGAAATGTCTTATGTGTGGCGTGATATTCATAAACTGGAAGAAGAACAGGCACATTTGGAAGAAGAGATTGAGTTTAGAAAAGTGCGGGAGCGAGAATCCAGGCTGTTGCTTAAGCAGGATGAAGAAGAACCCAAACACATGATAGATGAGATACGGCCATCTAAATGGAGAGTACATCCATTGGAAATATTGGCAGCGGTACTGGCAGTGGTTCTGTGTGTATGGCTTTTGAAACGTCCGTGGAATTATCTGGTCGCAATTATTTTAGTATTGCTTTCCAGCATCTATGTGTGGAATCGAATGAAGATCAGTAAAAAAGTTGAGAAGACAGAGCCGGAAAAAATTTTGGAGGAGATTACACCTCAAGAGGAGAAGATTCCTACAGACCGTCTGAAATGGGAGCTGGAGAGAAATGCGTTGGAGCTTGGGGATAAGCGGGTACGCTATTCCAATCTAAAGGAAGACCTGGAAGAGTTAGACGGGATCAGTGATGAGGAGAGAATTCTGAATGCCCAGGCGGAGGCAAGACAGCTTGCGATTGATAAAATTCAGGAACTTTCTGGAGAGATGCAGAAGAAGCTTCGGGGAAAATTAAATGACCGGGTTTCAGAGATTATGGAATTTATTACAGAAGGGAAATATACCCGATTAAATGTAGAAGAAGGATTAAATATCAGCTTACTGAGTGAAGGGCGCAAAGTAGATATTGCAAGAGTCAGCCAGGGAACAGCAGAGCAGGTATATTTTGCACTTCGAATGGCAGCATCAGAAGTACTGTTAGAAGAAGAACTTCCGGTGATTCTGGATGATACATTTGTAAGTTATGACGAGGAACGGCTGGAAAGTGTGCTGGAATGGCTTGCAAAAAGTGGAAAACAGGTATTATTGTTCACCTGTCAGAAAAGAGAGATGAAGATACTTTCCGAAATGAGAGTTAAAAATTGTAATTATATAAAATTACAGTAGACAAAAAGCAGATGAATGAATGTAAAATTCTTGAACTACATTCACTTATCTGCTTTTTATATCAGACGCAGCTGTTATAACTGACCGTGAGCTTTCTTGTATTCCTCAACGCATACTTGAATTCTCTCACTAGGATCCAGAATATCACTGATAGATCCGTCGTGGTTCAGAGTATCAATCATAAGAGCAACATATTTACTCATATCACAGTTGATATAATAAGGTCTGGAAAGAAGTTCCGGTGTCTGGTAAATCAGATTCGTTGTTAAGACTCCATCAATCAGACCACTTTCATAGGCTTCATCGAACTTATCCAGTCCATTTGTAAAGAGTCCAAATGTAGCAGCTGCAAAAATACGTTTTGCATTGCGGCTCTTTAACTGTTTTGCAACATCCAGGATGCTATCTCCGGAAGAAATCATGTCATCCAGAATAATAACATCTTTTCCTTCTACAGAAGAACCAAGGAACTCATGAGCAACGATTGGGTTGCGTCCATTTACCACACGTGTGTAATCACGTCTCTTATAGAACATACCCATATCCAGGTTCAGAACGTTTGCCAGATATACAGCACGCTCTGTAGCACCCTCATCTGGGCTGATTGCCATCATGTGGTCACTGTCGATGATCAAGTCATCGTAGCGATCTAATAATCCTTTTACAAACTGATAAGTTGGACGCACTGTCTCGAATCCGGAAAGCGGGATTGCGTTCTGTACACGAGGGTCGTGTGCATCAAATGTAATAATATTATCAACGCCCATGTGTGTCAGCTCCTGAAGTGCGAGTGCGCAGTCCAAAGACTCACGAGAGCTTCTCTTATGCTGACGGCTTTCATAGAGGAATGGCATGATAACGTTGATACGTTTTGCTTTACCACCGACAGCAGCGATAATTCTCTTTAAGTTCTGATAATGATCATCTGGTGACATATGATTTGTGTTTCCACTCATAGAATATGTCAGGCTGTAGTTGCAGACATCGACCAAAATGTAAAGATCCATACCACGGACAGACTCATCAATCACACCTTTGGCTTCCCCGGAACCAAAACGTGGTACATGAGCATTTACGAGATAAGAATCTCTCTGATATCCACTGAATACTACATCATCCATGAATTTGTGTCCATCTTCATGGCGCCATGTAGTGATGAAATGATCGACTTCCTTTCCCATCGCCTGGCAGCCATCAATTGCGATGATTCCAAGTGTTCCTGCAGGGATGTTGTCAAGATTACGTTCGTTACGGCGTAACATCTTTTGTACCTCCTAGGTTTAATAATTTTTTTTGAATTCTGATATCGTCACCAGTCAGACGGAGCATGGAATAGCTGCTGCTGATACGTGAAAAAATTCGTTCAGAATAAATTGCTTTTATATCTTCGAGCGACAGGTTCGTAGATATGATTGTCGCTTCCTTTCGTAAGATTCGCTCATTAAGTATAACAAATAATTGTGAAACCGTAAAGCTATTCGCGAGCTCTGTGCCAAGATCATCAATAATTAGCAAGTCACAGCTGCAAATATGGGAGAGCGCATCTTCATCGATCTCATCTCTTTTACCAAAAGTATTCTTAGCAAGAAAATCAAAAAGCCCTGCTGCAGAAAAATAAATAACTGAATAAGAGTGATCCATTAATTCCTTTGCAATACAGTGAGTGAGAAATGTCTTTCCAACACCAGTATCTCCATATAAAAGAATATTATGAAATTCACTGGAAAATGTATCAATAAAATGATGACAGACACGAAGTGCGGTTTCAATGGCGTCTCTTGCCGATCTTCCGGTCAGCGGATCAATATGGCTTTTGGAATAGTAGTCCAGAGAAAATGTGTGAAAATTTTCCTGCTCTAAAATTCCTTTCAAGTTCGAGTCGTTATATAGAAGCTCGATAATTGCCTTTTTCATACAGTGGCACTTGCGTGTTCCAATATATCCGGTATCCTGACAGTCTGGACAGTGATAATGCTTTTCAAGATAATCAGATGGAAATCCGTGAGACGTAAGAAGCTTCTGCTTTTCGCCAGTTAATGTCAGGAGCTTTTCATGAAATGAAGAAAGAGCATCTTCGTCTCCTTCCAGCAGTCTCTTTGCTTTTTCAACACTCAGAGAAGAAATCGTGTCATCAATTGTGCGAAGCTTTGGAATCTTCGCATAAACTTCATCAAAACGAAGACGAAGTTCATGCTCGTTATCCAGTTGTAATTGCTCATAATCGCGCATCAATTGATCGTACTGGGAATTTGATAATGCCATGGACGAAAATGCTCCTTATTATATAGTTTATTGCTGTAACAGCTTGCGCTCAAGATCGCTCATATCATAAGAACGATTCTCGAAGTTGTTGAACTTTGTTGGTGCCGGTGTGATTTTAGCGGCACTTTTTCTTTGAAGTTCTTTTTCACGGCGTTCTTTTTCACGGGCTTCTTTTTCGCGGATAAATCCGGCATCCAGGGTTTCGATATCCTGAATGTTCTTAACACTTTGCTCCAGCCATTTTTTCAGAATAGATTCAGTATAGTCAAAACTTGGCTGATGAATTGCATTCATAGTTCTGGCGCATGCGTTCAGGATCAGATCCAGAGAGAACCCATATTCGGAAGTCCAGCGCTTGATGTATTCCATCTCAGACGGTGCAGGAGCGCGTCCTTTAATGCCGAAAGCTCCGAGAATAGAATAGCAGTTCTTATTGTATGCCATAGAGCTTGCTTTTGCTTCAGAAACCGTCTTAATGTGGCGTTCACACCAGGAAAGAGCAACCTTCTGAATATAGTGCATGCTTGTATGACCGTTCTCTACACAGTACTCGATCAGGTATTCGATAAGATCTGCAGACATATGTAAAGTCTCGTAAAAATATGTAATAGATTCTACGTCAGAATGGGACAGCGTCTTGCCAAGGTACTGCTCTGCAACAAAAAGAAGTTCTTTGAACTCTTTACGAGAGCGGTACTGCTCAATACTGGATACATCTGTAGTTGTCGGTGCCGGCTGAATAGAAGGAGCAGCCGGTTCCGGTGCAGATGGTTCTTCTGTCATACGCGGCTGTGCCGGAATCGCCGGAGTCTCTCCGTCTACAGGCATGTCATAATCCAGTAACCCTTTCTTTTTCCAGTAGTTCAATGCACGGATCACATCTTTTTCTGTAATATCTAATAAATCTGCAATCTTTGAAATTGTCAGAGTTCCTGAAGGCTCATTCAGATGGCGCAAAAGAATAAGGTATACCTTCACGTATTCCCCGTTCGCCTCTGCCATATAATGATCGATAAATTCGTTCTCCAGTACAGTTGTATCACTCTGCACGTGGTTTGTAAGTGTTAATTTTCTCATGCCTTTTCAGGTCCTCCTCAAGTATCATTCGCTTCATTGCACAGCTATTATAGCATCGGAAGTACCATTAAAAAAGAAATTTTTGACGCAAAAATCGGGTTTTTTGTGGATAAAAATCTGTGGAAAATGTGGATAACTATCTTCCAAGAAGCGTTTCCCCAATGTTTACAACGTCTCCGGCTCCCATAGTTATCAACACATCCCCTTTTTGACAATGCGTCAGACAGAAATTTTCTATCTCTTCAAAGCTTGGGAAGTAGTATGCATCGCACCCTTTTGCCCTCAATTCATCTGCAATCTGCTTAGAAGACACTCCGAGAGTATCCGTTTCTCTTGCAGCATAAATGTCTGCCATGATCACATGATCCGTATGTGAAAGTGCCTCAACGAATTCCGGGAAGAGAGCTTTTGTACGTGTATAAGTATGAGGCTGGAAAATGCACCAGATTTCACGATGTGGATAATGGGTCGCAGCAGTCAGTGTTGCAGCAATCTCTGTCGGATGATGTGCATAGTCATCAATGATCGTTACACCATTAGTCTCGCCTTTGTATTCAAAACGACGGTCTGTACCGTGAAATTCTTTCAGTCCCTTTTTGGCAACGGAAACATTTACATCCAGAAGATCTGCAACAGCAAGTGCGGCAAGTGCGTTGGATACATTATGGTCTCCACTTACAGATAAGGAAATACGATCTACAAATTCACCGTTCTTTACCAGGTCAAAAGATGCCTCACCGAGTTCGTCATGAGTCACATTTGCAGCATGATAAGTTGCGGAAGGATTTGTTCCGTAAGTTACGATTTTGCAGTCAAGATCTCCTGTAATCTCATCCAGACGATCAATGTCACCATTGATAACAAGTGTTCCGTCTTTTGGAAGCAGCTTTGCAAATCTGTGGAAAGAGTTGCGGATATCCTCCAGATCCTTGAAGAAGTCCAGATGATCTTCGTCAATATTCAGAATCACACTGATCTTAGGAAAGAAGCTAAGGAAACTGTTTGTATATTCGCATGCTTCCGTAACAAAAATCTCGGAATTACCGACACGGATATTTCCACCGATTGCTTTTAAGATTCCGCCAACAGAAATAGTCGGATCCATCTCTCCGGCCAAAAGAATGTGTGAAATCATAGAAGTTGTTGTTGTTTTTCCGTGAGTTCCGGAAACTGCGATTGGAATATCGTAGTTTGTCATAAGCTGTCCGAGAAGTTCAGCACGTGTCAGCATCGGGAGTCCTTTTTGAACTGCAGCCTGATATTCTTCATTGTCTTTATGAATTGCAGCCGTATATACAACTACATCGATACCATCTATAATATTAGAAGCTTTCTGTCCATAGAAAATCTGTGCGCCGGCTTTTTCAAGATGATCTGTCAGAGCAGATTCTTTGTTGTCAGATCCGGAAACAGTAAAGTTCTCTTCTAAAAGTACCTCGGCAAGTCCGCTCATGCTGATACCGCCGATTCCGATAAAATGTACGTGTACTGGCTGGTCAAAATTAATTTTATACATAATTAAGATTCCTTCCTCATATATATAATAATATAGGCAAATTGTGTTGGGAAAAATCCCGTTTGTAGTATCGTTGGATTGCTCTGTGCGGCACACTTTCACAATCCAAATAATAATTCTTTCTAACTTATTATTATATACATATATGAGAAAAAATCCAACCCGCAATTTTTTGTAATATTTTCATAAAAAGCGGAGAAATTATTCAAATGTTTTGTAAAATATGTTCACGAAATGGAACATATATGGTATAATATTTATCACAGACTACTGAGAAGGGGTGAAGACATGAGGAAAAAGGAAATGATAGCAATGCTCCTGGCAGGAGGACAAGGCAGCAGACTTGGTGTTCTGACATCAAAAGTTGCGAAACCGGCTGTTGCATTTGGTGGAAAATACAGAATCATTGATTTTCCGCTAAGTAACTGTATTAATTCAGGAATTGATACTGTAGGTGTATTGACACAGTATCAGCCATTACGTTTGAATTCACATATCGGGATAGGTATCCCATGGGATTTGGATCGAAGCATCGGTGGTGTTTCGATTCTTCCGCCATATGAGAAGAGTACAAGCAGTGAGTGGTATACAGGTACAGCGAATGCCATTTATCAGAATCTGGAATACATGGAATCGTTCCATCCAGATTATGTATTAATTTTATCTGGAGATCACATTTATAAGATGGATTACCAGGTGATGCTTGATTATCATAAGGAGAACAATGCAGATGTTACAATCGCGGCTATGCCGGTTCCGATAGAAGAGGCAAGCCGTTTTGGAATTGTAATCACCGATGATAGTGGTAAGATTACAGAATTTCAGGAGAAACCGCCACAGCCGAAGAGTAATCTGGCATCAATGGGAATCTACATATTTAGCTGGAAAGCATTAAAAGAAGCTCTTGTAGCATTGAAGGACGAGCCTGGATGTGACTTTGGAAAGCATATCATTCCGTATTGTCATGAGAAGGGTGAGCGCCTGTTTGCTTATGAATACAATGGATACTGGAAAGATGTTGGAACACTGGGATCTTACTGGCAGGCTAATATGGAGCTGATCGATATTATACCGGAATTTAACCTTTATGAAGAATTTTGGAAGATTTACACTAACAGTGCTATACTTCCGCCTCAGTACATTGCAGAGAATGCTGTGATAGACCGAAGCATTATCGGCAATGGCTGCGAGATTTATGGAGAGGTACATAATTGTGTTATCAGTGCCGGAGTCACAATTGAAGAAGGTGCGGTAGTGAGAGATTCAATCATCATGAGCGATTGTACGATTGGAAAAGGCTGTGTGATCGATAAATCTATCATAGCTGAGAATACGAAGATTGGCGAAGGCGCGATCCTTGGAATTGGCAGTGAAGAACCGAATAAATTAAAACCGGCAGTCTACTCATTTGGACTTGTAACGATCGGAGAGAATTCTGTAATCCCGGATCACGTACAGATTGGTAAGAACACCGCAATCAGTGGAATTACGAACAAAGAAGATTATCCGGACGGAGTACTTGGAAGTGGAGAAACATTAATAAAGGCGGGTGAGATAGCATGAGAGCAGTAGGAATTATTTTAGCAGGCGGTAACAATAACAGGATGAAAGAGCTGACTCACAAAAGAGCAGTAGCAGCAATGCCAATTGCAGGAAGCTATCGATCCATTGATTTTGCACTTAGTAATATGACGAATTCTCATATTCAGAAAGTTGCGGTGTTGACGCAATATAATGCCCGTTCCTTAAATGAACATTTGAATTCTTCAAAATGGTGGAATTTCGGAAGAAAGCAGGGTGGACTGTACGTATTTACACCGACCATTACAAATGATAATGGATACTGGTATCGCGGAACGGCCGATGCCATTTACCAGAATATGGATTTCCTGAAAAAGAGTCATGAACCGTATGTTGTTATAGCATCCGGAGATGCGGTATATAAGATGGATTACAGTAAAGTTCTTCAGTATCATATTGACAAAAAGGCTGACGTTACGGTAGTATGCAAAGAGATGGATCCATCAGATGATGTGAGCCGATTCGGAACAATCCGAATGGATGACGATATGCGTATAACAGAGTTTGAAGAGAAACCGATGGTGACAAAATCAAACATGATTTCAACAGGAATCTATGTGATCAGAAGAAGATTACTGATTGATCTGATTGAGCATGCAGCGGAAGAAGAAAGGTTTGACTTCGTCAATGATGTTCTGATCCGTTATAAGAATCTGAAGAAGATTTATGGTTACAAGATTGATCATTACTGGAGCAATATTGCAACTGTAGATGCTTATTATAAGACTAATATGGACTTCTTGAAGCCGGAAGTAAGAAATTATTTCTTCAAGCAAGATCCGGAAATTTATTCAAAAGTCAGCGACCTGCCTCCTGCAAAATATAACCCAGGCGCGTCTGTCAAGAACAGTCTGGTAGGAAGCGGAAGCATTATCAACGGAACTGTGGAGAATTCCGTAATATTTAAGCAGGTATTTGTGGGAAATAACTGTGTGATCAAAAATTCAATTATTTTAAATGATGTGTATCTTGGGGATAATACTTACATTGAAAACTGCATCGTGGAAAGCCGTGATACAATCAGAGCCAACACACGTCACGTTGGAACAAACGGGATAAAAGTGGTTGTCGAAAAGAACGAGAGGTACGCACTGTAAGATCAGTGCGCCTAGATAGAAAGGGGCAATAACATGCAGATAACAGATGTAAGAGTAAGAAAAGTAGCGAAGGAAGGAAAATTGAAAGCAGTAGTATCAATCACGATGGATGAAGAATTCGTTGTACATGATATTAAAGTTATTGAAGGGGAAAAAGGACTTTTTATTGCTATGCCAAGTAAAAAGGCAGTGGATGGAGAATACAGAGATATTGCTCATCCAATCAATTCCGAAACTCGCGAAAAGATTCAAAGCATCATCCTCGAGAATTACGAAAAAGTATTAGAAGAGGCACCTGAGGAAGCCGTTATCTAGTTTGTGTGAATAGAGGACATACGAACAGAAGCTTAAGGAAAATTGAAAAAAGAAAATGAAACGAAGAAGCGGGATATGTAATTGGAGGCATATCCCGCTTCTTTGTTTCAACTATTTAAAAATATTCTTGTGCGAAAATCCGTGTAGATTTGATTTAAATCACGAAACAGTTTTCGAGTTCAGTTCTTTTAAAATCTTATCAGCATTGTAATCAGGTGCCTGACAGAGGGCAATGTCATAGATCTGCTGAATGATATCCAGTGGTTCTTCGAGAATTTCAGAAATCTGAGCAGCAGAGCATTGTTTTTCTATCTTTTTGATAACCAGTTTGATTAAATGAAGTTGTTCGCCTTCGATTCGACCGGTACGTTCGCCTTCGATTCGACCGGCACGTTCGCCTTCGATTCGTCCCTCAAGCCGTCCTTCTTCGCGACTGACTCGCCTCGTCTCTTGAACATCGTAAGCCTGAAAATTATCAAACATCATACTGAATTTCCTCCTTGTGATTTGGTCTGTAACCTCATAAACTTCTTCATCAGGTATATTCAGTTTATGAAGAAGAACTAGATCCTGTTTGGAATATTTGTTTAGCGGAACGACCAGGTAATGAAAACTTGGTATGTAATCTCCGAAGACATCACTCAAAAAGACACGATGGAATTCTGTACCCCATTTGAAGTTGGTGTGTTGTTTGTTTCCATAGGTCTCCTCTCTGGACGAATCTGATATGGAAACTATCTGAATATATTTTAACATTTTGAGTATAAAAAACAATGTATAAAGATTATATGATGAGAAAATGTAATTAAATTCAGAAGTACCGTATCATTTGTCCGGTGAAAGTGTAGCTGTATTAGTGCCGGGAATCACTGAAAGCTGCGGTGAACGAGTAACTTCATCAAAAATCTGAGTAATCTTTGCTGAAAAAGCAAATGAAATTCAGAAATGAAATCTTGGCTAAGGATTTCTGTGGGCATTGAAACATAATGAAAATATCTTGCCCGAAATTTGATGAAGACGTAGTGTAACATAGTGCTGTAATAAAACGCAATAGAAAAATAAAAATATTTCTAATATAGTCTCCACATACTTGGAAAAAATAAAACTATATCAGAGGTGGCAGCTATCTCACATCTGATATAGTCTGATATATTATACATAATGATCAAGTGAAAATGTCATTGCTTTCTTTGTGACAGGGTGCCTGAACTCCAACTGATATGCACAAAGACACAGTGGTGTGCGCCTCGCGGTCAGCTTCGGTGAGTCGGGGTTATACTTCGTGTCACCGATGATCGGGCAGCCCATACCGGAAAGCTGCACACGAATTTGATGATGGCGTCCAGTATCTAACTTGATTTTTAGCTGGCTGGTCGCGACAGGAATTGCGGAAGCAATATCAGCAAAAAATGTAGTATCAACTAAATCATAATGAAGCTTTGCTAATTTGGCATCTGCAGTACCTTTCTGACAGATTCTGGAAGTATTTGTTCTGGCATCTTTTACAAGGAAGTTTTCTAAATCAGCAGATGTTGGTTCTGGCGTTCCCGCAACTAATGCATAGTAATGCTTACCGAAGCCGGAAGTTGTAAGCTGCCGGTTCAGATCCTTTGCGGCAGCAGGCGTCTTGGCGAAGACGAGAATTCCACTTACCGGCTGATCCAGTCTGTGAATGACGGCAAGGTACGGCTCACCGGATTTACCAGAAGTCATGCTGATATGATTTTTTAAAAGGCTCACCATGTCAGGGGAGCCGATGCGTTTGCTTTGGGTTGCAACTCCGGCCGGTTTGACACAGACCAGAATCTGTGTATCTTCGTATAAAATGTTGATGTTATTTATCATGTCATATTCCTTTGTAATTTCATAAAATAGTTCTTAGATCAAAAAATATAAGCATAGGTCAAGATTCGGATAGAGTCCTGACCTATGCTTATATTGAAATAAAAACGCAGGGTTGTCAAGAACATAAATAAAATGATAGATAATTGCTATAAATAATGTTTCAGATAAAAAGTTTTCGAGTATGAGTGCTAAAAATAAAGATACCGCGTGAACAGGAAAAACATAGAAGTTCACACGGTAATTTTTATTCCCAATTCGATGGCTGTACTGGGTATTTCGCACATTTTCTTGCTGCACTCATATAAGCATCAATGTTTTCCAGTGATGTCTGAACCGGAATATCACATCCAGGAGCAATCGTGAATCCACGTGGGTTGTCCCAGCATTTGCGGAAGCAGTCGATGACAGCCTGTTCGATAGATTCCGGAGTACCTCGCAGAATTTCAATTGGTGAGACATTTCCCATGATGGAAAGTTTGTCGCCAACAAGATCTTTGGCAACAGCAATATCTACGGCACTATCGATACTGACTCCACGGATACCCATCTCAGGGAAGGTCTCCAGAAGTTTTGTGGTATCTCCGCAAATGTGGAAACCAGAGCCGCGGCTGCCCCATTCTTTCCATTTATCCATAACTTTTACATAATAAGGAATGACAAATTCACGGAACTGTTTTGGTGACAGAAGGGAAGCTGTTGGCTCAGCAAGTCCGATTCCAATCTGATTCTCTACGAATTTACGTCCAACTTCAATCGTAATGTCCGCAGCGAAGTCCAGAAGTTTATGAAGTCCTTCTTTATCTTTTCGCATAGATTTTAGGATTATTTCAACACCGGCAAGGTTGGCAGCAGTTGTAAATGGTCCCATTAGACCGACTCCTGTGAAAATCTCATCGTTTAATGCGTCTTGAATAATTTGGACAGCCTCAAATGCAGTCTGGGCATTCGGGTCATTTTCAAAGCGAATTTTTTCCAGGTCTAATTGATCAATCTCAGAAAAATCTTTTAAAATATTTTCCTTAATCATAGGAATTCCGAGTGGATCGTATGTAGATTCTGCACCGAAAGCAACCGGGATTCCGTCAATACGGTAGTTGACACTTAAGCCATCTTGCCCGAAGCGTTTGTAGCTTTCGATAAGCCAGTGAGCGCGTGATTTTGCCTCTACGAAAGCATCTTGATAAGATGCCCCGAAGTTCATTCCAATATATGGTGAAAATAATTTGATCGGCATACGGTCTACTGGTTTTCCTGCAAACAGGGCAAATGCCCGTTCTTTAGGGGTCATTTGATCATCTTTGTGCATAAGGCTTACCTCTCTTTTTATTGATATTTTTATTATACGACCGAATGGAGGCAGGGACAAGGAAAGTGGATGAAAATGATATTGAAATATATAATGATACACAAAATATATAGAGTATTTAAATACTAGTGTTAGCGCAAGGTGTGGTATAAAGTGCGGGGAGACAGAAAGAAGAGTAGATTTATTGTAAAAATATGCTATACTATGTCCATGATTAAGAAAATATAAAAGCAGACGGAGAAAAGGTATGAAAATTGAAAAGAATGCGAAAGATCTGATGACACCAATTGAACGAAAGAAGGCAATTCAAAATGGTGAGATGGCAGACCGAGTGATGGCGATGCCATTTACCAGCGAGTTTAAGTGCTATCTGAGTGGAATCAGTGTTCGTGATTTTTGGTTCGATGTAAAAAAAATGGCACAGGCAGAGAGAATTGTATTTAATCGTTACGGCTATGACCGAATTGTGATTGGACCGAATACAAGAGGAATCGTGGAAGCGCTGGGAGGAAAATTTATCTATCCGGAAAATGGAGTTCCATATGCCGATGCCCCAATGATATCTGATTATAAAAAGCTTGATGAGATGGAGCCGGTCGAGGCAAAGCGAGATCCTCGAATTGCAGTATTTATAGAAGAAGCGAAAATATTGAGCGAAGAGGCGCAGGGAATTGTACCGATTGAGGCAAGCATTGGCGGACCATTTACAATTACTTCTTCGCTTCGAGGGGTGGAAAAATTGCTTAGAGATTGCCGGAAATATGGAGAGGAAGTTCATCGGCTGATGAGAATTGTAACAGATAGTCAAAAAAGCTGTATTGATATGGCAGCTCAATATGGACTTGGAATTGCCATGGCAGATCCGGTCGCAAATCCAGCATTGATTGGACCGAAAATGTATGAAAAATTCGTTTTTCCATATACAAAAGAGCTGACCGATTATGCATATGAAAAGACAGGACATAAAGTATCTCTTCATATGTGTGGAGACACAAGGAGTATTTGGAAATATCTTGGACAATATCAGTTAAATGAATTAAGCCTTGATAATATTATAGATATTAAGCAGGCGGCAGACGAGATTGGCAGTGAAGTACCGATTGCGGGAAACGTAGATCCAGTGAGCATTGTCATGAAAGGAAGGAAAGAAGAAATTTTTGCGGATGTGAAACGATGTGTAGAAATTGGAAGTAAGGCAAAGAAGGGATACACACTTGCAACGGGATGTGATATTCCAGAGACAACAGATCCACAGAAGATAGACTGGTTCATGGATGCAGCAAGAGCATGCGGGGAATATAAGGGATAAAATTATTCGTTTTCGCAATAGGCACTATATACTCGTATTAATAAAAATTCAAACAAATGATTATAGATAAAGTGAATATAAAGTGATTATATATCGAAAATAGCAATTTGATGTAAAGACGAGAGATATGCTATTCTGTATATGTAGTTATGAAATATTTTCAAGAGAAAACGGGAGGAAAACACGAAATGAAAAAGAAAATTGTAAGCATGTTATTGGTTGCAGCTATGGTTGCATCAATGGCTGTTGGCTGTGGATCAAAGAATGATTCCGGAAGCAGTGACACAAAGTCTGATAAAGGAGAATCCATTACATTTATGGCGCCTGATTGGGCGATTCCATCTGATGATCAACTGGATGAATTTACAAAAGAGACTGGAATTGAGGTTGAAGTATCTGAAGTGGGCTGGGATGATATCCGTGAAAAACTGGCTACAGCTGCAACAGGAAATAAAAATGTTGCTGATGTAGTAGAAGTGGACTGGTCCTGGGTAGGAGAATTCAAGGCAGCTGGCTGGTTAGAGCCACTGAAGATTTCAGATGCAGATAAGGAAGATTTTCTTACATTAGATACATTTACAGTAGATGATGAGATTTTAGCACTTCCATATTCCAATGATTATCGTATCGCATATTATAACAAAGACCAGTTTGCTAAAGCCGGAATAAATGAAGCACCAAAAACATATGCAGAAGTTTTGGAAGATGCAAAAGCATTAAAAGCATCTGGTGTTGATTATCCGCTTGCAATGTCTATGAATGCAGAAGAGAAAGCTGCAACAGGATTAATGTGGACAGCATTCCAAATGGACGGAGTTGTATGGAATGATGATGGAACATTTAATAAAGATGCCATTATGGATGCATTAAATTATTATCAGGAAGTTTTAGATGCTGATTTGGTTGCCCCAGAGGACAAGACAGCTTCTGGTATGGAGGCTTATATGAGAATTTGCAGTGGTACAGCAAGTTTTCTTGTAGGACCAACAATGTTTGTATCTAAGACACAAAATCCGGATGATTCAGCGGTAGTAGGACAGGTTGAACCGATTCTTGCTCCAGGTAAAGACGGAACAGCGAAAAAAACAATGGCTCTTCCAGAGGCACTTGGTGTTACTTCTACATCTGAGAATAAAGAAGCTGCTCAAAAATTTGTTGAATGGTATACATCTGCTGATATGCAGAAAGAATTAAATGAAACACTTGGAAGCCTTCCAACACGTAGTTCAGTATTAAAAGAACTGGTTGATGATGGAACAATTGCAAATGCAGGAGCCATGTTAGAAGCATCTGAGTTAATTGCATCTCCATTCCCGAATGGAGTACCAGCTTATTACGCAGAAATGAGCAGTGCAATGTATAACGCAATTAATAAGATGGCGCTTGGAGAATTGACACCGGAGAAAGCTTATGAAGAGATGTCTTCAGCATTAGATCAACTGCTTAAAGAACAATAAAATATAGGAAATACACATATGAAAAAAAAGATTTTACCATATCTTTTACTTGCACCCATGATTTTGATCATGGGTGTATTAGTATTTTATCCCATTATTACAACTTTTGCGTATAGTTTGAAAAGATGGAAACTTACGGAGCCGGGAAATATTCATTATATTGGATTTAAAAATTATATAGATATTTTACAGTCGGATTCATTTAAATATAGTATGCAAAATACTTTATTTATTTTAGTGTTTGTAATTGTTTTTACAACGATAATTGGATATTTAGTTTCAGTATATTTGAATTTGGAATGTAAATGTGCTGGAATGTTACTTGCAATAGCAATTCTGCCATGGGCATTACCACCATTTGTAAATGGTATTTTATGGAAATTTGTATTTTTTTCAGGATATGGATTTTTAAATAAAATACTGATTGGTCTGGGGCTGGTAAGTAAACCGGTTCAATTTCTTGGTTCGCGCTGGCTGTTATTACTGGTTGTTTCGATTGTAGTTGTATGGCGTAGTGTGCCGTTTATGGCATTGGTATGCCTGGCTGGACGCCAGTCAATTCCGGATGCTATTTATGAAGCGGCGAAAATGGATGGAGGAACGCCAAGGAAGGTATTCTGGCATATTACAATGCCACTTATGAAACCATTTTTGGCATTGGGAATTACTTCAACATCAGTAACTGCAATAAATGTTTTTGATGAAATTGTAGCACTTTCAGGATATGGAGATTTGGGGAAAAATATATTAATGGAGAGTTATTTGACTACATTTTCATTTTTGAATTTTGGAAAAGGTAGCGCAATGACGTATATTGTCTTATTTTTTGCATTACTTTTAGGAATATTCTATCTCCGGAATTTGAACAAGGAGGTGGATTATTAATGAAGTATGTGAAGAAAGCAGGATATATTGTTGCAACGATATTTTTTTTAGTTTTCACATTAGGACCATTTGTTTGGACTTTTGTTATGGCGATTACACCGAAAGCAGAAATGTTCTCAAATGTAGTTAGTTTATTACCGAGTCATATTACATGGAGTAATTTTCAGAATTTGTTTTCTGGCGGACGAAGAAGTGTTGCATACTTTACAGGTTTAAAAAATTCTCTTCGAGCAGTGATTGTGACGATCTGTATCGGTATGCCAATTGCTTTGGTGAGTGCATATACATTAAGCAGAATGGAGTTTCCGGGAAGGAAAATTATCAAAAATGCCTTACTTATTACGATGGTCATTCCGGTAATGGCAACTATTATTCCTCTGTATAAAATGTTTTCGGCAGGGCATATGCTGGATAATACATTTTGGCTGAGTATGGTTTATGTAAGTTCGTATCTGCCGATGGCAACGTGGATGATTATAAATTATTTTTCGACAATTCCAAAAGAGCTGGAAGAGGCGGCACACATTGATGGCTGCAGTCGAGGAAAAGCATTTTTTAAAATTATATTGCCATTGTCATATCCGATTATTTTGTCAGTGTCACTGATTATGTTCCTGAATACATGGAGCCAGTTTCAGATTCCGCTTATATTAGCTTCATCTATGGATACAAAACCTATGGCGATTGTTGTATCTGAATTTGTGACAAAAGACAGTGTAGAATATGGATTAATTGCAACAGCAGGTATTGTATCGTTGATACCACCTGCAGTAACAGCAATTATTTTCAGAAAGTATTTAATTTCTGGCATGGTAGGAGGTTCTGTAAAAGGATAATTATGACGATACAGGAAGTGATGCTGCGAATAGAAATACCAGAGGAAGTGCGGGAAAATATAGGAAAGTACAGTTTGTCTGAGAAGGAGTTTTATGAATGGAAACATTTATTTGAAAATGATTTTGAAATATTTTTAAATAAATGGCGAGAAACTCAAAAACATTTTCAATGGGTTTTATGGTTCTATCTGAAGCTGACATGTGAAGTCCATGAAAAGTATAAGGAGAAAGATATCAGCGAAGAGATATTTCATGATACGTTTTCTGATATCACGATTTGGTGTAAAGAATGTTATCGGAAATACAAAGTATATGGACTGGAAGAAGTGGAATGGGTTGCAAAGTCTATTCGAATGGAGTTGTTCCGTCTGGGAAGACTTCAGTTTGAACCACTTATTTTGGATCAGAAGTTGGCACAGAAATACCATTTGCCGAGTGGAGAAAAAGTGTTGAATGTTCATATACCGGCTGGAGAAAAACTGGATTACTGTGAATGTCAAAAATCTTTTGAATCAGCTAAGAAATTTTTTAGTAACGAAGATGTGATATTTATTTGCGATTCATGGCTTTTAAGTCCGGAACTGAGAGAGATATTACCAGAGACAAGTAATATTATTCGTTTTCAGAAAATGTATCATATTGTAGAGGTACATTATGATTTCCCACAGGCAGAAGAAAGAGTATTTGGGGAAATTCGAGAGAACAAAGATGCATATCTGGAAGAAAATAGTCTTCAGCGAGGATTGAAGCAATATCTTCTGGCCGGTAAAAAAGTTGGAATTGGCAGGGGAATAATCATAAATGAAAGATAAAGACTTGTTGATTGATAATGAAAAGATTTCAGAAAACATATAGAAAATGCAAGTGCTTTTTTGATAAACAACCAAGTTATTTGCGAAAAAATCTGTAAAAAAATCATTTATTTAATTTTTAAATAAATAGAAAACATTTATTTAAAAATTCTATTTGAGGCAAGTAAAAATAATATGTATAATCTATAAGTGATGATTTATAAAAATATAAGTACGATTAATGGAGGAGAAGCACGAAAATGAAAAAGAAAATTGTAAGTGTGCTGTTAGTTGCTGCTATGGCTGTATCTATGTTTACAGGCTGTGGAAGCAAGAGCGACAGCAAAAAATCTGACAGCAAATCTGGCGAGAAGACATTAGAAGTATGGGTACCACCACTTGATGATGCTACAGAGAAGAACTGGGGAGATCTTTTAAAAGACTGGGAGAAAGAAAATGATTGTAAAGTAAATCTTACAGTTATCCCATGGGACAAATACGAAGAGACTTATACAACAGCTCTGAATTCAGGAGAAGGTCCGGACGTTGGATATATGTACAACGAGATGTTCCCAACATACATCGATGCAGGTGCAGTAGAGGATATGTCTTCTTATATCACAGATGAAGATAAGAAAGAGTACAAATATCTTTCTAATGGTAATATGATGGATGGACAGTATGGCTGGCCATTAGTAACGGGAGTTCCATTCGTGTTATACTACAATGAAGATATTTTAAATGCACTTGGAGAGAAAGCACCTGAGACATGGGATGACTTTGCAAGAATCTGTCAGGAAGCTACAAAAGATACTGATGGAGATGGAAAAGTTGACCAGTATGGTTTTGCTTGTGGAATGAATACAAGTGATATCGGAGCAATGCAGATTCTGAATGCATACTACTATAGCGCATTATGGCAGAACGGTGGACAGGTTTATAATGATGACCTGAAATCTGTAAGCTTTGCTGACGAGGCTGGAAAAGAAGCAGTTACATGGTTAAAAGGACTTACATCTTACATGAATGAGGACTTTATGTCACTGTCATGGTCTGATGCATTTTCAAATGTATTCGGTGCCGGAAAAGCAGCATTCGGAATTACACGTTCTTCACAGACAGATGGAACAACATTTGCAGAAACATATCCGGATCTGAACTGGAATTTTGTAACTTCACTGAAGCACAAAGACTTTGGAACATTTGGAGCAACAGATTGTCTGACACTGATGTCTGCATGTGAGGATAAAGACCTTGCTATGGACTTCATCAAATATGTAACAGGTTCTGAGTTCATGACAGCATATCATGCAAAATGCCCGGGAGCTGCACTTACAGAGAGTGAGCCTTATGTAGGTGATGAGAAGATGGAGAAAATCTATACAGAGGATAAAGACAAATGGCATGGAATTCAGGCTGGCCCTTGTGGAACACAGATCTTGAATCAGCTTGCAGCTGATTTCCAGGGAATTATGAGCGGAGAGACAAGCGTTGATGAAGGTCTGAAAGAGGCTGAAGATTATGCAAATGGACTGTTAGATGAATATTGGGCAAATAAATAAAAGATAAATGCATAATAGTCGATGCCTGCAAGTTTTGCAGGCATCTTTTTGCACTATTGATGATTGCGCAATAAGATGAAAGGACGATTATGAATAAAAAGAAAATAGCAAATCTGGCACCATATGGTTATATTACGCCGATTACAGTAATCCTGATCGGCTTTGTTATTGTGTCAGTCATCATATCAATTGTACTTAGTTTTACAAGATATAATATCATGACACCGCCAACATTTTATGGATTGAAGAACTATGAGAGGCTGGTAACAGATACAAAGTTTATGAAAGCACTTTTTAACACATTAAAATTAATGGTTATGATCGTGCCGTTACAAATGATTTTATCCCTCATAGTTTCTGTATTTTTGGTTAGTCATCGCCATATGTTAATTGGCAAGATTGCAAATAGTGTTATTTTCATTCCGGTACTTTGTTCCAATGCGGCAACAGGTGTTATCTGGAGAGAATTGCTGAACGGAAAAATTCCGGCAGTAGAAACATTTTTTGGCTTGTTTGGGATCAAGGCATCTATGTTGCTTGGAAATGCTAAGACAGCACTGGCGGTTGTTGCAGCAGTGGCCATTTGGAAAATGTTAGGGTATTATGTAGTTATTTATTCTTCAGGGTTACTTGGGATTTCAGAGTCATTTTATGAAGCTGCAAAAGTAGACGGTGCGGGAACAGTGACAAGATTTTTTCGGATAACATTGCCAATGTTGAAACCGACGATTATATTAGCAGTGTTCTTATCAATTACCTCATCATTACAGTGCTTTGATTTGATTTACACAATGACGGGTGGCGGACCGAATAATGCATCTACAACATTGGTGATTTATGCATATTCATTGTGCTTTGCAGGTTCCAGCTCCGCGGGATATGCAATGGCAGTTTCCAATATATTATTTGTTGTAATTCTGGTTATAGCAATGTTGCAGCGTGGAATGATGAAGCGTGAAGCATCAGAGATATAGAAAGGGGGAAATATAGGATGAAAAAAGTAATTAATAAGATCTTCATATATATATTTATGTTGATTATTATATTTATCAGTGTGATTCCATTTGTTTATATGGTAATGATGTCTTTTAAATCAACAACGAATGCTTATGATTTTGATTTTTCATTGGAAAAGCTGACACTGATGCAGTATCAGAAAATTTTTTCCCTGGCTAATTTTCCAAATTACGTATTTAACAGCGTGTTTGTTGCAGTTGTTGGTGTAATTCTTACGGTAACAGTATGTTCACTGGCAGGGTATGCATTTGCAAAGATGGATTTTAAAGGAAATGATAAGTTGTTCATCTTTTTGATCATGACAATGGTCGTTCCGTCAGAGGTTATTATTATTCCGTTATTTTTGATTATTAAGAATCTGGGTTGGTTAAACACTTTTAAAGCGCTGATTTTGCCATTGCCAACAGCATTTGGCGTATTTATTATGCGGCAGGCCATTCTGGATATTCCAGATGATCTGATCAATGCGGCTAAAATAGATGGCTGTGGACGTTTGCGTATTTTCTTTAAAGTGGTATTTCCGATGGTGAAATCATCTATTATAGCCCTGTCTATTTTTACATTTGTCGGAGCATGGAACAACTTTTTATGGCCGATGGTGTCTTGTTCAAAACAGGAAATGAAGACGTTGCCATTGGCACTTAGTATGATGAAGACATTGTATAATACAGATGTAGGTCTGACTATGGCATGTGCAGTTATCAATTTCCTGCCACCATTTATTTTCTATGTATTTATGCAGAGTAAATTCAAAGAAGGAATGACGTTGAGTGGAATCAAAGGATAGAGGGGAAAATAAAATATGAGTATTTTTGACCAGAAAGTAATTAAATATGAAATGAAACCACTGAGTTCTCTGGAAAAGGTATTCCCAGATGAGACTCCGGTATACCGTATGGAATGTCAGATGTTAAGTGGTCTGTGGGGAGAGACGGTATCATTTCAGGTGGCATATACCGGTGATTTTGTAATGCGTGAGCGATTAGATGTGCGCGTAGTTTCTGAGCTTGCAGAGCATGTTCATGTGAGGACGGTGGAGATGGTTCCGGTCGGACGTGCGACAAATGGAATTGTAGATGATAATTATCTGAAGACGATTTCTGGATTGTATCCGGATCTTCTTAAAGATTTAAAGGACGGAAAAGTGATTGTCTATTCACGCCAGTGGCGCAGCCTTTGGGTGGATGTGGATATTACAAATGAGATTCCGGCGGGAAAGTATGAGATAGAGCTTCAGCTTATCAAAGAAGGTGAAGTTGTATGTAGTGCAAAACAGAAAGTGACAGTTATCGGAACGGAACTTCCGAAACTGGATATTATGCACACAGAATGGATGCATGCAGATTGCCTGGCGGATTATTATCATGTAGAAGTGTTTTCAGAGGAACACTGGAAGCTTCTGGAAAATTACTTCCAGGAATATGTAAAACGTGATTGTAATATGATGCTGACCCCGTTATTCACTTCGCCGCTTGATACTGCAATTGGACTTGAGAGAACGACTTGTCAGTTGATTGACGTAGAAGTAAAAGATGGAGAGTATGTATTTGGATTTGAGAAGCTGAAGCGCTGGATCGATCTCTGTAAGAAATGTGGAATCGAGTATTTTGAAATGTCACATTTGTTCTCGCAATGGGGAGCAAAATATGCACCGAAGGTTGTTGCAACTGTAAATGGAAAGAAAGAGAAGATTTTTGGCTGGCATACACCGGCGGTCGGGGAATATACAAAATTCCTTGAGAGTTTTCTCCCACAGTTGACAGCAAAGCTAAGAAAATGGGAAATTGCAGATGTGACTTATTTTCACATTTCAGATGAGCCAAGAGAAGAACATTTGGAGTCTTATAAGGCTGCAAAAGAATCTCTTGGAAATATGCTGGACGGATTTCACACATTTGATGCATTATCCAGTTATGAATTTTACCGTCACGGTCTAATTGACAAGCCGGTTCCGGGAAATAATGAAATTGAGGAATTTTTGGCAAATGGTCTGACGGATATGTGGACTTATTATTGTACAGGACAGTTTTATGAAGTAAGTAACCGTTTTATGTCCATGCCGTCTGCGAGAAATCGTATTTACGGTGTGCAGCTGTATAAATATAAAATTATTGGAGTATTACATTGGGGATATAATTTTTATAACAGCCAGTATTCCATTGAACACATTAATCCATATGAAGTGACAGATGCGGCCGGAGCATTTCCGTCAGGAGATCCATTCCTTGTATATCCAGGTGAAAATGGACAGCCGGAAGAGTCGCTTCGTATGATGGTACATGACGAAGCTATGACAGATCTGCGGGCACTGAAATTACTGGAATCTTTGACAAGTAGAGAGCATGTCATGGAGCTGATTGAAGGGAATCTGCCAGAGCCATTGACATTCAAGCGCTATCCAAAATCCGATATGTATCTGATTCAGTTAAGAGACAGGGTGAATCGTGAGATCAAGGAATTCACGGCTGAACGGAAATAAACCGGAAATAAACAGAGTGTCACTTGGTGAGAGATGGAC
>ULZG01016044.1_pt1 | contig 120787 bp, 138 predicted proteins | sample 1962881 | NCBI WGS metagenome assembly ULZG01 (sample SAMEA4835883, study PRJEB28245) | human gut metagenome | biome: gut microbiome; material: fecal sample | place: Denmark | collected 2008 | reverse complement strand
TCAAATTTTTAGCGGTGTCCAGAAAACTGGGTACATATCATATTCAGCAAGGGGTTGTACGGTTTGTACGCTTTTGTACGGTTTTTAGAGAGCGCTCAGCCCTTATAGAAAAAATAGCTGATGAGTGCCACCTGCAGGAAGAAGATGAGCGGTACGCCGAAGATGAACTTCAAATGCTGTGTCTTATGGTGGAAAAGCTGCATGGCGATAAATGCGCCTGCGCTGCCGCCGAGCGCTGCCAAAACCAGCAGCACTATTTCCGGCACACGCCAGCTATGCAGCTTGGCGAAGGCTTTATCTGCACCGTAGACGACAAAGGCGGTACAGTTGATGAAGATCAGGTAATAATATAAAAAGCTGTGCATGGTTCATACCCTCACTTTCTCCTGTTCAGCTGCTTTACTCCAGCAGCTTGGCGATATCCGGCAGGGGAGCGACGCTGCGCTTTAAAATGCCGTGCATATAGGCAATGGCAATGCCATAGTTGGTCATGGGCACGTTCTGCGCTGCAGCACGCTCGCTGCGGCTTTGCATTTCGCGTTCGTTGAGCATGCAGCCGCCGCAATGCACTACAAGTTTATATTGTGACAGGTCAGTGGGGAATTCCGTGCCGCTGCTGAAGCAAAATTCAGGCTCCGCTTTGGTGAAGCTGCGAATCCAGCCGGGAAGCTTTACTGTGCCTATGTCCTGACATTGGCGGTGGTGCGTGCAGCCCTCGCTGATGAGTATCTTATCGCCATCCTTTAATGTATCGAGCACACGCACAGCCTCTACGGCTGTGCTGAGTGTGCCCTTGTAGCGCGCCATAAGGATGGAGAAGGAGGTGAGCGGAATGGTGGGCGGCACAATTTTGCTGACTGCGCCGAAGGCCTGGCTGTCGGTTACGACGAGCTTTGGCGGGAAGGCAAGGCGTGCCAGTGCTTCCGCCAGTTCGTTTTCCTGCACGGTTACGGCGATGCCTTTGTTGTCGAGCACGTTGCGCAGTACCTGCTGCTGCGGCAGAATGAGCCTGCCCTTGGGGGCGGCGCTGTCAATCGGCGTTACGAGCACTACGATGTCGCAGGGCTTGATTAAATCGCCGAGCAGCTGGCGTTCTACCTCACGCGGGCGCAAAGCTGCGATGGCCTCCTTCAGCTCGTTGATGTTACGGTTGGCAAGGGCGCTGACAAGGAAGCATTGCTTGGTAAGCTTCATGGCCTCCATGGTCAGCAGTGCCTGGCGCATTTCGTCCAAAAGCTCCACTTTGTTCAGTACGAGGATGGATGGCAGCTTTTTCGCCTGCAGCTGCTGCCACAGTGCTTTATCCGCCTCGCTGAGGCCAACGCTGGCATCTACAACGAGCAGAGCGATGTCGCACTTACCAAGCACCTGCTGAGCCTTGGCGATGCGCTGCGCGCCCAGTTCGCCTTCATCGTCAAGGCCGGGGGTGTCGATAATCATTACGGGGCCGAGGGGCAAAAGCTCCATAGCCTTATATACGGGGTCGGTAGTGGTGCCCTTTTGTTCGCTGACAATGGCAAGCTCCTGGCTGGTGATAGCGTTGATCAGGCTGGACTTGCCGGCGTTACGCTTACCGAAGATACCGATGTGGATACGTTCGGCAGCGGGAGTTGTATTCAATGACATGGTGAATTCTCCTTTGTATGTATATGTAATTGTGATAATCACATAGTGTATCAAAGCTAAGATTTATGAATAGGGAAATGGAATGTCGTGCAGGGAATAAAAATTACAGCGAATAAGTGTCTGGAACCACATGCGGGCGCATCCAAGAAGCAAGTCCGTAGGACGATGCTGATTGGTTTATGCGCGCCATGCGATAGTGTCCCAAGAAGCAAGCTCACAGAGCGTAGCTGATTGGCTTGACACGAACCGCTAAGGGGCGCAATGTCTGAGCGCTATGCCTAATTTTTATAGTAGCATTTGTCAGCTTAGCGCGAGTTTTGCGCCGCTTCGTCTTGGTTCCACACGAAATGAGTGACCGTAATTTTTTCTGACCGGAGGGACATTTTATTTCCCGTAGTAAGTATTCTTGCTGATAGCCATATTTCCTTCATTAGGATAGCAAAAAAGGCTGCAGCACTTCCGCACTGCAACCTCATTGTTGCAAATTATTTCACAAGCTCCATTTTGGGATTAGGATTGTATTTGCGGCCGGCCTTAGCGCAGTCCTTGCCGTCAACCTTAACGATATCAGCAGTGTAGTTGATGTTGCCGTCGAAGAAGGAAGAGCCTACTGCATAGGTATCAACCGGTACGCCCATTTCCTCAAACGCTGCTACGCGCTCAGCGTCAAAGCCGCCGGAAGCGATAATCTTAACGTGGTTGAAGCCTTCGGCATCCAGCGCACGGCGAACATTGCAAACAAGCTCCTTGCAAACACCGGTCGGTTTAAAGGTACCAATCTGAGTCCACAGGCTCTTGTCAACCATGCTACCGGAGGTATCAAGACGCACACCTGCAAGTTTTTTGCCCAGCTTGCGGGCCACAGCCAAAGAAGTGTTTACACAGTCGTTGTCAAAGTCAACCAGAGCGATACGAGCGATAGACGGGTCAACATATTTATCGAATGCTTCGGTAGCAGCGACAGTGTCACCCTTGTAGGAAGCAATCAATGCATGGGGGATAGTGCCCAAACCCTTGCCGCCAGCTGCCAGCGCATTAGCATCGGTAGAGAAGCCGTGGATGCCGCCAACTAAAGCTGCATAGCCGTCGGATTCCTGAGTCTGGTAAATATCATAGCGTGCAGGGAAGAAAAGCACCGGCTTGCCGTTGGCAGCCTTAACTACGCGGCGAACATTGGTAGCAATGCGGCTTTGGCGTGCCAGAATACCCAGATAAAGGGTTTCCAGATGCGCAAAGTCGGCGTAATCGCCTTCGATAGTCATAACGGTTTCCCATTCGTCAACCTCTTCGCCGTCACGCAGGGAATGAATTTCGATAGTTTCCGGATGGAAAGCGCATTGACGGATCAGAGCAATGACCTCGTCGGTACCGCAAACAACAACATGGTCACGGGCGAACACCTGCATCAGCACGCGCGGATGATAATTATCACCGTTTAAGATTTCTTCGGAACGCATAAAATATGCATCAGTATAATAACCTTCTTTAATTTTTTCTACAGGAAAGCTAAAGCTTTCAACAGGTCTTCTAGTAGTCATTTGACGAGCCTCCCAAAAATTTCTCACGAATTTTACTCTTTGCGAGAACATTAACTATTGATTGTAGTTAAAAATATGATACAATATAAAGGCTATGATAGCAAGCCTTTTTCGCAAAAAATTCCGATTAGCTATATTTCCGATACAATATAGATGGTGATACATATGCACGAAACACGAAAAAAATATACTGTGCTCCTGCTTTCGGCACCCATAGGCTCCGGACACAGACTGGCGGCCGAAGCGTTGGAGCAGGCTTTCGCCGACCGTCCGGAGGTTGAGGTCATCCACGGCAATATCTTTGACTTCTTCCCGCAGTTTCTGGGCAAGGCCTTTCTCGGCACCTACCTGTGGATTTTAAAATGCTGCCCGTGGCTTTATAAGCTGGCCTACAGCTGGGGCAATAAGCAGGGCGGCTCCTTATGGCTGCGTGAGCTTTTAAACCGCCTCTTGGCACGCTTAGGCGGCAACTACCTGCGCAGCGTACAGCCCGATGCCGTAATCGCCACGCACGCTACACCCGCAGGCATCATCGGCTATTACAAAAAGCAGCATCCCAAGCTTTGGCTCGGCGCTGTAGTGACCGACTTTACGATTCACCGCTGGTGGGTTTGCGACGGCGTGGATACCTACTTTATCGCCGACGAGCTGCTGCGTGACAAGCTAGATACCGATGCCGACATTCAGGCTACGGGCATTCCCGTGCGCCAGCAGTTTATGATTAAGCACGACAAGCAGAAATGCCGCGAGTTCTTCGGCTGGGACGAAAACGAACGCGTTTGTCTTTTAATGGGCGGGGGCGAGGGCCTCTTACCGATGGCTGAAATTATTGCGGCACTGCAGCGCGCCGCTCTGAAGAACCTGCGCGTTGTCGCTGTCACCGGCCACAACGAGGCGTTGGCAGCACAGCTGCAAGCCAAATACGGCGCTACGGCTGAAATCTACGGCTTCCGTGAGGATGTACCGCAGCTTATGGCAGGCGCTGATATGATTATCACCAAGGCCGGCGGTCTGACCTCTGCCGAAGTGCTGGCGAGCGGACTGGACCTTTTAATCTACAAGCCGCTGCCGGGGCAGGAGGAGGGCAACGCCGCCTTCCTGCAGCAGTATTGCGGCGCTCTGGTAGCACGTTCTACCGACGAGCTGGTGCAGCACATCAAAAACAGCACGGTAAGCCCGCGTGAGGCAGCAGCCTGCAGCGAGCATGCCCATCCTTTGGCAGCACAGCAGATTGTCGATTACGTTATGCAAAGACTGCAAAAATAATTTTCGGACTCCTTCGTATGAGGGAGTCCTTTTGCTGTATATAGGCCGATTTTTGTGCATTTTCGTGAATAAAATTCCCCATATTTTGCTGACAATTTCTTCCATTATATAATTAATTTACTTGACCAATACGAATTTCATCATTATAATGTAAGAAAATCGCATATTATGAAGGCTGTGGCATGTAGTTCCGCTCTGACTGCATAATCATGTATTTATTACAGGAGGAGTGTGACCTTATGGATACCTTATACCTTGCCGCTGTCTGCGCTGTTGTCCCCGGTTTGGGACGCAGCAGAATACCTGATCTGATTAACGCTTTGGGCAGTGCCCGCGCTGTTTTTGAAGCAAGCGCCGCCACGCTCACGGCAACAGGGCTTTGTACGCCGCGAGCAGTGCAAAACTTTATCAGCAACCGTGATGCGCGTCTGCCGCAAAGGCTGGATTACTTCTGCCGTCATAACGGCGTGCAGATACTGGCCTATACCGATGCTGCCTATCCGCAGAGCCTGCAAAACCTGAGCGACAAGCCTTTGGTGCTCTACGTCAAGGGCGAGCTGCCGCAGGCAAATTATGCTTTGGCCATCGTCGGCTCACGTCGCTGCACGGAATACGGTGTGCGTGCTGCTGCCTGCTTTGCGCAGGCTATGACGCGTGAGGGCATACCCATTATCAGCGGCGGTGCCAAGGGCATTGACACGGCGGCGCACGAGGCCTGCCTGCAGGCCGGAGGTGTGACGGTGGCAGTTCTGGGCTGCGGTCTGGATATTGTCTATCCGTCCGAAAATGCCAAGCTGTTTGCCCGCATTGCCGAACGTGGAGCACTGGTGACGGAATATCCGCCGGGAGTTCCGCCTGCAGCGGCCAACTTTCCTGCGCGCAACCGTATTATCGTAGGTCTGTCGCAGGCCGTACTGGTAGCAGAGGCAGGCAAACGCAGCGGCGCTGTAATTACGGCGAATATCGCTGCCGATGAGGGACGTGAGGTGTACTGCGTACCGGGGAATATTTTCGACGGCAGCAGCATAGGCTGTCACGAGCTTATCCGCACCGGTGCCAAGCTGGTGGATATGCCACAGGATATTTTAGACGATAAAAGAAGCTGGCAGCAGGCGATGAACCGCCGCATAACCCAGCCGAGTATATTTGACTGCGCGCCGCAGGAGCCAAATCCTGCGCCCGCACCTGTCACAACAGAATTAGGAGCGAAGCTGCTTGCTCTTTTGCAGGCAGGAGCGCTTTCTTTAGAAAAGCTGACGGAGCAGAGCGGAGCCGCTTTTGCTGCCGTGAGCATGGAGCTGCTTGACCTGCAGGCCGCCGGACTGGTGGCTACAGACCAGGCGCAGCGTTACTACCGAAAGTAGGAGGAACATAAATGGCAAAGACTCTGGTTATCGTGGAATCACCTACGAAATCCAAGACTATCGAAAAATTTTTAGGAAAAAACTATACTGTAAAGGCTTCTATGGGCCATCTGCGCGACCTGCCGAAAAGCACCCTAGGTGTAACCTTTCTGCCGGACGAGGAGCATGCAAACGAATTTGAGCCGAAATATATCAACATCCGCGGCAAGGGCGATTTAATAAAATCCTTGAAGGCTGAAGCAAAAAAAGCCGACAAAGTTTTGCTGGCAACTGACCCTGACCGCGAGGGTGAAGCAATCAGCTGGCATCTGGCATTTATCTTGGGCATTGACCCGACATCTGCCTGCCGCATTGAATTTCATGAGATTACCGCTGCCGCTGTCAAGGACGCTATCAAGCATCCGCGCTGCATTGACATGGATATGGTTGATGCACAGCAGGCACGCCGCATTTTAGACCGCATCGTAGGCTATCAGCTGAGCCCGCTGCTCTGGCGCAAAATCCGCAAGGGCCTGAGCGCCGGCCGCGTACAGTCTGTTGCAACTAAAATTGTTGCCGACCGTGACCGTGAAATCGAAGATTTCGTGCCGGTAGAATACTGGACACTGAGCGCCAAGCTGCGTGAAGGCAGCAAGGGACAGCTATTTGAAGCGGAAGCAGTAAAATACAAAGGCAAAAAGCTGGAGCTGCACAACGAGCAGGAGGCAAGAGCAGCAGAAGAAGCGCTCTCCAAGACTGAGTACATCGTGAGCGACGCAGTAAAGAAGGAACGCAAGCGTCACCCCGTACCGCCGTTTACTACCTCCAGCATGCAGCAGGAGGCCAACAAAAAGCTTAACTTCAGCGCCAAAAAGACCATGATGCTTGCACAGCAGCTTTATGAAGGCGTATCTCTGGGCAAAACCTCCGTCGGCCTGATTACCTATATGAGAACCGACTCCGTGCGTCTGGCAGAGGTTGCCATTAGCGAAATCCGCGACTATATCAAGCAAAACTTCGGCAGCGAATTCTACCCGGCGAAGGAAAACCATTACAGCACCAAAAAGAACGCTCAGGACGCGCATGAGGCAATTCGTCCGACCAGCGTCATGCGTACCCCGGCCGAAATGCAGGAGTACCTCACCAACGACCAGCTCAAGCTATATACTCTCATCTGGAACCGCGTTGTTGCCAGCCAGATGACGGACGCTGTTTATGACGTTACCACCCTGACGATTGATGCTGCCGACTACCAGCTGCGTGCAACAGGCTCCGTACTGAAATTCCAGGGCTTCTTGCAGCTGCACAGCAAATATGACGATAAAGAAAAGGACTCCAAGGTTCCTTACGTCGAACCGGGCACCAAGCTGCTGCTTTACAAGCTCATGCCGGCAGAGCAGCACTTCACTGAGCCGCCTGCACACTTCACCGAAGCAACGCTCATCAAGGAGCTGGAGGAGAAGGGCATCGGCCGCCCCAGCACCTTTGCACCTACCATCGTTACACTGCTTACCCGCGGTTACGTTGTCAAAGAAGCCAAAAAGCTGCTCGTTACCGAGCTTGGCATTATGACCGTGGATATGCTTACCGAATACTTCAAAGGACTCATCAACATCGGCTTCACCGCCCAGATGGAGGAAAAGCTGGATGAGGTTGCTGAGAAGAAGCACACCAAGGACGAAGTTCTCAGCGAATTCTATGGTCCCTTCAAAAAGGATCTGGACCACGCAGGCGTGGCAATTCCTATCGTCGAAATCCCGCTCGAGGTATCCGACGTTCCCTGCGACAAGTGCAACGACGGCACCATGATGGTTATCCGCGAAGGACGCTTCGGCAAGTTCCTGGCTTGCCCCAACTTCCCCAAATGCCGCAATACCAAGCCCATTCTGCACCCGATTGGTGTTAAATGTCCTAAGTGCGGCGCCGATATCCTTGAACGCAAAAGCAAGACCGGCAAGGTATTCTATGGCTGCGAAAGATATCCTGACTGCGATTACACCACCTGGGATAAGCCGCTCAACGAGGAATGCCCGGAATGCAAGCATATGATGGTAGAGCACGTAGAACGTAACGGCAGCAAGCGCAAGTTCTGCAGCAACCCGGAATGCTCCAAGGCAAGACCGGTATATGCTTCAAAAACAACTGCAGCAAAGACTACGGAAGCTAAAACAACCGCAACCAAGAAAACTACGGTGGCAAAAAAGACTACCGCTAAGAAAACTACTGCTACCAAAACTGTAGCGAAAAAGACTACCGCTACTAAAACAACTACCGCCAAAAAAACCGCTACTGCAAAGAAAACAACCGCAACGAAAAAAACTACTACAACTAAGAAAGGCAGCAACTAATAAATGACTATCTCTCCTGTACACGTAATCGGTGCGGGCCTGGCAGGCTGCGAAGCCGTTACCCAGCTCACACGCCACGGTATCCCTGTAATCCTGCACGAAATGCGTCCCGTAAAAAGTGACGAAGCACATAAAACCGCATATTTTGCCGAGCTTGTCTGCAGCAACTCCCTGCGCGCAGGCAATATTGAAAACGCTGTCGGCCTGCTGAAGGAAGAAATGCGCCGTTTAGGCTCTCTCATCATGCAAAAGGCTGACGAGCATCAGGTGCCTGCTGGTGGCGCTCTGGCTGTCGACCGCGACGGCTTTGCCGCTGCCGTAACTGAAGCAGTAAAGGCCAATCCGCTCGTTACCGTCATCCACGAAGAGGTGACCGACCTGGAAAGCCTTGAAGGCACTGTCATCGTAGCCAGCGGTCCGCTGACCAGCGATGCGCTTTTTGCCGACATCAAAAAGCTGCTGCAGGCTGATTATCTGCACTTCTTTGATGCCGCAGCGCCTATTGTTACCGCCGATTCCCTTGACTATGACAAGGTTTATCGTGCGTCCCGCTACGACAAGGGCGGCGCCGACTACCTCAACTGCCCCTTCTACACGAAGGAGGAATACGTTGCCTTCTGGGAAGCTCTCTGCAATGCGGAAAGCGCTCCCGTAAAAGATTTTGAGCATGATGTATTTGAAGCCTGCATGCCTATCGAGGAAATGGCTGCAAGAGGCGAGGACACCATGCGCTTCGGTCCGCTGAAGCCTGTAGGCCTCATTGACCCGCGTAATGGCAAGGAAGCATATGCAGTAGTACAACTACGTCAGGATAACGCCGCTGCCTCCCTTTATAATCTGGTAGGCTTCCAGACACATCTCAAATGGCCGGAGCAAAGACGTGTTTTCGGCATGATTCCCGGTCTGGAGAACGCAGAGTTCGTCCGTTTCGGCGTAATGCACAAAAACACCTATCTGAATTCGCCGCAGCTGCTGGATAAGCACTTCAACCTGCGCAGCAACAAGCGCTTCTACTTTGCCGGACAAATGACAGGCGTAGAAGGCTACGTAGAATCGGCAGCCTCTGGACTGATGGCCGGTTTAGCTGCTGCAAGAGCGGTACTGGAGCTGCCGGAGGTAGAATTCCCCGACGTAACCGCGCACGGAGCACTGGCCAACTACATCAGCAATCCGGCGATTGAAAACTTCCAGCCGATGAACATCAACTTCGGCCTCATTCCGCCGCTCACTGTACGCATCCGCAAGAAGAAGGAAAAGAACGCTCAGATTGCAGCACGCGCTTTGGAAGCACTGGACGGCGTTCTGCCTGCGCTTAAAACTGAACAGGCGTAATTTTTAGCCTGTTATCTCCAAAATAAATAAAAAAGCCAAAAATATTTTTAGAGAAAGACAATATGTGTCCTCCCGCTATGGTAAAATTTGCTTATAGCCGGTGGCAAAACGTTTGCTTAAGAGAATGATTGTGCTATAATAAGCTTAAAGAGATTTTCTTACATCAGCCGCTTTGCAAATTTCATGGCAGGGAGGAACTAATAATGACAGATTTACGCATCGCAAAGGATCGTTTGCTCTATATGTATTCGCGTCTGGTAGACGGCAAAATGCTCTACAAGAAGGAGGAGGCCCAACGCTTCGGCTGCTCCTTACGCTCTATTCAGCGCGACATAGAAGACCTGCGGTCCTTTTTACATGAGCAGAACGAAGCATCAGGCCTGGTGCAGGATTTGGTCTACAACCAGAAGCTCGGCGCTTACCAGCTTGTACCGCCATCACGCAATCTGCTGTCCAACGAGGAGGTTTTCGCCACGCTCAAAATACTGCTGGAGAGCAGGGCATTCACCAAAAATGAGCTGTATCCGATTCTTGATAAGCTGATTGACTGCTGTATCCCTAAAACGGAGCAGCAGCGTGTGAGCGAGCTTATAGGCAACGAAAAGCTGCTTTATGTAGAACCGCAGCACAAGGATAAGTTCCTGAAGAAAATGTGGGAGCTTAGCGGCGCTGTGCATGAGCATCTGGAAATAATCATCAACTACCGCCGTACCGACGGTGTGCTGGTGCAGCGCAGACTGCAGCCCGTAGGCATCATGTTCTCCGAATTTTACTTTTATCTGGCAGGCTTCATTGTGCCCAAGGAAAAGGAGGAGCTCAAATTCGAGATAGAAAACGATCCCTTCCCGACTATCTACCGCATCGACCGCATCAACAGCTTTAGCGTCACCGAAACGCATTTTGCCGTTCCGTATTCCAAACGCTTTGAGGAGGGCGAGTTCCGCAAGCGCATCCAGTTTATGTACGGCGGCCATCTGCAGCGCCTGCGCTTCCTGTTTAAGGGTGGCAGCTACGAGTACATCCTTGACCGCCTGCCTACTGCCAAGGTAGTAGAGGAGAGCGAAAACGGCACACTTATCGAAGCGGAGGTTTTCGGCAAGGGCATTGATATCTGGCTGAAAAGCCAAGGCGAGCTGATTGAGGTTATTTCCAGACAGGAGATACCGGTAAACTAAGCGCAAAATTCATTTTCGCAAAAAATATCTAAAAATTTCTCAAAAAATTTTTTAGGATAGCCAATCTCTGGCTATCCTATTTTTTATAATAAGATTATGCTAAGGCATAAGGCAAAAGCAACACTGATGCCGGCACGTTTTTCAGGAATGCGCCTGTATTTACTTTGGCAAGCAGTATCAAGGCTGTCTTCGCACCTTTTTTTACATGAAGAAATGCCGGAAATACTGTAAGCTATAATCAGTAAGAAGTAGAGGAGTGGATGATATATGTATTGCGAAAAGTATGTAGAAATGGGCAGAAAAATACGTTATTACAGAATCATGCAGGAGCTGGGGCAGGGGATGCTCGCAGAGCAGATAGGCATTACTCCGCAGTATTTGAGTAAAATCGAGCACGGCAGCGCGCGCCCGAGTATGGACCTGGTATTCCGCATCGCCGATAAGCTGCAGGTGAAGGTGTCGCACCTGCTGGAGGCCTGCTGATACTTTAAGCCGGGCATGGATTTTTCCTCCTTTTTGTGGTACAATACCCATGTAATTGCTTCTGCTCGAGGCAATTAACAGCGTGACTGCCCCAGGGCAGCATACATGTAAGGAGGCAATTTAATATGAACGAGCAAAACAGCGTTTTAAACATCATTGGCAAGGTAAGCGGATTATTATCCAAGTACATCGCCGTCGTGATTTTAATCACCTCTGCGGTAGCCTTTACCCATCCGCAGAAATTCATGTGGATTCCGCAGTATACCGCTCTCTTCCTGGGCACGGCAATGTTCGGCATGGGCCTGACCATCAAGCGCGAGGACTTCCAAATCGTCTTTTCCCGACCTAAGGAGGTTATTTCCGGCTGTATTCTGCAATACACCATCATGCCCCTGGCAGCCTATCTGTTGGCTGTAGTGATGAATCTTGATACTGATATCGCGCTGGGCGTTATCCTCGTAGGCTGCTGCCCCGGCGGTACTGCCAGCAATGTTATTGCCTACATCGCTAAGGGTGACGTTCCCTTATCCGTGGGCATGACCATCACTTCGACTCTGATTGCACCGTTGGTAACACCTGTGTTGGTGTACATGCTGGCAGGTTCCTGGGTTGAGGTAAGCTTTATGGCTATGGTACTTTCCGTAGTGAAGATTGTGCTGCTGCCTGTGCTTGCAGGTATCATCTTAAACAGCCTTTTCCACGAAACCATCATCAAGCTGGGCGGTATTCTGCCGCTGGTTTCCGTTGTAGCGATTGTAACCATTATCGATGGTATTGTTGCTGTCAACGCTGCTAAGCTGATGAGCTGCGGTCTGATCGTAATGCTGGCAGTTGTCCTGCACAACGGCATCGGTATGGCACTGGGCCTGGGCATGGCGCGTCTGATGAAGGTATCCTACGCTAAGGAAACTTCTATTGCTATCGAAGTTGCAATGCAAAACAGCGGTCTGGCGCTTGCCCTGGCAACGGCAAACTTCGCCGCTAATCCGCTGGCCACGCTTCCGGGCGCTATCTTCAGCGTATGGCATAACGTTTCCGGTTCTATTTTCGCCAGCTGCCGCATCAAAGAGGTAGAAGAAAAGCAAAAGCTGGAGCTGAAGGAGCACGCAATAGCAAAATAAGCATAAACACTAAAGGCACTACTGTGAGCGCAGTAGTGCCTTAATTATTTGTATAGCGTAGGGCAGGGGAGCCTACATATTATTTTTTGCTTTTATTATCCAAACCGAAGAGCATTTCCATAGGCTGCTCAGGCGCTTCCTTAACCGTTGCGCCTGTGCTGAAGCCCGGCATTTCCGCCTTGGTCAGCTCAATTTTGCCGTATTGGCGCTCGTAATCATCAATAACCCATTTCAAAATCTGTTCGATTTCCTTATTGACCGAACGGCCATTTATCTTTGCCAAATGCTTCATCTTATTCATAATAATAGGATGAATGCGCAGTGTAAAGCGTGCTTCTTCCATGAATACTCCCTCCAGATTCTGACTATTCTACTAATTATTATAGGCAAGAACAGCGCTTTTGGCAAGGAGATAATCTTTTTTAGCAACAGCTAACTGTTTTTACAAGAATTTCAGACAATAGATATGCAAATATGTTATAATAGATACCATAGTGTAAATTTTTAGGAGGCAACAATGACTTTAGCAATAAATGCCGTATACCACGGCTTTAAGGTTTTACAAGCACAATTTGTAGATGAAATCAGCTCTCAGGCTTATATCCTGGAGCATATCAAAAGCGGCGCACGCCTTTTGTACCTTGCTAACGATGACGATAACAAGGTTTTTTCTATTTCCTTCAGAACTCCGCCTGCAGATGATACAGGTGTGGCACATATTCTGGAGCATTCCTCTCTCTGCGGCTCCCGCAAATATCCCTTAAAGGAGCCCTTCGTAGACCTCGTCAAGGGTTCTCTGAACACCTTTTTGAACGCTATGACCTTCTCGGATAAGACCATGTATCCCGTTGCCAGCCGCAACGATAAGGACTTCCATAACCTGATGGACGTATATCTGGACGCTGTGTTCTATCCTTCCTTCTACCAAAACAAATACACCCTGCGTCAGGAGGGCTGGCACTATAATCTGGACAGCCTTGACGGCGAGCTGAGCTACAACGGGGTTGTTTATAACGAAATGAAGGGTGTATATTCTTCGCCGGACGCTTATCTGGAAAACGAAGCAATGAAGGCTCTGTTCCCCGACAACTGTTACCGCTTTGAATCCGGCGGCTATCCGGACGCTATTCCGCAGCTGACTCAGGAAAAATTCGAGCAGTTCCACAAAACCTATTACAGCCCGGAAAACAGCTATATCTATTTATACGGTGATATGGATATCGACGCTACTTTGGAATATCTCGACAGCGAATATCTGAGCAGCTTCGAGAAAACCGGTACTGTTGATTCCGCTATCGCAGAACAGCAGTCCTTGCCGCGTACTGCGGATATCGAAGCCTTTTATCCGGTTGGGGCAGAGGAGGACTGCACTGCCAAAACATATCACGAGCTTTCTATCGTAACAGGCAAGGCAACCGACCTGCAGACCAGCATGGCTCTGAGCCTGCTGAAAAGCACATTGCTGGACAGCGAATCCTCCGCACTGCGCCGTGCGCTGATGGATGCAGGCGTAGGCCAGATTATCAACGGCGGCTATACCTCCAGCATGTATCAGCCGGTATTCTCTATCCGTGCCAGCGGCAGTGAGAAGGAGCTGCGCGATAAATTTATTAGCGTTATTTATAAAACATTGCAGGACATCACCATCAACGGCATTGATAAAAAACTGCTGGAGGCTAACATCAACTCTATGGAATTCAAGCTGCGTGAGGCAGATTTCGGCGGCTATCCCAAGGGACTGATTCTGGGCATCGGCGTTATGGATAACTGGCTGTATGACGGCAATCCGATTGAGGGCCTCTGTTACAACAAATATCTGGCAGCTCTGCGCGAGGGCCTGAAAACCAACTATTACGAAAGCATTATTGAAAACTATCTGCTGGACAACACCCATAAGGTGCTGGTAACTCTGCTGCCGCAGCCCGGCAAGGAGGAGGCAGACCAGGAGGCCGCTGCTGCCAAGATGAGCGCTATCAAGGCAACCATGAGCCAGGAGGAGCTGCAGCAGCATATCGACGAATGCGCCGAGCTGCACCGTCTGCAGGCTACTCCCGACAGTGAGGAAGCACGCGCAACCATCCCTGTACTGAAGCGCAGCGACATCAGGCAGGAGGTAGAGAAGATTGAAACGCAGGAGGAAGAGCTGGGCGCAAGCCATTTGCTGTATCTTCCGCGCAACACCAATAAAATCGCTTATACCAGCTTTTATTTTGATATTACCGATATGGAAGCCGAAAAGCTGCCTCTGTGCTATCTGCTCACAGATATCATGGGCAAGTTCAACACCGAGCGCTACAGCTATCAGGAGCTGGCAACCAACGCCATCATGTATACCGGTGGCATTGCGTTCGCTGTACGCGCCTTCACCGAAGCGGAATCTACGGATGATTATAAAATTTACTTCTCCACCAAAGGCAAATGCCTCACCGATAACCTGCCGAAAATGCTGGATATCCTGCAGGCCATTGCTTTGGAAAGCAAGATGGACGATCTGGAGCGCTTCCGTGAGCTGGTGTCCGAGCTGAAAACCGATTGGGATGACAATTTCTTCAACCGCGGTCAGACCGTTGCTATCACCAGACTGTTCTCCTATTGCTCTGCCGGCGCACGCGTCAACGAGCAGGATGAATTCAGCTATTACCAGTTCCTCAAAAAGCTGACCGATAACTTCGACGAGCTGGCACCGCAGGTACTGGAGCAGTTGCGCCTGTTAATCAAACGCTTCTTCCAGAAGAACCGTTTCCTGCTCAGCTATAGCTGTGACGTAAAAGAGCAGGCAACAGTAAGACAACAGTGCCTTGATTTCATCAGCAAGCTGTCTGAGGCAGAAGCAGGGGAGAAGGCTGAGGTTCTGCCCGTAGGCACCGTTAACGAGGCTATTGCTACCGCAGGTAAGGTACAATACGTTGCTGCAGGCGGCAACTTTGCTAAGCACGGTCACAAATACGTGGGCGCGATGGCTGTACTGGAAACCATTCTGAGCTATGAATATCTCTGGACCAAAATCCGTATTCAGGGCGGCGCTTACGGTGTTACCGCACGCTTTGAGCTGAACGGCGTAGGCGTGTTTGCATCCTACCGCGATCCGCAGCTGCCGAAAACTCTGGAGGCTTACCAAGGTCTGGCAGAATGGCTGAGAAACGAAGAATTCCCCGAACGCGAGCTGAACAAGTACGTTATCGGTACCATCAGCACGATGGATAAGCCCCTGACCAACAGCATGCGTCTTGACAAGGCAACCGCGCAATATCTGAAGCACGTTCCCGTTGAGCTGCGCCAACGCATCCGCAACGAAATTCTGCAGGTAAGCAATGCAGACCTGCAAGCACTGGCTAAGGTAGTAGAGGACATGCTCAGCGACGGCCTGATCTGCGTAGTCGGCGGCAAGCAGCCTATTGAAGCTAATAAATCTTTGTTCAACAATATCATCAATGCGTAAATCTGTACGCTAGTAAATTTACGCTTACGCTAAGGTTAATAAAAACCCGTGACGTCCGAAGGGAGTCACGGGTTTTGTTATACGGAAAAACAATATTTACTTACTCCAGCTCGCCGTTCTGAGCCTGTTTAACAAGCTCCTGATAAGCGTTATAAACGCCGCTGTTGAAGCAGGTAAGCACAACACTCATGCCATAATCAGCGTTGGCGTTAATCCATTCGGTGCAGGTCAAGAGGGCGATACGGGCAGCCTCGTCCACAGGATAAGCATAAGCACCGGTAGAAATCGCCGGGAAAGCGATGCTGTGCAGATGATGCTTGCGCGCCAGGTCCAGGCTGTTCTTGTAGCAGTCGGCCAGCTCCAGTCTTTGTTCAACCTTACCATTATAAATAGGGCCTACGGTATGAATAATGTAGCTTGCAGGCAGGTTATAGCCATAGGTAATCTTTGCCGCACCGGTTGTGCAGCCGCCTAAGGTTTTGCATTCCTCCAAAAGCTGTGGTCCTGCAGTGTTGTGAATAGCACCGTCAACACCACCGCCGCCTAAAAGCGTGCTGTTGGCAGCATTAACAATCGCGTCGCAGTCCAACGTAGTTATGTCACCACGCCAAACAGAAATCGCGTTCTGCTGCTTGTTCTTCTTAGCATCGGCCAGCAGTTCCTTGATCATCCGGTTTTGAATATTGAAGGGAGCAGGGGAAGCAGGGTTAAAGATAATACCCGCAATGCCATCCATTTGGAGGATAGCTTCAAAGTAATTGACCAGCGGACGGCTAATAACGTTGCAGGGCTTGCCCTGCTCGTAGGCCTCTTTGCTGCTGTAAGCCGTCATGTATTCCATGCCACTTTCGGTAGTCTGCGTCTGCAGCAGCAGCTGTCCCTCCGGAGCATCGGCAGCAGTAGGAATGAGCACCTCTGCACCTTCCTGCAACATTACGCTGACTGCATGCAACAGCTTCACCAGATTAGCTTCGCTCTGGTCCGCAACAAAGAATTGCTGGGCGTTCATGATAATATCAGTAGATGGATGTAACATATGCGTCATCTCCTTGTAAAAATCGTTTACACAGATTCATAACTATAATATATAACAAAAAAACAGCTCTGTAAAGAGCTGTTTTTTGTATTTGACGCTAAAGTGACATCATTTTACATGCATTTTACAGTCAGGTTATTAGAGCATACGGAATACAGAAATAACCTTACCAAGCACCTTAATGTTGTCAGAACCTACAATAGGCTCGTACTTATCGTTTTCCGGCTGCAGGCGCACACTGCGCAGCTCGCGGAAGTAACGCTTAACGGTAGTTTCCTCGCCGTCAATCAGGGCAACAACAATATCGCCGTTATTAGCAAAATTCTGCTTACGTGCAATAATGTAGTCATGATCCAGAATACCTGCGTTAATCATGCTGTCACCGCATACGGAAAGCATGAAAACATCATCGTCGCAGCCAATCAGGTCACGAGGAATAGGATAGGTCTCTTCGATGTTCTCGACAGCAAGAATAGGAACACCTGCAGTAACCTTGCCAACCAGCGGTACCGGAACAAGGAGCTTGTTTCTCCAGGCATCGCTTTCGCTCATCAGCTCCAGAGCACGCGGCTTAGCAGCATCACGCTGAATGAAGCCATACTCCTGCAGCTTCTTCAGATGATTATGCACGCTGGCACTGGAGGATAAACCTACTGCTGCACCGATTTCGCGTACAGCAGGCGGATAGCCCTTATGATTAATAAAAGTACGGACGAATTTCAAAATGTTGCGTTGGCGTTCAGACAACATATCTTCGGTATAGTTGCCATCAAAGTCCGGCGGGAGTGCTTTTCTTCTTCCCATTTTAGACCCTCCAATCATGTGTTTATAGTTAACCTTATACAAATTATAACAGATAAAAGTAATTTCGTCAAACAGCAGTGCGCACGGTGGCTAATTTAACATAAAAAATGCTAAAAACTTCTCAAGACCTCCGGGGGAGGAGCAAAAAGCGAAGAATTATCATAATCTGACGCTTTTCTCAGTATTTTCCTCAGTTGGGAAATAAACATGTCTATAATGCGGCCTTTTTATCGCAAAGACTGCAAAATAATATTTTACGTCCGATAATGTATATTATGTTAAATTTTCCTTTTCTCAGGCGTGAGATTTTCATGCACTGCAATTCATTGCACCTGTGTAGTTAAAAGTGCCATTCGTTTACTTGCTGTTCAAGGCTTTTTTCCGTTTCAACGTCAGTTTTTTTGATAAAAAGCATCGCTGTAGCAGCTTTTTGGTTGCAGCTCAGTAAAATTTTGTTGTTATAAGCAAAATCCTTCAGCAAATCGGTATCAGCATTGATGCCGATAAGAGCTTTTTCCTGGGTGAAGTCAAAATTTGTCTTATAATCCTTCAAAGCAAAGTATTCGTTGCTGAAACCCTTCATGCGCTGCAGACCTTCGGAGATAAAACTCTCAACCGCAAGTCTGTTGGCAACAGGCGTTGAAAGAAGCTCTTTGATTTCAGCGTCAGTAATGTTATCAACACTGGCAGTAATCAGCAGATGATTCCAGTGCTGCAGAACATTACGCGCACCGCTGCTGTAAAGCTCCGTAACCTTCTTCTGGTATTCTGGGTCAGCCTGCGGAATAGCTAATACGGAATAAACACTGTCATAATCAGTATTTGCGGCAACCTCCTGCATTTCCTTCATTGAAGAAGCCAAAGTCAGGTAAAATGTGCCCTTGTCCTTATATTTAAGATTCAGCTGGCCGTAGAACCAGTCATCCGGCAGCTGCACACTTTTACCGGCAGCAGCATCAGTAAAGCTGATATCCTTCGGCGTGCTTGTCGGAGCAAAAGCCTTAAATCCCTTCAACAAATCAGTATGTGCTTTATCAAAGCGCTGCATGGTTTCGGCAGGTACATCGCGAACAAAAACGTTCTCAACCTCCAGAGCCTTTTCCACTTCTTCCTTTACGGAAGCAGCAGATTTGGGCTCGGTCTTCGCTTCTTCGTTTTCTTCATCAGTGTCTGTTTCGTCGATATCTGCATCGGCATCAGCAGATTTTTCGTCCTTCTTGGGTGCGTAAAGATCCTGGTCAGTATTTACGGTAGACAGCAGATAAAGTCTGTCGTTGGCAGAAACAAGGCTAGTATCAATTTTAACCAGCACATCACTCTGTTTATATAGGTAAGAAATAGTTATCGCCTTTTTGCCGGCAATTTTTCCTGTCTTAATAAGAGGCGTAAGCTTTTCCAGCTTTTCTTTAAGCACCTTGCTCTGAATCGTCAGATTGCCGTTACTGTCATGCTCGGCATATTTATCAAGCTCCAGTAGCGGCGCAGGCACGGTTTTCGGATTAAGCTGGGAGCGCTCCAAAAGTGCCAGCTTCTCATATTCCGCATCAAAATAAGCAGTAGAGAATTTTTCGCCTAAAATCTGCTCCATATCCTCTGCTGTGTAATAGTTAACAATATTAACTGCGGTATTTTTTAAATCCTCTTCGTTCTGATAAACCTTTTTGCTGCTGATATTGGTATACGCATAAACCTTCTTCGCTTCCAGCTTATAGTAAGGCTGTCCGTCCTTAACGCTGTAGCCTGCATAGCTGTTTTCGTAGGCCGAAGCATGCGCAGCACACAAAACAAGCGCTGCCGCCAAAGCTGTAATTTTTTTCATATACTCACCATCCTTTTGTTGGAAAAACGGTGCAATTATTTATTGTAGACGATGTTCACCATCACGCCGCTGCCCAGGTTGCAGGCATTAGCTTCGTCAGTGTCAATATGAACCTCGTCAGCATGCTTTACGCCCGCACGTACCAGAACATTATGCAGTGTTACAGAACGCTCGCCCTCTGTGGTAATATCAACGATATCGCCGTCCTTCAGGCCGTATTTTTCAGCGGTTTCCGGATACAGATGCACGTGACGTGCTGCGATGATAATACCCTCCTTCAGCTCCAGCTCGCCCTTCGGACCGATGAGCTTAGCGCCAGCGCTGCCTGCGATGTCGCCGCTGTTGCGGATAGGAGCATCAAGGCCGACCTTGCGTGCGTCAGTCAGAGAAAGCTCAATCTGAGTTTCCGGACGCAGAGGACCGATGATGCGCAGCTTCATGGAATCCTTGGGAGTTACCATGGTAATCTGTTCTTCAGAAGCAAACTGACCGGGCTGGCCAATCGGCTTTTTAACGTGCAGCTCGCTGCCTTCACCAAATAAAATATCCATATGCTCACGGCACAGATGTGCGTGACGTGCAGAAACACCTAAAACTATCGGAAATTGCATTGTATGTCACCTCATAAAATAATTTTTTGTTTATATACTTATTATAGCTCGAATTATGGTAATTGTCATCAGTTATCGAATTTTTTTTCATATAATAGGATATCAGCTACAGGCAAAGCTTCTTTTTCCTACATATATACAGGAAAAAAATAATAGGACCGGGTTTCCCTAGTCCTATTATTACACAAGATTTTTTTAGAATTGACCGCTTACCATGAAATGGATGCGAGTTGAATCTACATCAGTATTATTGATTTCCTTAATCAAAGGCACGCCCAATGTTACCACAGCACCGATGTGCTTGGTGATGTTGCTGCGCACGCCCAGGCCACAGCTTGTCAGTACATGGCTGTCAAAGGCACTGTCGCCAAAGACCTGTCCATGATCCATAAAGGCGAAGGCACTGGTCTTTTTGTCCTTAGTTACAGGCACGGAATATTCCAGGCCCACACTGTAGCCACTGTCGCCGCCAAGCAAGCTTTCTTTGTAGCCACGTACGCTGTACATACCGCCAATGTAGAACTGGCGGGCGGAAGGCAGATAATTGTTGAAGCCACGCTGTGCGTCCAGGCGCAGGCTTAAAAGCTGCCCATGCTGATACATTTTCTGGTACAGGCCGTTAAGCTGGTACAGGGAAAAATCCTTGTCATTATCGGCAATATCGGTATGCGTACCAGCGTTAAAGCTGTGCTTTTGGTAAATAACAGAGCTTGCGCCGTAATTAGTTACGGAATATCCTGCCGTAACGCCTTTAATAGCATCATCGAGCCAATGTTGGCCGCTGAAATCAGTCTTAGAATTTTGCTGACCGTAATCAAGGGTTGCCTCAGTACGGATCTTTTCCGTCGCTACCAACAGTTGGCTCAGACCAACGTTCATCGCGTAAGCATGACCACGTACATTCAAAGGCTCCAGTATTCCGTCAGTAATGTGAACACTGTTAGTGCTGTACTGTATGTTCAGCTTAGTACCGCTATGTCCTAAGGGCCTGCTGTAGCCAAGGCCGAAGGATTTGGTGCCATCGCTCAGCATCGTGTTCAGCGTCAGCGCGTCACGCACACCTGTCAGGCTTCTGTCCGTAAAGAACAGGCCGCCACGGTATTCGCCGCTCGTATCACTGCCTGCGTTGTCACTGTAAACAGTCCAGGTAATGTTTTGCGGTTCATAAGCGCTGATGACGTAATCCGTAGTTCCCGGCTCGCTGCCAGCCTGCAAAGAAATGCGCAGCTGCACGTCATTAGCAGCGTTAAAGCGCAGTAAATCGTCATTCAGCTTGTTGATGTTGGCAACCTCACCCTGCTTCAGGCTCATACGCTTGCTGATGTATTTGCTTTTGGTATACTTGTTACCCTGCACCTCAACAGCATTCGTTTTGCCTTCGATAAGCTCAATTTTTACCGTACCGTTTTTAATTGTCTGTGCCGGCAAAATTGCACGACAGGTAAAGTAACCATTATCAAGATACAGCTTGTTAATTTTATTCACCAGCTCGTACAAATCCTTGACGCCAACCTCTTTACCGATATATTCGTCCGTCAGCTTCTGCAGCTCTGCCTGCTCCAGTACAGTGGATTCATCCAGCTCCAGCTTTTCCAGCTTAAAGGTCACTGCAGCCTGCTGCTCTGCATCAGGCTTTTGGCTCCCCTGCTCTACCTTGCTGCTAGCCTTAGCCTTGTCCTCAGCAATCTGTCTGGCAACACGCTGGCGCTCCATATACTCTATAGTTCTGTTGGCTGCTACACCGGCGTTATTCAAGCCGCTTTTATTGAATTCTGCTTCCTGCGAAGGTGTAGGCGCTGCGAAAGCAGCGGCACTGCATCCCAGCAAAAGCGTAACCAGTAGCAAGCTTGTTTTATTAGTAATCATCGACAACACCCCTTTGATATACAAAATTTTGCTGCATCCGGCAGGCTAATTGGCCTGCCAGATGAGCTGCATTATTCTTTTATATTCCTTTTCCAGATGCTTGATGATTACATCCAGCACGGTATAAATCATGTCGCCCTCTAGCCTGCCATTTTGGCAGAGCAGACAGCTGTCTAGGAAGAGTGAACCGTCATCAGTAAGATAATATTTAAAAACCTTATATTGACGGTTCACCTTGTTGATTTCCCTCAAAATAGCCACTTCGTTGCTCTCGTTGACAGCATTTGCTGCCAGCTGCACGCGAAGCATACCATAAATACTGCTGTCCAGGATGACCAGCGTCGGCAGACGCTGGCCTTCAACAACAATGTGAGAACGGAAAACCACTGTGTTCAGCTTATCCTCGCTAATCTGTTCAATGGCAAAGCAGGTAATCTTCTTATCATCCAAGTATTTGATAAAAGCCTCTGCCTTTTTGTTCATCAGCGTTTCCTCCTATGCTTCTACAGTGATTTTTACGGGTTCACTCTTGTTATCGTCTTCATCCAGGTCATACAGGTCGTAGCGGAAGTATTGTACTACATCCGGTGCGTGATTGATGTCATATTCCTCTGCTTTGTTTTCGTTGAGCTGCTGCAGCATATGGTCTACAGCGGTAAAGCGTTAGTCATAAACATAATCGTAATTGCGCAGGTCAAGCAGTGCGCCGTTGCTGTGCTGAATGTTCGGCTGTGCAGTGAAGTGCAGGAACATCCATTTATCCGGGTTAGTACCCTCCTGCCGCCATTCAGTCAGATTTTGCGCCGGGTTGTTCACTGCAATGTTGTTCCAGTAAACGCTGTCGCTGCCGTCACGTTGCGGCGGTGCGCCCCATACAGCAGTCTTCATATGCTTATTGCTGAAATGCGCAACATTGTTGACTACCAGCTTATCGATATGGAACATGCCCTCGCTCACTTTGATAGAGCCGTTGTTCAGCCACAGATGCTCGAAGCGGACACCCTTATTGGTAATTATCTCACCAATCTTCAGATTGTCAATAGGCTTATCAGGCTGTGCGCCGTCCGGAACGATGGTCAGAAGGCCGTCAGCATCCAGACGCTGCTGAATCTTGTTAAGGTCAATGTCGCTGCCCTGAGCAATAATCTTGGTGCCTGCGATAAGCTCATCAATCTTCATCTGCTTGCCTTCGGTCTTCAGCTGCAGAGCTACCAGATTGCCGTCGATTTTTGCCAAGGTAAGATTGCCGTTGGCAACGTCGATAAGCGCGTTGTTGGTAGCATAAATCTCGTGCAGGTCAACATCTCCGGCACCATTGATCTGCAGTGCGAAGTTGCCGCTGTTGATATCACCCTTGTCGCCAAGAGCTTTGAATTTGTTGTCATGGTCGGTTACACTACCGTTCTGCAGTACGTCGATATTGATGTTGCCATGATCGGCAGTTACATCGCCGCCGAAGGTGATGTCGCCTTTAGCTGCGTCTGTCTGCAGGTGGATGTTGCCAGCCGTGCTGTTGATAATATCTTCGGTAGTAATGCTGCCTTTGGCATTGTAATCAACATTCTGCTGAGCTTTAACTTGTCCGCTGGTTGTAATGCTGCCGCCTGCGTTCAAATCTACGTTAGCAGTCTCGGAAGTGAGATTGCCGTTAGCAGTAATACTATTCGCTGCGTCGATATCTACTTCTTTATTGGCTTTTACGTTACCGGTATTTACATTGCCACCCTTGGAGTTGAGCACTGCCTTACCAGTTTGTGCAGTAACGTCGCCGTTGGTTGCAATATTCCCGTTAGCATTCGCAATTACGTTGTTAAGCGCATTTACTATGCTATTAGTTGTAATGCTTCCGCCTGCAGTAATATCTTGTTTTGCGTCGATTTCTACTGCCTGACCAGCAGTTACGTTCTGTGTATTTACGTTGCCAGTGCTGGAGTTAAGAACTGCATTACCGTTTGTTGCAGTAACGTCGCCGTTGGTGTTGATATCACCGTTAGCGTTGGCAATTACGTTGTTAAGCGCATTTACTGTGCCTTGAGTTGTTACGCTACCACCTGCGTTCAAATCTACGTTAGCAGTGTCGGAAGTGAGGCTACCGTTGGCAGTAATATCTTTCGCTGCATCGATATCTACATCGTTGTTCGCTTTTACGTTACCGATATTTACATTACCAGTGCTGGAGTTGAGCGTTGCATTACCAGTTTGTGCAGTAACATCGCCGTTGGTGTTGATATCGCCTTTAGCGTTGGCTGTTACATTTTTGAGCGCTTTGGTCTTACCATTAATCGTAATTTTGCCGCCTGCATCCAGAGTACTGTCAGCATTATTAGAGGTGAGATTTCCGCCTGCAGTAATATCTTGTTTTGCGTCGATGTCTACTGCCTGACCAGCAGTTACGTTCTGGGTATTTACGTCGCCAGTGCTGGAGTTAAGAACTGCATTACCGTTTGTTGCAGTAACGTCGCCATTGGTGTTGATATTACCGTTAGCGTTGGCAATTACGTTGTTAAGCGCATTTACTGTGCCTTGAGTTGTAATGCTGCCGCCTGCAAGCAAATCTACGTTAGCATTAGTAGAAGTGAGGTTACCGCTAGCAGTGATGTCTTTCGCTGCATCGATATCTACTGCCTGACCAGCAGTTACGTTCTTCGTAGTTACGCTACCTGCGCTGGAGTTGAGAACTGCTTTACCGTTTGTTGCAGTAACATCGCCATTGGTATTGATATTACCGTTAGCGTTCGCAATTACGTTGTTAAGCGCATTTACTGTGCCTTGGGTTGTAATGCTGCCGCCTGCAAGCAAATCTACGTTAGCATTAGTAGAAGTGAGGCTACCGTTGGCAGTGATATTATTCGCTGCATCGATGTCTACTTCGTTGTTGGCAGTTACGTTACCGCCAGTTGCAACGGAACCCTTCTTAGAATTGATGCTTACCGTATCAGCTGCATTCAAAGCAACTCCGTCTGCCGTAGTAATATCGCCATCGGTCGTAACCGTAATATTACCGGTATGCTCATCATTATACTTAGAGGTATCAATAGTGGAATTAATGGTAATCTTGCCGGTATCTGCCTGGTAGTTTTCAATCAGGACATCGCCCTTGATATGAGAATCATCAACAGTAACCAGCAGATTATCCGTCGTACCATTAAACCTGGTTACGCCATTAACCATCAGGCTGCTGCCTGCGTTCTTACCCTTAATCGTTAGGCTCTTCACCTTATTGTTCCTGCTGAGCAGCTGCTGCGTCTTGCCGGATTCAACTGTCAGATTATCTGCAGTGATACCCTTAGCCGCCTCATCCTGCATTACGCTGCCATTAGCATCAAGCTTCAGTTTATTGTTAGCACCTTTAACTGTAATGCTGCCGCTGCCAAGCGCGATATTGCCATTAGTTGCGGTAATTACGCTATCAGCGCCCGCTGCCAGCGTGCTGCTGTTCAGGTTAACGTTGTTGCCTGCAGTAATGTTGCCTGCGCCATCAGATGTAATGCTGCCGGTTGTTACGTTCACATCTTTATCTGCAGTGATATTGTTTGCGCCGCCTGCAGTAACAGTACCTGCGTTCAGGTTAACATTGTTACCGTTAACAGTTACATCTCCGCCTGCGCTAATGCTGCCGCTAGTTGTGCCGTTACCGAAGTTTACATCACCATCCAGGTTGAGCTTAGCATTTCCTTTAGCAGTAATGCTGTCAACTACCAGGCCTGCATCCTTCGTGCCTGCGCCCTGCAGGTAAACAGAACCGTTTTCTGCCTTAGCGTTAATCACAGCGCCGTTTTCCAGAATGCGGATACCGTCATCAGCTTTGCCGATATCGCCGTTGGCTGCCTGCAACTCAATGCTGTTGGCGTTCAGATAACCGGTATTCTTGCCTGCTTCCGTAGTCATCTGCATACCGTTATCTGCCTTGAGCACCAGCGTACCTGTTGCTGCATCCTGAATTGTCAGCACCTTCGCCTGATTGCCGTCTACAGCCGTCTGATGCAGATATACGCCGTGGCCTGTATCTGTATTAGCTTCCAGATTGCCGCTGATATTAGTCTTGATGAAGGAATCCTTGCTGCCTACATTGCCCTTGCCGCCCTGGATAATAAGGTTATTGGCAACAATGCTGCCGTTGTTCATGCGAACGCCCTTATCGCTGAGCAGCTTAACATCCTGCGTCGTGTTAATCGTACCGGAAATATCCAGCATCGTATCCTTAACGCCTGCCAGATAAACATTACCAGTATTTTCAGTTTTACTGGTGTTGGCCTGCAGATTCAGCTTGCCGCCATCTGCCAGCTTTACAGTAATCTGACGCTGCTGACGAACCTCAATTCTGCTGTCAGCATCATTCCAGGTAAGGTCACCGGCCTTAGCCTGTGCCAAAAGCTTAAGATTATCCAAATTGCCCATATCCTTGTAGGCAATGTTGGTTGCTTCGCCGTCGATACCGATGTTCTTGCCTGCGCTCAGGCTGATGTTCTTGCCCTGAACGTTGGCCTTATCTACCGTCAGTACCTGGCCGGGTTTTGCATTCAGCACGCTGTCCTGAATAGCATACAGCAGCTCATTTTTGCTCCAGCCATAGGCAGTGCTGTTATCAACCTCTGCATACATCTTAGCCCAGTCCTTAACGTCCTGGCTGTAGTTTTTGCCTTCAAAAGCTGCTTCGCCGTTGGCTTTATAAGCTTCTGCCAATGACTTGTATTCTGCCAAAGCTGCATTCTGCGCGTCTTCAGTATATTTCTTATCTGCCATAGCCAGCTGCTTTGCCCTGTTTTCCAGTGCCTGCACACGCTCACTCTTGGCTGCCGCTGCAGATGCTGCGCTTTCTTCTGCCTTGTCATTACTGTTAATCAGTCCCAGCTCCTGCCACTTTTGCAGCTTGCTTTCGCTGTCGGACAAGGTGCTGTCGCCTACTGCGTCGATAAAGCTGCCGCTGGTTGTGAGGTTTACATTACCAGTCTGGCTGACAATATGACCGATACGCATATCGCCGTTGCTGTTGGTCAGCGTGATATCGCCATAAGCATTGGCATTTACGCTTTCAGACATAGTATCGCTGCTGGTCAGCGTCTGACCGGGAGCAATCGCTGCGTTGATCGCACCAAGGCTGGTGAAATCAATGCGGTTGCCGTTCAAAACAGTGCCATCAGCCGTAGTAATGTCTCCTGCTGCGTTAATTACCAGGTTGCCGCTCAACGCGCCCTTATTGCCGCCGACAAATTGCAGCTTGCCGCGGTCGGAATTGATGCTTACGTCACCAGTCGTTGCTTCAATATTCAGCTTCGCCATGTTGCCCAACGCACTGTGATTGATGCTGATGCCTTTGGCTGCTTTAGCAGTCAGGTCGTCCGCGTCAACGCGTGCACTGCCAACAGAGCTGATAGCGCCACCAATGCTGTTTAAGGTAACCTTGCCGATTGCGCTGCCGTCAGCCTTAGTTGCATTGCTGATGTTGCCTGCAAGATACATATCCTTGGCGCTGGAAACGCTGATGTCACCGCTGCCGCCGGTCATGAAGCCAACGTTAATCGGCTTATCGCCCTTAATTGTATAGGTACTGCTGGTGGAATGCATCTGGGTTTCAGTCCAGGTGTAGGTGCAATTGCCATAGCCGAAGATTTTGCCTGATAAACCGGAATATTTCTTGTTTTCGACAACAGGAGTGTAAGTTGTTGCATTAGGATCATTATATTCCTTAGTCGTTACACCATATTCCTTGGCATTATTGTTCACCTTGATAACAGTACCTTGACCAAGCGGATCGGCGCCAGTGATACTGGTGGAAGAAACCTCTGTCTTACCGTTCTTAACTTCCTCGTTCTCGACAAAGTCCTTAGTAGTGCCATATTTAATCAGGCCCCAGAAAACGAAGTCCTTCTTATACTGCCACTTGACAATCTTCTTGTCGCCGGAGGTACCGCCAGTCCAGTTGATTGTCATGCCTTTAGCCGGTGCATAAGTAGTAGTAGCACCATTAACCTGCGTTGTGCTGCTAGAAATCACGTTACCTTTATTATTAAGCTTGGTTGTTTTAACGGACATCTTCTGCCCATCAGTAGTGTACTCAGTCAAGGTATTCTTCTGCGTATCCTTAATGCTGATGAGACCGGTGATATCCTTATTAGTGATTTTGTTCACCCGCAAATTGCGGTCTGCATTCGTAGTATCAATCGCAATATTGGCAGTACCGTCCATTGCCAGCAGCTTGCCGCTGCCAGTGCTCGACAGTGCGCCGGTAATATAAATCTTACCGCCGTTAGGCTCAATAGCTTCCGTCAGCAGCTCCTTAGTTGCGGGGTTATAGTAAACCTTAACAGTATAGTCATAAGCGCCGGTTTTTGAGTTATAAACTGCGCCGGCCTTTGTGCTTACGCAATACTTCTCGTTGGACATAACATACTGATCTGTAAGCGCAGTCTTATTAAGAGCGTAGGCCTTATCCAGATTACTGATTTTTTTATTAGATTTTTTATCAAGCGTAACCTTGAATTCCTTGTAGCCGCTCTGTACAAGGCCATCCAGGTTAACATTCAGGCCGCTGACATAAACGTTGTTGCCTGCAACAATACCGCTGGATTTGTTAACGCTGTAATTCTTAATCTCATTAACCTCTGCGTCAGTAAGTCCAAGCTCGTCCTTATGCGCTATCAAAGCATTTTTATAATCCTGATAGCTGTTGATATTGCTCAGCCAGTCAATCGTAGTCTTGCCAGCAATAGCCTGTTGGGAAACATAGCTTTGAATCTTTTTGGCAATAGCATTGCTGAACTGGTACTTGGTTACCGGGTCGCCGCCGATAAGCAGCAGGCCCTTGCTGTTCTGTGTTACCGAACCCTTGTCAGCCTTCAGCTCGATGTTACGCGCGCTGATATTGGCATTGCCGTCTACGTTAATATTGTAATTGCTGTTTTGGATTAAAACGTCACCGGCGCTGTTCTGCACAGTACCAAAGATACCTATATCAGGCTTAGTCAGTTCGTTGGTAGATGTGCCAGTGCTCTTGACAGTAATCTTCGGATCAGCGTTAGTACCTGCAGCAGTATTCATTGTACCATTGAAGCCAGCAACACTCTTTACCTCGGCATCGTTGTAGCGGATTACGCCACCCTTATCCTTAATAGCCAGGTCGTTAATCTTCAGGTACAGGTCACTGCTGTTATTAATCGTCAGGTTATTGGCACCCTGTGCCGTCAGGTTGCCGCTGCCCTGCAGCTTATCGGCTTCGATGTTGATGTTGCCACCAGAAACAACGATATCCTTAACATCAACTGCCGGCAAAGAAATCTTATCGAAAATACTCTTGTAGGTTTTGCCACCTTCTACTCTGGTCTTGACAAAGCCATTCTCCTCCATCTGGGTGAGGATGCGCTCTCTTTCACTGTTCAAAATATTATATTCGCCAGAATCAGAAGCATATTGTCCTAAGAGACCATTAATTTCCTGCAAACGGGCATAAAGACCATTTTCCAGATCAACTACATCTGCAACAACATTCTGCTTGGTATTGAACCAATCCTGACCTGCACCAGTTTCAACCTTGATGCCGCTGAAGTCTATGCTGCCTTCTTTAACAACCTTACCATCCTTATATTGCGGCTGTATAACGTTAGTGCTGCCACTTATAGTAAGCTCCAGATTATTATGGATGCCTGCGCGTACCCTTTTACCGCTGGCAATATCCACATAATTGGCAACTGTTTCACCCGGAGTTACCTCGCCCAAGGCGGTGGAGGTAACAGAACCGCTACCGCTCGTGCCCTTATAGAAGTTGTATTCGCGGGCGGAGGTCGATACGGTGGTCATACCCTTGCCGGTCTTGAAGTTAACGTGGCGTACACTGTCGATATCGCCGTTGATGCTTACCTGATTTTTCTGCGTCATCGTGTTCTTGGCTTTCGGAGCAGTAGCCAGAGGAACTGCCGTCTTGTTATATGCATCCGCCAGCACGTTGTAGGTCAGCGAAGAGGTGATGCCGTCCAGGTTTGCGCCTGCGTAAATATTTACGTCATTAGTGCTGAGAATCTTACCATTAGTAACGGTAATCTTGTTGCTGCGGTTCAGAGTGTTATCTGTTTTAGCAGAAGCTGCACCCACAGCACCGCCCTGGGTATCAGCAGTAGTATCAAAGGTTGCGGTGGTTTCATCGGTTGCCGCAAGGGTGATATCCTGATCAGCCTTCGCCGTCGACAGATTACTGCCACTAACATTGATGCTGTTGTTATAGGTGATAACATTCTTGCTTGCTGCGATAGTAACAGGAACAACGCCGGCAGATTTAAGCGTATTACTGTAATTCATCTTGCCGTCGGTATAAGCAAGCGCCTCAATAGAGCCTGCGCTGCCGGTACCGCTCAAGGTTGCATTGTTGATGTTTACGCCAGCAGTGTATGTCAGATCATTGTCCATATCATTAACGTTGACACTGCCGCCGCCATAACCGCTGCCCTTCAGGTCAACGTCATGGTTCAGCGTGTTGTTGGCAATGTAGGACTGCTTGCCACTGGTTGTAATATCGCCTGTTACGTTGATATTAGCGTTATGCACAACCTTGTTTTTAATTTCTGTGCCGCTGGCACCGACAACAGCCGCCGTCAGGGAGTCCGCCAGAATATCCAGCTTATCCGCATTGTTAGCAGCAACCTTTAGGGAGCCTACACCCTGCCATTTGCCGCTCACATCAGCAGTAGTATTGGTAATAATCTCATTCTGCGACCTTGCAGCAATAGGGTTGAAGCCTACAATACCGCCGCCATAGCCATTAGCCTCATTGTTTACTGCACTGTAGCCGGAGCTGCTGATATTTACAGCGCCCAGGCTGTTGTATACATTCTCTTTAACGCCCGCTGCCTTTACGCTGGTCGTCAAGTTCGTCTTGGTATCAGACCAGTTGCTGCCGCTGGCAATATAACCGCCCACTGTTACGCCCAGGGTATCTGCCGCAATAACCGAAGCATTATCAGCCTTGAGCTTCAAAGCGTTGACCTTATATTGCTCTTTGCCCACATCAACGCTGACAGTCATATCATTTTCTGCATAAGCAGTGTTGAAGCCTGCAGCGTATTGACCGGAAGCAGTAGCGCCGATTGTTTTAGCACTTACGTTATCTACAGTATATACGTTATTGTTCTCATCCTTGGCAGTCTGAGTAGTTACGTTTGCCGTAATCTCTACGTTATCGGCTGCAAAGCTACTGCCGTCCGCAACCTTTGCTTCTACCGTACCGCTGGCCTTAGCCTTGGATACTGCCACACCTGCTACCGCCAGCAGGCCGCCGGAATAAGCCTGTGCCTCTGCGCGTACTGCAGGCTTATTTGTTGCGTTCATGCTTACGCTGTTGCCGAGGAAGCCGGAAGCACCGGTTACATTAACCTTGCTGCTGCCTGCATCCGTAGCGAGTGCAACAATTCCCTGTGCCGCAGCAATGCCAACCATGCCGCCGTAGGTTTCTGCGGTAATGCTGTTGGCTTTGACAGAAGCAACGTCAACCTTGCCGATATTATAATATCCATTACCGTAACTGTACTCTTTGCCGGCAATCAACTTGCTGCCGCCAATAGTTACAGTATTATCGCTATTATTTGTAGCATTAGTTACCAGCACACCGCCAGCCACAGCGCCCGCAGTTGCGCCGATGGTACGTACTGCTGCACTGCTGGTATCCTCTGCCTTAACTGTCAGCGTACCTCTGGAGCTGGCATCGCCTGTAGCCTGAAGCGTACTGCTGTTAATAGTAATAGCATTAGCACCATGCAGACTGTTCTGCGCGTAGGCAGCACTGCCTGCGAAAGCAGCGCCTGCTGCTACCTGATAAGCATCAATCTTGGACGTGCCGTCCTGCGCACTGCCAAGCGTTACATTCTTGCCGCTAAGCTTGCTGTTATTGTTGATGGTTACGCCGGTCTTGCGTTCTACATCCAGCACTGCAACAGAAGCGGCAATGCCATTGCCTGCGATACCTGCTGCCACCTGTGCCGATGTCAGCTCAGCATCAACAGTACGCTTAGCGTTGACCTTCGTATCGCCTGTTGCCTGCAGCGTAGAATTGCTTACCTTTGCCTGCACGCCCTCAGCCTTGCTGCTGCCCTTGCTGGCAGTAGTACCGGGATCTGCGCTCAGCTTCTGGCCGTTGCTGTCGGTATATTTATCAAAGGTCATGCCTGCAGCGTTAGAACTGCTCTTGCCGTCTTTATTAGTAACAGTGCCGACAGTTCGCTGGCCTTCAATTGCAGCATTTGCTTTATTGAGAATATCGTTTGTATTAAAGGTAGCCTTTTTATCACTATCCGTAGTTTCGCTGTCGCCGTACTGGTCCGCAGCTGCTGCGCCAATCGTGGTTACGCTAACGTTCGCACTGTATCCATGTCCGCCGAGCGCAGCGTTTTCTACTACCTGCTTAACGTCCAGCTTTTCGGTTGCTGCCACGTCGATAGCACCGGCAGTAATCTTGCTGCCGCTAATTTCGGTGATAACGCCTGTGTCAATCGTGTTCACGCCTACGCCGACGGCAACGCCTGCAGCGCCCACTGCATCAGCACCATTGACAAAGCTTGTTTTCACAATGTTATCTGCCTTCGCTGCGAAGGTACCCTGTGCTTGCAGGTTGCTGTTATCCTTCACCAGCGTGGAAACAGTGTTATCCAAATTATTTACAGCTACGTTCAGACCGCCTGCAACCATGCTGGCAGCTACACCAAAGACTGCTGTTTTCACATCAGTCTTGTTGGCAGCGTTAACAGTGATATCACCTGTTTCAGCCGTTACTTTGCTGCCGCTCAGCTCAGCAACAGTCTTGCTGTCATCGTCTACTACGCCAATGCCTGCGCCACCGGCAGCGCTCACGAGCGCGCCGGAAGCTGCGGCAGCAGCGCTGCGCAACGTAATATCGTTAACGTGGTCAGCAGTAATTGCCAAACCATTATTCGTGCCTTGGATATTCTTGACTGCAGCAGTAGTTTCTGCGTCCAGCTTAGCAACCGAAACGGTGCCCGCGCCGGCTCCGGCGCCATAAGCGCCGCCAGCTGCGGCAATACCGTAGGAGTTTGTCGACATTTTCGCCTTATTCAAGGCAGCGACATCAATGCTATTGCCGTTGACAAGCTTCTTCGCACTGCCACCGTCAATCATTGCCGTTACATTTCTGCTGACAACACCGGTATCAGATGCCAGACCGACACCTGCACCACCATCAGCGCCACCGCCTACACCCAGCGAACCTACATGGCTTTCGCTCTTGGTAGCATCGTTTGCTGCTACATAAACGTCTGCCTTGCTGCGGTCGGTCAATGCTGCATTAATGCTGCTATCCGTTACCTTGGCATTGGTTGCGCCCAAAATACGGTTAACAGTAACCGTACCTGCTACGCCCACGCCAACGTCCGCACTTACTGCCACACCGCCGCTGATTGCTACATTCGTCAGCTTGTGCTCCGCATCAGCCGCAATAATAACGCCGGTGCGAGTATTATCGCTGACTACATTATCATTATCCTTATTGCGTTCGTTGACAGCCACACCTGCATCATTGCCTGCTGCCGTCAGCTCTGCATTATTAACTACGCTTTCGGTAGTACCGCTGATTTCATTGTAGGCTACGCCCATGCCAACGCCGGCCTGACCGCCTGCCGCCACACCAAAGGCACCTGCAAAATTCTGCAGGGTATCCTTGCTCTTGGCAATTACGGCCAGTGTGCCGTCTGCATTAATCTTGGCACCGTCAATCGTAGCCTTGGTATCGTTCGCCAGCAGGTTAACGCCGATATTACCGGCAATACCTGCAGTTTTGGCAACACCGCCAGCTACGCCGACAGAAAGAATGCTGCTGTCGGATTTAGCTTCGGCTGTGAAGCCCTTAACCTTATATTCACCATTGGTAACAGTAGTATTGGTATCAGCATCGAGCTGGTTAACCGCAATACCTGCACCAATCGCAGCGTCCTTGGCACCTGCAGCAACAACGGCAACGGTAGTAATCTTACCCTTGCTGTCAGCAGCAGCCTGCACAGTCGCTGCATTAGTCTTATCCTTATTGATATTGGTATTAACAAGCTCTGTATCGGTATCCTTCTTGATCATAGCAGCAGAGCCTGCGCCACTGAAGGCCACATTACCGGTAGTAATGGAGGTACCTACGGAAATAGTCGTCAGCGTAGATTCATCTACGGCATTGACGCTAATCTTGCCATCTTCAGTAGTGGTAATATCAGCATTATTGATAGCAGCCTTGTTGGATTGCTTTTTCTCGCCAGCGCTGCCGGTGATATTGCCGATTTCGTTATAAGCTACGCTGCCACCAGCCGCAAATTTAGCATTGCTGCCTGCGCTGACGCTTACCGCACCCACTACTGCCAGCTGGTTGCTGTCATCCGAGGACTTCACTGCCACCTTACTCATATTATTGAGCTTCGTACGTCCACCATCAGTTTTCGCATTTTCGCCGTCATATTTGTCAATCACAGCTTCTACATCATTACGACCGCGGTTAACAACAACCACGCCATTCAAAGCATTGGCCGTACCTGCGGTAACTGCTGCGCCGACGCTGTACACGTTACCCTTGTTGGCTGCATCTACAGTAAGAATACTGCTAGCATCATCATTCGCGCCGCTGATTTCGCTGCCATTGACATACGCACCTGTGGTATTGTTCAGGGAATTGTAGGCAACTGCCAAACCTGCGCCCACCTTAGATTTGGAACCGGCAGTAACACCAATCTGTCCTGCAACATTCACTGCCAAAGCGCCGCTTTCGGCCTTTACATCAGTTTTGGGCGTAACAATCTTGCTGTTTTCAACAGCTGCCGTAATATCGTTATTCAGCGACTGCCAGTTAGCACTGCCGCCTACGCCGAAGCTGCCTGCAGTTCCGGCAACACCGGCCGCAAAGCCTGCCAGTACAGTATGGCTTGCCGCATTAACGTTCGTGCCGACCAAATCATCACCGCTGCCTTTGCCGGTAGTCGTAATATTGCTATCCTTAATCTTAGCATTGTAATCATTATCAATATCGCTGACAGTTACGGCTGCAGCTGCGCTGCCGCCGTCGTTACCGGTGGTAACGCCTACGCTTACCGCGCCTGTAACAATCACATTGCCGCCGCGGGTAATATCAACATTGGTAGGCTTATCGCTGTCGCCGCTTTCATCTGCTGCTTCCTTAACCTGCGCCAGGTAGGCAGAGCCATCAGCATCGAGGCCGCGTTTTTTGAGATACTCAGCCTGCGTATTAGCAGATTCCGCTGTATCATAGGCTGCAACATTCAGGCTTTCGCCGGTCAGTGTCACGCCCTCAACTGTTGCGTTGGCATAGTTATCCAATTTATTGTAGGCGGAATTGCCGGAGAAGGCATAGGAGGTCTTGGCACCGCCTGCAACGCTCACGTTGGCAGCTACGCCAACCTGCGTCATATTGGTAGTCGCTTTGACATCAGCAGTAGTAATCTTGTCATAGGTGCCACCTAAAATGGCCGCCTGCACATCATTCTTCAGCGAACCGTAGGACACAGTCGCGCCGCCGACAAAAGCGTTATCGCCACCAATAGAAAGGCTGGTGTTCACGCCGCCGGTTATCTGAATATCATTATCAAAAGCTGTATTGGTAATGGAGGTTGCACGCTTATCCTCACCGCTTACATTTTCATTATTAACCTTATTATTCTGCAACAATGCATAAGCAGTATTATCTGCAATATTTACCGACGCATTGACGGTAGCAGCAATATTAGTGCCGCCATTGCCGCCGGAATTCTTCGCCAGCGCCAGTCCCAGGCCTGCAGCTGCCAGCGAGCCGGATTTTTGCGCATTGTTGATAATCGCAGCAGCGTTTTCAATTTCGCTGTTGCTGATTACCGCCAAGGTCTGCGAATCAATATCATTTACAGCAACAGTACCGCCAAAGGCTGCATTATGGCTATTCGCATTATTGTCCTTAGTCAGCTTCTTCCAGGAGATGCCTGCAGCACCACCGGCAGCCACCATCATAGCAGTGTCCTTGGCAGTTACAGTGATAGTTTTACCGTTAGTAGCATCCTTGGCAATGTTAATCTTAACATTGTCCACAAGCGCACCGGTATCGCCATCCAGCAGATTAATTGCTGCGCTGCCTGCACCGGCAATAGTTACAGAGGACTGCTGCCCGGACGGAGTAGCTTTAGGTGTCTGGTCAGTAGGCAGTACCTTCTGCGCTTCGGTCTGACGGTCCATCAGGCCGTTGATCTTGCCTGCTACCTTATGGTCAAGAGCATGGAGCTTATTTGTAAGAGCATTAGTCTTGTTGCTTACGAAATTACCCAGCTTGTCAAAAATACCAACTTCACCACTGTCATCAGCGGTAGATACGCCGCCGGCAACAGCAACATTGATAATTTTGCCGCCGGTTTCAGCATTAACCTTAAACGAGCCTGCATTGATAGAGCCTTTAGTATCAGCGGCCGTCTTGGAGCCGAAGAAATCTGCCTGCTCGGTATAATTCTTGCCATCATCTGTGCCCTGACGCAGACCGGAAGCATTCTGCACCAGCTGCTGCAGAGTTGCACGTTTTTCGGCAGCAGTGTTCGCCAGCTTTTCGGCTTCCTTGCTGCGGTCCGCATTTGCGTCCTCGCCCAGTTTATCACCGCTATCGCTGCCGCTTTCACCCTGCTTAGTTGTAGCCTGCGGAGGAGCAGTATAGCCATTATCACCAATTGCCGCATAGGTATAGCGGTCAAAATTGGTAATCGTTGCTGCCGCACCAATGCCTGCAGTTTCACCCATAGCCACAGCACCGGCTGCGCCATAAACATTAGTATCATTCTTAGCATTGAGGTTGACTGCGCCAGTGCCTGCGTTGATAACTGCTTCGTCATCTACGGAAACAAGGCTGTTGCTTGCACCCTCAAGGTAGCCCACCATGCCGCTGACGCCCTTGCTTGCGCCTTTGCCTGCAGCAAGTGACAGCTGGATATGGTCAATCTTATTTTCTGTGCCTATATCTATAGAGCCTGCAGTCAGGTTCGCTCCCTGTGCAACCGCAACAAGGCTGTTGGCATCAGCCAAGCCAACGGCAAAGGTTCCGCCAACTGCACTTTCGCCACCGCCGTTTAAGCCAAGCTTGCCTGCTAGCGATACATCAAACTGCTTGGACGCAGCCTTCATTGCCAGCTCATTATCAGCTTTAATGTTAGCGTTCTTGCCGATTAATACGCGCGCATTGTTGCTGATATCCGTTGCTACTGCACTGCCTGCCAGCGCAATTGTAGCAGGCTTTTCATTTTCTCCAGGGCCGCTCTTGCCGCCGTTAGCACTTCCTGCCGAGAAATTAAGATAGCTGTTGGGATTAGCAAAGGCTGCAGCCGCGCTCACTACGTTAAGCGGACCTACAGCAATATCCGTTGCTTCATTGCCCAGTGCGCCGGTCAAAGCGCTGCAGGCGTCAGTGAAGTCCTTGAATTTTTGTCCGCCGAACAGGTCCATGAAGTCCACCTGCTCTCCACCGTTAGAAGAGAAGCAGTTATCCTTGGCATAATTAAAGAAAGCATCTGCTGCATTACTCAAGGCATCTGCCTTAGCTTCGATATCAGCATGATTTTCACCTTTATAGGCAGCCTTAACCTTGGCGCAGGCATCCTTAACCTCCTGCACCATGCGGTTGATACGGTTATATTCAAAGCTGCTGTTGGCCGCAATATTTACCTTGCCACCGGTAAGCGTAACGTTGGTAGCAGAGGCAGAGCCTTGTGCTTCCTCGCCACCGGCTACAGTTACAGTTGCAGTATTATCCAGCTTGCCGTAAAGCACGGACGCATTAACAAGTGCTTTATTACTAGTATTCTTGTCATAGTTATTGCTCTTGCCGGTAATTTGCATCTGGGTATCTTCAATAACGCTTTTAGCAGTGATATTAAGATCATTTTTGGCAGCAAGCGCAACACCCTGCCCAATTTTTACATCAGCAGTATTGCTTTCCACTGCAACGCCCACGCTGACGCCGGTGCTCATGAAATCAGCCAGCTTATCCCACGGCTTAGGCTGCGTCGGTGCAGAAGGTGTAGACGGCGCGTTAAGCTTATCCTTCAGCTTTTGCGGCGTGTACTTGGCGTTGGCCAGCCATTTTTTAATACCGCCCAATAATTGATCCTTAGCGCCGTTTTCGCCAATAAGCGAATCTAAGGACTGAGAGCCTTTGATATTGGTAACAATCTTCTTCATAAATGCCGAAGAACCCATAGCGTTGTTGGCAATGACAGTATTATCCGTCAAAACATTTTCCGCATTAACAGACAGGCTTCCATCCTTGCTGCTTACATTGCCATTGATGTTGACATTTGCCTTGCTGTCATAATCAGTTACGTTGATAGCGGTAGCAACTACAGCCTTTTCACCTGTGCTTACCTCTGCCTTGGTAATCACACTGTTTACAGACTTCGCTTCAATGTTGACGTCCTTTTGCAGCTCAGTCATCTGCGCAGTCTTGCCAATGGTAACACTGCTCTTGTTGTCACCCGTAGTGATATTCAACGCTACATCACCCAAATTAGGGTTTTCAGAAACATCCATAGTGGTGGCCTTGGCTTCACTGTTCACCTTGCTGTTGGCCAAGGCAGTAACGGACGTGCCGCCCGTGGATTTAAGGGTACCGTCAATATTTACTGCTGCCTCATTATGTGTTTGGCTGTAGGTTACAGCAGCCGCCGGGATGATATTGGTGCCTGCCACGTTCATAACCTTCAGCAAAGCAGTGCTGGCGCCAGCGCCGGCTTCCACGCTGCTGTTCGCCTTGATATTCAGCGCCGGCTTAACAACCTTGCCCGCGCTGACAGTATCACTGCCAGTGGCGTTAATCTCAGCACTTTGGCCTACGTTGACCTCAGCCTTGCTGTTCAAAACTGCATAGGAAGCATCAAGGTTAGCTGTGAGTGCGCCCACAATATTAGAAGTAACGTTGCTGGCGTTCAGCACGCTGCTTTCCGCGCTCACATAACGGTTAACTGCATCGGCAGTAATATCAACCTGCGTTGCTTCAACCTTGCCATCAACATTTACTGTAGCATTAGTAGTAACAATCTGCCCATAAAGATGGGAATTAGTAGAAGTGGAGGGAGTATAATTTTCTTTATATTGGTCGGATTCTTCAACTACAACATTATTCAATGCCTGCGCGCTCAGCTTAGCCTTGCCTGCAGCATTTACCACAGCGTCCTTGGCAACGCTAAGCTCGGCTTCAACTTTAGCGCCTGCAATCTTGCTGAAGTCATCCAAAACTCTGTAGTTATCATCATAATTATTATAGGCTGCGAGAACGATATCGCCGCTGCCATCTTTTGTAGCCTTGAGCGCCTTGTCTTTCAGACCGGATTTAACTTCACCAATGTTAACAATATCCTTAAAATCAACAACACCAGTACGAATAGACGCATCCGTTGCCGTTGCGCCTGCAGCTACATCACCTATAGTATTTTCACTTACATTTTTGCCTACGCCAATCTTGCAGCGCGCATGTTAACAGCATTTACTGCATTAACCTTGCCTAAAACGCTAATGGTGCCGCTGGCATTGATGGGAATCTTGGCAAAGCCTTCATCCTTGATTATGGTATTAAACTTATCCTCGGTATCAAGTTTCTTATAATCATCAAAAGCAGTCTTAGTCGGCGTAGCAACGTAAAGCGCACCGGCATTAATCACACCGCTTTTACCCACAGCCATACCGTCGGAGCTGAAGAAGAAAAGGTTACCGCCAATCTTTTTGTTCTGAATCGCATTGACGGTGCCGTTGATATCAATGCGTGAATCAACAAAGTTGACCAGATTACCGGCATTGCCGTCTTTGTTCGTGCCAAAGTACATATTGGCAATATTATTAGCGTCCAGCTGGAATTCTTTAAACTGGTTAATTGCTACGTCACCGACAACTTTGCCGGCAAATACGTCAGCAACACCTTTATTAAAGCTGACACCGGGCCCATTATCAGTTCTGGTAATCGTGCTCGCCAATGCAGCTACAGGCTGCATTACAAAGCCAATGGCCGTAACAGCGCTGACAATTTTCTGTGCAGCGGAATCTTTCGCAATAGCGCTCAAGCTGAGCCTTTCTGCGCTACGCAAGAACTTACGATTGACCTTCATCTTAGTTTCCCTCCTTATTAATGCCTAGCCGATATGCATAAAAAAGCAATAATTTTCTGAATTAATCTTAGAGCATCCTCTGCGAAACAGCAATTAACTAAAGGTTATGACCACCTGCTCGCAGTAAGATATATTCTATTAATTTAATGGAACAAAACATATAGTTAAGCATAAGGTTATACTTAACCTTATACTTTAATTATAAAGCCATCTTCTCTTAACGTCAATAATTTAATAAGTTTTTTTATTATATGAGTGATTAGTCCGTTGATTATCTAATTAAATCATCTAAAGCTCAATAATAAATTGATTTTAAGATAATTTATTGTCTCATCATGCATCCTGTGCTATAATTAGAACAATAAAATCAGCCAATGCTAGAAACGGAGGAACAACATGACTGACTGGAACAAGTGGCTTAAAAAGAGAGAGCTTTGTGCGGATAATATTCTCTATGTCTATCGACGTGACCGCAAAACCATCATCCATCGGGAGGATGGCGAGGAATTTGAGCTGTTCGCTCCCGTATATACACTTCTAGCACTCTTCCCGGAGGATGCCTTTCTGAACATCAACAAGGGAATTGCTGTGAACAAAGCACGAATCGTAGACATCAGCAGCAAAGGCGTCTATACCATATCTGACGGGCAAACCTTTCAGGGACGCAAACGCAACCTCAGCGCCCACCGCCAGCTGCGCAAGCAAATGGGTATCAATGCTCTGCCGGACGCACAGCCGCAGGCAGTACCCATGAGCTTTCTGGGAAAATGCACCCTGCTTGATGACATGCCTCTGGCATATTGCATCATCGAGCTTGTTTTTGATGCCAATGGCCATGGTGTAGACTTTGTTTTCCGTTACTGCAATAAGGAAATGGCACACATTGAGGGAGTTCCCGTAGAAGAAATGCTAAACCGTTCTTTCTATGAGGTTTTTCGCAACGGTGACAAAAAATGGCTGGTGACCTATGCTGATGTGGCCCTCAACGGAACAAAACATCTTATCCACGATTACAGTCCGGAAATAGGCCAACAGCTCAACATTTACTGCTATCAGCCGGAGCAGGGTTTTTGTGCCTGTATCCTGCAGGTTGCTGATAATATTGATAATGAATAACAAAGGAAGTAAGCAATAATGAACGGACAGGAATATTTACAGCAATTAGAGCAGCGTCTTGCTCACTATTATGATAAGAAGCCTTTGCCGAAGGCTCCGGCCTTCGCCCTGGCGGCAGAGCTGAACGCTGCGGACGAAGGCTATTTCATCATACCTAATTTAAAGACCTACAGTGTGCAGCACAACGAATATCTTTATGCAGCACGCTTCGACAAGCAGCTCACTGCAGAAATGGCTGCGCCCTATCTGCAGTTCACCAAGGACGCTATGGCGACACTCAAAACCACTACCGAGCACATGAGCAGCATCTATGCCCTCGTGCTTATCTGTGAAGAAGGCATTGAGGAAAAGGGTTTGGCTGACCTGCAGAAGCTCAAGCAGCACAAGGACTACTGCTTCACCCTGAAGGGCTGGTCTGACCTGGCTTTATATATTGTAGATATCCCAGCGCAGAGGCTTTATTGCAACAAAGCAGGCGCTAAGGAAAAGGCGCTCTTTGAGTTTGCCAAAGCTTAATGCTTGTCGCTTTACACTAGACAAGTTATTCCTCCAAGGAAAAAATAAATCGTATACAGCTGTTATGTATTTGCACATTCTGTACAAATCTTAACAGCTTTTTACTTTTTTTAAGTTAATAAATAATTCTGTGACAATTCGTTGACATTAGAAGCAAATGTGTTATACTATTTCTATGTTGCACACGAGATATAGAGTGCACTAGTAGTTATTATTTTCTAAATTGTTTATTTTGCAATGATGCAAAAGGGAAAGAAAGGATGTTATTTATGAGTGGTTTATTGTTGCTTGTAGGCTCAATGGTTATCTTCTTTGTTGCCTACGTAACCTATGGTTCCTGGCTGTGTAAAAAGTGGGGTGTTGACCCTACCCGTAAGACCCCGGCTGAGAGATTGTGCGATAACATCGACTATATGCCGACCAAGCCCGCTGTATTGATGGGCCATCACTTCTCCTCCATTGCCGGTGCCGGTCCTATCGTTGGTCCTATCACCGCTGCTGTATTCGGTTGGGTTCCTGTAATGCTGTGGATTTTAATCGGCAGCATCTTCTTCGGTGGCGTACATGACTTTGGTGCTCTGTACTCCTCCATCCGTTTTGACGGCAAAACTATCGGCCAGATTATCGATGCAACTCTGGGCAAGAGCGGTAAGTTCCTCTTCTCCATTTTCGCATATGTAACTCTGCTGGTTGTTATCGCTGCTTTCGCTAACATCGTAGCCGCTACCTTCGTAGCAAGTCCGCAGGCTGCAACCGCTTCTCTGCTGTTCATCGTGCTGGCTGTTATCTTCGGCTTCTCCGTATATCGCTGCGGCCTGAGACTCGGCGTAGGCACCGTTATCGGTGTTATCATGCTGGTTGTTGCAATCGCTATCGGCAACATGTATCCGCTGCACCTGAGCAAAAACGTATGGGTTTGCATCCTGATGGTTTACATCTTCGTTGCTTCCATCGCTCCTGTCTGGATTCTGCTGCAGCCGCGTGACTATCTGAACTCCTTCCTGCTGTATGCCTGCATCGCATTCGCTCTGGTTGGTATCGCAATTTATCAGCCTTCCATGCAGCTGCCGGCATTCACCACCTTTGATCCTTCCGGTAAAGGCACCAACCCGATGTTCCCGATGCTGTTCGTAACCGTTGCCTGCGGTGCTATCAGTGGCTTCCACTCCCTGGTATCCTCCGGCACTACCTCCAAACAGCTCGATAGCGAAGGCAATGCTAAGCTCATCGGCTACGGCTCCATGCTGCTTGAAGGCGTTCTGGCTGTAGTTGCAGTTGTTGCTGTAGGCTATGTTGGCGGCGACAAGCTGACCGAGCTGCTGAAAAACGGTGGCCCTGTAAACGTATTTGCTGATGGCGTTGGTACCTTCATGACCAAGCTCGGCTTCTCCTTCGGCGTAGCTAAAGGCTTCGTTGCTCTGACCATCTCCGCTTTCGCTATGACTACTCTGGATACCGCAACTCGTCTGGGCCGCTTCATTTTCCAGGAGCTGTTCACTAAGATTGATCCGAAAACCGGCGAAGCTCAAGGCAATTTTCTCACAAACCCGTTTGTTGCTACTCTGATTACCGTTGTACTGTCCGGTTATATGTCCCTTGGCTCCTACCTCACCATCTGGCCGATTTTCGGTGCTGCTAACCAGCTGTTGGCTGCCCTCTCCCTGTTGGCTGTCGGTGTATGGCTGAAGAGCGTTGGCCGTGATAACCTGATGGTTCTCATCCCGATGGCATTTATGTTCTGTGTAACTTTGGTTGCGCTGGCACAAATCATCTTCGCTAACATGGCAGCTCATATCATTACCGCTGCATTGGGTTCTGTACTCTTCATCCTGGCAATTGCATTGTTCTTGGAATCAAGAAAGTATCTCTTCGGTGGTGCAAAATAACCAAATATGCTCTAAGCATTAAACACTGAACGTGTTCAATGGCTGTTACGAATTTCGTAGCAGCCATTTTTTATGACAGATTTTGTCTAATTGATTTTTTTTATAATATATAGTATGATAAGTGAAGGATGCGTTATTTGAGAAAGGTTAAGGTGAAGCAGATGAAAAAAGACTTTAACTATTACATATCCTTAAACTATCCTGTTGAAATCAGCGTTATTCCCGAAGATGAAGGCGGCGGTTACTTTGCCTGCATCCCCCTGCTCCCCGGTTGTATGACTGATGGTGAAACAGTCGAAGAAGCTTATACAAATCTGCAGGATGCTAAACGTGAATGGATTATTGATATGCTCGACCGCGGGTTGCCCATCAATGAGCCAAATATGAAGCCTCGCTTCAGCGGCAGGTTCGTAGTGCGTGTACCCAAAACGCTGCACCGCCTGCTGGCCGAAGAATCAGAACGTGAGGGCATCAGCCTGAACCAGTTCGTCAATAACTCGCTGGCCTTTGCTGTTGGCCAAAAGCTTGCACACTAAAAAAACAGCTCCTCGATACTACCGTATCGGGGAGCTTTGTTGTTATATTACGCACTCAGTTTTGAGGCCAGTTCACGCACCTCTGCTTCTGAAAGTTTAGAAAGACGGACTGTTCTTTCAATACTTTCACCTTCGCTCAAAAGATCTTTAGCCAATTCAACGTTACGTGCCTGTGCAGTCTTTTTAGCTGCCTCTTTTGCCACTGCTTCAGCTTTTTTTGCAGCATATTCTTCAATTACATCAGTCATTTTTTCTTCACCCTCCTTGCTGTATTTCAAAAACTCCATGCGCTCGGCAAATTCATGGTAATGCAGATTCTTTGGCTCTGTGCAATATAAATCTTGCATCAGTTTACCAAGCGCTGTATCATCTCGACGTTGGCTGTTAACATAGATAATGTGCGAACCATCTTCAAAGCATTTCGCATTTTCATCGATTCTGCGCCTGATATTATACAGTGGCAGATTATCGTGCAAGACATCGTTTTCTGTGATAAAAATCACGTAGGTATCCGGCAGCTCTTCGTAAAGCTTACCAGGCTGCAGGAAGTGAGTATCAAGAATACTACTATAAAATCTGGCGCGTCTTGCAGGTGCGCCTTCATCGCTTCTCTGCACCTCTACGTTAAAATAACGTCCTTTGCTATCCTGCGCTAAAATATCCAGTTGCGAAGAATGTCCGTAGATGTTTTGAATAAAGCTCTGTATTCTGACATTCTTCACTTTAATTTTATCATCTCCCAGGATAATGCGCAAGAAAACCTGCGCTGCTTCTTTGTTGTCGTCAAGCATGAAATTCATAAACCTGTTGTTCATCATACATAGGCTGCGGATGACATGCTTGATTTCACTGTCTTGACTTGATTCATTTGTCTGCATTACTTTAGCTCCCTTCTGAATAAAAAACGCCTTATGTACTACTCAATAATACATAAGGCGTTCGTGACGCTGCAGTGACCATGCTCCAGGCAGGTGTGCAAAATCTTACGGTCTTATATTAACAGATAATCGTGATAATGTCAAGAATTATTAGAAAAATTTTAAATTACCAAAAACTCTAGCAAACCGTCAGGTAGCAGGCATTTTCTGCTTAAGAATATCGCTATTGTTGAGCTTCGGCTCATCCTTGCCGCAACCGATAGTTGCGGCTGCCAGCAGCGCCATTTAATTCACATTTACAAGAAAAGCCAGTCTGCCGCAACTACAGTTACAACAGACTGGCTTCATTATATATAATTTATCAAAAAACTTAGGATCTCTTCTTCAGTTCTTCAAATAACATCGGATTCAGTACGCGGATATAGGTGCCCTTCATGCCTAGGGATTTGGTTTCAATCAGGCCGGCACTTTCAAATTTACGCAGTGCGTTTACGATAACGGAACGGGTAATACCTACGCGGTCAGCAATCTTCGAAGCAACCAGCAGGCCTTCGTTGCCATTCAGCTCGCCCATAATGTTTACAATAGCTTCCAGCTCGGAATAGGACAAGGTGGAGAAAGCAACCTGTACAGTAGCCTTCTTGCGGATTTCTTCGGAAACAACTGCTTCACGGTCATGCAGAATTTCTACACCCAAAACAGTAGCAGCATATTCAGCCAGCAGCAAATCATCATCATCGAATTCCGCATCATATTTAGCAACAATCAGGGTACCAAGGCGTTCGCCATTGCCGTAAATAGGTACAACAGTAGTCATCTTACCGTTAAAAATGCATTTTGTATCAGCAACAAAGGAGCAGTTCTGATTCTGATGAGGAATGTTGGCCAGCGTTTCCTTAACGCTCATAATAAAGCCCAGATAATCCTCAGGGAAACGCATATCGTCAAGAACCTGCTCACGCATAATATCGCATTCAAACTCGTGAATCAGCGCATAACCCTTTACGCCGCCTTTACGGCCGACAATATAGGTGTTTGCTTCAATAACGTCACGCAACAACTTTGCAATAGCGTTAAACTCAACCTTATCTCCTTTTTGTAAAAGCTTGTTAATCTTTCTGGTCTTTTCCAACAATTTCATGATTTGCCCTCCTAAAAAAAATTATGCTCTTGGATGATTCTTCTTGTAAACATTCGTCACATGTTCATTTGAAACGTGCGTGTAAATCTGCGTTGTTGACAAATTCGCATGTCCTAAAAGCTCCTGTACCGAACGCAAATCGGCACCATGCTCTAAAAGATGCGTTGCGAAGGAATGGCGTATAGTATGCGGGCTGACATTTTTATGGATAGCCAGCATATTTATATATTTCTCTAAAATACGCCTTACACTGCGGTCCGTGAGCCTACCACCACGGTTATTGACGAAAATGAAGTCATGCTCCTGCTGATATTGAAGCATCAGCTGCTGTCGTACATGGTAATATGTGCTTAACGCAGCACAGCAGGTGTGGCCTACCGGCACAACCCTTTCCTTATTACCCTTGCCGAGCAGAAGCACGAAGCGGTTGCTCAGGTCTACTCTTTCCAGAGTAAGCCCTACCAGCTCGGATACACGGCAGCCGGTAGCATAAAGCATCTCCAGCACCGCCTGATCACGAATACCCAATACCTTACTTTTATCGGGCATCGCCAACAGCTCGTTGATTTCAATTTCGTCTAAAAAAGCCGGCAGCTTTTTTTCCAACTTTGGCGTGCGCACCTTTGTCAGCGGACTATATTCAATAACCGCTTCACGCACAAGGTATTTAAAAAAGGAACGCAGTGCAGATATCCTGCGGGCAATCGTCCTGCGCGCATACTGCTTTTCGTTAAGCTCTGCGAGATAGCCACGCACATCCAAAGGACCTGTCTGCTGCCAGAAAAAATTCTGCTTGTTTCTGCGCAGCATAAACTCCGCAAAGGCAGCCAAATCCTTTTGATAGCTTTCAATCGTATGCTGAGAACAATTTTTTTCAACCTCCAGATAAGTTAAAAACCTTTCCGGATAGTTATTAACTGTAGTGTCCATAATCTAAAAATACCTTCATTTTATTTTATCACACAAAACCGTAAGAATCAAGCTAATATTGCTATTCTTTCTAATTTTCTAACAGCTTTGCAACGCTTGAAAAAAACAGTGCTAAAAAAGCACTGTTTCATCAATGAATCAGCAGTCATACGTTACAGAATTTATCCTATAACATATAAACTGATTTGTCAAGTAATTGAAAATGATTTTACTATTTTGTCAAAATTTGGCTCTGAAATTGTATCTTTAGCTACGATTTCAGCTATAATCATTCTTAATTACTTATAATTATTTACGTGTCAGCTTATAGATAAGCGCATTGCAAATTGCTGCGGCAACGTTGCTGCCACCCTTGCGGCCGCGGGCAACGATATAAGGAATACCGGTCTTCATGATGATTTCCTTGGATTCCACAACATTTACAAAGCCTACAGGAACGCCGATAACCAGCTCCGGTTTAATCTTACCTTCCTTAACCAGCTCGTCCAGACGAACCAGTGCGGTCGGTGCGTTACCTACGGCAATAATTACCGGACCTTCGATGGTGCAGGCCTTTTCCATGCAGGCAGCGGCTCTGGTGGAGCCTGCTTCCTTAGCGCGTGCTGCAACATCGGGATCTGCCATAAAGCAGACAGCCTTTGCGCCCAGCTTGCCCAGGCCCATTTTGTTGATGCCGGTGCAGGCCATATTGGTATCGGTAACGATGGTAGCACCCTTTTGCAGTGCAGCCAGCGCCTTCTCTACTACGCCGTCGGAGAACAGCATATTGCGGGCATAATCAAAATCAGCGGAGGTATGGATAACACGCTTAACGATATCAATTTTCTCCTCATCAATATGAATTTGGCCTAATTCCTCGCCAATAATTTCCATACTACGTTTTTCAATGTCAGCGGGTAAAACATTTTGTAAATGCATTATTTTACACTACCTTTCTTAACATATGCTACAAGGCCGAAGCCTTATTTTTCAATGCCTACACGCGCAGGAATACCTCTTTTGAAGGGATGCTTGCGCATGCAGACTTCAGATACATAATCAGCCAGCTCCACCAGCTCAGGCGCCGGATTACGGCCTGTCATAACAACCTCCAGCTCCTGCGGCTTATTCTTCAGAAACTCTACTAAAGCAGCCTGGTCAAAAACGCCGGTATTGCAGGCACCGATGATTTCGTCGAAAATCAGCAGGTCGATATGCTCGTTGGCGCATTTTTGCTTAACTTTGTCGAAAAGCACCATATGCTCGCGCTTAACCTCTGCCTTTTCCTCATCGTTCATCTGGAAGGTGAATTTCTTGGTTTCTTTGCCGCGCATTACCTCAATATTCGGCAACAGTGCCAGGCTCGCAAGCTCGCCTGTCGGTCTGCTTTTGAGGAACTGCACTATCAGCACATGGTTGCCATGGCCTGCGCAGCGGATTGACAAGCCCATAGCAGCGGTAGTTTTTCCCTTGCCATCGCCACAGTAAATATGAATCAGTCCACCGTCTTTCATTTAGACACCTGCTTCCAAAATCTCATAAATTTTCTTCATATCCAGGTTTTCGCGGATGCTGTCGGCAAGAATATCGTATTGCTGACGTTTGTATTCCGCAAAGTTGATGGTCTGGATGTCCTCCATCTTTTTGCCCTTCTTAGCCAGCAGCGCTTCGACAATCTTCACAGCAATGCCATCGCCATCAAAAACGCCGTGTACATAGGTACCGTAAACATTGAGCTTGCCCTCGGTGTTCTGAGAGCCCTCGGCCATAATCTCACCATCCTCGTGAATCGGGCTGATAGAGGTCAGTGCTGCCTCCTCAGGGAATTCGGTTACGCCGGAGTGAATCTCATAGCCATAAAGCGGCTGACCGCTCAGTGCGGAGAAAATGCCCTGCACCTGACCGAATTTGCCGGCCATCTGGATGGTACGTTTCTTTTCAATAAAGGTTGTTTCGATGTCCAACAGGCCCATGCCAGGAGTAACGTTAGCCTTGCCTGTGCCGTCCTCCTCACCGTACGGGTCGGAAATCTGCTTGCCCAGCATCTGATAACCGCCGCAGACACCGAACACTACGGTACCGCTGTTAGCATGCTTCAAAATAGCAGCCTCCATACCGCTCTGGCGCAGCCATTTCAGGTCGCCGGTGGTATTTTTGGTACCGGGGATAATAATCATATCCGGCTGGCCCAACTCGCGTACACTGGTTACATAGCGCAGGGATACGCCGGGAATCAGCTCGAATACGTTGAAGTCTGTATAGTTAGACATACGCGGAATGCGTACAACTGCAATATCAATCAGCTTAACCTCGCTGCGGCCGCTGATACGCTCGGAGAGGCTGTCCTCGTCCTCGATATCAACCTTCAGCATCGGCAGCACGCCCACGATAGGCACGCCTGTTTTATCTTCAATCATCTTCAGGCCTGGGCGCAGGATTTCTACGTCACCGCGGAACTTGTTGATGATAACACCCTTAACCATTTCTCTTTCGTCATCCTCCAACAGCATCAGTGTGCCGTAGATGGAAGCGAAAACACCGCCACGGTCAATATCTGCTACCAGCAGCACGGGAGCCTTAGCCATTTTAGCCATGCCCATGTTGACAAAATCGTCCTTTTTGATGTTGATTTCCGCCGGGCTGCCTGCACCCTCGATGCAGACGATATCGAATTTGGCAGCCAGCGTATCAAACGCTTTCTGTACCTCCGGACGCAATTTATGCTTCATTGCATAATATTCGCCGGCCTTCATGGTACCGATTGCCTCACCGTTGACAATAACCTGGGAACCGCTGTCGCTGGTAGGCTTCAGCAGAATAGGATTCATCAGTACGCTGGGTTCAATGTTGGCTGCTTCAGCCTGCACAACCTGTGCACGTCCCATTTCCGCACCCTCGGCGGTGATAAAGGAATTCAGCGCCATGTTCTGGGATTTGAACGGTGCTACCTTGTAGCCGTCCTGATTGAATACACGGCATAAACCTGCTGTTACCAGGCTCTTGCCTGCATTGGACATGGTACCTACTATCATAAGTGCTTTTGCCACTTTAATCACTCTCTTTCATCAAAAAGTCCAGTATGTCACGATAGCTTTGCAGCCGGATACTGTGACCTGTGGTATTAAGATAGCCTGCAATCACAGGCGTGCAGCCATCACCGTGCTTGCCTGTTACCGAGTTGGTAACGTGGTCGCCGCAGATGACGAGCTTCAGTGGTTCATGATACTTTGCTGCTATAGTCTGTAAAAACTGGGCATCTATTCTGCTGATAAAATCAGCCTTGCCTTGATAATCATAACGATGCGAAGCCTCGTCACTGCCGTTAAAATGCGCAATAACGAAATCATCCTGCTGCAGCATAGCAAGCGTTGCTTCAGCCTTCGCCATAATATCAGTGTCTACATCGCCGGTTGCATTCGGCGGTGTTATTACATCCATGCCCAAGGCTTTGGCAATGCCGATGACAATCTCCGCCTTGCACACTGCCCCGCCGCGCAGTCCGTGCAGACCGCTAAAGGAAGGCAGTCCCTGACGGGCTGAAGGGCCCCAGGGATAGAGGATGTACTGCAGGCCGTCACGGGCAAAGGGCTGCAGCCGTTTTGCCGACTCCTGCAAAAAATAGTTAATGGACAGAGATTGGCTACGTAGCTCCTGCAGCAGTCCGTTTACATCCTCGCCTACACTTTCGTGCGGCGGCTGTACTGTGCAGTCCAGCACGCTTGCTTCCCTGTTCATCACTAAAAGATTACGGTATTCGGATAAATGAATAAACTCTATATCTTTAAGGATACCGTCACACTGTTTGGCAGCTTGGTGCATCTCCAGCGGCGTAAGTCCCTGCCCGTTAAAGGCAGCAAGACGGCCAGATGCATCAACAGCAGCCAGATTGCAGCGCAGCACCATTTCATATTCGGAAATATCACGATTGTGCGCCAACAGCTCCAGATAAGCACGGTTGTGCGGTATATCCTTTTTATCTACACCCAGAAGCCGCAGAATACAGCTGCAACTTTCGGGAATGATGTCATTTTCACATATGCTGAGGTTCCCAAGTGTCCCGGAAGCAGCCAGCGCATCCATCGCAGGATGCACTGCGTGCTCAAAGGGAGTCTGTCCCTGCCATGCAGGAATCGGGGAATCGCCTAAGCCATCAATTAATACTAATAAAGAGCGCATGTTTTTATTGCTTCCTTAAGTGCTTTAATTAGACCGCGGTTCTGCACTCTCGTTTTGACCGCGATACGGTAATAGCCTGCCTGCAGATTGTGGTAGTTGGCGCATGAACGTATCAGATAACCACGCTCATGCAACAGCTCCGGAAGATTTTCCGGCTGCGGCAGATAAAAGAAAATATAGTTAGCCTCCGAGCCGTATACCTTGGCACCCAAAGCCGCAAGCTGGTTACGCAGATAGCTGCGCTCCTGCTCAATCAGCTTAAAGGATTTAGCCAGATATTCGTGCTCCTTTAAAGCAGCCTTGCCTGCCTCCTGCGCCAGAATGGAAACGTTCCAGTCCTGACCGCTCTGATGCAGCGCTGTGTTCAGCTCACTGCTGCCGCTGAGGCAGTAGCCTAAGCGAATGCCGGGCATCGCAAAGGTTTTGGTGAAGGCCTTGAGGATAACCAGTTCAGGATAGGTCGCCAGCAGATCACGCATGCTGAAGGCCTTTTCCTCACTGACAAAATCCATAAAGCATTCATCTATCAAAAGATGGGCTCCTACCAGACGGCATTTGTCGAGAATCTGCACCAGCAGCTCACGGCTCGTCAGCTGGCCGGTAGGATTATTGGGATTACAGATAACAACTAAATCTGTTTCAGGCGTAATTGCATCGACAATATCATTGTCAGCAGCAAAATCACGCGCCTCCTGCAGATTATAATAGCTTATTTTGCATTCTACCGTACGCAGAGCCTTTTCATAATCGGCAAAGGTAGGTGCCAATAATAGCGCACGTCCGGGCTTCAAGGCCAGCGCCAGACGGAACAGCACATCGGCCGCACCGTTACCGAAGAAAATGTACTCCTGCGGCAGCTGCAGATAGCTTGCGGTCACCTCTGCCAGCTCGCGACAGAAGGGATCAGGATAGTTGATACAAAGCTTTAAAGCCTGTTGAACGGCCTGCTTTATACCAAGCGGCAGGCCAAGAGGATTGATATTGGCAGAATAATCTACAAAGGGGCGACCATCCTTGGTCAGCTTTTCCGTATAGATATCTCCGCCGTGTTCGTATTTATACATCATCTTCTACCTGCTTCATTTCAAAATAAGACTGTTAACCAGATAAATCAGAGAAAACAGCAACAGGCTGAGAACAGCCGTCATATAAAGTAAATTGTTGGTGGTAACTATATCCTCGGGGCACACCGGACGAATGTCATCGCCGATGGTTTCCTTGTGGACGAGCTTACCGAAATAAAAATGATCGCCGCCGAGCTGGATGTTCAAGGCACCGGCCGTAACTGATTCCGTCATTGCGGAATTAGGACTGAGATGATGATAGCGGTCGCGCCAGAATGTTTTCCACGCTCTCTTGGCATCAAGGTTAAGAAAATAAGATGCCACAATCATTACCAGACCGGTAATACGCGCGGGAATCAGATTGGCCAAATCATCTAGCTTCGCAGCACAGCGTCCAAAATAAAGATACGTGTCATTTTTGTAACCGACCATGGAATCCATAGTATTGATGCCTTTATACAAAAAGGCCAGAGGAGCGCCGCCGATAAACATATAGAACATCGGAGCGATGATGCCGTCGGCAGTATTTTCCGCAACGGTTTCTACTGCACCCTTAGTCACCTCTGCAGCATCAAGTTCTTTTGTATCACGCCCAACGATCCAGGAAAGCTTCAGTCTTGCATCCACAAGATCGTTATCCTTCAGGGCTGTGTATACCTTCATGCTTTCGTCACGCAGACATTTTGTAGCAAAAATCTGGTAGCACATAACAGTTTCCAGAGCAAAACGCAGCCAGGGGTTAACCTGTTCCGCCAACGTCAGCACAGCAAACGGCACGGCAAAGGTAAGAACCAGAACGATTATTACCATCAAGGCACCGCCGAGCAGTAATGCTGTCTCGCCGGGAGCAAGCATACGCCGCAGTTTTTTATCCAGAAATCCTATTAAATTGCCAATTAAGCAGATTGGATGCGGCAGCCAATGCGGGTCACCGAAAATCAAATCTAAAATAAAACCTGCTACAATTGCGCCTAAGGTCATCATCTAAGCAAACTCCCCTTTTCAGCAGTCTGTCGACTGCTATTTAGCAGCATACGCTGCACATTGTTTGATAAAGCTGCGGGCAAATTCAGGATTGCCCCACAGGTGGATGTGCGGATAACCGGCATAAAGTGTCGGTGTTGTATTCGCGCATTCCCAGCTGCCGCGACCGGAAGCCTTGGCAGCTATAAAGCTTGCACCGTTGTTGGTGCTGTCGGAGTAATGGAACTCGTGTCCGTTGATTGTACCGCCAGCAGGACACAGCAGATTATCCTGCTGCGCTGTCAGATGCACATATCCGAATCGCGTCAGCTTTTTGGTCATGGCCGATTCGCCCTTCAGTGCACCAACCCAGCTGTACAGCTTATCGCCATCGCGATAATGCTCCAGCAGATACATGAAGCCGCCGCATTCCGCAAAACAAGGCATACCGCCGTCGATAGCGGTTTTAAGCTCCTGCAGCAGCGTTTTGTTATCCGCTAATTGCTGTGCGTAAAGCTCGGGATAGCCTCCGCCCAATACAAGGCCGCTGATGTTCTCCGGAAGATGCGCATCAGCCATCGGGCTGAAGGGTACGAGCTCCGCACCCAGCTCAGATAAGAGGTCTAGTGCGTCCTGATAGTAGAAACAGAAGGCTTTGTCCATAGCGACAGCCACACGCATGCGTCCGACAGGTTCAAGGCTTACCGCGTCATACGCAAGCGGCGCGGCCTGGGCCGCTACCTGCAGCAGGCCGTCCAAATCGACTGATTTGGCTGCCTGAGCTGCCAACTTGGCAACTATCTGCTGCAAATCTCCTATTTCTTCGGCTGTAACCAGGCCTAAATGACGGCTTTCAAAATTACAGTCCTGCATCACCGGGAAGTAGCCTAAAAGCTTCACACCAGTTTCGCGTTCAATTACATCCTTATAGAAAAGATAGCTCATAGGATTAACATTGTTTAAAATAGCGCCGACGATGTGGCTGTCACTGCGGAATTCCTTAAAGCCCTTGATTGTAGCAGCAATGGATAAGGCGGCTCCCTTGCCGTTGACAACCAATACTACCGGAACATCGCAGGTGCAGGCCAGCTCGTAAGCACTGGCTTCCGTGGTTTTACCCATACCGTCGTAAAAGCCCATCGCACCTTCAAATACAGCTACATCCGCATGGCGTGCATTTTTTGCTACCAGATAACGGGTTGTAGCCTGCCCCAGCATGAACAGATCCAGATTGCGGGATTTTGCTCCGATAACACGAGAATGAAACATCGGGTCAATATAATCAGGTCCTGATTTGAAGGCTGCCACAGACAGCCCTTTTTCCATCAGCGCCTTCAGCAGGCCGCAGACGATAGTTGTCTTGCCGCTGCCGCTACCGGGAGCACTGATCATAAAACGTGGAACTTTTACTTCAGCCATGTTAATCTTCCTTCTTCAATGCAGTCATTACATATACAGGGTTTTGTGCCATCATCAGGTTGTAGCTGCCCAGATGCTTGCTGCGCGCTACAAACACATTGACGATTTCCAGACTGTAAGCGGGATGCTCCTTGTAATAAGCAGCAACCTCTGCCAGAGTTTCTACCGTAATGGCATTGATTACAATACGGCAGTCACTGTTCTTGGCATAAATTACATCCAGCATTTCACACAAATCGCCGCCGCTGCCGCCTACGAAAACACAATCGGGAGCAGGCATGGCTTTGATGTTCTCCAAAGCCTCACCGGCAATAACCTCCAGATTGTCAACGCCAAATAAGGCCTTGTTCTTTCCGAGGAGCTCAACGGCAACAGGGTTGCGCTCAAAGGCCCAAACCTTACCTTGGCTGGCAAGCAGAGCCAGCTCAATGGAGCAGGAGCCTGTACCGGCGCCGATGTCATAAATCAAATCCGTAGCCTTCGGCTGCAGCTTGGACATAGATACGCTGCGTACCTCCTGTTTGGTCATGGGCACCTTGCTGCGCTGGAACAGGTCATCGGCAAGGCCGTGTACGGTAGAAGTAAAGCTTTGCGCATCCTCGTTCAAAATCATCATTACGGACAAGGACGGGAAATCCAAGGCACTAATTTCTTCCGCCGTACCGCTGGTAATTTTTTCTTCAGGATACGAAAGGTTTTCACCTACATAGACCTGAACCTGGCCAAGACCATGCTCGCACAGCTGTGCGCACAGCTTTTGCGGAGAATTTTCTCCGCCGGTCAAGGAAAATACTTTTTTGTTACGGGCAACTGCCGCTACCAGGTTTTGCGTGCGTCCGTGCATGCTGACGATTTTGGCGTCATCCCAGGACAGCTGCAGCTTGGAGGAAAAATACACCAGGCTGCTGATGCCACAGTAGCGAACACATTCACAATCCGGCAGCTTACCGCTGATGGTTTTGGCGAGGCTGAAAAAGCCTACATCACCGGAAACCAGCACCGCCAGCACATCCTTATCAGGCTGTGCCTGCGCTGCAATCTCAGCAATAGCAGCAGTTTTGATTGTATCATATACAGTTTTGCTGCTGTCTGCAAAAGCAGCCAGCATGCGTTTGTCGCCAATCAAGATATTACTTGAGGCAATAGCCTGACGTGCTTCGCCGGTCAGCAAATCGGGGTTACCGGGGCCGATACCGACGATGTTTACGCGCAATTTTTGCGACATAGGAAGCAAGCCTCCTTTTTATTTATATCAATTACCGGCAGCAAAATGCTGCTTTAGGTAATCAACAATCTCACTATAGCCGGCACCGGTTTCCTCATGTGCACGGCCTATGACTATCAGCTTGGCGCCGGCAGCAGCCGCTGCCTCCACCTTTTCATCAAAGCCGCCGACAGCACCGGAATCCTTGGTCACCATGAACTTGCTGCCATACTTTTTCAGCATAGCAACATTCAGCTCCTTGCTGAACGGTCCCTGCATACAGATAATATGCGCAGGCTTGTAACCAAGCTTCAAGGCAATCTGCAAGCTGCTTTCCAAGGGCAAGATACGCAAAACTATACGCTCGGCGTAATCATGCACAGCGGTGAAGTCCGGCAGATTCTTGCTTCCGGTAGTCAGGAAGATGCCGCCGTCCAGATGATTCAAAAGCTCGACAGCTTCCGCAAAATCGTGGACGGTAATGTAATCGCCGCCCTCGCCCGACGGACGCACCAGACGCAGATATTCAACCTGCTCGGTGCTGCAGGCCTCCTGCACCGTTGCCGTAACAACGGTAGCATAAGGATGCGTAGCGTCGATAACGCAGGCAGGACGATGCTCACGAATAAAGGCACGCATAGCTGCAAGGTCCATACGCTCTGCCATGACGGTCATTCCCGGCTGCGGCTCAATCAAGGACGCACCATAATCCGTAGCAACAGAAACATACAGCTCCACCGGCAGCTTAGCCAACTCCTTAATCAGGCGGCGTCCCTCACTGGTACCGCCGATAAGCCAGATTACCGGTTTCATGCCAGCTTGTAACCACGCGGGGTTACCATACGGCCATTGATTACTTCGGTTTGGGTGTTGCCGATAATAACGGTAGAGAACATATCTACCTGTTTATCGCGCAGCTCTGCCAGAGTAGTCAGTTCAAAGTCCTGACCATCGCGGCCGATGTTGCGTACAATGCCTGCAGGAATAGTACCAGGCTGATTTTTCAGCATGATATCGCAAGCCTTTTGCAGGTAATCATGACGCTTGTGGCTGGAAGGGTTATACAGGCAGATGCAGAAATCGCCTTTGGAAGCGCAGTCAAGACGCTTCTCGATTTTTTCCCACGGAGTCAGCAAATCGCTGAGGGAAATCAGGCAGAAGTCGCTGATTAGCGGTGCACCCAATACAGCAGCGCCGGAGCATGCGGCGGTAATACCGGGAACAACCTCGATTTCAATTTCGGGATGATCCTTGGCAACCTGGCACATAATGCCTGCCATACCATAAACGCCTGCGTCACCGCTGGAAATCATAGCAACGGTTTTGCCCTTCAGAGCTTCATCCAGAGCCAGCTTGCAGCGGTCAACCTCTTTACGCATGCCGTTGGAGAGGAATTCCTTCTCCTTGAAATCTTCCTTAATCAGGTTAACGTATACATTGTAGCCTGCAATAACATCGCAGGACTTCAGTGCGTCGTAAGCTCTTTTGGTCATTTGCTCTACGCCGCCGGGGCCAAGGCCCACAACAAATAATTTACCCATTATCTCGTCTCCTTAATCAGTCTTCAATCCGGTTCTGGTAAAATCCAAAACCAGGTTTTCGGCTGCAACAGCCAGAGTTACACCATTCAGACTTGTCTTGCGCAGCAGCAGCCTGCCGCCCTTGCTGTCTTTCACAGCACTGCGCTCGCATACGTTGCTTACACCAACTACGCTCTGCACAAAGGCCGACGTCGTGAAATCGCCTGCTACGCTGTTCAATTCATCGGCTGAATAGAAATTAGCAGCAAAGTTATATTTTTTGGCAAAGGCCAGTAAACCCTGCTCGTCTTTTTTCAAATCTACGCTTGCGATTGCCACAACGGAACGCTTGTCCAGCTGCAGCTTTTCCAGCTCCGGCAGTACCAGAGCTTCAATATTTTCCAAAGGCGTATTGCGACGGCAGCCGATTCCCAGATGCACAATCTTGGGAAGCAGGCGCACCGTAGTTTTAAACGGCTGCAAATGCTTTTGCAGTGTAACAGCCATGCCGACAGGCAAGCTGCTGTCCTCTGCGACCAGCTTAGGCAGCGGGCCTGTAAGCTGAAATTCCTTGTCATAATACAGGCCGACCTTTTCGTCACCCACCAGTGCCGCAGCAAAATCCTTAGCTGCTGCCAAAGAGCACAGCACCATGCGGTTGCGGGCCGCCCATTCGTCAACAGCGAAAAGGCCGTTGACATCCGTCGCTGTGGTCACGCAGGCAGTTGCGCCTAGCGCTGCCGCCAGACAACGCGAAAGCTCATTGGCTCCGCCGATGTGACCTGCCAGCAGCGGGATAACAAAGCTGCCGCGCTCATCTACCGAAATAACCGCAGGGTCCGTCAGCTTGCTTTTGATAAAGGGCGCAATAGTACGCACCGCAATACCCACAGCGCCGACGTATACCAACGCCTGACATTTGTTGAAAACAGCTGCGCAGGCACCGTTATGGTCCGGCAGCATCGGGGAAATACCCGTCTGCTCCGCATACTTCGCTACAGTCTGCAGTTCCGTTTCATAACCGATGCTGTGCAGATATTCGGCAACCTTTTTGCTCAGCTCCGCGCCACGCGCCGAAAAGGAAAATATAGCCGCGCGCATAGCTTATTTAACCTCGGGCTTAACGTCCAGTTTAGTCGGGTCTGCTTCACGGAAGCCGTGAGCGAAGGTCGGGTTGTACAGCTCGCTGCGGTCGTAAGCGTTGCCCAGAAAGCCGCCGACGGTAATCAGCGCAGTTTTGTTGATGCCGTATTTAGCAGCGTTTTCTGCCAGGGTACCAACGGTGCAGCGGATAACCTTTTCATCCGGCCAGGATGCTTTGTAAACAATAGCAGCCGGAGTATCGTTTCTGTAACCGCCTCTTACGAGCTCGGTTTGCAGTTTTTCCAGCATACCGCTGCTCAGGAAGATAACCATGGTTGCCTTGTGGGCAGCATAGTCGGCAATCTTCTGATGGCTCGGAACCGGAGTACGGCCTTCCATACGGGTGATAATAACAGATTGGCTTACATTCGGCAGAGTGTATTCAGCCTTCAGGCAAGCAGCAGCAGCACAGAAGGAGCTTACGCCCGGAACAACCTCGTAGTCAAGGTTGTAGCTGCGCAGCAGGTCAATCTGCTCGCGATGTGCACCGTAAACGCTGGGGTCGCCGGTGTGCAGACGTACAACCAGTTGGCCGGCCTGAGCTGCGGGAACCATAGCAGCGATAACCTCTTCCAAGGTCATGGTTGCACTGTTCATAATAGTACATTCCGGTTTGCAGTATTTCAGCAGTTCCGGGTTAACAAGGGAGCCTGCGTAAATAACCAGGTCAGCCTTTTCCAAAAGCTCTTTACCTTTTACAGTAATTAAATCAGCTGCACCAGGACCAGCACCAATAAAATAGATCATTATTCATCAAACTCCTTTTCTTTAACCAATATTACAGAGAAATAGCTGCTCTTAGGATCTACTTCTTCAAGGTTACGATAGATTTTTTCGCCCGGCAGGCCGCATCTTTCAACCATACCGGAATTTTTAATGAGCTTACGCTCGCGCAGCTCGTCAACTACACGGCCGATTTCGCTTGCAGATTTCATCAGCACCTTGTTGCCGGGGCCATCAAGGAATGCTGCGGACTGCTTGTAGCTGCCGGGCAGAACAATCAACGGTTCCGCTCTTTCGCACAGGGAAGTATTCAGCTTAGCTGCAACAGCGCAGATAGAGGTTACACCTGCAACCAGCTCTGCATCATAGCCATCCTTCAGCACCAGCTTATGAACGTAAATGCAGGTTGCATATACGGTAGGACAGCCAAGAGTGATGAATACAACGTTTTTGCCTTCATCAAGCAGCTTTTCAATAGCATCGGCACCCTCGCGGTGTGCCTTGTCCATTGCTGCCATGTCCTTAGTCATAGGCATATAAACAATAAGCTGGGGTTTTGCATCAAGATCTACTACGTGATTAACGATTTCCTTAGCCGTCATTACGTCGGTATCTCCCTTAGGCAATGCAACAACGTCACATTCCTTCAACAGGCGTACAGCCTTCAGGGTCATTAATTCCGGGTCTCCGGGACCGATACCAACACTATAAAGTTTACCTCTCATTCTCTCATACTCCTTTTTGCTTATGTAGCTGGATTAATTCGTCTGCGTACTTGGTCTTGCCCAAAATGCCATAAACATTGGAAAACATCAAAGCAGCCGTTTTTATTTTGCCATGCACTCTATGCTGCATGTAAAAATCAATTTTTTCCGTAACCTTGTCCATCACAGGCTCAAAAATTTGCTCCCGTTTCAGAACCTTGGTCACCTCATCGGTAGTAAGGCAGCCGTAAATTTCACGCCCTACCTCCACCGAAGCTCCATGGAACATTGCCTCCAAAGCAAACAGCTCCGTGCGGCAGTCCGCATACTTAGAATGTGTATTCATTACGCCCTGCGCCACCTTCACCAGCTTACCTGAATGGCCGATAAGCAGCAAGGTTTCAAAGCCGCAGTAAACGGCGTAATCCAAAAGCTCACCCACAAAGTTACTGCAGGTAACATGACCTTCAAGGTCAAGCTTCATCTCATCACGCGTAAAATCCTCGCCGTAGTTGCCGAAGAACACCAGCAGATTTTTATTACCACGTGCCTTCTGTGCTCTGATTTCCACATACATCGTTTCAATCAGCGCCTTTTCACTCATTGGCTCTACAATGCCGCTTGTTCCTAAAACCGACAAACCGCCGATAATACCAAGACGTGGGTTGAAGGTTTTCTTGGCAATTTCTACACCTGCGGGAATAGAAATCGTCAGCTTCATGCCACCGTTATAACCAGCAGCCTCCATAGCCTTGCCAACCTCCTGCGTAATCATTTTGCGCGGAGTTGGATTAATCGCCGGTCCGCCTACAGCACACGCCAAGCCCGGTTTAGTAACCCTGCCGACACCTACGCCGCCCTCCAGCTCAATACCGCTGCCGTCAGTTCTTTCGGCTCTGGCATAAACAAGAACGCCATTAGTATCGTCAGGATCGTCGCCGGAATCCTTGCGGATTGCGCAACTGACGTAATCCGGTGTCATCTCTACATCCAAAGGCTCAAGGTCAAGCACAATTCCCTTGGGAGTGTCAATGCGCACAGTTTCAACACGCTCGCCCGTCAGCAACATTGTAGCTGCTGCCTTGGATGCGGCCGTTGCACAGCTGCCGGTAGTATAACCACAACGCAAAACCTTTCCTTGCGAAAACTGATATTCTTCCAAAGTGCAGCTCCTTCACAATTAATTTTCCCATATGGTAGGGATTATCAATAATAAAAAAAGACTTCTGCCGAATCCGACAAAAGCCATAAAGACAGAATTAACTAATGACACTTATTCCATGCAATTAGTAAACCCAACTGCCTCCATCACCCGTGGATTCAGAATAAAGCATAGGCTGACTGCTGACTTAGACACAAGGCCTTCACAGCGGCGGGACCGTCAGGAGTTAACCATCTTGTCAATTAAGAATAACTCACCTACACCAATAACCTGTTTTATTATATCATAAAAAATTAAGAATTCCAATACTTTGCATAAGAAAAAGCAGATAAGCCGAAGCCTATCTGCTTGAAACTCTTAGAGAACACGGCAAGCGCCGTAATAACGTGCGCCCCAATAGCCGGTGAATGCGGAAGAAACAGTTACGCCGGTGCTAGTGCCTGCATGAATGAAGTTGCCGTCGCCAACATAAATACCAACATGAGAAGCACCCGGTTCATATGTGGAAAAGAAAATCAAATCGCCGGGGCGAAGCTGGCTCATGGAAATCTGACGGCCGGAATAGAACTGGCTGTCAGCCATACGCGGCAGATATACACCGGCTCTGGCAAATGCATACTGGGTAAAGCCGGAGCAGTCGAAACCATAAGGAGTAGTTCCGCCAAATACATATGGAGTACCGATGACACTGTAAGCAGAACGCAGTACGTTGCGTACAACGGAATTGCTACGGTTAGGAGGCATCTCCCTGTTCATCAGCGCTCTATAGGTAGCTGACCCTACAATACCATCAACCTCTAATCCTTTATCAGCTTGGAAGTTTTTAACAGCTCTTTCAGTTTCAGGACCGAAATCACCATCTATATTATTAATAGAATAACTTAATTCTACCAATCTCTTTTGAATTGCCACTACTTCCTGCCCATCGTCTCCGCGTTGGAAGGAAGCTAAAGCTGTTACAGCACAGCTTAAACTAAACAAAACTGTCATACAGAAAACTAATACTTTGCGTTTGACCACTGGCACCTACATCCTTTCTTCTTTTCTAAGACATACCTATTATACCACAAAATATCGTTTCTGTAAAATCCTAATTTGTTATAATATTAATGCGCTTATTTAGCTTTATTTTCGTTTATTTTGTTATATTTTTGCAGGTGGCGCGCCACTAAATATAGTGGTCTATGCTTGATTTCTTCAAAGATACGCCCAATATATTCGCCGAGGATACCTATCCCTACAAGCTGAATTCCTCCAAGAAACAAAACACTGACAGTAGTAGTTGCCCACCCCGGAACGGCATCGTTGGTCACAAATTTCACATAAAAAACATGGCCCAAAAGCAGAATACTGCACATACCGAAAACAATGCCTATGTAAAAAGCCCAACGCAAAGGCAGGTTGGAAAAGGCCGTAATACCGTCAAGTGCAAAGTGCAGCATCTTGCGCAGATTAAATTTTGACCGGCCCGCAAAGCGTGGCGGTGCCACAAATTCCACCACAGCAACATGAAAACCGAGTGTATTGACCAGGCCGCGAATAAAGCGCGCACGCTCGCGATACAGCTTGAAGGCATCAACTGCAATTCTGTCCATCAGACGAAAGTCGCTGCCACCGGGAGTAATTTCTACTTTAGATAATGTGTTGATAATCTTATAGTAGGCTGCAGATGTCAGGTTCTTGAAAAAGCCTGCATCCTCCGTAGCCATGCGCTTAGTCTGCACAATCTCGTTGCCTGCCTCCCAAAGGCGCAGCAGCTCGGGAATCAGCTCAGGCGGATGCTGCAAATCGCCATCCATCGTAATAACCGCATCACCGTCGGCATGATCAAGGCCACAGGTAAGCGCCATCTGGTGACCGTAGTTGCGGCTCAAAAGATAGGCCTCCACATGCTCGTCCTGCGCCGCCAGCTCCGCCAGAATCAGCGCACTGGTGTCACGCGAACCGTCGTCAACAAAAATAATATTGTAATCATAGGCTTCCTGCTGCATAACACCGGTCACATGCTTGTGAAATTCGTGCAGGTTATCTTCTTCATTAAATACCGGCACTACTAAAGAAACTTTTTTCTTCATTATATTACACCACTTATTCTTCTGCCAAAAAAATCTGCTCAAATAAAATCAGACAAAAAAGGCTGCCATCAGGCAGCCGTTTTGCAAGGTATGAGTACTCAATAAGCCGAGTTCTGTTCCGCGAAGCGGTGATGATCATTTATCTAGTCTTACAGTTACCTGCAAGCTCAAGCGACACAACCCGGAAGGCTCAGCGGGCAGCTTCATCCCTCCCCTATTTGGTCTTGCTCCGGATGGGGTTTACCTAGCCGGCCTGTTACCAGACCGCTGGTGCGCTCTTACCGCACCGTTCCACCCTTACCTGCAAATGCAGGCGGTACACATTTCTGTGGCACTATCCCTGAGGTCACCCTCGCCGGACGTTATCCGGCATCCTGCCCTGTGGAGCTCGGACTTTCCTCATCTGGCTTAAAGCCAGCCGCGATCATCTTTCGTACTCAACTATAGATTTTAGCATATTTATTCCGCTTAGTCAATACCAACGACTGCAGTATTATTGTCGCAAAGCATACTGAAATCAAACTGAACTATCCTGAATTTACCCAAAAAGCTTTTCTGCCCAAAACAAACTGCCGGCTGACTCACGTCAGTCGGCAGTCCCATAAACGCTTTATTCAGTTGTCGCAGGTTTAATTATGCTTCCTTATGTTCAGCGATAATTTTTTCTGCCATCTTAGGCGGAACATCTTCGTAATGGTCAAACTTCATTTCAAAGGTTCCCTGGCCTTGGGTAATTGCGCGGAGGTCTACGGCATATTCCGAAATCTCTGCATAGGGTACCTGAGCATTAACTACGCTCAAGCCGTCTTCTACGCTCTGCATACCGAGAATGCGACCGCGTTTAGAGTTCAAATCGCCGATAACATCGCCCATCATAGAATCGGCACAGGTTACGTTTAAGCTGTAAATAGGCTCAAGCAACACCGGCTTGCATTGTTCCATGGCCTTCTTGAAGGCGATATTGGAAGCAGTTTTAAATGCCATTTCAGAGGAATCGACAGTATGATACGAACCATCAAGCAGGGTGATACGCATATCTACAACCGGATAGCCTGCAAGGATACCCTTTTCCATAGCTTCACGCATGCCCTTTTCAACAGCAGGGATATATTGGCGAGGTACTGCACCACCGAAAATCTTATCTACAAACTCAAATCCACCTCTGGGCGGCAGGGGCTCCATTTTAATAACTACGTGACCATACTGGCCATGACCGCCGGACTGCTTCTTGTGCTTGCCTTCTACCTCGGCAGAGCCACGAATAGTTTCGCGATATTCGATAATCGGTGCTTTCAAAATAGCCTCAACACCAAATTTACGCTGCATACGCTCCATGATGATATCAATGTGCTGGTCACCCATACCGCTGATTAAGGTTTCCTTGGTAACAGGGTTCTTGGTAACGATAATCGTCGGGTCTTCATCCATCAGACGATTCAGAGCGGACATAATCTTGTCCTCATCACCCTTTTTCTTTGGATAAATTGCTCTGGTGTACATCGGCAGCGGGAAGTTAATGGGTGGGAATTCAACCTCAGAATTCTTGTCGCAGAGGGTGTCACCGGTAGAGGTATATTGCAGCTTGGCAACTACACCGATATCACCGGCAGGAACCTGCTTCATAGGAATCTGAGTCTTACCACGCATTGTGAAGATGTTAGCAATACGCTCTTCTTCTTCACGGCGGGAGTTATAAACTACGCTATCTGCTTTAATTGAGCCTGAGAATACACGGAAATAACTTAGACGGCCAACAAAGGGGTCGGAAGTTGTCTTAAATACCAACGCTGCCATCGGAGCATTGGCGTCACGCACTTCTTCTTCACCGGTTTCTTTATCCATAACGATATAGTCGTTCAAAATTGCCGGATAGGTAAAGTCGATGATAGCGTTCATCAATCGACCAAGACCAATGTTCTTGTAGGCACTGCCGCAAAGCATAGGATAGATGATAGCCTGACGAATGCCTTTAATCAGACATTTCATAATTTCCTCGTCGCTAATCTCTTCTCCTTCCAAATAACGCATCATGCAATCGTCATCTGCTTCAACCGCAGCCTCTACCATCTTCTCGTGAGCAGCAGCAGCAGCCTCTTTATACTCATCCGGAATCTCTATTTCATCGGAGCCATTACCGTTGGCACGATAGGCCTTCATTTTGTAAAGGTCTATAATACCCTGGAAGTTTTCCTCCTTGCCCAAAGGCAGCTGTAACGGCAGTACATGCTTACCGAACTTACCACGCAGGTTATCTAAAATGCTATCAAAATCAGCGTTCTCACGATCCATCTTGTTGACAAAAATGATACGCGGCAAACCAGCTTCTTCAGCCAGCTTCCAGCATTGTTCGGTACCAACCTGTACACCGCTGGTTGCGCAAACCACAATCAACGCACTGTCTACTGCTCTAAAAGCTCCTTTAACCTCGGCAACGAAGTCAGCAAAGCCGGGAGTGTCGATGAAGTTAATCTTGGTATCACGCCATTCAACAGGTGCCAAAGTGGCGTTAACGGAGACCTTACGTTTGATTTCCTCGGGTTCATAGTCAGTGGTGGTAGCACCGTCTTCAACCTTGCACATTCTGCTGATTGCTCCGCTGCGATACAGCAGGGCTTCGGTAACGGACGTGGTTCCTGCTCCACCATGACCCACAATGGCCACATTTCTAATCTTATCTCCAGTGTACTCTTTCATGATAAATCCCCCTTTATCAGGCATTTGTTATGACAAGTATTTCGCTGATATTGCCCATTTATCCTGCTTTTTGTGAAAAATTTCTCATAATTTTTTAAATTCACTTAAAATTGTAACGCATATTACAGTTTTTCGGGAGACGGGGGGTTAGGCGAAAAAATCCGACGCACCGCTTCTACAGCACGTCGGATTTACTTTATTCATCCCACAATATTCACTTTACCATCTCTTGCTGCTGCGCCAGTATTCACCGCGAAGCAATGCCAGCACAGTAAACAGCTCCAAGCGTCCTAAAAGCATAGCCAACGCCAGCGTCAGCTGTCCCATACCGGTAACACCGGCATAGTTACCCGTAGCGCCAATGCTGCCAAAGGCAGGACCTACACTGGAAATACAGGAGGCCACGCCAAAAACGGCCTCGTCTACATCTACACCGCTTAAGCAAAGCAGCATCGTCAAAACAGCGATAACCAGAACATAAACAAAGAAGAAACGGCTGACGTTGATAATCGTTTCTGTCGGCAGACGTCTTTTAGCGTAGTAAACGTTGAGCAGCATCTGCGGATGCATAGTGCGACGCAGCTCCGCCATAACAGTTTTCAGCAGTACGATAAAACGGCAGACCTTAATACCGCCGGCAGTAGAGCCTGCGCAGCCGCCTGTCAGGAATGTTACAGCCAAAATCAGCTTAGAGAAGGACGGCCACTGGTCATAGTCCGCCGAAACATAGCCCGTAGTACTGCCAAAGGAAGCCACCTGGAAGAACGCTTCACGTACGCCGTCTGCCACACTGTAGCCATTCACCATAATAATGTTGATGCTGATTAAAACAGTGAAAATAGTCAGCAACACAATGTAGCTTTTGAATTCCAGATCATGCCACAAAACCTTCAGGCCGATTTGCGTAACCTGATAGTATAAGGCGAAGTTACCTGCCGCCAAAATCATGAACAAACCGGTAACAATCTCAATACCCGCACTGTGAAAATGCGCAATGCTGTCATTATAGGTAGAAAAACCGCCGGTAGCAATCGCAGAGCAGGCATGGTTGACAGCATCATAGGTGCTCATGCCCAAAATTGCCAGCATACCGGTAAGAATAATCGTAAACAGCAGATAGATATAGAACAACGCTACTGCAGTTGTTCGGATACGCGGCAGAATACGGCTGTTGGAAAAGCCGCTGACCTCCGCGTTAAAAAGATACACCGCACCACCGGCAATCTGCGGCAGTAGTGCCACGAACAGCACGATGATACCGATACCGCCAATCCAGTGCGTCAGCGTGCGCCAAAGCAGCAGGCTGCGCGATACTATGTCAAGATTGGCAATTGCTGTTGCGCCGGTAGTGGTCAGTCCGGACATACTTTCAAAGTAGGCGGCGGCGGGATTCAAAATGCCGTCAAAGCAATATGGCAACGCACCCAGGGCAGCAGCCAAAAGCCACGAAAAGAATACCGTGCCGATACCCTCGCGCACGGATAAATTACGTGCTCCTCTACCGTCACCATAGTAATCAAAGATTCCGGCCAAAATAACAGCTACCGCTATGGAAAAGATAAAGGTTCTGGAGGTAGCATATTCGCCGTAAACAACAGACATCAAAAGCGGCAACAGCTGTGCAATTGCCAGGCCGGCAGAAATTTTTCCCAGGAGATATATTATAACCTTTGCATTCATCTTCTATACCTCCTGCCGTTACCAGTTCTGCTTATCGCGCCAAAAATCTGGGCGCATGATAACCAGCAGCGTAAAAATTTCCAGACGTCCCAAAATCATCGCCCAAATGCTGATGAAACGTGCCCAATCGGAAAGGCAATTATAGGTAGATGTCGGGCCGACGATACCGAAGGCCGGACCTACACTGCTCATACAGGCAGCAATCAAGCCCATTGATTCCATTATCGGTATCCCCGACAGGGAAATCAGGATAGTCAGCACAATAAACACCAAAATATACAGGAAGAAGAAACGCGTAATATTACCGACAATAATCGGGTTGATTTCGCGCTCACCCATTCTGATGGAATAAACGATGCGCGGGTGCAGAGTACGCAACAGCTCTGCCCAGCCTGCCTTCAGCAGGATAACCAGACGCGTAATCTTAATGCCACCTGCGGTTGAACCGCTGCAGCCGCCGATGAACATCAGCATCAGCAGAACGCTGCGGCTGAAGCTGGGCCAGTTGTTATAGTCGTCCGACGCATAGCCCGTCGTACTGCCGATAGACACAGCCTGGAAAATACTGTGACGAAGAGCGCCGTTAAAATCCATATAACCGGAAAAATATAGATTGCCACAGATAAGTGCAGCCGCTGTTGTGAGTATCAGCAGATAATATCTGTGTTCGCTGTCCTGACGCACGGACGCCCAATCGCCACGCCAAATTTTATAATACAGTGAAAAGTTCATGCTGGCAATAAGCATGAAAACAATAGCAATAATCTCAACATAAACAGACCTGAAGGAAATCAGGCTATCGTGATAATAGGAAAAGCCGCCTGTTGCCATAGTTGCCAACGCCAGGTTCAGCGCCTGAAATATCGGCAAACCTGCAAGCAGCAGTAAGGCAACCTCCACTGCTGTTAAAATAACATAGATTAAGAGAATCATCATGGCAGATTCCTTGATTTTCGGCAAAGTACGTTCAGCCGTACCACCAGGAAGCTCTGCGTTGAACAGGTAGCTTGTACCGCTGTTCATCTGCGGCATGATGATAATAAACAGCATAATTACGCCGATGCCGCCGGTCCAGTGCGTTAAGCAGCGCCAGACACGGATGCTAGGCGGAAAATCGTTAAAAGAAAGTGCGGTAGTAACACCGGTAGTAGAAAAACCGGAAACACTTTCAAAAACCGCCGCAATCGGGTCCGTTGGGGTTAAAAACAAATACGGCAGCGCACCCATCAGGCAGACCAACAGCCAACCGCAGCCTACGACAGCAATAGCTTCACGCACGCGCAGGCGCTGACGCGGTCTTCTGCTGCCAAAGAGGTTAAAAAGCGAGGCGATAGTGCTGGTTGTAATCAGCGTAAATATAAAAATCCATACATGGTCCCTATCTGCAATTAATGCAGCAATCAGCGGCACTAGCAATACACAGGAAAATGCTATTGTCAGCTTGGCTAATAAACGGTTAACAAGCCTTGAATCCATAATTAAGCGCCCCGGCCTTCAAATAACGGTACTGTATTCTTGGAAAATTCACTTTTGATAAAGAGAATTACGCGGTCATTGGCATGCAAGACAGTATTACCATTAGGAATATAGGCTTCATTACCACGCACAATGGCACACAGCAGGCATTCTGGCGGCAGGTTCATATCACGCACTGCCACACCGTCTACATCGCTGTTTTCGCCGACGATAATTTCCAGAGCCTCGGCCTGTGCACCCTCCAGCAGGGATACGGATACAATACCACCCTTGCGGACGAAACGCAGTACTTCGCCTGCACTCAATAGACGCGAAGACAGTACGATGTCTACGCCAACCTTTTCCATCAGCTCGATATATTCGTTACGTGCAACACGCACGATAGTCTTGCGCGCGCCCAGATGCTTGGCCAGCTGTGCCAGCAACAGGTTCAGCTTATCATCCTCAGTCAGGCAAATAACAACGTCTGCTTCCGAAACGCCCTCTTCAATCAGAAGGTCAATATCGGTACCGTCACCGCACAAAACCAAACCTCGCTTCAGCTTAGCAGCTAAAAGCTGGCAACGGTCCTTATCCTTTTCGATAACCTTAACTTGTATACCCTGTTTTTCCAGCATGGGAGCCAAAAAGCGACCTGTGCGGCCCGCACCGATGATGAGAACCTTCTCCAGTTTTTCATATGTATTGGAAAAGGAATTTTCAAACTCACGGATTGCTTCATGCTTGCCTACGAAGTAAACGTTATCGCCCGGAATTACGTAATCATTACCATGAGGAATTATCATCTGATGACGTCTGAAAACCATGGCCATCAGGATATCCTTAGGAATGTTCAAATCCTTCAGCGGGATATTAACGATAGGCGAATCCTCCTTCACCTTAGCTTCGAACATACGCACCTTGCCGTCAGCAAAATCATCTACGTTCAAGGCAGATGGTGTCATCAGGATATGATCAATTTCACCTGCGGTAATGCGCTCAGGATTGATTACGAGGTCAATTTTCATATCATTTTTGAGCATTTCCGGCGAATGGATAGCATAATCCACATTGCGGATACGGGCAACGGTATGCTTTATGCCGTGATTCTTTGCCATCAGGCAGGTTACCATATTTACTTCATCACTATCTGTGCAGGCGATTAACACATCAGAGGCACTGATATCAGGATCAGCAAAGGTTGTAGGGCTGCAGGAGTTGCCTTCAATCGCCAGTACGTCCAAAGTATTTTGGATGACGTCCTTGCGCTTGGGGTCGATTTCTACAACTACTACATCAAACTGATCTTCAGCTAAAAGCTGTGCAATACTAAAGCCAAGCTTGCCTGCACCAGCTATCACTATACGCATTCTAATTACTCCTTTAAGATGGAAAACCCATTAATTTCTATTGCTTAAATACTGCTCTATATTGATTCTACTAAATCGACTACTTTTTTACAAGCGGTTTTCTATTGCGCTGTAAATATCTTTGCGCTTATTTTTTTCATTTTTTTAGTTGCTTTTATTTTGGAACTCATTTGGAACTCACAAGCAAAAAAGCAGGCTGACTAAACCTGCTTTTTTTAGCCGTATGTAATAGTAAGAAGATAATTGAGATACCGAAACGGAAACAAATTCAAACCAAACCACACATATATTATAGCATATGCTTACAGCAGGTGCAAATAATATAATTATTGTCTTTCCTTGGCTCTCATTTGAGCTACCCATAAGTCAAGGACTTTTCCGCTAGGAGCATCAGGGTCACACATATAAGCTTTAGCAATCTTGACAAGTGTTCCGGTATCACCGCTGAACACTGCACCATAATCACTATACACCATATTCAGCACATAATACCAATCAGCTTTATGCTTAATATTATGTTGCTCTGCTAGTTGATTGGTCTGCTCATACGTCCAATGCTCACCATTAGTGCCATCGGTGTTCTGCATCTTACTGACAGCCAACTTTGCGAGTGCTTCATCGAAATGAGGACCATAAGCTACACAGTGCAAGTCATACAACGTGCGATAAAAAAGGTCTGGGCAATGCATCTTAAGCTTTTCTAATGCACCGCAAACAATTTCTTCCATTGCTCTCTCTTTTGTATCATCACCTATGATTTTGTTCCAATACTCTTTATAGGAGTGCATAACTACACCTCCTTACGCAAGTTTAACCACGCTAATAGCTGCCCTGTTAATTGTTGCCTCTGCCGTTGCCTGTACCTGTAAACTTGTTATGTTGTTTACTGCACAGCAAGAAGGACGAACACGAATCAGCGTAGTAAAGGAAATATTCACAGCTGTGTCAGCAACGCCAGTAACAATGCTTTCCGCACCATTAATAACAGAAGATGTGCTTTCCGTGGTACTCAGAAGCTGTAAGCCAACATTGCCAGCAGCAGCAGGAACAACATCAGCATTTACACTGACAAGGTATAAACCACGAATAAGGCTAACACTAGAGCTTCCAGCAGGATGCTTAATAGCAACGCCAGTCAGAAGATTATTTATAGGAAAGCTAACAAAAGCATTAGCTGCAACAGACTGATCAGCAACAGCCGCAGCGTTCAAAGAAGATTTTTCATAGCAAATCATTTATTTTCACCTCTTTACGCAATCAAGGCATTTTCTTGATACCTTTAAATTTTATCGTTTTTTAAAGCAATAGGGACGGCTTGCACCGTCCCTAATACAGTGCAGTTAATGCACATAACTTATTTTTAGCCTACATTATAAGCGCAGCCACAAGCACCAGCTACATTGGCAGCGACACTTTGATACGGACTAGACGTAATATAAGCAGGTTGAGGATAAGGTCTTAACGTGCCGATGAGAGCAGCACTCTGCGCCTGTTGAGATAATTGGAAATTAGCTGTCTGCAAATCTCTATCTCTATCTGCAAGCTTATCCCTCAAATCTTGAATCTGGTTAGCTACCATAATTGCCCTGGTCTTTTCACCATCCTCTTTTACAGCGTTTACGATAGCACAAGTATTCTGTGCATTTTCGTAACGTACCGCGTCAATATTCCGGTTGGTTTCGTATCCAAGAGAAGCAATAGCTTGTTTTTGCTCGCAGCAGCATTGCTGAGCGGCAAAACGATTTTGTGCAATCTCGCTGCCGAGCTGATAACCAGTCTGCATAATGTCTCGCTGAACACCGTTAAAACCATTCAGCATAGTGCTGTTCTGAGCGTAAAAACCATCACATAAGCCATTCTGAACACCACGAATACCGTCTTTAATATCCTGCATGGAAAATTGGTCTGCAATCTGATCACGTGTCATACTGCCATTAGCAAAAATTTCAGCACCCATGTTACCACGGTTATTCCAATTACCGCCCCAGCCACCCATAAGAGCAAACAGGACAATAATCCACATAAACCACATACCGCCGCCCCAGCAGTCACCATAACCATTGTTTCGATTCATGTCCATTACAGGGACAATGTTTGTACCTTCCATGATTTTTTCACCTCCGTAAAAATCTATCTAAAGCTTCATTGCGCGCTTATTGAAGCCTTAAACCAAATTGACTTAAAAATTGATTAAGCTGTTCATCGTTCATGCCTTTTTGTTTGGCAAGATTCCTCACAAGAGTTTGCATCTGCTCTGGCGATTTACCTTGCCCCATCTGCATCGCCCTACTCATTAGTGGATTTTGTCCTGCGAACTGTTGCATTAGTCCCATTGGATTTCCTACCTGCTGCACCATCTGCATCATCTGGAATATGTTCATCATTCGTCATTCCCCCAATCTGTTCTTCGAGCTTTTCAATGCGTCTTTGCAATGCCAGCACTGTGTTATTGTCAGCGTAGGCAGGAGCTTGCATACCACCGTCCTGCTGAAGCTGATAAACTCTAAAAATCGGCAAGCCGTCCATGCCTATAAGCTTTTCATAAATTTTTCCTTCGGCAGGAGCAGGAAAATATGTACTCGTTCCGTCAAGGTCAACTTGCGCTGCTCGTGCTTCTTCAATGCTTGTAACAGGTCTGCCTTTGATTTGCTGTACAGGCTGATAAGCATTTGGCTGCGCAGGTGGCATCATTGTCGGCATTGGTTGCTGATACATTTGTTGTTGTTGCTGTTGCAGATTAGCTAACCTCTGTTGCATTTGCTGTGTAGCTCCATAAGGATTGTAATAATTTCCGTACATCTTTATCACCTCACCTATATTTTAAGTGGTAGCAATAAAAACAATCCCTAAAGCTAAAGACACATTCTCCTATGCATTCGGACATAATTTAGACACGATTCAGACAGCAAAAATGAGCAAAAAAAATAATCCCCATTAAGAAAAGCTTTTACACTTCTCTTAATGGGGATTACTTCATTTAGAAAGCACTCGATTAATAGCCTTATACGCAGTGCTTATTTCTCTGTCAACAGTTTTAGTGGAGATGTTCAACTCCATTGCGATTTGGTAATTCATTTTACCATCAACAAATTTCATTTCACAGATTTTCGTTTGTCGTGGCGTTATCTTCGCTTCGTGAAGCACTGCATAAAATGAGCGGCGCGAGCTTTCTGTCATCCATATCCTCGCGCTTTTTAGCAGCTCTTTCATTAAATCACCTTTTCAGTACATAAGCAAGTAGTGCAATCAGACCAATGTTGGCAAGCAACATACCAGCCATGATATAAAACTGCTTATCAATAATCCTTTTGTTTTCAGCAAACAACATTGTCACTACGCCAGCAGGCAAAACTTCCTGCTGAACGGTTTCTTTATCCATCATCTTATCACCTCAATATAACGTGTTCATTAAACACATTATATCACATCAGCAAACAGACAGTCACTAAACAATTTAAGCAAACATTCCGTTTCACTTTAATTTTTCATTGCGGCATATAGTGCGCATCCTGCTATTATGTATGCTATATTGCGCTGTTTTTTAATTCGCTGCTGTTTTAGCTTGTACTCTTTTTCTAGCTCCGCTAAGGATTGATTGGCATTCATCAATAAGCTCTCCTGCTCTTTGACTTTGATTTTCAGCGTCAGACAAAGACTGTTCAGCTCGTCCGACTTCTTCTCTAGCTCCGCTAACTTCTTGTCTGATGCTCCCAGCTGTCCCTTCGATTGCGTCAGCAGTTTTTTGTAATTCTCGTTGATTGTTTTTAGCTCCGTCAAGTTGTTGTTTAACTTCTGATATTGTTGCTCCGTCAGAACGTACTCCATTGGCTCGTCCGAATACCGGGGTGAACCAGCCGAAGCGGATGGCGGCGCAAAAAATACCGCAAGTGACACACACGCCAGCAGCAAAAGCAATGATAATCTTAGCTTTTCTTGTTTTCTCATTTTCCATTATAACCTCTTAGCAATACTGATATTTGTAAAATGCAATAAACCCCGTCAGACGCACAAATTTCGCCTACAAGCGATTTTAGATGTCTATACGATAAATCATAAGCGGCACTATTTTTAAAACGCTTATAGGCGATACAATTTGTGTGTGATTTTCGTTCAAAATCGTTAACTTATAGCCTACTTGTAAGATAGAGATTCAGGATATTTTAAAGAGCAAAATAATGATGTAACGTGCCAAGAGTAAAGCCTATAATGAGGCCAACCAAAAACTTTTTGTCAAGCACAAACATTTTCAGTTCTTCCATTGTATCACCTCCAATCATTGTAGAATGTGTCACCGACTATTACGCAAATAAAAATACCAGAAAATGCTACACGTATAGGAGAGGGAATAACTAAACCTCTTGTCGGTGACTATATCTAAAGCATGAGCTTTAAATCATCTTCCGTTGCCAGCTTCACCATAAGCAGGAACGCCGTATGGTGTTGTCAAATCAATGCCAGCAACATACTCATAAGTAGTTTGCGCTCTGTTGGCATAACCGGGGCGGTAGATTTCTCCAACATCTGCTGCAATCCAGTAGTAGTCCTTAAACAGTTTATAGAGTGCTTCCAGACTGCGCAAGTCGACGTGCATATATCTGTTAGCCAGGAATCGTTTAACTACCCAAGTAGACGTAGGACACCACATGCCAGCATAAATCAAACAGCGTGTATCATCCAACGTCGGCACTTGCTGAAGCACTTCGACATATTGCAGGCAGTCACGTGACAACTGATCTAATTGCGCCTGCTGCCCTGCGTCGCTTCTTAACAACTCTTTAAGCATCGGCAGTTCGCCGCTTGCCTTAATATCAATGTAGGTTCTGCCGATAAATTCTTCGCCGCCGGGAATAGCTCTCAAAAGCTCATCGGCTCTGTTGCCCTCCCATTGGCTGACACCGATTGACGGATAAGCATAGGCGGTAGACTTTGCTACGCTGTCATAGCCGCCTTCGATTCCGGTTTTAATTAAACCTTTAGCAATTTCTCTTGCAAGACTTTGGTTCCAATCCATAGCTATCACCTCACTCACTTTTTAAGCAGCGGTTAGAAGCTTTTTTGTATACGTCCTCATACATTTCTTGCTTATCGCCGTTGTATGTATACTCAGCATAAATACCGTCACCGCTAACGGTCGTTGATAACAACGCCTTGTAGTTCTGCAACGTCTTGCACGCCCAAACCACATAGACATTCTCCAGCGTAATAGGCTGAACGTCGTTCGGGCCGTGGTGAATGTTGTCGGATTGGTTGTACCATTCTACTAATTTGTTTTTGCACACGGATTCAAAATGCGCCATACCTGTAATAATCATTATTATCACTCCTTTGATTTTCACTTCTTAATTTCACATTTTAGTTGTTTTGTTAAGTTGTTGCTCTAAAATATGTGTCAAATATGTGTCGCTTGACTTTTTGCAACAACATCATTACACATCAAAACCCTTGACGCATCTAGCTTTCAGCGTTTTTGGCGAAAATTAGTCAAGTGCATTTTTGTAAAAAAGTCAAGTGGCGTTACTCATCTTTTGAGATTTTAAAAGCTCTCGTCTCAATGGCCTTGTTGCCCAGCTGCACAAGCAGCAGCGCTACCATGCCCAGCGTGCAGCTCTCATAGTTGCCCCAAGTTCTGGCAAAAAAGGCAAGCCATAAAGTAACCAATACCCAAACGGCAAAGCCTATAACGGCACAGATTCTGCCCACGCTATAAGCATTATCATTCTTCTTTAACATGTTAATTAATTTACGCATCTTCTTCACCTCTGTTCTTCGGCGGATAGTTCTGCAATTCATTAATTTGTTGCATAAGATTGTCGATTACGCCATTGTCACCAAGAGCTTCGTAGCTCTTGTAGCAGGCATCAATGCTCTCTTTTGCGTAGATTGGTATCCAACCTTTATCCTGAACATAATGATTATAAGCCTGGATAATTCTGTCACGTAATAAAGCTTGCAGTCCTGCTTTTAAAGCATCATTTTGTTTTTTCTTTTGTTTGTACATCGTAATAAGCAGCGTTATTACGCAACCGGATATAACGTTAATAATAGAGTTTAACGCAGCATCCAAAGATTGTTCCACCATTTCACTACACTCCTATAAATTAAATTTCAAACGACACGGCTTCCACTTCTGTTGCCGTTGTCGCTGCCTCAACATTTCCTTTTGCTATACGATATGCAGTATGCAGTTTGTTTGAGCGCACCGCCACGGCAGCGATAACCATGCGCAAGTCATTAGCTGTCACTTTAACATCTTGATTATCCGCTGTTGTCCAATCAATGCTTGCGCCCTCGCCCTGTAAAGATAAGGCAATGATAGCCGCATTTATGCGGTCTCTCGCTTTGTCGTCATAGTCGAAGCTATGACCGCCATATTCAATCGGCTCTACCTCTGCAGCATCACGCTGGCGCTTCAGTTCAATGATTTTGCGGGCGCGGATATTTCCAATCGGCTCTTCCGCTTCCGCCACGACAACGCCCAGCTGCTCTAAGTCAGTATCAGATATTGTGCGTGGGATAAATGTGCCGTCATGCGCCAGCGCCTCTGCCAAATCGTACAAGTTATCGTAGCTGTTAGCCTTATATGTATACGTTTTCATTGCTTGCTCCTTACTTAGTTAAAGATTATTTCGACTTTAAATTTTTTGCCCACATTAGCAGCGGTAAAAAACCTTGATAAATCAGACGGCACCTTATTGGGGCTTACATAAAAGCCGGGGATATAGCTTACGTATGGCACATCAAGAGTGATTGTACCCGTCCTGCCTGTATCAATCTCGGTCACGTTGACGGTGACGTTATATGAGCCGCTTGTAATGCCGTCGATATTAAACGCGAAATCAAGATAACCACTATAATAACATAGCATTACAAGAGTCACGGCCTTGCCGTCCAGCGACACTTCGCCCTCAATCTCGCCAAAGTTGGAATAGTAGCGGCTGTACCCATATTGATAACCGCTACTGCCCATTGTCATTGTCAATGTCAATGCAGCAATTTTTTTGGTCGATGTTCGTATAACCAACCTATTAAGTCCCATGCTATCACCTCTACGATAACTTAGATGCTTGTACGATGCTTGATACATCACCGCTGTTGCTTTTGATTAACATAATATTTAATAATAATCCGTTAGCTGTTATTGCTAAATCAGTTGCACTGCCTACATATTTAAGCGCACCTGCATTATTAATACTTAGAGTGTATGCGCCGTTTGAAATTATGTGGGCAGTAAATAATGTAGCGTCACCATTGTTTAACAGACCTGCTAATACTGACATATCTAGGGTAAAATTGCCTTGCACATTATATACTGCCACCGACTCAGACGGATTATCAGTGTCACCGCTAATATGAGGTGCATTATAACTTTCAAAGCCAAATTTCATTTTTTGGAAGGTCTGTTTGCCTGTCCAAGTATTAGATTCCGATGTGCTAACGCCACCGCTAACTTCGGATTTTTTCACATAGGTATCTGTGATTATATTGCCGGAGCCGTCTCTTGTCGCATAGGCAGCTATACCTGTCTTATCTAGTTTATTATTTAGGGCATTGTAAACAACTTTATTAGCAACAGGATTTGTGCTGGTGGCTGACAGCTCAGTATCAATGGTGACCTTTTGCATCAACCCTATAATAGGGTTACCGTCTGCACCGGTTGCTTTTACTCCGTCTGCCAAATCGGCAGCGGTGACGGTATCACCAGTAAGGTCTACCAAGGTGTTACCGCCGTATATAACTTTATTCACTGCCATTTTCTATTCTCCTTAGCCTATGGTAACGGTCTTGCCGCCCTGCGGATTGTCGCTCTCATTGTAGGGTATCGGCTCTACGGTAACTTGTGACAAATAATTAAATCCCTGTGCGCTGTCGGGCAAAATAGTCTGCGCTGTTGTCTTAGGGGTAGCGGTCTTAGCCTGCGCCTTGGCACTCTCTGTGCCAGACATTGTACCTATTACGCCTAAAATGCTTACGCCAGCTCTGATGTTGGTTGCAATAATTTTAGCCTGCTCCGTGGTACTGATTGCTACCTTGCCTGCGCCGTCATGATAGCCAATAGGCACGGTGTAGCTGTCAGCTTTTTTGCTGATCACGCCGCTAACAGCACCGTTGTTCTTCATTTCACCTGTAATTTTTATACCGTTAACATAAGCTGTTTTACCGCTCAAAATCTCTGCACCTGCCGCTGTCGCGTCGGATGTATCGGCATTAAAAGTACACGTACCTACAATCGGCGCACCACTTTTATCGTGAGCAGTATATGTGCTCAATATCTTATCTGCTGTAACAGTATCAGCGGTTAAGTCGATTAATGTTTTTCCTCCATACACTACTTTAGAGATGTTTTTTTCAGCCATAATTTACTTCGACCTCACTTCCTATGTATGCCGTAATTCCATCGGATAAATTGGATGTTTCAAAATATGGAATTTTTTCGACCGTAATATTCTTTGTTAATTGTTTGTTTGCCGTTGGTAAAATCTGCACCTCGTTCGCTTCGGAATGTACTGTGTAAGCTCCGTCATAAATATCAGCACCGATACTCCGTGCTGACAATATCCCATGTAGGTTACCTTTGTTCGGTGACAAATTGCCATGCAGCTCACCTTTCGCAGCCGTCAGCGTACCATGTAACCTCATTAGTATGTCACCTCCTCCATTAAGAGGAACTCATGCGGCGGAATAACTGTATCAACGTAGCCATCAGCGCGGCGAAGCTCAACGTCATATACATAAGCTCCAAACGCTAACCCTTCAGTATCTGCTGGCTTAATATCAAGCTCACCATTAACGATAACTTTTTGCAGAACGATAGTCGAGTTACGTGCTGTACGCCGAAGCGTAAATGTTAATACATCGCTGTCAGTCAGTTCAACATTCCTGCCGTTAATATCGGTGATGCTAATGTTAAAAACACCGCTATCACCTCTAATCATTCTGATGTTGTTGTCATCAACTTTAAACACCGCTATCACCTCTTACAATTCTATATTGTTGAGTTCAAAAACAGTTTTGCAAGATTCTACTTCAGCCTGTTTTTTCCAGCCTGCTTGTTTACAGCTGCCGATGTGCATAGACAGGTCAGCCATCCACTGCATAACCTGTGACGGCTTCAGCCAAAACACTTCCTTGCTGTCCTTGCCCTCAGCTACGCCACGTACGGGGCAGCCGTCGGGATATTTTTCCGCAAACAGTGGTGTACCGACGTTGAGGGCGATACCCTGCATGGTAAGCTGGGTATCTACATCACTGTCATAACGCACAGGCTCGCCGCTGGCGCTGCTGACAAAACCGCCCGTGATGTTGGCTGCTGTCCATTGGTTGACTTCAGCGAGTTTTGCCTGCTTAGCTTCAGGCAGCAGCTCTGCATCTGTAGGTGCTGGCTTTGGATATACAGAGCCGTCATCAGCGATAAGGTATTCGCCGTCGGCATTGCCAATCAGCTTGTTAAAATCATCGTGACTGACAATGACATAGCCTTGTTTAAGGTAATTAGCGATTTGCTCTTCGTCGTATTCGACGGCAAGCTTTGTGTCTTTTCTCTGCCCATTGTCAGGCAGGACAAGATATTGATTTATACGTTTATCGTTCATGATTTTTTCCTTTCTACGCTCGAGGGATTAAAATTTAACGCCAAAAGGCACGTCACTAAATCCCTACTGCTATTTTTATTTTGCTACTAGAAACCAATAAGCTGGTTCGACATCGCTAAAAGCTCGAAATGATTTAGTAGTTATTTCGCTAGGAAATGGGGCATAGCGGAACGTTGTTGCTTTTGATGTTAACAATAAGCACAGCACCTGCGAAACAGCGATAGGATAAGTGACAACTTCAATGTTTGATTGTGTAAGTCCCCATTGCAGAATTAGCCCGTTGGCGAATTTAGCGTATCCCTTTTGTCCCAGTAAAGCAGCTGTAATGCCGTTATTTGTGTCCTGAGTGTCAATGCTAAATTTTGTATTATCCTTTTTGGTGAATGTAATTGTCTTTCCGCTTACACTTGCGTTAACGATAGCACCTAATATACCGAGATTACTCAATGCGCTAGTAACATTGTCTGCTCCTGTGCCACCATTAGCAATAGGCAACGCACCATCTGTATTACCTAAACCTAAAATATTACGAACACCAGCAACGGTAGTTTGTCCTGTACCGCCACCAGCAATAGGAAGAACTTTATATGTAGCATCGCCGCATAACGCCATATCCTGCTTTCCTGCCGCCGGAATTGGCACAAGTCCTGCTTTACCAGAACTGTAATATGTTGCACCTGTCATATTAGCGATATTAATATTGCCACTAGAATCAGGTTTTATATTATTTACGGAACGAACAAATTTAGCTTTAATCTGTCCTAAAAAATAGCTTAATCCGTCAAGATCAATTAATTTTTGCAAGTTAGCCATTATGCCAGCTCCTTTGTAATTAAATTCTGAATTTCAGCTTCGGTTGCCGTCTTTAACTTGTAAGCTCTTGGAATAACTTCCCATGTCACTGAGCCATCATTATAAGTTGTTCCGAGTACAGCCTCTCGAAAATCTGGCTCACTCACAGCTGTGTCACCGCCAACAGTACATGCTAAGACAAGACTTTTAGGCAAGTTAGGTGACAATACGATGTCGCCATTAACATAAGATGTATTGTTCTTGCGAATGTTTAAACTGTTAAAAAGGTACTGACTTTTTAAATCGCTCACATTTTGCAATTTATTGAAGTATTCAAGCGGCGGTGCTTCTCCTTTGTCAAGATAACCCCAACCACGTAGGTAATCAAGCTCAGGCCAAGAATCAATCATCTCACCAACGCTTGCGCTGCTGCCAAAAATTAAATCAAAAGTAGGCTGTTTCATTACCATTATTCAACAAGTCCCCCTTTCACCTTTATAATCCTTGCGAATGTTCCTTGATTAAATCCTTTAAATCTATAAGGATTTTCTCCGCTTCTACTAAAGCCGAACGTATTTGTAGCATCAAAAGAATAGACATAAATCACGCCAATACCTGCGCCACGGATAATAAGGTTCAGTGCATCAATCAAGCGGCTTTCTTGACTTGTTACTAAACGTCCTATTCCTATACGCATTTTGGCATTTCCGGCATTTACAGCAGAAATACGTTCAACACCAAAAACTTTCTTTATGCTGTGTATAGTGCTAACGCGAGAGCAGTCTGTCGTATTTTTCTCAATCTTCGAGATAACAGCAAGACGGTAATAACGGTCGTTTAAGTCGCTGGATGTAAGATAATTATCATACATACGTCTAAACGGAGCTTGCCCGAATCCCATGTTGCCATGATCAGGAAAACCAAAAAAATCCATTGCAATAGCATTTTCAACACGGCGAGTAATATCAGCGACTTCACCGCACATATCAAGCTGCTTACCAACTGCCGTATCTGGCCATATTTGTGTCCTTATCTGCTCCCTTACTTTATCTATGCTGTCGAGTTCGTTTCCAACGGCATTAAGAAAAGCTTTAATGTTAGGCTTGTTGCGAAACTGACTTAACAAATGGTTATACATTCTTTCGCTTGTAGTCATGGTTACAACTCCAAAGCTACAGTAACATTAGCAAGCTTTGTTACTGCTAGCTCACTACGTTCAATCGAAATGTTTTCCTGCTTATACGTTTGACTATCTTTAGACACGCTGCACTCAATATAGCTAATGCCGTCAACGCCGCTGTAAATAGGACCAAGAAAACGCTGATAAATAACATCATTACCCATCGACAGTTTGCCAATCTGTTCGACAACGATATTTTTAATTTTGTCGATTGCATCACCAGGTAAAATTTCTTCGTTATATTCTTTAATGACAACTTTGACATAAATCTGTACCTCGTGCGGACGGCTAAAGCATACATCTTGCTCTGCACCCTCGCTGTCCTCAATGCGAACGCAAATATCGCCGTTTGTATCAATGCCTAAAGGTGCAACATTTAAGATAGTGCGAGCAATAGCTTCTTCATCACCACCGAAAACAATAGCCTGGAAAGAATGAGGTTTTAAGCCATCAACTGTTTCATCAGTGCGGTTTTCATAAATAGTTACGCTGGTAACATCCTGCAATTCAAGTAATGCAGCCTTAATACTTTCTTTCATTCCTATGCTGTTTCTGAACACAGCAGACGCATACCGCTGACGAACTTCGGATGCTGTTTCATAGTCACGACCTACATATGTTTCAGATTCGTTGCTAACAGAAAACCAGCCGTCATAATTTGTGTTGATATAATTCACGCTATTTAGCAAAGGTTCGATTTCTCCGTATTTCTCACAATCAAAACGAATAGGACTGCCAACCTGCGTTACTACAAATGATTCGTTAGGCACAACAACAGCTCCATATCTCCTGTCTGAGCGTTCAAAAACCAGCTTGCCTTCAACAATACTGCCTTGCCACTTTTCAACGCTCTGAGAAGCCAAGGCAACAGCTACAATCAACGCAGTATCATTTTTTTGCGCTGTATATTTTATGACTGCATCATTATCAAACTGCACACTGTAAACCTTTCCTTTAGTCGGCGTTTCAACTTCAAGCGTTACATGCACGCAGTCATTAAGAGTGATCGTGCTTTCTTCGATAATATTCCATTTGTAGCCGGAAGCATCTTTAATTTGGCAGTTAGCAGGAAGAACCATTCCGCTGCGTCCATAACAAACAGCGTAAAGATAGCTTGCCTGAGCTTTCTTGCGCTGCACATTGGTGTAAGCAAGCGTATTGTCTAAGCTGCCTTCACTGGCACTAATCGGCGAGCGGTCATAATAATCACGCTCTAAAAGCTGCCACATTCTGTCAAGCTCAGCAGCATACACACCAACGAGAACGCCTATCATGCTGTTAGGCTGACGGCTAACTGTCGAGCCTAAATTTTGCTCCAAGCTTTTAAAAATATCTTCTCTTATCTCCGGCAAACGCTTTCTGACAAAACCGTTAACTGTTACTCCGTACTCCATAGCCTAAAACCTCCTTCCTTACAATCATGCCGTATTCAGTTTCCGCTTCATAGCTTAACAACATTTTTCGTGTAGCAGATTCAAAATCAATATCAATGCTGACTAAATTGCTTACTCCGTCAACCTTTAAAATCTGCTCACGGAAAAGCTCTCTAATCAGCGTAAAATTAGGATTTTTTACAAGCACATATTCGAGATAAGGTACGCCATGCGTAACGTCTAAAAACCATTCGCCAAGAAAAGTAAGCAACTGTATTTTTATCTGCTGTGCTACACGCTCAACATCATCAATAAACATTACATCTCCATTAAGTGCAAGATCATGTGTCTTTGCGTTTAAAGCAAGGTCAAGCATTGCTGACACCTCCTAAATAACTAGGAACATATATATCCAAGCCGTTCTCTTGAATTTGTGTAAGCAAACCACAATCAATATAAAGCTTTTCAACAATCGCTTTTTTATTGGGTATTTTTACAACATTACCTCTATCCTCTACAAGGCAAACGAAATCCATTTTGCTGTTACCTTGCCAGAACGATTCCGCATAATTATTAATATTCGTAGCTTCTGTAGCTCTAGCTGTCAAAATATCTTTGATAACAGAATCAAGCTCCGGCTGTTCAGCATCAACAATCTTTTCGCCAGCACTGCCTTCTGCCTGTGCCGATGCTTCAGATGTAGTATATCTGATTTTATCTGCAAGATTTTCTTTCAGCCATTCCCACGCATACCAATACGGCGTTAAATCAATACTGCCTACATCAGCATTGTATTTAATGCCGTATTTTTCATCATCTTCACACTTTAACGCCGCTTTTGTCTGCGATACATAAGCGCCACGAATAACAGCACGAACAGAATCAGACACACTATCAGCATTGCTAAAATAACTATCAATAGCTTTTTCAAGCTGGACAAAATACGTCCATGAGCTTGTTAGTGTAGGAAACGCCGTAATGCAAGCAGCTTTTTGATTTTTATAGGCTATTATAACTTCTTCTTTTTTCATTATTTTTCACCTCAGTGCGACGAACTTGTTTCACCGTGCGGAGCTGTATGGGTATGTCCGATAAGACTAATACCACCGCCAAGCACGTCACCGCTGCACGTTATCGAACCTTGAACATTAATATTTCCGACAACATTAATCGTGTTGCCAGGTGTAAGGCTTATTTTCGTACCGCCGTTAATAACTTCAACATTTTCGGCAGATATTGACTGTAACGGCATCATTCCAACAAAACAAAAGCCGTCAGTCAAATCATATTGTCGAGGATCATGGTTATCATCGGTTCCAGCACCAAGCCATTCATCAATGCTGCGTTCTGAAAAAACAATTAAGCAACTATCGCCAGGCTTTACAGGATAAGTAATCTGTGCAGCTCCTGCGTGTGGCATAAAAACAGGAACGCCGTCAATAACAGGATATTCAAGCACCCTATCATCTGCTGTGTATTTCTTTAGCGTTGACTTCACGCTAGCAAGGCAAGTAGAAGCATCAAATGACAAGACTATACCAGGCAAGCAGGTGTGAATGCTGCCTATTTTTTGCTGCATAAGATTTTCCAATCCTTCCAGCGTATCTGCTGTTGCATCAAGGCTCATATATAATCACTCCTTCGGTACAATCTCATACACTTCAAGCTCCGTATACCAATTCTGTCCGCTATACGAGCCGTTATGCTTTAAGCTTTCTATTTTGAACCACCCTTTTATTTCCTGCGAATCAATGTAAACCAAATCTCCCGGATTTAATACAGGCTGCAAAAGGCATTTAACATTCCAGCCTGCTTTTTTATCCCTTTTTGGTTGGGTAGTCTTTTTACTTGTTTTTTGCTTTGCAGCTTTTTTCGGTCCTTTAAGCAGTTTTTCCACAAAACCTACTAGACCGCTTTCGGGAGTAAGTTTTATAGCTTGCACGTTGGTATTGCCACCTTGCTTAATAATCTGCAAGATGTTGTTTTGGATGCTCCATTCCAAGTCAGTGCCAGCGCACACTTTATCAAGGCACTCACGTCCTGCACCAACAAAAGAAAACCCATTCGCAAAAGTCGTAAACTCACAATCATCAGCATACGTTACTACAAGTCCCATATCTGCTGCAACATCGTCAATAGCTTTCTTCCTGCTAACATCTTTAGCGTAAGACAAGGACACGATACTATCACGAATAGCAACGTGCCCATCATAAAGCTTCATCTCCGTAACCTTGTCAGAACCGCTCATATAGGAATAGCAGTCGGTTACCCAGCCGATGAAAATTCTTTTTAAGCCAGCGTCCTCACTGTATCCTACTTCAAGGATGCAGATTGTATCTGCTCTTTCTAATTTATCGGCTGTCGCTTTTGACAAGTTATAAATTTTCAGTGAGCAGGAATTGCTTTGCTTAGCAAGACTTTTTGCAATGTCGAACTCAATTTCTAATCCTTGTTCTTTCGCCTTTGCTTCAATAACAACACCGTCCGAACCTTGCACGCCTAGAGTAATTTTATAGATGCGGTCAAACTGTGCCATAGTTAACCTCCATAAAATTCATCTTCTGTACAATACACGAGCGTTGCAGCACCGCTTTGAAAGTCATCTCTGCCAACACTTTCTTTATCTGTTAACACAAGTATTTCTCCCCTCGGAGCATTACTTTTGTGATGGTTCATCAGCAAGGGAAATTTCGGCACAACGCAAGCGTTAGCAAGAATTACATTGTTGTTAGCGTCCCAAAGGTGCAATGCCCAAAATTGCCCTTCATGGTTCCAGCACATTCTTACTTTATATTTCTTGCCGTCAAAAGGAACGCTAAAAACAACATCATTGCCGTCAGCAAAATTAATCGTAATCATGTTACCTCCTAAAACAGCAAGCCTAATCCGCTTTTAATATTATCTACTCCGCCAGCAAGCCAGCTTTTATTTGTTGAGGTTTCGCTTCCTAGAGAATCACTAATACCACCAGAAACATTACTGTCAGGAATGTTAACAGAACCTCCGCCAACGTCAACAGAAGATGTTTTTGCTGCGCCTGCGTTTGCTGCAGTTTCTCCTGCATTTTCCTCTTGCGATGCAGTAACAACATTCTCCGGTATCGTTGTTGTCTGCGTTGTTACCTTAACAATCTGCTGAAAAGATAAGTCAACATAAATAATGCTTTTTGACGAATCCGGCTTGCTCACCCGGCAAGATGTCATAACCATGTTGTCATACTTCTTTTCAGGACGAATGATTGTTACAGGCTCTTTCTTATCTCTGATTTCCTCTAAAAGCTGTAGACCGTTAGCAAATTTCTTTTCTCCCCACCCATTCTTATAGAACCACGTTACCGGAGTAGACGAAATGCCGACAGTCATTGTCAATTTTAAAGGCTTGTTGACAATATGGTCAGCAATTTCAAAGCCTGTTTCTACCGGGTGTCCTGTTACGTCCTGATCATAGGTGTATTCAAAAGATTTTACTATATCAACCTTCAGAGAACCAACTTGCGTAGGATTTTTAATGTTGTAACCTAAAATATCTGCCAGCATATTACTTCGCCTCGCTTAAAGGAAAGTAGTTAGCAACTGGCCAGCCATTATTGCGACTAACAACATTGCCTACCGCAGTTGCTGTAGCTTCCGGGGAAGTGCTGGCAGTTGTAACTTGAATGTAATTCGTCGTATTACCGCTATTGGAAATGTTAGAAGAAGTGTTCGTAGTAGTCGGATTACCTAACAAACGGTTTACGGCAGTGCTGCCAAAATCTGAAATAGGATTAATGATATTGTTGTTTACAAAATCTTTTACGCCTTGCATGATGTTTAACTTGCTGATTAATTGGTCAACCCACTTAATAGCGTCTTTCACCCACTTAATCATGTTGTCAAAAAAGCCAGTTATTAGCTGCCATCCCGAATTTATGGTATCTGCAAAGAAAGTAGCCAATACTGTTAAACTGTCTTGTATAAACCTGAAAGCGTTAACAAACAGCATAATCACTCCGGCGATAACATAGCCTATCGCAGCAAGACCGGAAACAAAAGCATTGCCTATTCCTTCCCATAACCAAGAAGTTAAATTCCAAATACCTTCGAATGCCAATTTAAATAACTCATAGATAAGTTTAGGCACAAAAGCGATAGCTGTTCCAATATCACTAAACCATTGAATAACGCTATCTTTAAAGTTAATGAATTTATTTTTTATAGGTTCAAAATCGCCAAACCAGCGTTTCATCATGGTATCTGCCTTCGGATCAGTTACCCACTTGTAAAAATCTTGTATAAGCAAAACAACAAGAGCAATCGCAGCTGCAATTAATAAGAATTTACCCATTAATAGCATTTGCATAGCAGCTCCCCTTCGTGTTTGGCTGTTAAATGCTATTTGCGCTCCGGTTGCCAAAATTAAAGCATCTCTCATAGCTACAATCCATTTCACGGCAGTTCCAATCATCATTACAAAACTGCTCCATTTTGCCATGCCGAAAAGAATACCTGCGTAAATCGCTGCAATTCGCAGACCGGAAATAAAGTTATCAAGATTAATGTTCTCGATGTAGTCTGCAAATTTTGCCATGCGTTTTGCTATGCCGTCAACGATGCCTGTCTTGTCCTCAAATTCTTTAAAAAATTTTCCAAGCGCATTTTGCATTTTGTTGGTTGCCTGTCCAACAGTCCAAGGCATTTTACCTAACTCCATTTTTAAGCGGTCAGATTGCCCACGAATAGCATTAAAAACATCTTGTGCAGTTAATTTGCCTTCGCTGCCCATCTGTCTTAACTGTCCGATTGTAGTGCCCATGCCTTCGGCAATAGCTTTTGCAAGTCTGGGTGCTTGCTCCATAATGGAGTTTAATTCATCACCACGCAACGTACCGGAACCCAAAGCCTGACCTAACTGTACCAACGCAGCTTGCTGAGATGAAGCATCACCGCCACCCAGCAACATTGCGTTTGAAACATCTTCGGTAAACAGCAAAATGTCTTTAGTGCTTTTCTTCAACTCCTGCGCATTACGTGCAACAGATGTATAAAGCTCAGCCGTAGACTTATATTGCTGACGAGTACGGCTTGCAATATTGTAAATCTCTTTTTGAACAGCTTTTGATTCCTGCTGGCTTTTGGTTACGTTGTTTACCTGACCTTCAATAACCTTCCATTCGTCAATCGTTTTAACGATGCTTCCAAGAGTTAGTGAAACGCCAGCAAACATAGCCAGACCGCCTAGCTTAGAAAATAAACTATCTACTTTATTGCCAGCTTTATCAGCAGAATCGCCAACACGTTCAAGTCCTGTTTTAACTTTTTTGGTTGTCTGCTCTACTTGTTTAACATTTGAGTTATTTACTTTGAAGCCAATCGCAATAGCTAAACTTCTTACATCCACGGCGCATCAGCTCCTTTCTTTTTAGGGTGGTCAAGATAATATCTTTGTACATCACTCTGCATATCAAGCAGAGCGTTTATTTTGCATAAGTCGCCTAAAGTTACAGTGCCTTCTTTTATTTCTGTAACAGTAACTACCTTAGCCAACACTGGCCGCCAAATAAAAGATTCAGCGGTTAGTGTTGGCGATAAGGTGCCGGGAATTTCTACTTGCTCACCAACATCTCGCGGACTCCAGAGAGGTTGGGAATTAAAGCGAAAAAATCTCCGAAATTTACCTCAATAATAAATTTTTCAAGCTTAAGCAGTTCAACAAGCTTACCAGTAAAAAGCTCATTGATAACATCTTCTGTCAGCATAATAGCTTCTTCTTCTCCCTTAATCTTAACACTGATGTATTCAGCATCAAGCAGACGTTCAGAGAACTGTGCCAGCACTTCGCCATTAAAGCTTTCGCCCAACTGCGCAAGAATGGCACCGATATTGATTTGAGCACCTAATAATGCTTCTTTCATATTTTCCGTTTCACCGTTAGATGTTAAACCGCCTTTTAAAGCAGCAGTAATAGCTTTCTGTAAGTCACCATACAGTTTCAAGCCTTGCAGCGGAGGAAAAGCACGAACATAAAAGGTATTCGCACCGATTTTCCTGTTCTTTACTTCAAATTTTGCCTGTCTCATTTTCTACTCCTTAGCTATGACCGCCAACTAAAAATGCTTCGTCGGGAACAACAGCCATGAATACCCATTCACATTTTCCGTCAGAAGCAGATTTGCCACGCTGAAAGTTAGGTTTCTTAACAATCCATGCCTGATCGCTAACCATAACGCTGTCACCGCTTAAATCCTTAATAACCAACGGCAACAAGCCTGCACCATTTTGATTGTCTGCATCTTGAATCAAGCTTAACGCTGCATTGCTGGAGCTGGACTGCAACAGAGTAACAGTAACTTGCTTTAAGACAGAGGACGGGTCAATACTGCGGACAATTTCCTGGTCACAGCCAACGATAGCGGAAATTCCGTCACCTTGCGTTTCAACATTAATAAAAGTGCCTTCATTAACGCCAGTTAAGATAAGCGAGCCGAACAGCACCTTAACTTTCTTCGGGTCGTATGTTTTAACTCTTGCCATTTAATTGTCCTCCTTTAAGCCTTTTGAATAAGGTTCTCATAAGTCAAAGAACCATTAATGTTAACAGCATGGATAGCACCTGCAAGACGTGCGGTAAACCTTACATCGTCAAGAACTCTTTGTGCTTTCTTGTTTGCGCTGATATTAGCAGCTTTAGGAACTGTAATAGTGTAGCCAAGATTTCTGTTGCCATCATCATCATATTCAGTCGGAGCGATACCGCCACGGTCTTGACCAAGCTTCAGAACTTTATTCAGCACACCTTCGACAAGCGCAATGCCAGCATCAGTGTACGGCAATTTCTCACGATTAATAAGCATTGCAAATTCTTCTGTTTTAATGGTTTCGACAAGCCAGTCACGGAAACGGATAACATCAATCCATTCACCTGCACAAGTCTTGCCATTTTGAGTAATGCTGACGTTCTCCGAGAAGTTTTCAAAGGTATTGTAGTTTTTGGCAGTCAATGCAAGATATTCTGTTTCGGTTAAATCATCATTTGAGATGCCGGAAAGTTTCTTGTTCGCCCAGGTTTCACCGCCGGGATATACAGTAAAGCATCTGGACATTACAGCTGCTTCAGGAAATTCCTTTTCTGCTTCCTTATGATAAAAAATAAAAGTGCGATAATAATTTTTCGCTTTCAGTTTACTGCCTGTATCTGTTGCAACGCCAGCTTGCAACGCATCAGCTTCGGCAACAGATGTACCATACAGCTTTGTATGAGCTTCAACCCATTCTGCCATTTCCATGATTTTTGCAGATGTACGGTCAACATAGCACAAGCCATACCAATCGTTGTCAACAGCACAAATCTTATTCATGTTATCAGCAGCGGAGCTATCAGAGTTCATTCTGCCGATTTTAACTTTCTCATAATGCGGAATCTGGCTAAAAGCTTGTAATGCAGCTTTATAAACAGCATCCTCAGCGGTCCAACCTAAATCTAAAAGCTGGTCAGCGTCCGTAATGGTCAATACATACGCCGGAGCAGCGTGCTCATGTGCAGATACAATCATTAGCGTATTAAAGCCATTGGATGAAATGCCTGTAGTATTCAAAGCAATCTGCACATTGACTAATCTGTCGATATTTGCCATATTTTCATCTCCTTAATTTTCTAATTCTCCCATGATTTCAACTTTTACAATCGTATCGCCGTCAGCAGGATGTTCGTTGTTATCCTTACCGTTATTCGTGGTGCCGTTTATTTCCAATTTGTTAAACCATTCTGCACCCTGGATAAGCAGCTCACGGCAGTACGAAACAGTCAAATCAACCGACGCTCGTTCCTGCCACGTCCTGCCATCCAATGAAGTTGTAATGTCTTGCACTTGCTCGACACTGTTTATAGCCACATTTGCAGAATCATACAAGTTAATCATATCCGGCATTTCGAGATAAAGTTTAAGCCTCGACATAAGTTCAACAGCACCATCGCCGATAGCTTGTATGTTTAACGTCGCTTCAATGATACCAGCATTGCTGTACTGTGCTGTTTCAGATAAAAAAACAACTTCGTTCCCTATACTGCGTTCAGCCAGAAGGTCAACGACGATGTTTAATTCATTTACAGCCGGAGGTTTCATTTTTGCTCTGCGAATCGGAATCGGATAATATATTTTTTGTAATACCGAAATAAAAAAATTCAGTACGTCAGTACGAGTATTAGCTTCTTTCAAAATTCGCTCACCTCTACTGCATATGCACGGTAATGGTTAATAACATCACTTTGAAAAATATCGCTGGCAACCACTTCAAAAAGCTTTCCACGCCATTTAAAGCGGTCAGCCATTATATTTGTTCGTTGGTCATCAACATAAAGTTCCTTGTCGGTATATACTTTTACCGCTCTAGCAGTTCTGCTACCTTCAGGAAGTAACATCATTTCATTAGCTTTAAGCGGCTGCACACTGGCTAACACTTTAAACTCTTGTGGAGTAGGATACATATAGGTTCCGTTGGCAAGCAGTTCAGGACTGCCGTTGTAACGCAGGACAGTTATCAGCTTTCTAAAACTACTCATGATTAGCACCTTTTCTTTCAATGACATAGCGAATTGATTGTCGCAGATGCCCGGTATCAATTAATGGTTTAGAACTTTTCTTGCGCTTTATTGTAGCAGGAGAGTTCGGGACAAACGGTCCGTCGACGATTTTTCTTTGAACCATACCTTGTACAATATTGCCTAACTGATTAAGAGCAGCGTTTGTTCCTAGTCCAAATACAGCACCATTGGCAACACGTTGAATCATTTTGTCAATCATAGGCAGATTTTCATCATACGCAGAACGCAGGAAAGAGCGTTGGGGCATATTGTCCAGTCCAAATTCATGTATCGCTGCAATAACAGCCAACGGCTGGTCAGTGTTGCGAATGCTTCCGCCTTTCCCTCGCCGTACAGCTTTGTCTTTAGCTTGTACACCAACCTTAACCACAACGCCGTCAAGATCTTTGTTTAGCGTTCGTATGATACGGTTTAAACCTAAATCTTTATCCTCTACTCTACTCATAACGCATTATCCAATCTTGTTACTATCGGAACAACGCACATAGAGCGCAGACGTTTAAATTCAATGCCATAGTACGTCTTGTCCAACATATCGAAAGAAGCTGACTTGTCACCATATGAACGTTGCAAGTCACCTTCTTTTTCCGACGTTACAGAGCCTGTAATACCAACATCAGATGAGCCGTTTTCTCCAGACTGCGCAATAAGCTGACGCAGGACAACGTGATGCGCCATAAGATAAACAAATGCTGTTATATACATATTGCCAAAAACACTTTCTGACAACATAGGCGAAACAAGATTAATGTAGACTTCTAATTCTTCATCAGTAAGAATCAGTTCGGGGCAGATAACAGAAAAAGCTTGCTTTATTTTATCTTTAGTTTCCGTTAACATTTTTCTTTGCCATGCTTACAAAAGCAAAAATAACGGAATAAATATCTTCTGCGGTTTCTGCGCCCTCTACATTAATATTGTATTTCTTAGCGAAAGCAGTCAAAGAACGCTTGCTGGATTCAGCGGACAGTCCTGCAATGTCTGCTGCCATATCATCAACATTTGCTTCTTTAGCATTGCCTTTCTCAACAGTAATCATTTGTTCTTTGATGTAGGCTTTTACAATAATGTTTTCGCCCCATTCATCACCAACGATGCCGCACTGATCAGGCATGATATATTTACCGTCGATATTAATTACAGCTTTAGAGATGTTTTTAACTTTCATTCACTTTCCTCCTAAAAAAGAAAATGCCCTCTCATGCGAAAGGGCAGTATATAGTCAGATTAGATGCCAGAAGCCTTGTTCATGGACAGCGGATAGTAAATCAACACGCCAGCGGTACGAACCTCGCAAGGAACTTCAAATTCCAAGCCTTTTTGCTGAATAGTGTGCTGAGTGAACGGCAACGGAACTTCCAAGGTTTGATGGTCTGCATCCTTAACGTAAGCAATCATCATATCCAAGCCGCCTACACCTGCGCCAGCCAGCTCATTGGCTTTCAGTACGGTTACATCCGGGTTATTGCGTTTAAACACAGACAGAATGGAATCTGCGACTATATCAGAATAAGGGGTAGAAGCAATGTAGTTGTATTGATCCGGCGGCAGCACCAAGGTATTAGGATTTTCTACGTCGTTAGTCTGCTTGCTAACAGAATTGATAATGCCGTTCATATCACGCAGAATCTGCACAGCGGTTTTGTCTTTGAATTTGGTAGAAGAACCAGCACCACCAGCACCATCGGCAGCAACAGTGTAGTTGCCAATGTTAGGATTATCCAGCAAGCCTACAACGCCATGTTTAGCATCACCATGGAATGCAATGCGGTTAATATATTCGTCGAGAGCACGGCGAACAGCAATAGCCTTGCGAGCAGTCAGCGGTTTTCTTGCCATAGCAGCACGGCGCAAGTCCTGCATGGTGTAGCCATATGCTGCACCGCCAGCAATAACTTTAGCAATGTGTTCTTCAGCCAGTACATCTACACGAGTAAAGTCGGTTGCATAGTTGGCGATAGTCTTTGCCATGCCGACAGAACCCAAGGACTGATAGCTGATAGTGTCAGCGCCGGGGTCAACGTCAGAGGACATATCAAACAGTTTCAGCGCATTCAGATTAGCGAATTTCTGGTCATAGGTTTTTGCCTTTACAGCTTCGAGTTCTTTTGCGACAAAAATAGTATCGCCTGCGTCTTTACGCAAGCCGTCGCAACGCTCAATAACATTCAGGTCTAATTCATCATAGTGCATTTGAGTCATTACTATTTCACCTCTTCTTTTCTAATCAACCAATTTCGATAACTGCCAAGCCTGCTTTATCGCAGGAAGTGATAAATTTGGCACCGCAGCCAAGAGCTTCGATAGTGCCAACAGCAACAGTATCTTTAACAAAAGTGCCGTCAGCAAGCTTCAGATGAGCTTCGTCACCTGCGTTAACCGCACCTCCGGTAGTTACCCATACACGACCTTTAGTCACAACAGGAACAGTGTAATTCTGCGGATAATATTTTTTGCCAGCTTCAGGCGGCTCAATATGGGTATGCAGAGTAATGCCGATAACTTTCGCACCGTCACCAGATGCTGACGGAGATTTCACCTGATGCTCTGCGTCAGTGCCACGGATAACGGCGCAAGCAGCACCAATACCGTCAGCTTCTTCAACAGCAAAGGAATCTACAGTATGAGAGGACAAATCATACAGCGCACCAGCAAAAGCTTTGTCCATGGTTAATGCATAATTAGTAATTGCCATTGTATTCACCTCTTTCTTATTCTTCGCCGCGCATACGTGCAATCATGCGGCTACGTGCATCGTTAGCAGAATCATTCTTAGTTTCTTGCTTTTCAGCACCGCCTTTAGCTTTTGCGGCTTGATTTTTTGCGTTATCATTGCGAAGCATCTCTTTAGCAGCAGAATATGCGCCGTTAATATAAGCATCAGATACACCGTCAAGCTTAAAGCTTTCACCGAATGCAGCTTTGACAATGCCTTCTTTTAACTCAGCGTTGGTCAAGCCATCGGTTTTTTCAACCTTAGCAATTTTAGCGGTTTCTTCCAGCTCCGCACGTTCCTGCATATCAGCCTTTACAGCTTCAACAGCCTCTTTTACAGCTTTCTCTTTTTCAGCGTCAGCAGCATCAACTTTAGCTTTCAAAGCATCACGCTCTGCGGTCATTGCATCAGCTTTAGCTTTTAAAGCGTCAGCATCAGCTTTAAGAGTGGTATTTTGTTCTTTTACAGTTTTAAGCTCAGTGTTAGCAGTATCAAGCTTTACACGAGCGTTTTCTTCTTTGCTTTGCAAAGAGTTGACGTAGTTGGCAATTTTCTCGTCAACTTCAAAATCAACAGAATCAATTTTAATTTTCATTTTCGTTTCTACTCCTTCGATAATTTCGTCACCGTCAAGATTAAGCCGTGCTTTTGCTCCGGCACGTGCCCTATCAACAACGGCTAAATGATTGATACGAATGTTACGCTGGATAGCATCATATTGCTGTCCGTCCGGTGTAGTGCCTGGAGTTTCTTCAACATCCACTCTGTAACCTAAAGACAAGCCACGCTTTTCGCCGATAGCAGAGGGATTATGGATAACAATGTCACAGGCAATATTTGTTTCGTCCTTCGGATAACCGCTGGACAAAATTGTGCCAATGGCTAAATCTTGTGCGGTATCACTGTTTACAATGCCGCTGGCAGGATGTCCTACCACAATAGGCTTGCCGACAAAACTTGCTTCACTGTCAGTGTCAAACACTTCCTCCGGCGGTCTGTACTCTCGTCTAATAGTCCCGTCTGGCTGTTGGTAGATATAGATGCCAGTACGTGCCACAATCGGAGAATCACGCAAGAAGCCGTCAGCGTCAGTAACTGCACCGCTAACAAACATCCATGAATCAATGCGTTCATATCGTTGTACACTTCCCAAAAAATTCACCTCCTTATTTTGGGTGTATAAAAAGCATATGCGACAAATTGCATACGCCTTCTAGCTTAATTCTTTGCTTTTCTTTACATCCACCCTACCCATTGGAACTGCTGTTGTCATGTTCCATTGTTCCAGGTCAATAACAGGTAATGCTACGCAGCGGCAGTTATAATCCATGCACGGATGATACTTCGGAGAAGGATAAACCTTTATGCCGTTGATTTCACCAACCTTGTCGCTGTTCCAATAGAAGTATTTCCCATCCATCTCAGCATGAGAAGGTCTGACACGTTCATCATGTGACGATGACCATTGATACACGCCTATACCGCAACCAACCTGCCTACGCATTGTTATAATGCCGGTCAGATTGCCTACCTCGTTCCTTGCGATAAATTTCGCCCGCTTGTCGGTAGTGTTAAGCAGAACCTTGATTTCTTCTTTAACTTCACTCATAGCAGTGCCACGCTGAACAGCATTGCTAACAATAATTTGCAGTTTTTCGATGTAGGTATTTACTATGCTGTCCACAAGCCTGCTCTGCTGCGCTTTCCATTCTGCTTTTACTGTATCAAGTAAGGCTGAATCATTTAGAAACACATCAACGCTGACTGCTTCTGCGAAAGCACTGATAACATTAGCATCGACAACGCTGGACACGCCAGCAAGAATAAGCTCTAATTCGCTCATAGCTTCCTCAATAGTCATACTCTTTAAAAGCTCGGCAAGTATCGCCTGAACGAAAGCATCCGTAACAGTGCTGTCATCGCTGTCATCGTCCTGGCGCAACGAATATGCCAGCATAGGTATATTGTTATTCGTGGCACTTTTTAAACGTCTTACAACGGCTCTGAGGACGCGATAATAATCACGCTCAAAATTCTTTGGATATTTCGGACGCTTCTTTACTTTAAGGTAGCGTATCGATTTCTTCTGTTTCTTCATCATCTAAATCCAGCTCACTTTCTGTAACTGGAATATCTCCACGCTCTTTGAGGTATTGGCGTGCTTGCGTTGCATCTAACAGTTTATTATCAACCAGGTCAAAAACAAGCTTAACAACGGCGGCTCTTACTTCCGCCTGTGTCTTGTCAACATTGGCTTGCTCCAGATCATTTAGCGGTTCGATTGCCTTAAACTTAATGCTCCACTTTTCAAGTTCCTTGCCGTTGGTCGGCCCTTCTTTCGCAAGCTGAATAAGTCTTACAAGATACTCTAACGCAGGACGAATCTTCCTGCGTTGAATACGTCTGACGGTATCGTAGTAAATCTGCAAGTCGCTCTTGCCTGTGCTGTTCATGCCAGCCGGGGAACGCCCAAACAAAACAGTAAAAGGATACCCGGTAACAGCACATAAAGCCTGCTCAAACTCTTGAATAATATCCGTTAAACCTGTAAGCGGAATATTGAAAATGCCGTATTCATCTTCCTTGTCGACGGCTACACTGCCATTAAATCTGCGTGAGTAGTCTATCAGCTCTAAACGCCGAATAACAGTTTGCGTGCCGTCTTCTTTTGCCAGCAGATTGCTTAAGCCTTCTAGCTTTAACAGTGACGTGCTAACCTTATCCATTATGTCGATTGTTTTATTCATTGCAGTTTTTACACGGTTCAGCGCAGCCGGAACACCATCCAGGCAGGATAAGCCAGCACCATTATTAGCAACGCGCTCTATCTTTGGCAGCATTTCGCCGTCAAAAACCAGCAGTCTGCTTCTGTGTGCTTTAAACTGAGTTCCGTTCGGTGGCGAAATTGTGTAAAACTCCGGCTTGCCAAAGTTCGCATCTCGAATATCTGTATCAAGATAAATTGAGGTTGTGTCCGGATAAATATCTCGCTTGTCAAAAATTTCTAATCCGTTAATCCTGCGTAAACGGTTGATATTAATAGGCTCGCTTAATTCCTGCCCATCGTCAGCAAGGATAAGAGCACAAGACATACCGAACAGTCTGTCCCAATATAAAGCCTCTGTAAGCTTTTCCTGAACAAACAGCGTTTCAAGTTCCTGCAAGATACAATCGTCAGAATCGCCTTCGATTTCTATAAAATTTTTCATAGCATCATCGGCAACAAGTGTAACAATCCTTCGCACGAGAGCATTTCTGTACATTGTAGCCAATGTTAAGTCTGTGAGTTTTCGCTCATTTAACAGACCTTCATAATTGCGAGCTTTACGTGTAATAAAAGCATCTTTAAAGCCGCTATCTGCACGAATTGAATTATCTTTTCTTTTTACCATTATTCCTCCTAGCTCGTTAAGCCGCCCCAGCTGCGGGAGTTCATGAGCTTGTTAAACGCATCACTGGACGCATCAACCATATCATCATGCTTGCTTTCGGGGAAAGATTCAAGCTCTGACAAATACATATCATTCCACTCGCCTTTAAGGAGAAGCACGTTCCCTGCCTGTACCTGTGAAGCAAATGGAGTAGCACGAACCTCTTTGCTGCCTGTCGGCGATACAATCTCCACCGAGTAACCTGCAAGCATTGATACAAGGCTTTGAGCTTGCGCCTTGCCTGCCTGCCCTGGGTCTTGCGGTATCGTGATTTGTACAAATTTATATTTGCCCTGGTCTATTGCTGCCATGTTACGCAGAAGATTCCTAGCGTCATTCGCCTTTATCTGCTTGCGCTTTACATCAAGAACAATTACTCTGCCATCGTCAAGCAGTCCCATTAACACGCCTGCTGTTGCGTCCGGGTCTGGGTTAAGCGGCGTAGGCTCTGTTGCTGCCAAGTCCCAAGAACGTGCATAAGCAACGATATTTTTCGGTACAGCATCAACAAAAGTGAAGTTTTCTGTTTTAAAGTACATACCAGCAGCAGGACGGATTTTCCAGTTGCCATATAAAAGACGTTCTTTGTCAATTTCTGCCAACGCTTTAAGGTTAGCCATGTACGACGGGTCTTTAGCCATTAAAACCTTGTTGTCTGTCAGTTTAGACGCTATAAACGTAACCGACTTGCATTCTTCAACATTTACGCCGTGTTCCTTTGCGAGTTCATGCGGATTACTTCCCCAATAAATCGTATCATTCAGGACGCACATATAACGCACAACACCGCTGCGCTCGTAGATTGGATAGCCTGTATCTTGATTTATCCACCAAGAAATAAAATCAGCTACCCAACTATCGCTGTCCGGGTTGCACGTCGCTCTTACATAAGGACGGATACCGCACGTTGAACGGTTACGAGAAAGCATATACAAAAATTGGTGTCGGCTAAAATGCGTCAGCTCGTCAAATGCTAGATAGCAGATTTCTGAGCCTTGCCAGCCTTGCAAATCTTCGTCACGCTCCAAATGCGCAAAATGAATTCTTGCTCCGCTGGGACTAAAAAACCAATGTAGTTTTGGAGTTTTCTTAGGTTTTGCGCCTTGCACTTGTCCATATATTTTGTTAGCAGCATCCCACAAACCGCCTGAAGCTGTGATTTGAGTATAATTTTTTCGAAACACAACGCCGCTAAATCCTGCTATATCTTTATGCCTTAATCCTTCCAGGAGAAGTGCAAAAGTTTTTCCGCCGCCAGCTGCTCCACCATAAATTACTATATCAGCAGAAGAACACATAAAAGCTGTTTGCGGTCCTGGTTGCGGAGTTAGATACAGCGGCTCAAATGTATCTCTGCCGTTATTTGGAATGTAGATAGATTGGTAAGCGTCTATTGTTTCAACGCTTGCATCTTCCGCCAGCGACAATATACCTCCGTCAGCTCCTGCCAATGTAGCAAGAGTGCGAATTGCATTAACATCACTTTCTTTTAAAGCTTTGTTAAGCAACTTCGCTATCATTAAGGCTTGATAGTTTTGATCTTGCTCGTCTAAGCCGAAAGCGTGTAAAAAGCTTTTTTCTTTATCGTCGTGTACTTGTGATTCAAGTATCGTTTTTGCTATCTGCTGTAAGTTTTTTTTCGCCCGTCTTATTTCACCGGATTTTTTGCCGCCAACAGTTCCTCTTTTTCTTGCTTCATCCTTGCTTCGGACAGGCCTTAAATTGCTAACATTTCCTCGTGCTGGCACATTAAAACACCTGTCCTTTCTTTAGATTTTATTTGCTGTTTACACAGAAGGATAGCCAGTTCGCTTTCCTTCTCCTTCGATACTTTTAAAAATTTCCACTACATTATATTTCATACACGGCAACATTCCCTTCGCTTTCCTGTACCGACACCTTAACGCAGTGCGGAACTTTTTCGCAAATCCAACGAGCAATGTTTTCTGCTGTCGGATTGCATTGTAACACGTCGTTTAAATATTGATGGTCAAGCATATCAGAAACAAGGTTTTTAATATGCTTGAAATCTACTACCATGCCGTTAGCGTCTAAGGTTTCGCTTTGGCAAGTTACGCAGATAATCCAATTATGGCCATGTAAATTTTTGCACTTACTTTCATAATTTAAAGAAAGTTGGTGTGCTGCCGAAATTTCTAATCGTTTTGTTACTGTATACATATTAATCCTCCAACGCAGGGTCTTTCACGCCGTTAGCTTCAAATGCCATCGCACGGTCAATACACGTTCCGCAAGTTCCGCAAGGCTTTTCTCCGCCCTCGTAGCAGCTCCATGTAAACTGATATGGTGCGTTAAGCTCTAATCCAAGCTTAACAACGCCTGCTTTATTTAGATTGATAAGCGGTGCTTCAAGATGTGTGGTTCGTCCGCTACCCTCAAAAATCGCTTTATTCATATAATCAACGAACTCAGGCGTGCAATCAGGGTACGCTCGCCCTGCTGCATCGTCAGCATGAGCACCATAATAAATAGCTTCTGCTTCTACGCTTACAGCAACAGCGGCCGCATAAGAAAGTAACAAGCCGTTTCTGAAAGGTACGTAAGTATCAACAGTACCTTCACCGCCAAGCTCTTTAAGCTGCTTTGCATAGGATTCATGTTTAATATCATGCGTGCTTTTAGCTAGCAATGGGCAATCGCTCATAGAGAACGCCAGCGACAAATCAGTTTCTTTATGCTCTACACCATAAAAAGCAGCGACTTTTCTTGCGCTTTCAATTTCTCTTTTATGCCTTTGTCCATAAAAAGCAGATAAGGCTAAAACTTTTTCTGTACCATATTTTTTGACTGCAACGGCTAAACAAGTAGTACTATCTACACCACCACTTAATAAAACAACTGCTTTTTTCATTTTTATTACCTCTTTTCAAAAATGAGTTTTTGCATACTCCTGAAATTTTACCCATTCTATAAAATTATTAATAGCTACTTCTTTATTTCTCACTCGCATGCCTGCAGGCTTATTATATTTAACCATCGTTTTTCCATTGAACTTATATACTGCGCCGAATCTATTGCCAGATACCCACGCAGTAGAATCTACACTGTCAAAATGAAAGCGCGGCAAATATTTTAATTGAGTAAATCCTAAACCGTGAATTTTAGCTCCATGCGAGTGTGCTTCTTTGATAAGCAAAGGAAATTTTTCAACTTCACCTTTTGTAAATTCACCGCTAACATAACCGCCTATTGCAACATACTTATACCGCTTGCACATTTCAATAAAGTCTTTCATTCCACGACTTTTATGCCATACAGGAATCGGTGACCTTTCGACTTTTTCAGCAATGTATTTTCTGATTTTCAAAACTTCTTCGTAGCCTACAACAGGGTCAATGTCAAGCTCAAAGAATTTCTGTACATTGTATTTTTGGACATAAGCAATATAAGAGTCTACATATCGAGAATATGATGTACCTCCATTTTTTGCAATAAAAAAGGACAGTGCTTTTTTACACTGTCCAATAAAACTATAATAATTTTAGCAGTTCTTCCGCTCGCTGACGGTCAGTTTTGACGATTCTTGCGAATTGCTTTATAAGCTCCCATTCATCGTCGAACGCTCTAATATTGCGTCCCTTGCGTTCGCCAGCAGCAGTCTTTCCTTTCGGTCTGCCTGCTCCCTCACGAACACCGCCCCATTTTTTACTTTCCATGTTAACTCCTACTTATCCACCAATACAACATTACAATTCCACTAGCTAAGCCATGCGCCCACAATACCCATTCATGCAGGCTCATTTGAGGAAAATTTCTTACTGCTTCGACTACAATGCCAATAGTGAACAACCAAATTAGTATTTTCATTTTTGTTAAAACGTGGTAGAATATAGGCAGGAGGACGATTGCTCGTCCTACCTGCTGCCCTCTTATTTACGCTTTCTGGACTTGCGATTTACAGGGGGCTTCTTTTTTTGCTGCTTTTTCTTTAACTTCTCCTGTATTTGGAGAGCTGTTAACACGGAACTTAATATAAGTGAAACCGTTTCAGCAGCATCTTTCAAATTCTGATCCACGTTTTGTACCTCCTTTCTATACTTATATTATACTACATTTTTGTTTATTTGTAAAGTGTTTTTTCAAAAGTAATTATAAAAAGACGGTACTTTTTTGTACCGCCTTGCTTTTTATTTTACTCTAAACTGTAACGCAGGAACTTTTAAGCTATCTCCATAAGCATCGGTATATCTGCTGTTGATTTCAACAAATCCTTCAAGAACGCAACCTTCTTGCTGAAACAGCCAAGCAGTTCTAATTGCTTCGGTATACGTTGCTGAAAATGTAAATCTTTCAATTCCGTTTGCTTTCATGCAAGCCACTATTTCAGGCACTTGATGGTCCCAAACGATTTCGCAAAGGTCAAGGTTGAGATTGCCATGTTCTCTGGAGCTTTGATATTCGCGCCAAATATGAACAGCAAATTCTCCCATATTACCTATTTGACCAAAGGTTTCATTATGAAGCTCTCTGGCTTTTTCTTTTTCTTCATCATTGGTTGCTGCATCAAACGCAGCGATTGCTTGGAGTTCCTTTTGATAAGCTTCTTCAAAAATATTTTTCATTTTAACCGACTTCCTTTACTCTTTATTTAGTAGGTACTTTATCTTCCCTACACTTATATTATACTATATTATACTATTTTTGTAAAGAGTTTTCTTTATAAAATATCATTTATATTTTATATATTTAAAAAGCCGTCTACATATCACATTTGTAGGCGGCTTTTTGAGTACACAACATATTTTAGGAGAAGGATTTATCATCCAACTGTTGCATCTTAATTATATCATTCCTTTAATTGCCTTGTAAATGACACCTTACTGACATGATTTTAAAAGGTGCTCTATTTGTACCCTGGCGAACTCTGCATCTTCGGCTGTGTAGACTTTTTCGCAGTAACCATTGCAGGAAGGCTTTCCCTGGTCTTTCTTGTAGCTAAAAATAACATCCTGGTATACAGCAAGCTGGCGCATCTGCTCATAAGCTCCTATGCTTATAACATACTCCAAAAACGCTCTTAAGCTATCCTCGCCTTTGCTATAAGCTTCTATATACTCATTTAGCAGCTCGTTTAAAGGCTTATCCATTTTTAGCTCTGCACTTTCTTATTTTAAGAGCATTGCTGGAAGGATTTTCGCCAAGATACACGCCTTTGGTGTATGGCAGATATGCCGAAACAGTGCTCTTGCTTACACGCAATTTTTCGGCTATGTTCTCCACGCTGTAACCTTGCTCATACAAATCATTGACCTGTATGGACATATCACTTTCGTACTCACCGGCATCAATGAGAACCTTCCTGACTTTCTGTTCCGAAATGCGGAACAGCGCAGCTACTTTCTTTATGCTGCCTTCTGTGCCATACGCTCTGACAATATCTCCTGGCTTCACAAAATCACTTTGAATAAGATGTATCGGCGATTACTTTAACAGCTCCGGCTACATTGTTATTAGCCTCGTTATACATGCTCTCTGTCCTCCTTTTAGTTAATTTTTTACAGCTTTCAAATACAAATTTTTTGGAGCTTTGCCGCTACAATCTACAATGTAGGGCACTGCGATATCGCCTTTATGCTCGGTGAAAACTTCGTAAGCCAACGTAATTTGACCATCTGGCCATTCAATGGCTTTAGTTTCGTCCTGCATTGTAACTTCCTTGAAACCTTCCGGAAGAATGATTTCCACTTCATCGTAGATTTCAGCAGGAACAACAGCATAAGTACCGCTTTCCCAGATGCTGTTAAAATTCAAAAACATCTTCATTTGCTCGCCCTCTTTCCGTAGCAGTACAAATTCCACGCTTGGTCATCTTGTTTCCACAAGTCTACCAATGCTTGACGCTCAGCACGAATTTCTGCGTCAATTTTACGCTCATATTCGATTGGGTTAACACCTTCAGGAATGTACTGTAACGCTTCACTGAAAGAAAACTCCTTAATATTGCCAACACCTTCACGATTGATGTCGGCAGCTTGCTGAGCGCATTCACCGCACAGAAAGTTGTGCGAGTTTACACCGAAGTAATGCTTACCGCAATGCTGGCAAACCTTTTGGGTACCAGCTGCTTCTGCAATTAAGGAGCGAATTTTCGCAAACAGCTCCTTACGAGTCGTTTTCTTATTGAAGCGGAAAACTCTTTGTTCACCGCCGATTTTTACAACACACGCCTGACGATGTGCACGCCAGGTGAACTCGACTTGACCTATCTTCATGATTTCCTCCCTCCTTAATTCATGCGGCTGAGAATTTCCGCCTTAATTGCTTCTTCATACTGACCAGATTTACCCAAGCAAGCTTCCAGGTGCTGCGTATTATACAGCACAATTTTTTCAAACTCACCAACTAATTCCTCTTTACTCATATTTTTTAAAGCAGCAATTTTCTTTTCCAGCATTATAACCGACTTCCTTTCTTGTAAGTTCTTATATCTTCCTTACAATTATATTATACTATATTTCTCCACTTTTGTAAAGAGCTTTCTTTATAGAATGTCAGTTTTCTTCTAAATCTTCTTTGGTTACTTCATACTCAATACTGCCGTCACGCTTGCGCAGAACTACCTCAAAGTCACAGGCAGTTGCAAGCTCCAGCAGAAGCTTAAGTGATTTGCATTTTTTAACCTTGTAGTTCAGAGACATTGGCGTAATGCCCATTTCCCTAGCTAATGTAGCCTGGTTTTTTCCTGTTGAAGCGATTAATACCTTGATTTTGTTTTCTATTGACATAGTAGCACCACCTTAATTATTATATCTCTTATCATTATACAGTGTTCTCTTTATGTAATCAATATAATCTTTTATAAAAATATTGCCTGCGAGATTTCCCGCAGGCTTTTTGTTAAGATACTTCAATCATCGTGTTTAACCACGAATCGCTTGACGCATTAATGAGCCATTTCTTATTATAGCCGTTATAATGCCTGATCAAGTAAAACTTTGTCTTGTCGCCTTCGTCATTGTACAGAGAGAAGTTAGGGAACTTCTTGCCTTCTGATTGCTCCAGCTGGTAAAAGTATTCGCGAATTTCTTTTGCTCTCTTTATAACCTCCCAGTCTGGCGTAAACTCATCAGCATAGTTGTATCGCTTTGCCCGGTCATCTGAATGTACTCTATATCCGGCAAGGTTGGGCAGCACACATATTTTATCAAACGATGCTCCCAGGCTATTCACAAAAGCAAGAATCGAATCGAAGTCATAGGCAAAATGAGTGTTACGCATACCGGGCAATTTATACTTATTGCAGTCATCGTTCGGTTCTTCGTCTGTAATGTAGAATAAGAAGTCTACGAATCCTACATACTGCAAGCCGCCATAAAGCTTCTTTCTTTCGCCAAGCATTTCACAGCAAACAATTTCAAGATAAACGCCCTTGCCGTTATCGAGGTGAAATGCTGTTCTAACACGATTGTTTTTCGATATTTTTTTCTTTGGCAAGACGAGCTGCCCTTCTGCGCTTTTTATCTTCCAGCAGGTTCACGCCATCTACGCCAAACAGCAAAGCGGTTAGCTGCTCGACAGCATCGTTTGTGTCACGCCATATCTGCCTTTCGCTCACTGACCATTTTTGCGCAAGACTTGCTACCATATCGGTAACATACGCTTCTGGCGGACAAGGTTTAAGGAACAGCACGTCAAGCACATCTGCCAGGCGCAAATCTTCCTGCTTGCCGCTGTTATACCTGGTCTGCTTGTAAAGTGCTATCATATCATCCATATAGTTTATCAACACTTTGGTTCGCATGGTTGAGCTTATAATGCTTTCAAGCTTTAGCTCATTAGCTCCCATGCTTTTCAGGTTTTGGAATGAATCAAGAATCTCGATAGCTGAAATCTGCTCATCGTCGATATTGACAATCTCGCTTGTCTTTAACGCTGCGTGTTCCTGGAGGCTTCTGTAATTTTTTAGCAGCAAGCGCACATTATACAGTCGCTTGTCAAAATCCCTTCGCTGTGCTTCTTTGCTATACAAATCATCACACAGCTTTTTAGAGGTCTTCTTTGCGGTCTGCTCTGCCACACGTTCGATAAGGTCTTCGAAATACGCCAGCGGAACGGTTATCGTGCTTTGATTTTCATTTACAGTCATTTCTTCCATGCGCTTACTCCCTTCTGTTATTTAAGTTCTTTGATAAGGCGGTCAAGATACCATCTTGCTTTCAGGCAATCTTCTGCGCCGTTCTTCTCTTCGTAACGCCACAAATATTTGATAATATTGGCAACACAGACAGCTTCAATGCCTGTTTTGCCAACTGTAGCAGCCTTTAGGGCATCTATACACTCAATACCGCCTTTGGTGTAGTGTTTCGGATGATTTACGTTATCCTCAGGGAGCGGCATTGTAAAGCTATCCTTTGAATTCTTCGGTGCTTCTTTGACAATAACGTATTTATCATCTTTTAATCCGATAAAACTAAATGGAGATTTAAACGCACTCATTATTTATGCTCCTTTATCCATTTTTCGTGTCTGGCAACTGCTCCAGCTGTAGGTGAAAGCGTTTCAAGATACATGGCTTTCAGTATTTTACACTGCTGGATTTTCCATTCGCTAAAAGCATTACAAGTAGCGTGGCAGCCTATTTTTCTTTCTGTGCATCCTCTGCATGGTGTTTTCATGTAGCACCTCTAAAATAATTCTTGTTGGTTGCTTATATCATTCGGTGTTTTAGTGGTAATGCCGGGATATGATCCTGCGAACTTTTTCATCCGGCAATCGTAATACTTTCCGTCGGCAGCCATATAGTTTGCGTCAACTTCCTCAGGTGTCGGCATATAATATTGGGCTGGCAAAGGAATATTGGTACACAGCTCTTCAAGTCTGCTCTTTCCGTAAATTATATGATTCCTTACTAAATTCATGTTTTCGCCGTCAGGATAAAAAGGGTCTTGGCATCCATAGGTCCGGATATGTTCCCACCGCAAAAAAACTGTCTATAAGCATAGCTGTTTCTTCTTTAATTTGTTCTTCAATGCTTTTTTCTCGTTTCGGCATTTTACACACTCCCTACATTTCTTCTACTTCCGGGTCGTACAGCTCAAGAAATTCTGAAAAATCTCCCTCAGTAGCTATCTTTATAGCTTCTTCAGGCGAAGCAGCTAACACTCTGTCGTGAAAATCAACCTCGCCCGAAATTAAACTGCGCCAGCTAATAAGATAAAGCTTAGCGTCCTGTTGAGCCATAACCGCCACCACGAACAGCACTTGCTTCATCGTCCGAGGTTACGCAGTAACGGACGAAGATTCCCTGTGCACAGCGTTCACCTTCTCTGATGATGATGGTTTCGCTGCCGTTGTTTCTGAATTTAACACCTATATTGCCGTCATTGTCCTGGTTGTTAGCATAATCGCTATCAATAATGCCTACGCTGTTAACTAGCGACAAATTGAACTTAACCGCAAGACTGCTGCGGATGAACAGCATCAGGACCATATCGCCAGGCATAATAGCTTTGATGTTCAGCGGAATAAGTACGCTTTCACCGCCAGCTGGAATAAAAATATCGGTCGGGGCATAAAAATCATAGCCAGCAGAAAACTGTGTGCTACGTTGCGGAAGTTTCGTGTTCGCTGGTGCGTCAATCGTCGGTAAAAATTTAATCATCTTAAAAACCTCCTAAAATATCTCTCCAGATTATAACCAGGATTCCAATAGTACCCATAATAGCAAGAATTTCCATACAAATACTTGCAACAAGATGTAAATATTTCAAATTACCACTCCCTGTTTAACATCCATAAAGCTACACACATAACAGCTACGTCAAGCAGTGTGCAACTGACAATATCAATTAAGCATATTTCCATTTGTTGTACCCTTTGCTAACCTTGCTCTTTGTGCCTTTACTGCATCAAGCAGCGGCTTTTGAAAACGGCAATCATCGTCTAAAGCGATTCTTCCGGTTTCCTCTAGTTTGTGTTGCATATACTCAAAATTGCTTTCAAGCGAAATTTGCATTTGCTGTAACATCCAATCCGGGAATTTTTCCATATTGGCGATAAGCTCGTTTTCAATGTCTACTAACGCCTGTGTACCTAAACGATGTACTGCATATCTGAATGCAAACAGCAGGACAATTAATTTTTCACGTTTCATTTTTTTTGCTCCTTATTGTAATGAACTAATTTCGCCGCTTCTGTCATCATGCTCATTAATTCTTGCATAGCCATTTCTTCACCATATTTACCACGCACACCTAATGCTGCCTGCGCCATCGTACCAATGATCAAGCTTTTAAGGATAATGTAATTGCCTGATGCACAAACAACATCATCGTTATTGCTGTTATTATAGGCAATTATAAAAGATGCTCCGCATTCTTGTAGCAGCTCTTTCGCCTGTTCGGCTTTCTTGTAATCAATCATCATTTTTCAACCTTTCTTACCCAAACGCCATTAGCTAACTTCTCCAAATCTATTTTCTCCCGGCAATGCGGACATATCGGCATCATATCATTCTTACGCCCCATATGTTCCTGCAACATCTTTAGCACACGCTTATAAGGCCTAAACTTCGTGCCAATCTCGTAGCATCTTAATGTCTGTTTCCTAGCTCTGTCATAGTCCTTTGCTATTGCTTGCCAATCGTTACACATCAGCTCCAGCACCACAATAGGTTCAACCATGTTGCCGCAGTGATTGCAGAAGCAGATTTTTGTATCCGGGTCGACTGTAAAACTGATAGGCTTTTTGCTACCGCCATAGATGTTAGTTTCTTTATAGCAATGGCAAGTAGTTCTGCCCTGTTCACGCTTAATCGGTGAGAATTTTAATATTTTCATCGTTCCTGCTCCAATTTACATATCTCCACGTATTTTAGCATTAAACATAGCTCTCAAACGTGCTTCTGGGTCGCTCATAGCCTTTGCTACAGCTTCTGTAGCTTTCTTTCTTTATAGCCGAATTCTTCTCCGTTTTTCATGCTTACGAGGATTGTATAATAGCAGCGACTCATACCTTTGCACAGCGCCACTCTTAAGCCAACAACATTGCTCATATCTTGCCACGTGCCATTCTTAAGCTTAATTAACATTCCTTTCGCTCTTCCTCCTTGCGTCCGCCGACATTCTCCAGCTCATCACCGATACGCTTAATGGTTCTGCCCAGGATTTTACAAGTGCTTTTGAGCCATTGAACGCTATGTCCTTCCAGCACCTTGTCCATTTCTTCGTCGGTCAAGTCCGAGAAGCAAACGCTTTCCCAACGATTGTTACGTTTAACTCTAAAATAAATTCCGTCTAAATCTCTATTTACCATATTTTTTCCTCATTTCCATACGCACTTCATAGTCTACAACGCTCACCCGGAACAGCGGATGTGCTTTACGCAAGCAGTAACGATAATATTTCAGCTTCTGCTGTCTTCGCTTTACCACAGCCATATTAACCACCCAATCGCAGCACCTAACAGAGCACCAAACATAGCAGGTATACCGATGATTAATATAACCGTGATCATGTCGATGACTACATTTAGCAATTTACTCATTTACATTACCTCTTTTTACCGTCTACAGAAAACGTTGCTTTAAGGAAAAATCAACCATTATTCTCACCTCTGTTTGGATTCTGCTTCCAGCCACCTACAGGACGATACAGGTGTAAAATATCGTATATCTTGCCTACGCCGTGTAAATACTCGCTTTCTTTTGGGTGAATCTGATGAACTTCTTCTTCCGGTAGCCAGAACACGTCTTTAACCTGGCACATAACCTCCCATGAAGGTGTTTTATTCGTCGTGCCGCAAAATTTCACGCTCACGTGCTCCCATTGGTTGCCGTCCTGATCAGGCTCAACGCCTACAACACACTGCAAGCTCTTTTTGATTCCCGGCAGATGCAGGAAGCCTGTCAATACTAAGCCTTCAAAAGCAAAATCATTTCTCTTGTCGGCTTGAAACTTTTCGTTTGCTAAAATCTCCTTAACACTTCTCATCTTAATCTCCTTGCTCCGCACAGTTGCGGATTATTACTGCACTGTTTACATTCCTTATCGCACTCCCAGCAGCATACGTGGCAAACCTCGCTTCTTACGCAGCCGGGGAACGGAAAAGGGCAAACATATTTATTTTTCAGCTTTTTCGTGATTATCGGCTATGTATCTTTCAAAAAATTTTCGGCAGGCTTTTGAGATGTAGCCTTACTTTTGTTAGTTGCCTGCCTTCTGGTTTGCGCAAGGCTCATGATTTTGTGCTTGCACTCCTTGCCACCGCAGCTCATTCCTTGCCGCCGGGCTAGGTTAGATACATCTCTGTAACATTCAGTGCCACATTCGCAAAGGCATTTTGCAACCGAAACCTTCTTTTTAGGTCTGATGCTGATAACGCCTGGAGGATAAATTTCAAGCACTGTCAGCATACCTATTTTCTGCCCTAGCAGATAGCTCCAATCCTTATTCTGCATTAAACCGACTTCCTTTCGCTTTACTTTAACCAAACTGTTCCATAGCACGATGAGCATCTAAACGCCCATTTTACAGCACCTTTTCTGTCTACAATTTTTGCGCCGTAGACAAGCTTTATTTTTTCCTGTTTGCAACGAGGGCAGCACTGCTTGCCTTCTGCTGTTGTTCCAAGTAGATATTTCACTGTTGCTCCTCCGTTACAGCCAGGAATTTTAACACTCTGCCTGTATTACTGATTCTATATTCTTCCAGATCGTCACGCTTCAGGTACTGCCTTCCATATAGCGACTTCATATTCTCCCATACAAGGAACGGCACGTTGTAAAAATCTGTCAGATTAAACGATACCAGGATAAAGCACCTTGCTCCTAAAAAATGATGAACCTTTAGGTATTCAAGCTGGTGCGGTTCAAGTCTGCTTCGCAGCATCTTGTCGCCGTCGGTGTGCTTCGCTTCAAAGCACACCGCTAAACCGCCTCTAAGAGTCCCCTTGTAGTCAACACCGCTTTTCTTTGCATAGTTGGCAATGAACTGTCCATGCGCTCCATAAGGGCGGATATAATGTACAGGTTCGCTCTGTTTCTCAATCTTCGCAATGCCGTGTTCCTCGTAATACTGGCAGCCTGCGTCAATCATCTTTTCAAAGAATGAACCGCTTGCCTTACTCCGCTTGCCTACAATGATACTTTTAAGCTGATTCATGTTTCTTGTACCCCTTGAATTTCATCCTGCTGAAAGCGTATCTCAGATAAGCTAAGTCCTGAAGCACATCAATGTATTCAATTTTATCAACATACACCTTGCTTCTTCCCCACGTGCTAATCAGCTTCATGCTAGGATTGTAGGTCTGGTGATATATCGTTTTGTATAAAAAGCAATATTCACTGCAAATCTTCTTGAAATCATCTTTCTTTAATTCGATTTCAGTGAACGCCAGCTTACGCAAGCGGTTAACTTCGTCTTTAATCTTCATGCTGCACCTCGCTTAAAACGGAATTTCCTCATTAAAAGGTACCGCGCTGCCAAAACCTTGGAAGTCCTTGCTTTCTTCTCCCGGTGTATGCTGAGATTCGCCGCCTTGCTCTCTACGCTCAATGAATTCAAAATGCTCTGCAATAACCTCTGTTACATATTTCTTTTGACCGTCTTTAGCGTCATAGCTGCGAATTTGCAGTCTGCCTTCAACTAACACACGCTGTCCCTTGCTAAGATAATTGCCACAGGTTTCAGCCTGTTTGCCCCAGATAACTACAGGAATAAAGTCCGCTTCACGCTGTTTGTCTTTGGAATAAGGTCTGTCCACAGCAAGCGTGAACTGAGCAACAACCTTGCTTGTAGAAGTGTATCTTACCTCCGGGTCTTTTGTCAGTCTGCCTAATAAAACGATTTTGTTCATGCTTTTTGTTCCTTTCTCTTTAACGGATTGTCCTGGCAGAAAATTTCGCCGCCTTCTTTTTTTATTGCTGCGTTGATTTCAGCAGCAGCCTTATGCAGATAATAGATTTCACCGCTGTCACAATACATATTAATATAAAAGTTAACGAGTATTGAAAAATATCTCTTGTCTTTATCGTCCATAATTCCCTCCTATAATCCTAATAACTTGTTGGTAGCAGCAAAGCCTTCTGCAACCTTCTTCCTGCGTCTGCTTGCGTGTGTAACCTCTACCGGGTGGCACATCTGCAAAATACGGTCATAGATTCTTGTTTCCGTTATCGTCTGCGGCTTTTTGATTGCTTCAATTGGCAAATTTGTTGTAATGATTGTAGGCAATCCGCTCCGGCAACGGCTGTCGATAATCTGGAACACCAGCTCCTGAGCAAATTCCGTGCGCCGTTCTGCTCCTAAATCGTCAAGCACTAACAACTCAAATTGATTAAATCCGTCAAGATATGCTTGCTTTTGTTCAGTGCCCCACAATGTATTGAACACTCTGCCAAAATTAGTCATTAAGCAAGCTACACCTTTATCAATCAGTGCATTGACAACACACGCAGCGGCGAACGTCTTTCCGCTCCCGGAATTTCCGTAAAGCAGCAATCCTTTATGCATCCTGCGAAAATCATCGTAGTGCTCAACGAAATTCTTCATTGCTCGCATCGTCCGCTCGTCTGCGCCGTCATCATGGCCGAAAGTCTGCGATTGAAGCTCACGCTCCGGGAAGCCAGCTTTTCTAAGCTCTTGCACCCTAGCAAGTCGCTTTTCATGTTCCTCACGCTCACGCTCTGCCTGAAGCTCTTCCGCTCTGCACTTACAGATACAAGTTACAGTTCGCTCAACACCAAACAAGAAACCTCTGCATTGCTTCGGCGTATGGCATTTACCACACATAAGCAATCCGTTTTCGTAATAATCATTTTCGTTTTGCTTGTTAAGCTGTGAAGCATTTTTAGCAATGTGATTTACAGCAAGCGTAATTGAATTCTGAACATCATTCGCATTCATGCTATCACCTCACTAAAAATATTTGTCCAGGTCTGTTTGGTCGTCCGGCGGTTTAAAATCATCCGGCGGTTTCTTTGGCTTTTGATTGTCACCACTCGCAAGGTTTCTTGCAACTCCCTCACAATAGGCTATTGACTTCTTGCCTTGCTGCGCTGTTATCGTAACCGCCTGCATGGCTATTAGCTCGCCTTGTTCCTTAGCAATAGTCTGTAGCCGCTCCGCAATGTATGGCGTTATCGGTGTAACATTTTGATTCCAAAAGCCAACAGGATTATTATCGCTCGTAACATTTTCGTAACTGTTACACGTAACGGCAGCATTTTTATCGTAACAACCACTACTAAAGTCATTGTTGTTACTCTTACTCTTATTCTCTTTCTTATTCTTACTCTTATTCTTATCCGTAACATCTGTGTTTGTTACATCGTTGTTACGTGTAACATCTTGACTTGTTACGCTTTTGTTACACGTAACATCTTCGTAACATTTCGTAACATCTGTGTTTGTTACGTCATTGTTACAGGTTTTGGATTGCTTCTCACGCTGCCTTTTAACTCTCATTGCTTCCTTGCACCGCTCACGCTCCTTGAGCTTTGAAAGCTCTTCGGCGTTCTGATACTCACCCCAGCCTACAATATAGATATAGCCGTTATCCTCTATATCAATCATGTTATACTGCCGAAATACTTCTAAAGCAGTTTCCGCAATTTTAGGCTTAAAACCACCAACAGCAGCTAAGGTTTTTGGTGTATACGCTACACCTTCGGTAGCGTATACATAACCACCATCGTTTTTTTTACGAGCTAAAGCTAACAGGAAGAACCACATTAATGCCAGGCTATCACCAATCTTCGTATCAGCACGAAGTATCTTAATTTTTTCACTGTCGAACACATCGGCGCTAACCTTAAACCAGCTCTCCATGTCGCCCTCCTACAATAACTTCTTCCATAATGGTTGCCGTCTAAGTAACCTCACATACTTCATAAGTGCTTTCTTTCTCATAGGTAATCTCTCCCAATTTTCTCTATCCACTCGTCCCGGCTATGTTTATCTTCATAGCAGGTTTGAGCAAATCGCCTTAACCGCAAGTCTGTTTCCCTGTCCAAATGAGGTCCGAGTTTTCCTTTGTGATGTTCGTAGCATAGCCAGATTGTTAAACCCAGCTTGTCCGAAACCTTTCTCCCGGCTGCTTCGAATATCACATGATGGCGCTCCAGGTTGCGAGTAGTGCCACACATAAAGCACTCCTTTTCGCTTTGCAATATGCTTTTCTTACTCATGCAGTCTGCCTCGTTTCTTCGAGCAGGTTCTTAATAGCAGTATGCGCAAGCGTGTATTGAGGAATTGTAATCATTTTTTCAAGCTCTTCAATAGTCAGGTCTTTAATGTTTTTGTATGTCACAAGCTGTCTGCCGTTTTCATCGTGGCCACTAGCAACGGTTACAATCACATCCCCTGACGGTGTAATCTTAACGAATTTATCTCCGGTAGCTTGCGGTTGAGCTTTAGGTTTTTGCTCTTTCTGCGGTTCTTTAGGTTGATACTGCCATTTTTCAACAGGTTCACAAGCTAAATTTCCGTCATCGTCCTCTTGCGCAAGTCCAAGAGCCGCTGTAAGGCTGTATCTTCTAGCATATGTCAGCGTACTGCCGAACCCCTGGGCATCATTCTTTTGAATAGGATAACTGCTTGTCACCTTAATGAATTGACCGCTGCTATGCATGATCAATGTAGTAACAGCAAGCTTATTGCTTTCTACAATTCCTTCGTTAGCCTGGAATATGCTTAAGCCGTTCTTGCTAAGCGGCTCACGTGCTACGTTCAGGCATTCTGCCAAATCAGCATATTTGCTTTTAAAAAACGGATTGTCACAGCCTTTAACAGCATTTTTCATTTCGCCCTGAGCCTTTGCTAAAGCTTCAGCCAAAGCATTAATTTTCTCACTCATTTCCATTTAAATCACCTTTCCTTCCTTAATCAGTTCTTCAACTTTGCTGTGCAGCTTAATAGTTGTTTTAGCATCCCAATGACAGCATTCACAATAACTGCCAACTTTAGGATATGTTTGCATATTTACCGACAAGCTGTTAACGTTATAGCTTAACACATCACCTTCACGCACAGCCTGTTTTTCCTGGTGGTATCCGAAGTGTTGATACTTACATTTGCCATCCCTGGTACAGTGTGAGCAAGTCTTAAAGTCTTTCAACCAGCTCTCTTTCGTCTGCTTCTGTTCGCCGTGCTTTCTTTTTCTGAAGGCTTCAAAGCCTTCCAAACTAAGTCCGCTGCGAGCTAACACGGCGTTAACCTGTTCATTAGTTACCATATACATCCTCCTTTTGAATTCCGAAACCAAGCTTTAAATCAGCATAGGCTTTAACTACTCTGCCTTGTGCAGTTGTATAGCCTTTTAGCTGAAGCTCTTTGTTCCATTCCCTTATAAGCGAGTAGCCTTTTCCAACGCCTACGCCTAAAAGGTTGGCAATGTCTTTAGCTGTGTAGAATCTGCTTTCCATGTTTGACAACCTCTTTTCCGTATGCTATACTATATATGACCTATTTTTTAAACCGATTTCCTTTCGACTTTATTTATAGGTTAAAGGCTCTCTATTAGCGTGGGGGGTCTTTTCTTTTTGTTCTTCTTCAATACCAATCAATACAAGCAAAGCCTGTGCACCTTCCCGGCACTCTTTTAAAAGATTGTCACCGAGGTGCTTTTTTTGTACCGTTTTCGCTACCATTTGCGGAAACAATTCAACCACTTCACCGACTTCTTTTTGCGCCCTCAACATATTCACTGCTAAATCATCAGCAGGAGGAATAAGTCCAAAAACGTCGCAGAACACAATGTTCTTTTGCAAGTGCTGTACACGTAACCACGGTGTACGATAGAGTTTTGACATTGCTAGTGCAATAACATCAGGGCATTGCCGCCAGTCAATCTCATAGTCTTTCAAGCAGCTAGAAGAAATCCCTAGTTTTTCTGCCGCCTTAATGCGGTTCAAACCTGCATATTCTCTAGCTATTTTGTAGATATTAGTTTGAGTTTCAGACATCTTAAAAAAACTCCTTTATGGTATAATACAAGTATGGCAGTTAACCAATCGTTATAAATCTGCCATCATTGATTTTTCACTGTGTAGTAATTAACAGTGACTACATCTCCAGGCTGGAGATAACGGCGGTTGGCGGTCAGGTGCTTATTATCTTCGGATACGTTGTACCAAAACTCGTCAAAACAAATTCTTGTTTTGTTAAGCAGAAAATACTTGTCAGCGATTCCATACATGGTTTCACCTTCTTGTACAACATGAGTGACTGTATGCCTTTGCACCTGGCTGTCCGAAAATCCGCCAACTAAGCTAAGACAACACCAAGCAAAGATGATACATACGCAGATTTGCAATACCTTTTTCATCTTTTTCACTCCTTTGTAGCAATTTCCGGCTTTTCTACAACCGTCAAAATTCTGTAATTTTCATGACGATAGCAAGCCCTGAAGCATTTACATGCTTCAGTTTCATTTTTCTCAGTAAACGTATCAAGTTTTACCTTGCCAGTTTCCAAGTTTTGAAAAACAACTACCCAGTCTTTACATTTATACATCTCTTCATCACTCCTTTACGCTTCCAAAAAGTAATCAACGCTTACGCCGAAGTATTCGGCAAGTTTTTGCAACGCTTCAACATTAGGTTTGTTTCTGCCATTTTTCCAAGTTGAAAAAGCTGAATTGCTAAGTCCTGTTGCCTTCGCAACCTGATAAGCAGTAACATTGTTTTTCTGCATTAATTCAGCAATTTTTCTATACATTTCAGCACTCCTTTCTTGACGTTCAATTTTGAACGTGATATACTTTAATTGACAAATGTAAAATACTTAAAATTATTTTACGGCTTTAAAGTATTTTTGTTTTACATCTTAGTAATATTATAACATAATGTGTTAGAGTTGTAAAGTAGTTTTGTTTTGCTTTTGTAAAATATTTTTTCGAGGTATCGAATGTACGAAAAATTTGAAGCTCTTCTAAAAGAACACAATACAACAGCATACCAAGTTGCTAAAGCAACTGGTATCAGCAACTCAACATTTTCTTTATGGAAAAGTGGTCGTTCTGAGCCAAAAGTAGCGACCATACAAGCTATTGCTAATTACTTTGGCATTCCTGCTGGTTACTTTTATGAAGATAAAGACTATGCTCTTGGTGTAACAGAACAACAAGCAAAGTCCCTCGGCATAGACACCGAAGCAGTAAAGCAGCAGCTCAACGCCCAGCTTCTCGATGAACAGGCTATTGAGATTGCTAAACAGATTCAGAAGCTCGATGACACCCAAAAGATGGCTATTGAGCAAATTATAAAAGGGCTGTTGCAAGGCAAAGGCAAGGCCTGACTTCCCCTTCGCCAGCATGGCATAATACCTTGCAATCTAAAGGAAGGAGGTTAAAACGAAGTCGATGTCATACCACTAACGAGTATGCACAGCTGATTCGACAATTACCAACAGAGCATGTGTATTTCCTGCTACTCTGCATAGAAATTGCCAACCAACTGGTTGCAAAAAAAGCAAGCTGAAACTGTAAAATGCGGACTTAACGATTCAACTTGATGTTAGGGGGATTTCCTTTAGGGAGCCATTTGTAGAAGAACTACAGCGATAAGAGGGCGCATATGTCCGTCCTCTTTTTCGTGTACAGAAAAAGAAAGGAAGTCGGTATTAATGTTCGGGTGGTTTTCACGCAAAGCATCAAAGGAAGACATTCAAAATTATATAAAAATGCTAACCACTGTAGCCATGGAAGACAAATACGAAGATAAGGCACAGCTTACCAATATGTATAATTTCATAAAGGAAAAACATATTACAGATGAACAACTTGCTGAAGCTCAATCTATGGCTTGTAATAACATCTGGTCTAATATAATGCAGGACGGAATAGTAACAGAAGATGAAGCGCAGAAATTTAGCAAGTATTTGCTTGTATGCGAACATCTCACTCCTAAAGAAGTAAAATACTGGAATGGAAAAATAGAGCTAAACAGAACCCTATATGACATCACAGTTAACGATAAATTACCAATCTATGATAAAAATGATGTTCAGATCATATATAAGGACGGCGAAATACTTCATTATTCAGCATACGCAGATATGATGAAAATGAAAACTATTACCAAAAAAATTAATTATTCCGGACCATCTGCATCTATACGCATCTGTAAAGGCGTTCGCTATCATGTAGGCTCTATGAGTGTATCAAGAAAAACTTCCTCTTTTTGGACTTCTGATTCGTGGGGCATCTTTTGGATAAGCAATATGCGTATAGGCTTTTTAGGCAGCTCAAAAGCTTTTGCTTTCCCAATCTCCAAGCTGTTCTCTATTTCTGACGGTGACGGTGGATTGCATATCTTTAAAGAAGGACGAGCAACGCCGTACATTATACGCCTTTCGGAATACGAAGAACCCTGTGCCATAATATCTAATTTGCTCAACAAATCATAAAGGAAGCCAGCATCAATGAAAAGAATAATCATAGCATTCATAACTATTTTCTGCATCGGTACATTCACGCTGTCCGCAGAAGCTTATGTAGCTAATCGCAACACTGGCAAGATACACACAAACACTTGCAGATTCGTACCAAAAATGAGCGGTGGCAGTAAACTTTACATAGATTCATTAGCTGAAGCCAAAGCATCAGGCTATACACCTTGCCAGCGTTGCCGTCCGTTTTAGGAGGCTATAAAAATGAGAAAAATATTTCTTATTCTTACTACGATTTTTGTGTTTGCTGGCTTGCCATTTTGTGAAGCATCGAAAGCAACAGACGCAAAGTACATCAATGACAATTATTTTGTAGTAACGGGTTCTATCTTAAAAAATGACTTTTTCCCTAAATTTGAAAACATCATGAAAACATATCCGGAAAATGCGAAAGATATTGCAGGAGCAGATTTAGCAATATATACCAAACCTAAATTGCAAGAACTAAAAGAAAAACTGCAAAATGATTCCAGGGCAAAAGATTCTTATATTGCCACATTGACAGATACATATATTTCTTGCGTAATAAACTTTTTAGATGTAACGGCACGAGTAAAAGACAAGCCATCACTAGACAAAAACACCTGGCTTGCAGATTGGAAAAATTCGGCTGCTAAAGTCAAGGAAGCAAACGACAAATTCAAACAAGCATATAGCAGTACGCAGTCGATAAAATCAGCAGACCAGAAATGGTCTGCTTTTGTGCTTTTTGAAATAAAAAAGGCTTAAAAAACAGTCTGAACATAAAATTTCAGGTTGCTTTTCAAGCCAGCGTTTTTATACAGTTTATATCACTATTTTTATAGATTAAAAATCTTATCAGAGCTTCATATTTAGCTTATATGAGCATTTAATTTTTACTAATATAAATAAAGTCGCGTATAAGCTAAATACTAAAGAGAATTTTTAGCGTTTTTGGCAAAAAATTACATGAAAGGAGCTGCAGAACATGACAGTAACAAAAAATCTGAAAACAGGAAAATGGGACTGCGCTTTTTGGTATAAAGATTGGCAAGGCGTAAGAAAACATACAACCAAAAGAGGTTTTGATAAAAAGCGTGATGCTGAAAAATACGAAAGCGACATGAGAAACAAAACTCATACACATGATCCGAAATTTAGCGAAGTTATTGCAGCATACCAGCAAGAGCTGGACAGCAAATTGAAGCTAGGAGAATTAAAGCAGTCGACTGTCGACAAGAAAAACCAAGCATTAAAATATTATGTCCTCCCTTTCTTTGAGAATATGAACGTCGACAAGGTTACTCCGCTTCAAGTTATGCGCTGGCTTGCCCTTCAAAATGAGAAATCAAAAAAAGAACGCCTTTCAAGCAGACTGCTAAATCAGATACGTTCGGAATTAAGCCAGGTATTCGAGTTCTCGAAAAGAAATTACGGAACAAAAAATAATCCTGTCACTCTTACCGACAGGGTAAAGCCATATTCTAACGATACACGTGCGAAATTATGGACAGTAGAACAGTATAAGATTTTCTATGACGATATTAAGATAGCTTCACATAGAGTACTGTTCAATATCATCTTTTGGGCAGGCTTGCGCATAGGTGAAGTTATGGCTCTAAAAATCGATGATATATCGCCCTATAAAATTCATGTTAATAAATCACTGATGAGGATACACAATAAAGATGAATTTGTCATTAGCACACCAAAAACAAGAAGCTCCGTGCGTGATGTTGAAATACCGAAATACCTCTATAATCAAATCATAGACTACATAGGCACGCTTTATAAGGCTAAACCAGAAGATTATATCTTTGATGGCATAAAACCGTCGGCTATCAGAACATATATGCAATATCACTGTACTAAGTTAGGCTTGCCAAGAATTAGTCCTCACATTCTCCGGCACAGCTATGCTTCAATGCTTTACGCAGCTACCGGAGATATTTTGGCAGTCGCTGAACAGATTGGTCACGCAGATACAAACACAACCTTCAAATTTTATGCTCACATGATGCCTGAAGCTAATAGAAAAGCTGTCGACAAATTAGAGAGCATAACTGTGGATAACTTGCCCCAAAATAGCGAATTTTAATTTTTGGAACTCATTTTGAACTCAATCAATAAAAAAAGAACCGCTAAATCCCATAAATACTAGGGTTTAGCGGTTTTTATTTACAATGCTCTATATTATAACACAAATAGCATTAAACGTCGACAGATGCTATTTTGACGCTGAAAATTGAGCGAAAGATATATCGTGCAGGAAATAGCAATCTGAAACGATATACCTCATACCTCTCGCGAACAGAGAAAGTACGGTAGTAAATATAAAATAGTCCACAGCTATTTTTCCGCAATCAAAAAGCATGTAAACATGCTTTTCGACACGCCTCGCCACAAGCGCATTTGCTCGTCGCATTTCTCCTTCAAATGCGGTGGCTGGGCAGCCAGGCCCGCTGCTGGTCATAAGATAGCTGACGGTAAAAGAAAAAAGACATGTCACATGACATGTCTTTTTTCTAA
>ULZG01001269.1_pt1 | contig 138222 bp, 162 predicted proteins | sample 1962881 | NCBI WGS metagenome assembly ULZG01 (sample SAMEA4835883, study PRJEB28245) | human gut metagenome | biome: gut microbiome; material: fecal sample | place: Denmark | collected 2008 | reverse complement strand
CCCTGATTAAGAGTCAGGTGCTCTACCAACTGAGCTAATGGGCCGTGGTCACGTTACTTGATTATAATACTCTATATGCAGGAAAATGTCAAGCATTTTTTCAAAAAAACTTAAAAAATCTTAGGAAGCATAAAAACATTTGACTATGCATCTAGAAAAGCATACAATTAAAGTGTTATAGTAGGTCCTAAATTTTTTTGTACGGAGGATAGACTTATGGATTACGATATTGCCGTTATTGGTGGTGGTCCTGCCGGCGTATCTGCAGCAATTACTGCAGCCAGCAAGGGACGTAAGGTTGTTCTGTTTGAAGCCCACGGCTTCAGCCCCCGTCTGCGTAGTGTAGCGCAGATTACAGATTACATGGGTATCCCGGATATTTCCGGTACTGCGCTTATGGATATTTTTGTAAATCATCTCAAGCAGATGGAAGTAGAGATCTTTGAGGCCAAAATTATTTCTTTGCGCGAGGTAGGCGAAGGCTTTATGCTGGGTACTCCGCATGGTGAATATTCTGCGGATTCTGTAGTACTGGCAACAGGTATTTCCCGCTCTACGCTTTTCCCGGGTGAAAAAGAATTTTTGGGCAAGGGCGTAAGCTACTGTGCTGTTGTTGATGCTGATAAATATAAGGGTAAGTCCGTGGCTGCTATTGCTACAGTACCTGATGCACTGGAAGAGGTTGAATATTTGGCAGACCAGTGTGAGCATGTATTCTTCTTCCCGCTGTATACCGGCTTTGTTCCGCCTAAAAAGAAAAATATTACTGTAGTGCTGGATAAGCCGACAGAAATTACCGGTACCGACAAGGTTACCGGCTTGCGTGCAGGCGATGATTTTTACAGCGTTAAGGCTGCCTTTGTTTTCCGTGCCAGCGACCCGCTCAACAGCTTCCTGCCGGGATTGGAAATCCGTGGCCGCAGCATTTATGTTGATGATCAGGCTCAAACAAATATTGAAGGCGTTTTTGCCGGCGGTGACTGTACAGGTCAGCCTTGGCAGGTAAATCGTGCTGCCGGTCAGGGACAAAAGGCTGCTCTTTCGGCAATCCGCTATCTTGCACGTCGCGATGAGGGAATTGGCTATTAAAAATTGCAGTAAAATCTTTTATCCCGACGGGATTTATGCTACAATATAAGTTATGATAAATTATTTGGAGGCTAGATTATGTTAGATTTAAAATTCGTCCGCGAAAATCCGAAGCTGGTCGAAGAGGCTGTAAAAAGCCGTAATGGCAGCCTTGATTTGACTGAATTCCTGGAATTGGATAAAAAACGTCGTGAAATTACCCAACAGGTAGAAGCACTGAAGAAAGAACGCAACACTGCATCTCAGGAGATTGGCAAGCTGAAAAAAGCCGGTCAGGATGCTGCTGAGCAGATGGCTGCAGTTCGTGCTCTCGGCGATAAAATTGCTGCAGATGACAAGGAACTGAAAGAGATTGAAGAAAAAATCAAAAGCATTCTGCTGACTATTCCTAACGTTCCCGCTGAAGATGTTCCCGTAGGCAAGGATGATACCTGCAACCCGGTTATCCGCACTTGGGGCGAACCGACCAAGTTTGATTTTGAACCTAAGGCTCACTGGGATATCGGTGAAAACCTGGGCATTCTGGATTTCGAACGTGGCGTTAAGGTTAGCGGTGCACGTTATGTATTCTATCGTGGCATGGGCTCCCGTCTGGAACGTGCCGTTATCAACTTCTTCCTGGATGTACACACCAGAAAGCATGGTTATACCGAATTCTTCCCGCCGTTCATCGTTAACGGTGCAAGCATGCAGGGCACCGGCCAATTGCCGAAGTTTGCCGAGGATATGTACAAGCTGGAAAACGGCGATATGTACCTGATTCCGACCGCAGAGGTTCCTGTAACCAACTATCATCGTGATAATATTCTGACCGGTGACGAGCTGCCGCTGAAATATACCGCATACAGCGCTTGCTTCCGTGCAGAGGCTGGTGCTGCAGGCCGTGATACCCGTGGCCTGATCCGTATGCATCAGTTCAACAAGGTTGAGCTGGTTAAATTCACCAAACCGGAAGAATCCTGGGCTGAGCTGGATAAGCTGACTAATGATGCTGAAGAAGTTCTGCAATTACTGGGACTGCCGTACCATGTTGTACGTCTGTGCACCGGTGATCTGGGCTTCAGCTCTGCTACCACCTATGACCTCGAAGTATGGCTGCCGGCAGCAAACTGCTACCGCGAAATTTCTTCCTGCTCCAACTTCCTGGACTTCCAGGCACGCCGTGCTAACATTCGCTTCCGTCGTGATGCAAAATCCAAACCGGAATTTGTACACACCCTTAACGGCAGTGGTGTAGCTGTTGGCCGTACAGTTGCTGCTATTCTGGAAAACTATCAGCAGGCTGATGGCAGCGTAGTTGTTCCTGAGGTTCTGCGTCCTTACATGGGCTGCGATGTAATTCCCGCTCCGAAAAAATAAGCTGCGCAGATTCAGATGAATAAAAATAAGCGTTGAAATGTCATTTAACCGACATTTCAACGCTTTTTGTTTTGTCTGCTGTATTCAGTAATTTTTTGCTAGTTTTAAATATTTTATGGCGAAATTCTCTGTATTTTACAGTTAAAAATGTGCCAATCCGTGATTATTGGGAAATTTTCCCGTTCTCCTTGAAAAAAATCAATTTTTTGCCGTTTTCCTATTGTACTTTCAAATTATTGTGGTACAATCATAGAAGAAAAAATAAATGCAATAGCAAGGGGAGAGTGTTATGAGTAATAAAAAACATTTCCAAATAAGCCAACAGGCTGTAGAAAAATTAGCGGTACGTTTCGGTACGCCGCTGTTAGTACTTTCTCTTGATGAAATCAAAAAGAACTACAAGGTTTTGAAAAAATATATGCCGCGTGTCAAAATTCATTACGCAATTAAGGCTAATCCGCATCCGGAAATTTTGCGGGTGATGGCAGATATGGGCTCCTGCTTTGACGTAGCAAGCGACGGAGAAATCCGCACCCTGCATGATATGGGTGTGGATGGCGGTCGTCTGATTTACGCTAATCCGGTAAAGACGGGCGTAGGCCTGGAGGCCTGCCGCAGCTGTGGTGTACGCAAGATGACCTTTGACAGCGCCAGTGAAATAGATAAAATAAAAAACCAGTGCCCGGATGCGACTGTACTGCTCAGACTGCGTATCGATAATTCCTCGGCACATGTTGATCTGAATAAAAAATTCGGCGCTGCGCGTGAAAATGCTCTGGCATTAATGTTGCAGGCTAAGGAAGCAGGCCTGGATATGGCAGGCATTGCCTTTCATGTAGGCAGCCAGACTGTCAGTGCTGACCCCTATCTGCATGCGCTGGATATTGCACGTGAGCTGTTTGAGGAGGCTGAGGCAGCAGGTCTGAAGCTGCGCATTCTGGATATCGGAGGTGGCTTCCCTATTCCTGAGCCGAAGGTGAAATTCAACCTGCCGGAAATGCTGCGCCAGATTAACGCACGTCTGGATGAGGACTTTGCCGATGCCGAAATCTGGGCCGAACCGGGCCGTTATATCTGCGGTACGGCGGTAAATCTGATTACCAGCGTCATCGGTGTTACCGAGCGTAGCGGTCAGCCATGGTATTTCCTCGATGAAGGCCTGTACGGAACCTTCTCCGGTGTGCTCTTTGACCAGTGGGATTTCAAGCTCATCAGCTTCCGTGAGGGTGAGGCAAAGGTGGCAGCGACGTTTGCAGGACCGAGCTGCGATTCCCTGGATATTATGTTCCGCGGACGCCTGACAGTGCCGCTGCAGGTTGGCGATTTGCTGCTGGTTCCTAGCTGCGGTGCCTATACCTCTGCCAGCGCAACTACCTTTAACGGCTTCAGCAAGGCTAAGTTCGTTATCTGGGAGCGCGTAAAGGCTGAGGTTGAGCCTGTTGCTGCCGTTGGCCGCATTGAGATGAATCAGTCTGTAGCACAGGCTGTAAAATGAAAATAGAATTATTACCGCATCAGCGTTTAACGTTGGTGCGGTTTTTATATTTAGGAAAAACGTGACAGATTAGGTGTGAAAAGTACGGAAAAACGTTACAGAAAGCGATGATAAAATACGGAAAAACGTGACAAGATTATGATTTTTTAGACGCAGCGAGGGAAGTCTTAACGCTCATTTTACGCAAGTATGCTTTTTCTTACATTTCTACCAGCTTCACCTCTACCTTCAGTTCAGACAACAATGAAAGCAAATCACCGAAGGTGAGCCAGACGGTAGCGGTGTTATCGTTCGGATGAATACCGATGATGGCGGATGACGGTAAGTTTTTGCTGCTGACGAAGATAACGCTTTTGCTTGTATCGTTCAACAGGCCGAAGGGAGAAACTAAGCCGGACTGCAGTCTAAGATATTTTTCCAGACGCTCTGCCGAAGCGAAGCTGAGGCGGGAGCTGCCTAATGAAGTGGCAAGCTGTTTTAAGTCAATCGGCGTAGCTGCAGGGACGGTGAGAAGAAAGTGCTGCTTACCGTTGCTGTTGCGTAAAAATAAATTTTTGCAGATAACAGCGTCGGCAGGCATCTTCAGTGCATCAAGTTCTTCCATTGAATAAACCGGTCGGTGTTCTGTATATTTGAAATGTATATGCTTGTTGTTAAGAAGAGCATAGATACTATTTTTGTCGAAGCTCATAGGTAATCTCCTCACAGTAAGTTTTGTATGTTGATGCATTTTATTATAATGCAGCATGCGCCTTATGACAACCTGCGCACTTTCTAAATATGGAGAAAGCTTGGCGTTCATGCTATAATAATAGCAAAGCGAAAGGCGGAAAAGATAATGCGAAAAGTTATAATATATATTTTGACGCTGCTGACTTTGCTCGCAGCGGGCTGTGGCAGTGAGCAGCCACAGCCGAAGGAGCTGCAGCTCTGCAGCAGCATGGGCACCAAGCTGACGGAGGTTATTGCCGACAGCTACAGCAAGGCTGCCGGTGTAAAAGTAAATATAAGCTATCTGCCGGGAGGCACGCAGCAGGAACGCTTGGATTACCTGCGTAAGCACAGGTTTGATGTCTGGCTGGGCGGTACGAGTGAGGAATACTTCATGGCGGATGAGCAGCATATTCTGCAGCCGTATATTGCCAAGGAATCCTATAAGGTGCCGGCAGAGCTGCGCAACCGCACAGGTCAATGGACAAGCTTGTATCTGAGCTATATTGCATTGCTGAGTAACAAAAATAATCTGCATGCCTACGGTCTGTATGCTCCGGAAACCTGGGATGAGCTTTTGGCACCGCAGCTTAAGGATGAGCTGGCGATTGCCGACTTTGATCTTGGCGGAGCAAGCTTCGGCATGATTACAAGCATTTGGCAGATGCGCGGCAAGGAGCAGGCTATGTCTTATGCAGCCAAGCTTAATGCGCAGCAGCCGGTGTATACCAAGGGCTTCGGCGAGGCGGTAGACCTTGTGTATATCGGTAAAAAAACCGTTGCTATAGTGCCTTTGGATTATGCTTTGCAGATGGAAGCACGTCACCGCCACCTGTTTGCGACAGTGGTGAAGGATGCCAACCGTACGATGCTTACCGGTGCAGCGATTATGCGCAGCGCAGCGCATCCCGATCAGGCGCGTGCCTTCTTAGACTATCTGATGAGTGACGCGGGCGTAGAGCTGTTGCCTGCTAACGGGTATCATTATATGTGGCATGTAAAAAAATATCCCTATAATGACGGCCGTAAGGAGCTTATAGGTAATGTTCGTGTGCCTGTAGATGATTTAAGCTGGACCTCGGTCTATAAGAGTGAGATTATCCGACAATGGAGAGGTGCGCTTTAAAGGCATAAAAAAATTGGCGCTTTTACAGCGCCAATCAGCATTATAAAACCTTATGCTTTACATGGTCCAGTGCCTGGTCAATCAGACTGAGCACGTGGCTGTCATCCAGAGAATAGATAACTTCTTTGCCATCCTTGGTAAATTTTACCAGGTTGGTGGCACGCAGCAGACGCAGCTGATGCGAAATAGCGGAATGAGTCATACCAAGGGCATCGGCAATGCAGGTAACGCACATTTCCTCGTGTGCTAACAGGGAGAGAATGCGGATACGTGTGGGATCGCTGAGAACTTTAAAAATATCTGCCATAGGCTGGATATATTTTTCGTCATCGTTGCCGGGGAGAGGCAAGGCATGATTGTGGATGTGTGTCATTTTTTCACCTACTTTACTTTTTATTGTTTAAGCGCAGACCTTTATTGAAAAAGAATGCGAGTACTGCGTAATAAAAGAAGCCTCCGGTAGGAGTCTTGCTGATAAACCACGTCGGAAAAAGGAAAAAGCTTACACTGAGAAATAGCAGCTGCGGCAAGCAGCCGAAAAGACAGCTGATGCCTTCCTCCTGCCATTTGCTTTTAATGTGCAGCGCACTGAAAACGCTGTAGCGTGAGGCAAAGGCTCCGAAGCAAATGCCGCTGAAGGCATAAAGAAGGAGGTTAACGATTTCGCCGAAGTTCATCTTACTTACCTTCTTTGCTGCTAAGCTGTTTAAAGAAACCGGTTTTGAGCAGCAGGCAGGCGATAACGCTGCCGCCGATGGTGCTTACCAAAAACGGCGGAATAAAGAACCAGGCTACAGCCTTGCTGCCTAAAAGCAGAGTGGCCATAATCCAGGCGACGAAGCCACCGATGATACCGGTGCCGAAAATTTCACCGGCCATAGCTGCCGGCAATGTTTTGTAACGGCTGTAGGCCAGTCCGGCGAGGGCTGCACCAATCATACTGCCGGGGAAAGCCAGCAGTGAGCCTGTGCCAAGCATGTTGCGCAGACAGGCAATGATAAAGCCGATTGCAACGGCGTAATCTGGTCCTAAAAGGACTGCACCCATAACATTGATGGCATGCTGTACAGGGAAGCATTTGGAGACACCTGCCGGGATATATATTAAATGTGCGCTCAGTGTGCCGATGGCAATCAGAAGCGCTGCTGATGTCAGCTTGCGGGTTTGCATATAAAAACCTCCATATGAAAGTTGTGTATGGCTAATAATGATATAACTATATTATAGCATTTAAATAGGTGTTTTGTGAACATATCTGAATAAATTCATAAGAAAATTTTTCAGAATATAAAAGCTTATTAAGCAGAACAGGAGTGATAAATTTGGCTTTGTTAGAAGGTATTAAGGTTATTGATTTTTCCAAGTGGCTGCCGGGACAATATTGCGGTATGCTGCTGGGTGATTACGGTGCGGATGTTGTCAAGATTGAGGATTTGCAGGGTGATGCGACGCGTCGCTTCTGGCCTGAAAAAACTAAAGGTATGAGCTATTGGCATCTGATGCTGAACCGCAATAAGCGAGGCGTTGCCCTGAATCTTAAAAAGGACGGCGGACGTGATTTGCTGCTAAAGCTGCTGCAGGAGGCCGATGTTTTTCTGGAGGGCTTCCGTCCGGGATATCTGGCGCGTTATGGTCTTGATTATGCAAGCGTGCACAAAATCAATCCGCGTCTGGTGTACTGCTCGATTACCGGCTTCGGCCAGGAATCGCATAAGCCGGCGCATGATTTGAATGTTGTGGGGCTGGCAGGCTTAAACAATCTTGATGATGTCGGCAGAGCCTGTGTATCCGAAGTGCAGGTGAGCGCTGTAGGCAGTGGTTTGAATGCCTTGAGTGCTATTTCTATGGCGCTGCTGGCGCGCGAGCGTACAGGAAAAGGCCAGTGGCTCGATGTCAATCTATATGCTACGGCACTGTCTATGCAGGTGACGGGCATCAGTGCTTTGTGGGGCTGCAGGGAAACCGGTGAAAAGCCTTTTGGCCGTATAGCGCATTACTATAATATTTATCGTACAGCAGATGGCCGCTATCTGACTGTAGGCACTATTGAGCCTAAGTTCTGGCAGCGTTTTTGTGATTTGATTGAATGTCCGGAGCTGGAAAAACATCAATATGATTTTGCTCATGAGAAGGAGCTGCAGCAGCTTGTAGCTGCTAAAATTGCTGCTAAAACTCAGCAAGAGTGGCTGGAGCTTATCGGTGGCGCAGAATTTTGCGTAACGCCTGTATGCAGCCTGGAGGAAGCGTTGGACAGTAAGCTGACGGCGCAGGAGCATATCCTGCAGGAGGCTGACAGTGACCTGGGCAAATTGCAGTATATCGGCGGACCGGTAAAGTTCAGCGAGGATGCAAGCAGCATCCGCATGAGAGCACCTAAGCTCGGCGAACATACGCTGGATATTTTGCAGGAACTGGGATATAATGATAATGAAATCAGCGCTTTACATGAAGAGGGCGCAATCTAGGATTTTTTGATTGTAGTGTGTTTATGAAGCAGGAGGCCAATATGAGGAAAATATTAAAGCTTTTTATGACATTTATTTTTGCCTGCTGCCTGTTTGTAGGCGTTAATCCTGCAGAAGCAGGCTTAATCAGCAGAGAGCAGGAAATTGAAATGGGCCAGCAGACAGCTAAGCAGCTGGAGGCTCAATACGGCGTGTCGCAGGATGCTGCGCTGCAGGAAAGAGTTAACCGCATCGGTCAAAGACTGGCGAAGGTTTGCGGACGTGATGATATTACCTTTTCCTTCAAGGTGCTTAACAACAATGAGGTCAATGCCTTGGCCTGTCCCGGCGGCTTTGTTTATGTGTATAAGGGACTGATTGACTACATGCCGACAGACATGGAGCTGGCCGGCGTTCTTGGTCATGAGGTGGGACACGTAGCCAAGAAGCACACAGTAAATGCGATTGAAAAGCAGATGTGGACCTCGCTGATTCTGATAGCTGCCACCCGCGGACAGGGCATGGGACTGGTGCAGGCAGCGCAGCAGGCGTTGTTTGCCGGCTACAGCCGTACAGATGAGCGCGGTGCCGATAAGGAAGGCGTAAAAAACAGTATCGCAGCAGGCTATAACCCTTACAGCATGCTGATTACCGTGTGGAAGCTGGATGATTTGTCCAAGCAGGGCGGCGGTGCCAAATACGGTCTGTTCAGCAGCCATCCCGAGCCGGAAGAGCGTGTAAAACGCGTTATGAAGCAGCTTAAGGAATATAACATTCATCCGGATGTTGTTGTTAAGGACGATGACCATGCGACTGTTACCGAGGGTAACTGGAGCTTTAACGTAAGTCAGAGTATCGGTAATACGAAGGGTAAATATCGTGCCTATATGCTCGCAGGCGGCTTGTGGAACGTGCGTCAGCGCGGACCTGTAAACCCCAACCATTTTGTGGTTTATGACAACGGCAGTACGGCAGATATCTATTATGACGATATCCAGGTTTTCCGTCTGTATACTCAGGATGCAGGTGCCTTTGGCAGTGCCGGCGCTTATGCCGCAGCTTGCGTTGATATGCTGCGTGATTGGGCGCAGATAGCTAATGCTAATGATGCTAAAGCTAAGAGCAGCACCAAAAAGAAATAAGCAGATTTAGGCAATAAATAAAGCCATACCCTGCTAAGCAATTTGCTTAGCGAGGTATGGCTTTTTAGTTGCTTTTAAACGGTAAGATGAGAATGGATGCTTACAGTACCTTTTGCAGCAGGTTCAGCACGTTTTTATGGGTAATTTTTTCAACGGTGCTGGCGCTGTATTTTTTAGAAAGATATTCATACACTGCGCTGTAATCCTGCACGCCGTGGAGGTTATAGGGCGGATGGCTGATGCCGTCGAAGTCACTGCCGAAGCCGATATGGTCATCATTGCCCATGAGGTTCAGCATATAGTCGATGTGACGGTAAATGCTTTCGATGCAGGCATCGTTGTAATCGTGCTCCAAAAATTGACCGGCAAAGGTAACACCGATGAGGCCATCATTTTCGTTGATTGCCAAAATCTGCTTGTCATCCAGGTTACGCGGATGCGGGCACAGAGCCTTGGCGTTGGAGTGAGTAGCGATAATAGGCTTGCTGCTGGTCTCGATAACATCCCAGAAGCCTGCGGGTGCGATGTGGGAAACGTCAACCAGCATACCGAGCTTGTTCATTTCAGCAACTACTTGGCGGCCGAAAACGGTGAGACCGCCGCCGCTGCTTTCTTCGTTGACACCATCAGCGATATCGTTGCGGTTGCTCCAGGTGAGTGTCATAGCGCGCACGCCTAAGGCGTAGAGGCAACGAAGTGCTTCCAGACTGCCGTCGATAGCGCCGCCCTCTTCAATGGCGAGCAAAGTTGCAGCCTTGTGGTTGAGCACATCGGCAGCGTCCTCTTTGGTGAGTACCTGCAGCACATCGATGCCGTCTGCGTGAAGCTTCTTTACTTCCTGCAGGTATTTGTCCAGCAGCTGCAGGGTGTAGCGCAGGCCGCCGTAATAACGGAATTCGTGTGTGGGTACGAAGATAGCACAGAATTGCAGACCGCCGCCGAGAGCGATTTGACGCTGAATGTCAAAATGCTGGTCATTTGCATAAAGGCTGGTGCCTTTCTTATATAATTCGGTAAGGGTATCGCAGTGACAATCACAGATAAACATAGAGAAAACTCCTTTCAGAATTTATTAAACCCCCGCGTTTCCCGAACGTGGAACAGCGGGGGTTATAATACTGTAATTTTTTACTTAACAGTTAAAGGTACTTGCTTCTTACCAACCGGTGTAGTAGTAGAAGAAGGTCATACCGATGGTAACGATCATAGCGCCGGCCATGGGGATTGCAGTGCGTTTTACCAGATCAAAGGAGGAAACGCCACCCATACCGGAGGATACTACGATAACTGCGGTAATCGGGGAGCAGTTACGCATGATAGAAGCTGCAAAGTGCATCGGCAGCAGCATCAGTACCGGGTGCAGGCCGCTGTGCGCTGCAACTGCCGGAGTAAGTGCGGCGAATGCGAAGAAGGGAGCATTGCCGCTGCCCATAACAATTGCGGATACAGCGATAATTGCTACCATAACCAGCATCATAGCCATCGGGCCGAAGCCTAAGTTTTTACTGCCGTCGATAAGAGTGGTGATAGCACCCATGGATACGAGGCCCTTAGCAAAGGTCTGACCTGCAACAACCAGGGTAATAACGTTAGCCATTTGCATACCTAAACCGTCAAAGAAGGTCTGAATATCGCCCAGAACCTTATGGCCGTCACGCCAACGGCCGTACTCGCAAATAACACCGATAGTCAGGCCGATAAACATAGCCATAACGATATTCATCTTAATAGTGGTAATCCAGAGAGAGCTGAAGGAAAGAATCAATGCCAGAGGAATTACCGGCAGGATAGCGTACCATATCGGTGCATTATCTGCTTCTTCTTCAATTTTTTCAACTTGTATCGGCTGCACGATATGGCCGTCGCGTTTATCCATATATTTCTGAGTCAGGTAATGCAGAACGCCTACCACTACAAAGGCTACAGCAACGATAGGAACCTGATAATGGCTCCAGTAAACTACAGGGTCAACGCCTGCGGTTTCGGCGGAGAGGATGGTACCGGTATCACTGGGGCTCCAGTCGAAGCAGAGAGTGGTTGCTACAGCAGCGGTTGCGGAAAGACGGCTTACGCCCAAGCCTAACAGAATGGGGAACATGGTTACCATCAGCAGCATTGCCAGACCGGAGGCACTGTTGATGCACAGGCCGATGAGCATGCCGATAATCCAGGTGCCGCTCATTACCAGATAGGGAGATTTTAAAGCCATCAACGGTTTGATGGTTAAACGTACTAAAGAGCGGGAAGCGCCGATTTTATCCATATATTTAGCAAAAGCGCCTACAGACATAATGTTCAGGCCAAGCTTGCCGACATTAGAACTGAAGGTTGCGCGGATAAATTCAAAGGCATCGAAAATTACGGAGCCTGTTGTAGCCTTAGCTCCTAAAATCTGGCTGTAACCCAGCATAGCAGCGATATACATCATGATAATACCGCCCATGAAGAGCACAGGCTGTGGTTTGTACTTTTTGTAAATCAAATAGCCAACCCAAAACGTTATAATTGCAGAAATAACAATACCCAATTTTCATCATCCCTTTCTCTTATGAATTTATTTTACAAAAATTTAGGCAATTCCATTATAGCATAACTTTGTTGTATTAAGCAATAAAAAAACCTGCAATATTCCCCGCGAAGGGGACAGAATGCAGGTTTTTTTAGTTAATTATTAATAAATGTCAATCTTCTAAAGACAAAACGCGTAAAACATGTTGGATATAAATAGCCTGAATAGCTTTGGAACGGCCAAGACCGCACAGATGACCGGTTGTTTTGATGCCTAAAGCTTCAATCTGAGTCTTCCAGCTGTCTTCCTCGTCGCTGTACATATCGTTGTTGGCATGGTCGCCGGCAACAACCATCAGGGGATACATATGTACATGCTTGTATTTACGCTCCTGCAGCTTTTTGAGGACAGCTTCGAAATTAGGAGTATCCTCTTCTTCTACTGTTCCTACAATAACAGGGAATTTCATAGAATCAAAGATTTCCTGCAGCTTAACATAGGTATAGCCATGTGCTTTGTTATTGTTGCGCGGAGTACCGTGGCCCATCAGGACTACGCCTTCGCCCGGCGCTAAGGGAGGAACCTGGACGGCAATAGCTGCTGCTGCCAGCTTATAGTCCTCTTCGTTAACGATGAGAGGCTGGCTGATAATAATTTTTTGGAATTTAGCGGTAAATTTATCCTTGAGGCTGAGAATCTTCTGTTCGAATTCTTCGCCGTGCAGCAGATGTGTCGGCTGCAATACTACCTCTTCATAGCCTGCGTCTGCCAACTTTTGCAGCACTGTTTCCGTATCGTCGATTTTAATACCGCGTTCAGCCAGACGTTTGCGGATAATTACGGAGGTAAAGGCACGGTACTGGTCATAGGCAGGGAAGGCTGCGGCGAGTGCCTGCTCAATGCCGCCGATATCGTGGGTTCTGGTTTCGTCGAAGGTGGAGCCGAAGCTGATAACCACCAGAGCTTTTTTGCTATCCATCTGTAGCACCTCTTCTTCCTGAATTAATTTATATTATAAAAATACTCTCCGCCCAGACAAGCGGACGGAGAGTAAAAAGGTGTGAAAGAAATGAATTACTTGGTCAGTAAATTATTTAGCTTCCAGAGCATTCCAAGAATCGTTTGCTCTTTCAACGAACAGTTTTTGTACTGCTGCGTTTTCGCCCAAACCATGGATGTAGGTGGAAACCTTGAAGCCTTCAGCTTCAAGTTGAGATTTAAAGGAATCGGGCTCGTCACCGGCCATATCGTTATTAGCATGGTCGCCTGCAACCATCATCAGCGGCATCAGAGTTACGTTCTTAATGCCTTTAGCTTTCAGTTGCGGAGTAACGGTGTCCAGATGCGGCCAGCCTTCTACGGAGAAGATGTAAGCGTTGGTGTAGCCAAGCTCATTCAGACGGTCTTGCATTACTGCATAGTAAGCATTGGACGGATGCGGAGTACCATGAGCCATGATCAGAACAGCATCTTTTTTGCCGAGTTTCGGGAATTGAGTAGAAACTGCTTTCATGGTTTCGGTAATATCGTCAGCTTGGCCTTCCTGACCTTGCCAGTACATCAGCGGAGTACCGAAGGTCATTTTCTTGAAGTCGTTTTTATGCAGGTTATAAACTGCATCTTTGTATGCATATTCCATGCCCGGAATAATATCCAGAGAGGTCAGAGCAACACGGGTGTAACCTTCAGCTTTCAGTTGAGCCAAAGCTTGTTCAGGTGTCGGGATGGTGAGACCTTCATGAGCTTTGATACGGTCAATAATAATATGAGAGGTGAAAGCGGTAACTACTTTTACACCGGGATGAGCAGCTTTAATAGAGTTTACAGTTGCTTCAATAGTTTTAGCACGGCTGTCTTTAAAGGTGGTACCGAAGCTCATTACAACGATAGCGTCTTTGTCAGGCAGGTTTGCCAGAGGCGGATTAACATTGGTTTTTACGCCGATTTGGGATGCCATAAGCAGAGCCGGGGTAGCGTCTTTAACTTCGTCGTTCAGTTGGTATGCGGCATGGCTGGTAGCAGCAAAGCCTAAGAGGGCAGCGCAAGTCATAGATGCAACAGCAAATTTTTTCAGACTTTTCATTTTGAAAGCACTCCTTTGAAATTCATAATCATCAAAAATAGTAGAAGGTTGTTTTATAAACCTTACTTCTTTGTATTATATCACTTATAGTTGATATGTCAACAAAAATAATAAGAATTGCTATTATGCAGTTATGGCAAAAAAACAGACTGCTGTTATCAGCAGTCTGTTGCAGTATTATTTCCTGAAGATTTTTTTGAAGCAGTCCTTCAGAGAACGGTTAAGCATGCCGTCTGCCGGGTCGTTTTCGTATTCGCGGCTGCGGCTGTCGCTGAAGGAGGCCACAAGTGTACCGTCAGACAAATCATAAAAGTTGTAAATCAGGCTTAGCTGCGCATACGGGTGAAAGCTTTCCGGTACCCAGCGCTGACGGACAACATCCTCCGTCCAGTAGTGGCGCTTGCCGTCTTTGTCATAATAGTAATGTGTTTCCTGAGTAGTGTAATCCTCAAAATGACCGGGAACGGCAACTACACTGTAGCCGCAATGATTAACAGTAATGCGCATTTCTAAATCTCGGGGCGCAAAGGCTTTACGGCCGGTATTATTATCATTGTGATACTCAGGCAGCGGCTTTTGCGTTTCGTCTGTAGCAATCAGTTTTTGTTTGCCGGCAGCCTGCAAAACAGCGGCGAGGACTTTGGTTTCGACGTTTTCGTCAGATTTGAAGCTGCGTGAGGGTTCGTCTTCAAGATTATCAATTCTGGTAATATGAATTTCTTTGACTGTACGCAGATTGTAATCAGGATGCTTATATGGCTGATTTGCGAAGCAGGAAATGCTGACGCAGAGCAGCATAATGAATGTAAGTAGGGAAAAGACTGATTTTTTCATAGCGGACCTCTCGAAAGTTTACAGCCAATTAATCCTTCAGCATGCCCTTAATGCCTGCAAAGGTTTCCGGGCTGATAATATGCTCGATGCGGCAGGCATCCTTTTCCGCAATTTCCTCGTCTACGCCCAGAACCTCGTTGATGAAACGGGTGAGGGTTACGTGACGGTCGTAGACGGCAGCAGCTTTTTTCTGACCATCCTTGGTAAGCAGGATGCGGCCGTCAGGTTCCATGATAATATAGTTATCACGTTTAAGAATGCTCATAGCGCGGCTGACGCTGGCTTTTGTAAAATTCATTTCCTCCGCAATGTCGATAGAACGTACGCTGCCATTGCGTTTGGTCAGAACTAAGATAGTTTCCAAGTAATTTTCTCCAGATTCCAGCAGTGACATTTTTATAACCTCCATCAGTATTAGATGTAACATTTCGATTACTCTTATTTTAACACATTTAGTTCTTAACGTCACTAGCTAAGATAGTGTATAATAAAAATCGAACGAAATAGTTAAATGGGTAAGCTGTAGCTATCTGAAATAGAGGATTGGACGGAAAGAGGTAGTGCTATGTTAAATTTTATGCAGGAAACGCTAAGTGTCTGGGAGCTTCTGCAACAGACAAAAAAACCGATAGTGCTTTACGGAATGGGCAACGGAGCCGATAAAATTGTTGACTGGTGCGAAGCAAACGGAGTGCAGGTGCAGGGCGTGTTTGCCAGTGACGAGTTCGTCCGCGGACAGCAGTTCCGCGGCTTTACGGTGGAACGCTATGATGTGCTGCGTGCACGTCTGGGCAATGACCTTTTGGTTGTTATTGCCTTTGCCAGCGAAAGACCGGAGGTGCTGGAGCGCTTTGCGCAGCTGGCTGCCGAGCAGGAGGTTGTGGCACCGCATCTGCCGCTTTTTGACGAGGAAGAAACTGTAAGCGCAGTCTGGCTGCAGCGTTACGAAGAGCAGTTGGCGTATGTTTACGACAGACTTGCGGATGAACAGTCGCGCAGAGTTTTTGCAGATACGCTTAACTATAAGCTCAGCGGCAGGATAAGCTATCTTTTTGACTGCGAAACGCAGCGTGAGGAGGATATCAGTTCACTGCTTGTGCCGACGGCTAACGAGGTATATATGGATCTTGGTGCCTATAACGGTGATACCATCCAGGAGCTGGGACGTCTGACTGACTGGCAATGGCGCGAGGTGTTGGCGGTAGAGCCTGACCGCCGTAACTGCCGCAAGCTGCGTCTGCTGGCTGACGAGCTGGCGGCGAAGGGACTTACTGTCGAGGTACACGAGGCAGGCATCTGGAGCGAGCAGGGAGAGCTGGGCTTCAGCGACAGCGGCGGCAGGCAGTCAACATTTATCGGTGCGGAGAAGAAAACAGTGCCGGTGACGACGATTGATGATGTAGCGGCGGGACGCCCGATGACAATGATCAAAATGGATGTCGAGGGGGCTGAGGTGCAGGCTATTGCCGGCGGCAGACAGACCATCGGCGAATGTAAGCCGAAGCTGTTTGTGGCAGCCTATCATTATGATGTTGATTTATTCCGTCTGCCACTGCTTTTATGGGAGCTGGTGCCGGAGTATAAGATTTATCTGCGTAAGCATCCTTATGTCCCTGCATGGGAATTGAACTTTATTTGTATCGGACGATGATGGGACGGCAAATGTCCACATAGGACAAAAAATGTCAAATGTAATATGGTGGTGGAATGTCCGTTTTATAAATGTCAAAGTGACACAAAAAGTTAAATATTTGCAAAATTAATGTAAAGTGTAAGCAGGTAAAAAACGGCCTGCAGCGAATTTATCAAATATGGGTGTAGAATGGAACACGCTAAAATATAATTTTCAACGACGATGCAAAAAAAGGAGTGTATGTGAATGAAAAAATCTAAATGGATGCTTGGCGCAGCTGCAATGCTGGCTTTATCTGTAGCTTTGGCTGGCTGCGGCGGCGGTGACAAAAAGGCTGATAACAAGGCTGGCGGTGTTAAAGGTGATTTGATGGTTTATACCTCTATTTATCCTGACATCATCGACAATATGTGCAAACCTAACGTTGCTAAGGCTTTTCCGGATATGAAGGTTAACTGGTTCCAAGGCGGTACCGAAAAAGTTATCACCAAGATTACCGGCGAAATCAAAGCTAAAAAAATTGCTGCAGACGTTCTGATGGTTGCGGATCCGTCCTACTATCTGAAGCTCAATGAGCAAGGCTTGCTGTTACCTTATAAATCCAAAGAAGATGCTAATGTTATCAGCGATAAAGCTGCTGACGGCTCTTGGTATGCAGTTCGTGTTTGCAACATGATTATTGCTTACAATGGCAACAAGCTGAAACCGGAAGAAGCTCCGAAAAACTGGACTGATCTGACCGATCCGAAATGGAAAGGCAAAATCGCTATGCCTAACCCGATGCTGTCCGGTACTGCTTATGTAGCAGTTGGCGCTCTGGCTGACAAATATGGCTGGGAATACTTCGACAAGCTGAAAGCTAACGGCCTGCGCGTTGAAGAAGGCAACTCCGCTATTCAGAACAAGCTGCTGACCGGCGAATATGCTGCAGCTATGATTCTGGAAGAAAACATCCTGAAGCTGGCTAACACCAAGAAAGAGCCGCTGAAAGTTATTTATCCGACTGATGGCGTTATCAACATTCCTTCCCCGATTGCAATCTTCAAGAATACCAAGAATCCTGATGGTGCAAAGGCTTTGGTTGACTGGTGGCTGTCCAAAGAAGGTCAGCAGGCAGTTGTTAAGGGCTGGATGCACTCCGTTCGTGGCGACGTAAAAGCTCCTACCGGTGCTGAAGATACTAAGAAACTGGTTGAAGGCAGAATTAAAGTTGACTGGCAGAAGCTGGCTAACAACAATGCTCAAATCAAAGAAGAATTCCGTAAGAGAGTTATGGATAAATAATGCGTTGCTAAATTAAATTATAGCGGAAACAGGGAGACCTTTCAGGCCATCCCTGTTTTCTGCTCAATAAAGAGGGGCCGAAAGCTTGCTTTTGGTATTGCTCTGAGGTATTAAAAAAGGAGAAAGAAGCGTTCTATGTCAAGAATAAACAGTAAATTTATTGTTATCGCTATCTCCGTGCTGTTGCTTTTATACTTTGTTATCTTCCCGATGGGAATTCTGCTGTATGACAGCATCATGCTGGATGGCGCAATTAACTTGGAAAACTATCGCAATGTATACAGTCAGGATGTCAACTGGCGTGCGTTGACGAATACAATCGAGCTGTCTTTGGGCGTTATGATTGTCAGTGTGCTGATTACCTTCCCGCTGGCTTGGCTGGTTGGCCGTACTGATATGCCTGGCAAAAAAATCTACCGTACTCTGCTGGTATCCAGCTACATGATTCCGCCGTATGTAGGCGCTATTGCCTGGGTACAGCTGCTGAACCCCAGTGTAGGTTATCTGAACGAGATTCTTAAATTTGTCTTTGGTCTGGAAACAGCACCCTTTGACATTTATACTATGGCCGGCTTAGGCTGGGTACTGACTTTGTTCTACTCTCCCTTTGCTTTCATCACCATTTCCCGTGCTATGGAGAAAATGGACCCGACCTTGGAGGAGGCTGCGCGTGTCAGCGGTGCTTCTCCGATGCGTACCGTTTTTGACGTTACACTGCCGCTGATGGCTCCGTCTATCTTGGCAGGCGGCCTGCTGGTATTTATTGCTGCCGGCAGCTGCTTCGGTATTCCTGCTATCGTAGGTATGCCTGGTAACATTGAAGTAATGACCACGCGTATCGTAACCTATATTTACATGGGCGATACTGCGGGTGTACGTGATGCTACTGCTTTGGCTGCTTCCCTGATGTTCCTTGCTAACATCCTGCTGTTCGGTATGACCTGGATGGTTGGCAAAAAGGATTACACAACTATCAGCGGTAAGAGCACCCGTCCGAACATTGTTGAACTGGGCAAATGGAAATGGCCCTGCTTCTGCCTGGTTGGCGCTTACAGCATGATTTCCATTATCATTCCACTGGGCTCCATCGTGCTTACCAGCTTGATTATCACCCTGTCCAAGCCGATTGCTCTGGACAACCTGGGCTTTGATGCCTGGATTCCGGTTATCACCAGCTCCCAGTACATGGAAAGCGTTTGGAACTCTGTTGTTTACGCTGTTATTGCTGCCTGCATCGGCACACTTATTTCCATCTTTATTGCATATCTTGCAGTTAAAACCAGAATCAAAGGCCGCAGCCTGCCGGATCTGCTGGTAGTTATCGGTGGCAGTACCCCGTCCATCGTTATTGCGCTGGCTTTGATTATTACCTTCAGCGGTAATTTTGGTTTGAACCTTTATTCCACGATGTGGATTATGGTAGTTGCTTATCTGGTAAAATACATGACAATGTCTGTGCGTACCATCGCCGCTTCGCTGAGCCAGGTGCACATCTCTCTGGAGGAGGCTGCACTGAACTCCGGCGCCAGCTGGCTGCGCTGCTGTAAGGATATCATCATGCCGCTTATTGCACCGTCTATAGTTGCCGGCTGGTTCCTGATTTTCATGCCGTCCTTCTACGAGCTGACTATGTCCCTGCTCCTGTACGGCAGTGATACTAAGACCATCGGCGTATTGCTGTATGAACTGCAGACCTATGCAGATACGCAGAACGCTTCTGTGCTTTCTGTAATTATTCTGCTGATTGTTTTGATTGGTAACCTGATTCTGAACAAGGTTTCCAAGGGTAACGTAGGTATTTAATTAAAGGAGTGTAATAAATGGCTGAGGTAAGAATTGAGCATGTATTTAAACGTTTCGGCGCTGTAACTGCCGTAAACGATTTCGATTTAGTTGTAAAGGATGGCGAATTTGTTTCCATCCTCGGTCCTTCCGGTTGCGGTAAAACCACTACCCTGCGCATGATTGCAGGCTTTGAGCGTGCTACCGAAGGTGAAATTTATATCGGCGACCACTGCGTGAGCTCTTCTGTTAAGGGCAGCTTCGCTCCGCCGGAAAAACGTGATATCGGCATGGTATTCCAGTCCTATGCAGTTTGGCCGCATATGACTGTTGCCGAAAACGTAGGCTATCCGTTGAAAATTCAAAAGGTAGATAAAAAGGAACGCGAAGAACGCGTACAGAAGATGCTGGAGCTGGTTCATCTGGGTGAATACAGCAAGCGTTATCCGCATCAGCTGTCCGGCGGTCAGCAACAGCGTGTAGCTTTGGCGCGTGCTCTGGTAGCACAGCCCGGACTGCTGCTTTTGGATGAGCCTTTGTCTAACCTGGATGCTAAGCTGCGTGAATCCATGCGCTTTGAAATCCTTGCTATTCAAAAGGAACTGGGCATCACCGTTGTATATGTAACCCATGACCAGGGCGAAGCAATGGCAATGAGCGACCGTGTAGTTGTTATGAGTGCCGGCGTTGTACAGCAAATCGGCGCACCGCACGAAATTTATACCAAGCCTGCCAACAAAATGGTTGCGGACTTCATCGGTCTGGTTAACTTTATTGATGGCGAGGTTAAGGGTGACAGAGTATTCATTAAGGGAAGCAATGTTTCCTTCCCGAATACCGCTAAGGTTACCGGCGAAGCAACAATTGCCGTACGTCCTGAGAATATTACCATGTCCCTCAGCGGCGGTCAGATGGAAGGTCAGGTAACTCACCGCTTCTATTTGGGCGATGCGGTTGACTATCGTGTAAACGTTCACGGCCATGACATCCGCGTTATCGTTAAGGGTGCAGATCTTGATGCAATTCCCGACGGCTCCAAGGTATATCTGGACTTTGACAGAGTAATGGTTTTCGACAGAAACTAAGCTGAAAATATAAGACGGAGATAACGGATTAAATAGCTGTTGTCTCCGTCTTTTTTTGTGTAAAAAAACATAAAAAAACGGCAGTTAGCTATTGACAACTCGTCTGAATCGTAGTATAGTGGTCTTAAACAGGAACAATAATATAAATATGCGTCCAAAACGCAAAAAGTTCCGTCGCAAAAGCCGAAGAGCCGAATGAGGGTTTTATGAATTTAATTGAAGGTCTTACTAATTTTAATTTAACAAAGCAGGAAGCAACTCTGTATGTGCTGTTGCTGAAGTCCGGTCAGATGACCGGCTACGAAGCAGCCAAGCAGACCGGCATTTCGCGCTCCAACACCTATACTGCGCTGGCAGGACTGGTAGATAAGGGAGCAGCGTATGTGTTGGAGGAGGGCAAGGTAACGCGCTATACTCCGGTACCTGCTGATGAGTTTTGCAGCAACAAAATCAGCTGTCTGGAAGAGATAAAAAAAGATATACTCCAGCAGCTGCCAGTGCTGAACAATGATCCTGAGGGGTATATCACCATTAAGGGTGCGCAAGAGATTATAAATAAACTGCGCAATACCGTGCGTCAGGCACAGGCAAGAATTTATCTGTCGGCTAACAGCAGAATGCTGGAGCTGCTGCTGCCGGAGCTGCAGGCTGCTTTGCAGCGGGGCTTGAAGGTAGTAGTTATCGGCGATAAAAGCTTTTCTTTGCCGGGAGCAATCTGCTACGGAACAAATAAGCAAAGCGAGCAGATTCGTCTGATTGCCGATTCACACACCGTTTTGACAGGGGATTTACAGGATGATGAGGATTCAACCTGTTTGTATTCCTGCAAACGCAATTTAGTTGATTTGTTTAAGGAAGCGCTGCAGAATGAAATTGCGCTGATTAAATTACAGAAAGGTGATATAAATGTCTAAGAAAATTCCGTTTGTTACTAAAGAACAATTAGAAAAAATCGTTTCCCAATATCCTACTCCGTTCCATCTGTATGATGAGGCCGGTATCCGTCGCACCGCGCGTCTGGTGAACAAGGCTTTTTCCTGGAACAAGGGCTTTAAAGAATATTTCGCAGTAAAGGCTACACCTAACCCCTATCTGCTGCAGATTCTGCGCGAAGAGGGCTGCGGTGCCGACTGCTCCTCCTATACCGAGCTGCAGATGAGCGATGCCGTAGGCTTTAAGGAGAGCGAGATTATGTTCTCCTCCAATGCAACTCCGGCAGAGGATTTCAAGCTGGCTCGTAAATTGAATGTAACCATCAATCTTGATGATATTACTCATATTGACTTTTTGGAGAAGGTTGCCGATATTCCGGAAACCGTCTGCTGCCGTTACAATCCCGGCGGACATTTTGCCATTGCCAACAATATTATGGATAACCCTGGCGATGCAAAATACGGTATGACTCATGAACAGATTATTGAGGCTTATAAAATCCTCAAGAGCAAGGGCGTAAAGAATTTTGGTATTCATGCATTTCTGGCTTCCAATACCGTTACCAACGAATACTATCCGGAGCTGGCACGTATTCTGTTCGAGCTGGCAGTTGAGCTGAAGGAAAAAACCGGCGCGCATATCTCCTTTATCAACCTCAGCGGTGGTATCGGCATTGCCTATAAGCCTGAGCAGCAGGATAACGATGTACTGGCAATCGGCGAAGGCGTGCGCAAGGTGTTTGAAGAGGTGCTTGTACCTGCAGGCATGGGCGATGTTAAGCTGTTTACCGAGCTTGGCCGTTACATGCTGGCACCGAATGGCGCTCTGGTAACTACCGCTATCCACCAAAAGCATATCTACAAAGAATATATCGGTTGTGATGCCTGCGCTGCTAACCTGATGCGTCCAGCTATCTATGGTTCCTATCATCATATTACCGTTATGGGCAAGGAAAACGCTCCCTGCGACCATAAGTATGACGTAACCGGTGGCCTGTGCGAAAACAACGATAAATTTGCCGTAGACAGAATGCTGCCGGAAATTAATATCGGCGATTTGCTCTTTATCCATGATGCCGGTGCACATGGCTTCTCCATGGGTTATAACTATAACGGCAAGCTGCGCAGTGCTGAGCTGCTGCTGCAGGAGGATGGCAGTGTTAAAATGATTCGTCGTGCAGAAACCCCGGCAGATTATTTCGCTACCTTCGATTTCGGCGAGTACGGACCGAAGTTGGCAGAAGAAGCAAAAATTAAAATGTAAAAAACAACGCTTAGTGACGTTGTTTCACGAGGACTGAGGCCTGAGGGCTTCGGTCCGTTATTATTGTGTGATATAAGCACTTGCCTGAAAGCTGCTTTTGATTTAAAATATATAGTGAATTGTCGGAAGCTTTAGGCAATAATGCTTCCGAAAAAATTATCAGGCTGTGAGGGAATGCAGCTGAATTTTGGAGGATGTGCTTATGCAAAATAAATATGCTGTTTATGAGGAGGCGTTGGCGGAGGAGCTTATTCCCGCCATGGGTTGTACCGAGCCTATCGCCATTGCTTATTGTGCTGCTGTGTGTCGCGAGCAATTAGGAGCTTTTCCGGAGCAAATTGAAATTTGGGTTAGCCGTAACATTATTAAGAACGTTAAGAGTGTTGTTGTACCTAACACCAACAAGATGAAAGGCATTGAGGTTGCCTGTGCTGCCGGTGTCGTTGCTGCTCATTCCGAGCGTCAGCTGGAGGTTCTGGCTTATATTAACCAAGAGGAAAAGGCTGAAATTAAGGCTTTGGCTGAATCCGGTAAGATTAATATTCACGTTTCCGAAGAACCGGATATTTTCTATATTCGCATTTTCCTGGCAGCAGGTGGCAATAATGCCGAGGTAACTATCCGTACGGACCATACTAATGTTACCTGCATTAAGAAAAACGGCGCTACTGTTTTGGAAAAACCGATTGTTCCTGCTGAAGAAGAGGCTAAGAGCCTGTGGAGAATCGAGGACGTTTTGGATGCGGCCCGCAATATGCCGTTAGATAATGTTAAACATCTGCTGCAACGTCAGATTGATTTCAATATGGCTATTTCTAAAGAAGGCTTGACCAATGATTACGGTGCAAGCATCGGCAAAATTTTATTGCGCCGTGACCCGGACAGCCTGCGTATCCGCGCACGTGCCAGCGCTGCTGCAGGCAGTGACGCGCGTATGAACGGTTGCGAGCTTCCGGTAGTAATTACCTCCGGCAGCGGCAACCAGGGTATCACCGCTTCCGTTCCTGTTGTTGTTTATGCACATGCACTGGCTGCTGGCGAAGAAAAAATGCTGCGTGCGGTACTGCTGAGCGACCTGATTACCATCTACCTGAAGCAGGGTATCGGCAAGCTGTCCGCATACTGCGGTGCTATCAGTGCCGGCTGCGGTGCAGGTGCGGCAATCGCTTTCCTGTATGACTGCACTGATGACCAGATTGAGCATGCTGTAGAAAATGCTCTGGCTATCAACAGCGGTATTATCTGCGACGGTGCTAAATCCTCCTGCGCAGCTAAAATTGCTATGGCTGTTGAAGGCGGTCTGATGGGCGTTGATATGTCCGTGGCAGAACGTAACTTTGCCGGCGGTGACGGCATTGTCCAAAATACTGCCGATGAAACCATTGCTGCAGTCGGCAAAATTGCCAGTCAGGGCATGGTAGAAACCGATAAAGAAATTATTGATGTAATGCTTGGCCTGTAATCAAGGCAAAGATAAGAGAGTCTGCTATTTTAGCAGACTCTCTGTTTTTATGTACGGTATATAATTATTCTTCTACCATTTTCGTAAGCTCTTCCACGTGCTCGGTAGCAGTAAGGATATAGATGAAATCGCCGCTGAGCAAGCGAGTGTCACCTGCCGGGATGAGCTGTGATTCACCACGCTTGACATCTACTAAGAGGGTATTGGGAGGCCAGGGAATATCCTTGATAAGCTTGCCGCTGACACTGCTGCCGCTGCAAACTGCCAGCTCAATAACATTGCGCTGCTCCAGTACAGCCGGCTCCGGTGCTTTTTTGTGCAGCATGCGCTGCATAAGCTCCTCGTAGATGGGCTTGCTGTGGCACAGCTCCGCAATGACGAAGGCTACCATGGCAGCAATCGCCAGCGAAAGCAGCTGCTGGTAGCTGGCAGTCATTTCCATAATCAGTACGGTGCCTGTGATAGGCGCGCGGACGGAGGAAGCAAAAAGCGCCGCCATAGCAACAACCATGATGTTGGTTGCGTAAGCAGGCTCAATCCAGCCAAGCATAATCAGAATCTGAGCACAAATGCTGCCGCAGAGAGCACCGATAACGAGCATCGGCAGGAAGAAACCGCCGGGAACGCCGCAACCGTAGCTGATGAGCGTAAAAATCAGCTTGCCTGCAAGAAAAATCAGCAGAAGCTGCAAGGATACAGGCGCTTTGGCCAGATGGTTAATCAGCTCGTTGCCGCCGCCCAAAACCTCGGGCAGAAAGTAGCCTAAAATGCCGGCGCAGATAAGGGCAAAGGCAATTTTCTGTACAGGGCGCTTGAAGCAGGGCAGGCTGTAAAAGCGGCCGATGTTCAGCAGGCCCCAGTTAAAAATGACACCTGCCAGACCGCTGGCAAGAGCAACCAGAATGACGATGCCGTAATAGCCGATGGGAAGCAGCTGTAAGTCGGGGATATCAAAAATTGTCGCTCGACCGAAGATGGCGCGGGAAATAATCGTTGCAGTGAAGGCTGCGGCCATGGAAGGCAACAGAACCATGATGGAAAAATTGCGGTGCAGCTCTTCCAAAGCAAAGATTACACCGGCGAGCGGAGCGTTGAAGGCTGCCGCAAGACCGGCGCTGGCACCGCTGGTCAGCAGATAGCGTTCTTCCATGCGGGTGCGTCCCATGAGGCGGCTGACGCCCTGCGCAGCTACTGCGCCCAGCTGGATGGAAGGGCCTTCGCGTCCCAGGGAAAGACCGGCGCCGATGCCTATAATGCCGGCGGTGAGCTTAACCCAGAGAATGTGTAGCCAACGCATTTTCATCAGGCCTAAAATTGCTCCCTTAACCTGCGGAATGCCGCTGCCTGCCGCCATAGGCTCGATGCAATTGAGCTTGTGCAGGATAAAGGCGATGGCGATGAGCACGGCGAACCAGCAGGCGTTGATGCTCCAGTCGCTCACCCATAGGCGGTTGTAGAGCGCTCCGCGCAGGTATTCCATTTCCGAAAGGGCGAAGCGGAAGAAGCTGATAACTATGCCGGCGAAGATACCGGTGAGGATACCCTCCGCAAACAGGCGCAGGCGGAAGCGGTGCATGTCGCTGAGCGAACGGTAGGTTTTGAATTTTTGTTCTTTATCGTCCATAAATATAACTCTTTTCTTCGAATTTTTGTAACTAATATTATAGCACAAAAATAACCTTATGACGCAGTCCCGAAGTACCGGTCATAAGGTTATTAATAATATTCAGGTCAAATTTAATTTAAGCCTTGGCAGCTTCTGCTTCTACAGCTTCTTCCTTAGCGTAATCCGGGTCAAATTTCGGATTCAGGTAGTTTTGGTAAGCCCACGCAAGGAGTGCACCGGAAATATTGTGCCATGCGGAGAAAACAGCGCCGGGAACGGTTGCGGCAGGCAGAGCAGCAAAATGTGCTTTTGCCAGGCCGGTTGCCAGACCGGAGTTTTGCATACCAACTTCGATGGACAGAGCAACAGCCTTTTTCCAACTGAGGCCGGTGAAGCGGGCGATGGCAAAGCCAAGAGCGTAACCGCAGCAGTTATGCAGAATAACTACCAGCAGAATCAGGCCGGGAGCCTTCAGAATCAGGTCACGGCTGGCGCCGATAACACCTGCGATAATCAGAGAAATTGCAATGGAGGATACAGCCGGCAGATAGTCGGTTGCTGCTTCGGCAAGCTTGGGCAGGAAAGATTTAACAGCCAGACCTAAGCAGATAGGCAGAATAACGATTTGGACGATGCTCCAGAACATGCCTACCGGATCGAAGTTAATCTTTTCACCGATAATCATGTAGGTGATGAACGGAGTCAGAATCGGAGAAAGTACAGTGGAAACACTGGTCATGGTTACGGAAAGTGCAACGTCGCCCTTGGACATAAAGGTGATTACGTTGGAGGAGGTACCGCCGGGGCAGGTGCCTACCAGTACAACGCCGGTGGTCAGTGCCGGGTCCAGATTGAAGGCAACGGACAGCAGGTATGCCAGGAAGGGCATTACGAAATACTGAGCGCAGCAACCGATGATAATATCAAGCGGGCGTTTCAGTACCAGCGCAAAATCCTTCAGGTTCAGTGTGGTGCCCATGCCGAACATTACAATGCCGAGCATGCAGCTCAGGACGCTGATGCCGTGTACCTTACCTAATACCCACAAAAAGTTCTGCGGCATTGTGAGGCCGAGAACCAGAAAAACGATGGCGATGATGCCAAAGAATTTGCCGATTAAAGCACAAAATTGTTTCATTATGAAATTACCTCTTTCCCTTAATAAAAAAATAATAATTTTAGAGAGTAGCGGCAAAGCTCTCTCCTTTGTCTGTAATGTCCACTATTATAACAAAGACAGAAGAGGAAATAAAGAGTTTACTGTAAAAAACGGTAAAAAATTTTAAAAACAGCAGAATTGTGTTATAATGTTAATATAAATTGCGAAAAATACGGACGGAGGTACGCTACTTGTATACTATAAGCAGAGATTACCGCAAAGAAATTGTGATTGAAAAATCACGCTTTATCTGTTCGCTGAAAAAGGTTCACAGCGAAGCAGAGGCCCAGGAGTTCATTAAGGCCGTAAAAAAAGAGTTCTGGGATGCAACGCATAACTGCTCCGCCTATATCGTGGATGACATGGCACAGCGCTCCAGTGACGATGGCGAGCCGAGCGGTACTGCCGGTATTCCTATGCTGGAGGTGTTGCGTAAGAACGGACTGACGGAAACGGCAGCCGTGGTGACGCGTTACTTTGGCGGCATTAAGCTGGGTGCGGGCGGACTGGTGCGTGCTTACAGCGGCAGCGTGGCTGGCGCTGTGAAGGAAGCTGGCCTGGCGCAGAAAATTTTGCTGGGCTATTACAGCTTTTTATATGATGTGAACAGCGTCGGACGCATTCTGAACGTGCTTTATCAGCAGCAGCTTTTTGAGATTGCCGATGTGCAGTATGACCTGCGCGCCAAGGTTATCCTCAAAATGCGCGCGGAGCAAAAGGCAGAGGCCGAGGCTTGGCTGACAGAGAACCTTAATCAACAGATAGAGCTGGAGCAGGAGGGCACAGAGTTTGCTGAGGTGGCGCTGTAGCTTTTAATAGGAAAAACTATACGAACAATCTCCCTTAGGCTATTGCTTGCGGGAGGTTGTTTTTGTTTTAGCATTGATACTGTTCAAATAAAAAGCTTTCAGCTTTGTAGCAAATAATGTATAATAATATGAATGAAAAGATTACTGACAGGAGGTAGAAGCGAGTGATTGAAGAAAGAGTGCCACCGCAAAATATAGAAGCGGAGCAGGCTGTGCTTGGCGCGATGCTGATTGATAAAGAAGCTATTGCCAAGGCGACCGAAGTGCTGTCGGCGGATGATTTTTACCGCGAAGCGCATCGCGTTATTTTTAGTGCGATGCTGGAGCTTTATAATAAAAATGAAGCAGTAGATATGGTTACTGTTACGGAAATCCTCAAGCGCGACAATAAGCTGGAGGACATCGGCGGCATTGCCTACATCACCAGTCTGGCGAATGTGGTGCTGACGGCGGCCAACGTCAAATACCATGCGGATATTGTTGCCGAAAAATCGGTTCTGCGTCAGCTTGTGCGCGTTTCTACCGAAATTGCGGCTATGGGCTATGAGGCTAATGAGGATGTCGGTACGCTGCTGGATACAGCGGAAAGCCGCATTCTGGAAATTTCCAACCGCAAGAAAAAGACGGATTTTACAGCAATTAACGACGTATTGATGGACAGCGTGCAGAGCATCGAAAGTCTGCTGCAGAACAAGGGCGGTCTTACAGGTCTGCCGGCAGGCTTTGCGGATTTGGATAAGCTGACGAGCGGTCTGCATCCTTCCGATTTTATTATTCTGGCAGCGCGTCCTTCCATGGGTAAAACTGCGCTGGCGCTGAACATTGTGCAGAACGTAGCGCTGCGTGCGCACAAGGTTATCGGCGGTGAACCGCGCAGTGTAGCGTTCTTCAGTTTGGAAATGAGCAAGGAGCAGCTGGTTAACCGTATGCTGTGCGCCGAAGCGGGCATCGATAGCCAGCGTCTGCGCGTAGGCGAGATGCATGACGAGGACTGGACGCACCTTTGGGATGCCTGCGATACGATGAGCCGTGCGAAAATCTATATTGATGATACGGCGGGCATTACGGCGATGGATATGCGCAGCCGTGCACGCCGCTTGAAGGCAGAGCATGGTCTGGATTTGATCGTTGTCGATTACCTGCAGCTGATGCAGGGCAGCGGCAAGCGCAATTATTCCGGCGACCGTCAGCAGGAGGTTTCGGAAATTTCCCGCTCACTGAAGGCTTTGGCGCGTGAGCTGGATGTGCCGGTGCTGGCGCTGTCACAGCTGAGCCGTAGTGTTGAATCGCGTCAGGTTAAGCGTCCCATGCTCAGTGACCTGCGTGAATCCGGTTCTCTGGAGCAGGATGCGGATATCGTAGCGTTCCTGTACCGCGAGGATTACTACAATCCGGAAACGGAAAACAAGCATACCGAGCTGATTATTGCTAAGCATCGTAACGGTCCGGTAGATACCGTTAATCTGTTCTTCCAAAAGCAGTTCACCAAATTTGTCGGCTTTACAAAGCGCGAAAGCTGAGAATAGAATACAGCGATATAGTAAAAGTCCCGGGATTTTAACATCTCGGGACTTTTTGAGTATTGCATGGAGCATTGCCTGAAGGGGGTTAAAAGCGCGGAAATAATTCTCCGGACAAAAGATTTTTTCTGATAAGTGTAAAAAAGCTTACAAGGAAGCTGCAAAGAAAAACCGAATATTTTACCTAAAATCAACAAAAAATGTTCATAAAGCTTGCGATAAGACGCGGAAAATGATATGATATTTATGCAACAAAGTGTAGTGAAGAATCTGAAGGTAATATCTGTGGCTTTCAGATGTTTTTTCATGAATAAAATTGTCTTGGGAGGCATACAAAAATGATTGATCGTTATACTCATCCTGAAATGGGTAATATCTGGACACTCGAAAATGAATTCCGTACCATGCTGAAGGTAGAAATTCTGGCTTGCGAGGCTATGAACAAACTGGGCATTGTGCCTGACGAAGCGCTGAAGGATATTCAGACGAAGGCTGACTTCCGTCTGGACCGCATTAAGGAAATTGAAGCAGTTACCAACCATGATGTTATTGCTTTCCTGACTAATGTGGCTGAGTATGTAGGCGATGCGTCCAAATACATTCACAAAGGCCTGACATCCAGCGACGTAAAGGATACTGCACTGTGCTACATGACCGTACAATCCGCAGACCTGATTATGCGTCATCTGGTAAACTTCCATGAAATTCTGCGCCGTCGTGCCGCTGAATTCAAATATACCGTTATGATCGGCCGTACTCACGGCATCCACGCAGAACCGATGACCTTCGGTATGAAATTCCTGCTGTGGTCCGCTGAAATCGAGCGTGACATCGAACGTCTGAAACAAGCGCGTGAAATGATGGCAGTCGGCAAGCTGTCCGGTGCTGTAGGCACTTACTCCAACATTGATCCGTTTGTTGAAAAATATGTCTGCGAAAAGCTGGAGCTCACTCCGGTACGCCTGGCAACCCAGGTTATCCAACGTGACCGTCATGCACATTTCATGACTACTCTGGCAATCATCGGTTCCTCTCTGGATAAGATGGCAACCGAAATCCGTAACCTGCAACGTACCGATATCCGTGAAGCTGAAGAATATTTTGCACCCGGCCAAAAGGGTTCTTCCGCTATGCCGCATAAACGTAATCCTATCACCTGCGAAAAGGTTTCCGGTATGGCTCGCCTGCTGCGCGGTTATGCAGTAGCAGCTCTGGAGGATGTAACCCTGTGGCATGAACGCGATATCTCCCATTCTTCCGTAGAACGCGTTATTCTGCCGGACGCAACTATTGCTCTGGACCATATGCTGCGTAAATTCTCCAACATCATCGACAAACTGCTGGTATATCCTGATGCAATGATTGCCAACATGAACAAAACCGGCGGTCTGATTTTCAGTCAAAACCTGCTGATTGCTCTGGTTACCAAAGGTGTACTGCGTGAGGACGCTTACAAATGGGTACAACGCAACGCTATGGCACGTTGGCTGCAAGGCGCTGACTTCAAGACCAACGTTGAAGCTGACCCGGATATCAAGAAATATCTGACCGACGAAGAGGTTGAGCATTGCTTCGATCCGAAACCGATGCTGCGCCACGTTGACGAGATTTTTGCTAGATTTGGTTTATAATTTTGATAAGGAGTGACTGCTAATGTCATCTGTTGTAGTTTTAGGCGCCCAATGGGGCGATGAGGGTAAAGGTAAAATTGTTGACTATTTGGCGCAAAAGGCTGACGCTGTAGTTCGTTACAGCGGCGGCTCCAATGCAGGCCATACCGTTGTAGTTAACAACATTAATTATAAGCTGCGTCTGCTGCCCTCCGGCGTACTGTTTAATGATAAGACTAACGTTCTGGGCAACGGCGTTGTAATCAACCCCGGCGTTGTGCTGGCTGAAATCGTCGGCATGAAGGAAAAGGGCATTGATTGCAGCAATCTGGTTATCTCTGACCGTGCACACGTTGTTCTGCCGTATCATCAACGTCTTGATGAGCTGCAGGAGGAAGCACTGGGCAATCACAAAATCGGCACCACCAAAGGCGGCATCGGCCCCTGCTACATGGATAAGGTTGCTCGCGTAGGCATCCGTATCTGCGATCTGATGGAGCCCGAAACCTTTGCTGATAAGCTGAAGGTTAATCTGGAAGCAAAAAATGCTATTATCACCAAAATTTACGGTGCAGAACCGTTTGACTATGATACCGTACTGAAGGAATATCTGGCTTATGCAGAAGAGCTGCGTCCGTACGTTGCCGATACCGGCGTTGTTATGGATGAGCTGTTCAGCGCTGGCAAAAACGTTCTGTTTGAAGGCGCACAGGCTACCTTCCTCGATATCGACCATGGTACATATCCGTATGTTACCAGCTCCAACCCGACTGCAGGTAATGCCTGCACCGGCAGCGGCATAGGTCCCCGCTTCATCGACCATGTTGTCGGCGTAGTTAAGGCTTATACCACCCGCGTTGGTGAAGGCCCCTTCATCACCGAGCTGCTGGATACCGACGGCCCTGGCAACCAAATCCGCGAAACCGGCCATGAATACGGCACCGTAACCGGTCGTCCGCGTCGCTGCGGCTGGCTGGATGCTTTCATGCTGCGTTACAGCGCACGCCTGAACAGCCTGGATTATCTGGCAATTACCCGTCTGGATATCCTCGACCAAATGCCGAAGATTAAAATGTGCGTTGGCTACAAGATTGGCGATGAGGTTCTCAAACGCATTCCTGCAAGCCTGAACGTTCTGGCTAAGGTTGAGCCGATTTTCGAAGAGTTCGATGGCTGGATGACAGATATCAGCGGCATCCGCAACTATGACGAGCTGCCGGAAAACGCTAAGAAATATCTGGCTAAAATCAGCGAAGTATCCGGTGTTGAGCTGGGTATTATCTCAGTTGGTCCTAACCGCGAGCAGACCATCGTTCTGAAAGAGCTGCTGTAAGCTTAGGCTGCTGAAAAAACAGCAAAAATATTTTAAAAAGTACTTGACTTTCCTTGTGTTAGTCTGTATACTATTAATGTTGCTAATTTATGGCGACAAATGATTCACTAGCTCAGTTGGTAGAGCACCTGACTTTTAATCAGGGTGTCCCGAGTTCGAGTCTCGGGTGGATCACCAACGAAAATATGCCGTTCTTCGAAAGAAGAACGGCTTTTTTGTATTTGCGGATAAAAATTCCGGCAAAACAGAATATAGTCCTGAAAATTTCTTCCTTGCTAATCAATTTCTACAGTAGTAATATGTAAGTGATAAGCAAAGATTTTACAGACTTTTTCGGAGGTGCTTTGATGAAAATAGTAGTTATGGAGCCGTTATGCGTAAAGATGGAGCAGATTAATGCCTTGGCAGCACCGCTGCAGGCTGCAGGCCATGATTTCGTTTATTATACCGCAAAAGAAACCAACCAGACGAAGCTGCTGGCGCGCGTGCAGGATGCAGATATTATCATGCTGGCCAACCAGCCGCTGAGTGCGGAGATTATCAACGCCTGCCCTAATTTGAAAATGCTGTCTGTAGCCTTTACCGGCGTAGACCATATTGCGCTGGCTGCCTGCCGTGAGCGCGGAATTTTAGTGTGCAATGCCGCAGGCTATTCCACCAATGCGGTAGCAGAGCTGACCTTCGGTTTGGCTATCAGCGTTATCCGCAACATCGTTCCCTGTGATGCACGCTGCCGTCAGGCAGGAACGAAGGATGGCCTGGTAGGCTTTGAGCTTTTTGGCAAAACCTTCGGCGTAGTGGGCACCGGTGCGATTGGCAGCAGAGTGGCGAAGATTGCCGCTGCCTTCGGCTGCAAGGTGATGGCCTACAGCCGTACTCCGAAGGCAGAGCTGCAGGCTGACGGTGTAAGCTATGTAAGTCTGGATGAGCTTTTGGCTGCCAGCGATTTTGTCAGCCTGCATGTGCCGCTGACGGACGCAACCCGCGGACTGATTAACGCTGAGGCTATTGCAAAGATGAAGCCGACTGCCGTACTGCTGAATACTGCGCGCGGTCCTGTTGTGGACAGCGAGGCGCTGGCCAAGGCGCTGAACGAAGGACGCCTTGCAGGCGCAGGCATTGACGTGTTTGAGGGCGAACCGCCGATTGCACTGGAGCATCCTCTGTGCCATGCAAAGAACACCGTGCTGACACCGCACGTGGCTTTCGCCAGCGCCGAAGCACTGGCTGCACGTGCCGATATCGTTTTTGCCAACATCGAACAATGGCTGGCAGGAGCACCGCAGAACGTAATTAAGTAAAAACACTATGAAAAGGCTCAATAATTTATATTATTCCAAGAGAATAAAAGAGCTTTTGGCAGAGCTGCAGACAGCGGGAACAACGCTGGTTGTTGCTCCAATGGGCTATGGCAAAACACTGGCAGTGCAGTACTTTTTGCAGGAGCAGGAGCGCTGCGGCAAAAAGGTACTGCGCCAGAGTATTTACGGCGCCGGTGCCGAGGCCTTCTGGCAGGGAGTGTGCCACAGCTGGCAAAATACGGAGCTGGGCGCTGCGCTGCTGCAGCAGTCTTTACCTGCCGATGCCAACGCCAAAACGCTGGTACTGGAGCTGTTCCGTCAGTTGCTGCCGCAGGAGCCTGTCTATTGGTTTATAGATGATTTGCATCTGTTGGAGAGCAGCGAGGCGATTGATTTTCTCTTTGCTCTGAGCAAAGCAGGCTTTGCTGATTTGCACCTGCTGCTGGTAAGCAGAGGGCAGATTTTTGACGGCAGCCGTCTGCTGGAGCTAGGACGTAAGGTCTTTTGCCTTGATAAGCATGACCTGGCGCTGCAGCGTGACGAGCTGGCAGAATACAGCAGCAGATGCGGCCTGCAGCTTACAACGCAGCAGCTGGATGCTTTGCATGAGGCCTGCGAGGGCTGGTTTTCCGTTACCTATCTTAACTTTTTGAATTACGACAGGTATCAGCGCTTTTGCCTTGATGCAGGCAGCGTTTATGAGATGATAGCCAATGTACTGCTGCGGCCGCTGCCGTCGGAGCAGCAGCGCTTGCTGCTGCTTATGGGGCAGCCGGAGGAATTTACGCCGGAGCAGGTGGCCTTTGCCTACGGCACAAGCTGCAGAGAGTCTGTAAGCAGACTGCTGGAATGCAACGCCTTTATTATCAGGCTGGCCAACGGCAGACTGCGGTGTCACCATATGCTGAAGCAGGCAACGCGCCATGCTTTCGGCCTGCTGCCGGAGGCTGAGCAGCAAATGTACTTCCGTCGCTTGGGACAATGGTACGCGCAGCAGAGGGAGTACGAGGAAGCGCTGGACTGGCTGTACCGCGGCCGTGATTTTGACGGCCTGCTGGCTGCAGTGCAGCAGCTGCGCGACTGGTCGATGCGCCCGCAGCACAGGCAGCATCTTTTCGACTGGCTGCGCGAATGTCCGTCGGAAATATTGTGGCAGTATCCGCAGGCGGTGCTGATTATTATGCACCGCATGTTTTCGCTGAACATGGTGCCGGAAATGCTGCAGGTTAAGGAATGGTACGTGACGGCGCTGGAGCGCAATACTGCGCTCAGCCAGCGTGAGCGCGATAATTATTACGGCGAGCTGGAGGTTATTCTGAGCTTTTTGGCCTTCAACAGCATTACCGGTATGAGCGAGCATCACAGGCGTGCCTACAAGCTGCTGAGCGGCGCTCCGCAGACGCTCAGCAAGCAGGGCATCTGGACCTTCGGCGCTCCCAGTGTTCTGGGGCTATATTTGCGCACGGGATGCAGTCTGCGGCAGACGGTGGAGGATATGCAGGAATGCATGCCGCCGTACTATCTGCTGAGCGGCTGGCACGGTGCCGGTGCCGCCGAGCTGACGGAGGCGGAAGCACTTTTGCTGCAGGGACGCATTGACGAAATGGATATGCCTCTGCAGAAGGCGTATTATCAGGCGGAAAAGCATGGGCAGGAGTGTATTACTATCTGCTGTGATTTTCTGGAGATGCAGCGCGATCTTTTCCGCGGCGTTTACAGCAGTAAGGCGGAGGCCTACAGCCGCCATCAGTGGCAACTGCAGCCGTGGAAGCAGAGCATGCTGCTGAATACTGCCGATATGTGCGCCGGCTTTTACTATGCATTGCTGGGCAAGCCGGAATATATCCCAAGCTGGCTGACGGACGGAAACGGACAGCAGCCTTCGGTGCTTTATCCTGCGCGTCCCTGCCGCAACTATATCAGTGCCCAGTGCCTGCTGGCACAAGGGCAGTATACGGAGCTTTTGGTGCGCTGGTCCGACTGGGAGCAGGAATGCCGGCCCTACAGTAATTTTTTGTGCCTGCTGTATTTGCAGGTGCAAAGAGCGGCGGCCTTTGCCGGAAGAGGCGATGTAACGAGCTGCCGCGCTTCGCTGAAGCAGGCGCTGGAAATGGCTGAGGCGGATAAGCTTGTGCTGCCGTTGGCACAGAACATAGCGCTGCTGCGTCCTTATCTGGAGCAGGAGCTGCAAGGTGAATTTTCAGCAGCGGCGGCAGCGGCGCTGCACCTGGGGCAGCAGCTGGAAGCGGGCCGGGGACAGATTATGTCCGCACGCTTTGCCGAAGCAGGCCTGCAGGAGCTGACGGAGCAGGAGCTGCAGATAGCGCAGCTGGCGGCGGCACGCCATACGAACAGGGAGATTGCGCAAAGATTGTCGCTGTCGGAGGGGACGATTAAGCAATATCTCAATAAAATTTTTGCCAAGCTGCAGATTGATGCGGCGGCCAAAAATAAAAGACATCAGTTGGAGCGCTTTTTCCCCAACTCTTAACTAAAGGTTACTTATAGTTAATATTGACCCGGTATATACTGTAAATGAAGAAGTATATGCCGGGTCTTTTTATATCCGGCGGTTAGGAGGCGGAAAAATGAAACGGCTGAAGGTTGCGCTCGGGGCGTGCCTGGCAATGCTCGTAGCTTTTACGGCATTGGCGTTGGCGGCGACGCAGTACAAAACAACTATTAAGGTAAACGGTACCAAGCTGAATGTGCAGCGCTATGTAGAGGGCAAGGGGCCTATGAAGGATAAGGCGGTGCTGCTCAACAAGGATAATAAGGTTGTTGTGCGCTGGAAGCAGCGCGAGCTGAAAAAATGGTACTATGACGGTGATAAATATTTCCGCTTTGTACCCTACAGCTATGATATGAAAAACCTGAAGCCCGGCAGATATCGCTTGGTAACGACCAGCAGCTTCGGCAAGGGCGGTGCGGTTAAAAAGACAGTCAACATCAGCTACAAGCCGCAGAGCAAGATGCAGTTCCGTGCGTCCAAGATTATCCGCAAGGGCAACGGCGATGTTTACCAGCGCCTGTATTTCAAAAAGAACAATTCTACTGGCAAGACCTGCTATGCCCAGATTTTCAATAAAAATAACAAGCTGGTCTACAGCACGAAATATAAGGCAATAAACGCCAATCAGGATTTTGCCTTCAGCTGGAACGGCTGGGCGAGCGGCAACAGCGGCAAAAAATGTGCTAAGGGCGTATATACCGTGAAGTATTGGATGGATGGCGTTAATCCCAAAACTGCCAAATTCCGTCTGAGCATTTGAGGAGGGGAGCATAATGAAAGAAAAAATGATGCGTATTATCGTAACTGTTATGCTTACCCTGCTGCTGTGCAGCCTGACGCTGCTGGCAGGCGCCGCCTCCCAAAATGACTGGAAGAATACGGCAGGCTGCTATGTGTGGACCGAAAGCAGCCAGTATAATAACGGCGTGCTGAATATCAAGCCCTTGGGCGATGATAAATACCTTTATGAGCTGAAGGTTATGCGTGGCAGTGAGGAAGAGGACAGTGCGGAGGATTTTGTTACTGCCGGTGTTTTTGAAATTAATGAAGATGGCGACGGTATTGCCGAGGTAGATTACCAAAATAATGATACGGTAGAGCTGCGCTTCGTACTGAAGGACAAGAGCATTACAGCCTATCAGGACGGACCGCTGCCGCTTGATGTTCAGGGTGAATACAGATTTAACGAAGACAGCTTTGATGTATCCGAGGCTGCTGCCGCCGCGCTGCTTGCCGGCTTGCCGGAAAAGCAGACGGGTTTGCCGGAGGATACCGATGATTATAAGCTGCTTTATGCGGAGGAGCCGGTGGACGGCTGGTTCTATCAGCTGACGGCGCTGGATGATGAGGGCGAGGTTATTGCCAAATTTTTGGTAGCTGCCGATTTGAGCGCTGTGTACCGCAACGATAAAGAGGATGAGGTAAGCCTTATTTACGGTGACCCGATCAATATGCTGGCTGCCAAAAGAGCACCGCTCGTAGAGGAGGATGAGCTGGAAGGCCCTGCAATCGAAAGCGGCGAGCTGGAGGGTGACGAGGATGCGCCCGACCTGCCTGCAACCGCAGCTTCCGAGCTTAGCCCGCTGGTGACGGTGGCTCCGGAGGAGGCAAGCCTGAAGGTGGGCGAGCGTACACGTATAGTTGCTTCGCTACCGGGCTGCGTAGGTTATAATGTAACTGATTTGCGTTCTTCCAATAGTGATATAGTGAAGGTGGACGGCGATGTGCAGCTTTTGGCTGTGAAGCCGGGAACTGCGACGATTACCGGCAAGCTGCTGCTGGAAAAGGGCGAAAAGGCCTTTATGACGCAGATTACTGCCTATGAGCCGAAGCTGGAGGCTCCGAATCTGCCGGCGCACTTGGGAATAGACGAAGCGCTGAAGCTGGAGGCCTACGTTGTTGGCGAGGCTGACGGCGTGACACCGGAGTGGAGCGTGAGCGATGAAAAAATTGCCGTTATCGAAGATGGCAAGCTTATCGGCAAGGCTGACGGCGTTGTTACCGTCACGGCAGTCCACGGCGAGATGAAGAGCCAATGGCCGGTGGCTGTAGGCACGGCAGAGCTGCCAGCTGCCGAGGATGAGGAAGAAAATGAGGATGACGATGACGGCTTTGGCCTGCTGACGATTATCGGCGGCGTTATTATCATCGGTGGTGCTGCCTTCTTCTTCCTGCGCAGAAAACGCAAATGATGAGGTAAAGCTTTATGCTTGCTTAAAAATAATATAAAGCATCGGAGGCTGAGCTGCGCCAGCCTCCTTGGTGCGCCTGCGGCATTACCTGCAGGCGTGCTTTTTTATGTGTATATAAGTGTTTTGCCGCTGTTATTACGTCCGTTTTTGCCTGCACAAGCGTCCTTGCCGTTGCCAACAGGCGCGGGAAATCACACTTATTTTACACTCTGACAATGTTTCACAAAATCTCTGTAAAAAAAGTAACAAAAAGTTTTCAGGTAGACGTTACAAATGGCGAAAAATCTAGTATAATAATATTAAAGTGTACTATACTTTACAAAATCTCTGAGATCTCAAACTGGCGCCAAATCAATCAAAGTAAAATGAGGTAGAATAGTAGAAATGTTTTTTGATTCTTATGACACACCAGTCTTCAGACCTCCCAGTGAGGCACGCAGCTTTATTTTGCGCGTTACGCGCGGCTGCGCACATAATAAATGTACCTACTGCAACATGTACAGAGGTGTTCCCTTTCAGATTTTAAAGGATGAAGAAATTTCCCGTCAGATAGCGCTGGCGGCCCATTACGGCAAGAACAAGGTGCGCCGCGTCTTTTTGGCGGACGGCGATGCTTTGGTGCTGCCGACGGCCAAGCTGCTGAAGATTCTGCAGGTACTGCGCGAGCAGTTTCCGCATCTGCAGCGAGTTGCCAGCTACGCTGCGCCCAAGGATATCCTGCGCAAGAGCGAGGAGGAGCTGCGCCAGCTGAAGGAAGCAGGCCTGAAGCTTTTGTATTACGGCATGGAAACAGGCGACGATGCTACGCTGAAGGCTGTCAACAAGGGTGTTGACGCCGAGCAGGCGATTGAAGCAGGCCGCAGAGTTACCGCCAGCGGCATGAAGCTTTCCATGATGATTATTCTGGGGCTGGCAGGTGCGGAGGGCAGCGAACGCCACGCACTGGCAACTGCTAAGGCGATTAATATTATCAAGCCGACGCATTTGAGCGCACTTTGCCTGATGCTGTACCGCGGCAGCGAGCTGCTGGAGCAGTACGAGGCAGGCAAATTCAATCCGCTTTCACCGGCAGGACTGATGCGCGAACTGAAGCTGATAATAGAAAATATAGATTTACCTGCGGACAGGCACTGCCTCTTCCGCAGCAACCATGTATCGAACTACGTTCAGCTGGCAGCAACGCTGCCGCATGACAAGCAGCGTCTGCTGCGCGATATTGATTACAGTATTGCTCAGCTGAGCAAGCTGAAAAGCTGGGACGTATATAACTACAATTAATTTTTAATTTTGCATTTGAGCGGGGCTGATGAAGATGAAAAAGAAGCTTGCTTCAGTGCTGGCCGTAATCATGTTGGCCTGCAGTCTGCCATGGCAGGCACAGGCTGCAGCGCCTATTGTCAGCAACAAACCGCATAAGGCACCGGTGGCAACGCCGCCGGCCGTAAGCGAGGCGCAGCCTGTGAAGGCGGTGCCGGAGCCTGTTGCCGTCAAAGCCGATACCGCAGCCAAGCCTGCTGCCGAGGTAAAGGCACCGAAGCAGGCGAAGCCTGAGAAAAAGGTGAAGAAAACCGCAAAGAAAAAGTCTAAAAAAACGAAGGAAAAGCAGTCCAAGGTGCAGGTGCAGCAAAGCAACTGGCGCCTGAAGGTGGCACAGCAAAAGCTGCAGGTGCTGGGCTTCAGTGACGAACGCCCCAGCGGACGCATGACGGAGGCTACCAGCACTGCGCTGAAAAGCTTCCAGAAGCAGCACAAGCTGAAGGCAGACGGTGAGCTGAATGATGCAACCTATCAGAAGCTGACCTGGGAGGCCTTTGCCAAGGAAGGCATCCCCAAGGTTAAGGGCAAGGAAATTGTAAGCCGTGCAGCCAAATACAAGGGTGTTCCCTATGTGTTCGGCGGAACCACGACCAAGGGCTTTGACTGCTCCGGTTACGTGCAGTATGTGTTTAAGGACTGTAAGGCCAAGCTGCCGCGCTTGGCAGACGAGCAGGCGTTACAGGGGATTTTTGTAACGCAGAAGCAGCTGCGGCCCGGCGATCTGGTATTCTTTACCACCTACGCCGCAGGTGCATCGCATGTGGGCATTTATGCCGGTGACGGACAATTTTGGAGTGCATCCTCGTCCAAGGGTGTAATCCTTTCGTCGCTGAAGGACGATTACTGGAAACAACGCTATTATGGAGCACGCCGGGTGTTGATTACGAACGGCGAGGTTTATAAATAAAAGTTCTGCTGACGGCAGCCGACTGCCGGACAGCTGGGGAGGGTATAAAACATGATTCGTGAGAGAAGAAATAAGGATAAGCTGGCTTCTTATTACAGAAAGTTTATGGAAGAGGGTATTGTTGACCCCAACGTGCATCCGTGGGTTGCCGACAGCTGGCAGCGTTGCCGTGCTATGCATCTGCCGCACGAGACTATGCCCAAAATCAATAAGCTGAGCCACGAAGAGATTATCGCACACCAAAAGACACATGAGTTCATTGTCAAATATGTTGACGGCCTGTATGAGCAGAGCAAGCAGCATTTCAATATCCATAACCTGAGCATGCTGCTGATTGACGAAAACGGTTATGTAATCAAAAACTATGCTATGCCGTTCTTCCAACGCATTATCGAGGATATTCAGGGTATGCGCGTTCTGGAGGAGGATGTTGGTACCTCCAGCATCAGCATTGCGCGCGAGCATAACGTGCCCTTTTTGATGTTCGGCCCGGAAATGTGGATTAAGGACAGCCATTCCGGCGATGCCTGCAGTGCGCCTATCTGCGTAAACGGCAAAATCCGCTATATTATTTCCTTCTTTTCCTTGGATCAGAACGATTTGCCCTATGATTTGCTTTTGAGCCTGCTGATGACGATGAAATATTCCATCGAACAGCACCTGAACATGCTGGAGGCTTGGAGCATCAACCGCATTATGATGGAGCAGCTGCCGGTAACCGTTTACTGGCTGGGCAAGGACGGCAGCGTGAAATACTGCAACGAAAACGGCCGCAAACGTCTGGAAGGACATGAGCGTCTGGAGGACGTGTTCCTGAACTACGAGCATATTCCTATCAAAAAAGCGTTGCATGGCGTAGCAACACAGCGTCGTGAAATCACCTGGATTACCCAAGACAGAACCTTTGAGGATATTACCACTGTTATGCCTATTAAGGTTGGCAGCGAGGTAGAAAGTGCTTTGGTGCTTTCCATGTCCATTGAGGATTTGAAAACAACCATCGCCCATGCAACCGGTTACAGCAGCCGTTATAGCCTGTACAGCATGGTTGGCGAAACCAGCGAATTTTTGGCGCTGCAGCATAAGGCAAGCCGCGTTGCCCGCACCGACCACAACATCCTGCTGCAGGGCGAGCCCGGTACTGGCAAGCAGCGTTTGGCACACGGCATTCATCAGGCCAGCCCCCGCGCTGCTGCTCCGCTGATTGCGGTAAAATGTCACAACGCATCTATGGCAGAGCTGGAGGCTGAATTCTTCGGCACCAATGAGGACGGACAGCAGTCCGCAGGTAAGCTGGAGCTTGCTATCGGCGGTACGCTGTTCCTTGATGAGGTAGAAAAACTGCCGCTCGAAATGGGCGACAAGCTGGCTGATGCACTGACGCACGGTCTGCCTGCAACGGAAAAGGGCGGCAAGCCGCGTATGTTCGATGTGCGCGTAATCGCTGCCTGCGATTCCAACCTCAAGCGTTTGGCAGACAAGGGACTGTTCTCCCGTAATCTGTATGAGCTGGTGCTGGATACCACCATGCGCGTGCCGCCTCTGCGCGAGCGCGTGAAGGATATCGAGGTTATCGCTTCGCATATTCTGGTGGAAATGTCCGCACAGCACAACCTGCCACAAAAACGCCTTTCTCCCGAAGCTGTTTCCCTGCTGCTGTCCTGCAGTTGGCCGGGTAACATCAAGCAGCTGCAGGGTGTTATCGAGCAGGCCTTCTTCCACACTCCCGGCAGCATCATCGAAGCGGAAAATATTAAGCTGCCCGGTGACAAAACCTTGGAGCGCTCCTGGAAGTATGACAAGGAAGCCTTTATTGCAGCCTGGAAATCCGCCGGCGGCAATATCAGTAAGCTGGCAACAATGCTTGATGTCAGCCGTGTAACCCTGTACCGTTATCTGAAGAAGTACGGCCTGGGACCGAAAGCAAAATAAAATTTATCATGATTGCCCCTGAAGCAGGCTTGCCTGCTTCGGGGGCTTTTGCGTTTTTTGTGGCGGTTTTGGCGCTGCGAGACGAATTTAGAAGAGAAAAATGCAACATGTTGCAGAAATCTCTTGTGGAAATGGTATTGATGGTGAATATTAGGAAGAAAAAGGCGAATTTAGAAGAGAAAAATGCAACATGTTGCAAAAATCTCTTGTAGAAACGGTGCTGAGACTGTGAAGGCAATGAAATAAAATTTAACGAAAAGAAAATGTGAGATGACGTAAATTTTCTTGAAAAATGCCGGCAGAACTTAATTGTGGATATAAAATGATGTCTTTGTGAAAACATATCTTGCAGAAAAATTTTTTCATTCGCATGCAGATGATTTTTTTATACTGTATTTTTTGACAAATGTATGTATTTTACAATGCTTTGTGCCTTTTATTTGATTTTGTGCCGGGAAGAGAGCGTTAAGATATTAGCTTTTTCTCTAATATATTGCACAATACGGAAAAATGTCAAACTTATTATGTAAATAAAAAAATTAAATCATCAAGCGATACTATTGCGGAATGTAAAATTCTTAAACTATAAGGCCGAGAATACCGCTTGTTCCCTGTGGTAGGAGGTGGTATAATAAAAAACAAGATATTTGTGCTAAAAATAATTATTTGATTAATTAAAACAGAAGCGCCTCGTATCTTGATCATATATACTTAATGACATGTGGCTGACGATACAGCATGACAGTAAACGCTGAAAAATAAAGTGCAGTAAAGTTATTATGAAAACAAAATATCTTGCGAATAGCGCAAAGATGCTGAAGGCTATGGTTGCTAAAGGCGGCTTAGGCTCCATCGCAGAAGATAAGATGAAGATCTTCCCGGATGTTGCTGAAAACCACTGGGCATATGAATACGTTGGCAAGCTGGCAGCTGCAGGCATCATCGAAGGCTATCCTGATGGCAACTTCTCCGGTGACCGCATGATGAGCCGTTACGAATTTGCTGCAATGCTCTACCGTGCAATGCAGAAGGGTGCTCAGCTCGACAGCAAGATTATCAACGAGTTCGCTCCTGAAATGGGCCGCATCCGTGTTGACCGCATCAGCGGCGAAGACGGCGATTGTGATAAGATTGAACGTGTACGCGTAAATGCTGTTAAAGGTGAACGCGACCATTACGGCAACAAGATTGCTAAAGCTGAAGCTAAAGCCAAATAAGCTTTCTTCGCTCATTAAGTAAGCTTCAAAAAATAATATTGTGTTCAACAACCCCCGCTCTGTCGGCTTGGCCGACTAGGGCGGGGGTTTTGTTATGCCCAAGCAGTAGTGCGGTACTTTTCTCTATAGATAAAAACCTACTGAATACATAGTATATAAAGTTTTGTTTATAAAAGAAATATGCATCTATACATACTGCTTGGAGCTTAGCGGCGCAAAACGAAAAGTATACAGGAAATAAAGTAACTAAAAAAAGCGTTACACTTTTTTAAAATATAGCAAGAAAAACCGTTTTTTAAACTCTCAGTGCAAGTGATGAGGTTGACAAATAAAGATAAAAGTACTAAAACAAAAGTAAAGGGAAAACGTCAGAAAGTTCCATATAATCTTTTGTTAAAGTGCTATAAGCTTTTATTACTAATGCATTAATAAAAAGTTAGTATAGAGATTTACCTGACAATATACATAATTGCAAATATTAAAATTATATATAAAAGCACCTTGGCGGTATGGTTGCTGCTATAAATACTTAACTTGTTTCCTTACGTGGTCTAAGCCACGCTTTAATATAGCTATTCATTTTTTTGAGTATGTTAGGAGGAGTGTTTTTATGAACAAGGTATTTAAGGTTATCTGGAGTGAAGCGCGTAATGCGTATGTAGTTGTTTCCGAAATGGCAAAAAGCCATGGAACTAAAAGCTGCTCCACGAAAAAACTGTTGGCAATGCTGATTGCTACAGGTGTAATGACCTGTGCAAGCGTAGCGCCGGCGATGGCTGCTAATTTGGCACCGAATGATACAAAAATTGAAGTTGGTAAGGATGCAAGTGCTAGCGGTCAAGGCAGTGTTGCAATTGGCAATAATGCTCAAGCAAGCGGCTTAGTTGGTATTGCTATCGGCCGTGATGCTGTTGCAAGCGGAACTGACTCTATTGCAATCGGTTCCAGCACCAAAGCAGGCCAAACTTATAGTGTTGCTGTAGGTAATGATATCGGCTTTACAGCTTATGCCGGTACTGCTGTAGGTCAGCAAGCTTATGCAAGTGGTGATAATGCAACTGCAATCGGTACTATGACCAACGTTGATGCTAATCAAACCAACGCACTGAACGCAAAATACAACCTGTCCGTAGGCACTATGGCAGAAAACGGAATCATGCCGTTCTTTGTAAACAGCACCGGCGATTTCTACGCAGCACACAATAAATTCCACGTAGATAAAGACGGCAAAGTAACCGCAACTGCAGGCGAAATCGGCAACGTAGTACTGCAAAACGGCGTATATACCGGTCATTCCGCACTGCGTGACGGCGAACTGTTCGTAGGCGATGCAAGCGGCAACTACAGCCAAATCACCACTAAAGGTGCTAAGCTGGGCAAAGTAACTGTTGCTGAAGACGGCAAGATTTCCGGCGTAGCAGCAGGCGTAGCTGATACCGATGCAGTCAACGTTGGCCAATTGAAAGAAGCTGTTGAAGCAGGTAACACCGATACTCATATCAAACCGGGTGAATACGGCGTTGGTGCTGACAATACCGTAAATATGGATGTTGTTGATAAAAACGGCAACAAGGTTGATACCGTTACCATCAAAGACGTAGCAAAAGCAAGTGACGTAGGCAATGTTAATAATATTGCCGATGACATTAAGAACGGCGAAGGCCATACTACCGTTGTTGACGCTGTAAACAACCTGAACAACAAGGTTGGCGATTTGCAGTACAGCAAGGTAGAAAAAGGTGATATTGCAGATGGCGATAGCACTACTACCGCAATCGGCAAACTGGATCAAAAACTTACCGACGTAGCAGCAACCGCAGCTAAACACACTAAAGTAGAAGGCAGCAGCAATATTACTGTTACCAACACTGCTAAAGAAGGTGAAGCAGCAAACTATAAGGTAGAGCTGAATAAAGACATCGACGTTGAGACTGTAAAGGCAAACAGCGTAACCACCGGCCAGACTGTAATGAACAACGATGGTCTGAAGGTTGGTAAAGACGTAAGCGTAACCGCAACTGCTGTAAAAGTCGGCGATACAACTATTACCGATAAAGGCTTGGAGATCAAAGATGGTCCTTCTGTTACAAAGGATGGTATTAACGCAGGTAATAAGAAGGTTACCGGTGTAGCTGACGGCGATGTTAAAGAGAATTCTAAGGACGCTATCAACGGTGGCCAACTGCATCAAGTAAAAGCTGATATCAACAACCGCATTGACGGTGTTGAAAATCAGGTTGTTAATAACACCAACCGCATCAACAAGCTTGGCAGCCGTGTAAACAAGGTTGGCGCAGGCGCAGCGGCTTTGGCAGCCCTGCATCCGATGGACTTTGATCCGGACGACAAACTGACCTTCTCCGCAGGCTATGGCAACTATGCAGGCGAAAACGCTGCTGCAATCGGCGCTTACTATCGTCCTGATGAAAAGGTAATGTTCAGTGTTGCAGGTACCGTAGGCAACGGCGAAAACATGGTTAACGCAGGCGTATCCTTTGCTCTGGACCGCACCAACCATGTAAGCAACAGCCGTACCGCTCTGGCACGCGAGGTTATCGACCTCCGCGGTCAGCTGGCAGTAATGGGCGCTAAGATGGCTAAGATGGAAAAAGCATTCGGTATGCTGGATGAAACCAAGACCAAACTCTTCCCGGATGTTCCGGCTAACCACTGGGCATATGAATACATCGCTAAGCTGGCAGGCAACGGCTACATCGAAGGCTATCCTGACGGCAACTTCGGCGGTGACCGCCTGATGACCCGTTATGAATTTGCTGCAATGCTCTATCGTGCAATCGAAAACGGCGCAGCTCTGGAAGAAAAGATCATCAAAGAATTTGAGCCTGAATTGGGTCGCATCCGTGTAGACCGCATCAGCGGTGAAGATGGCGATCGCGATAAGATCGAACGTGTACGCGTAAACGATACTAAAGGCGAGCGCGACCATTACGGCAACAAGCTGGCAAAATAAATTGTTGGCAGTGACAAGTGAATAGGGTTCTGTAAACAGTAAAGGCGTTCTCCCGCAGGGGAGAACGCCTTTTGCAGTAATGAAATATGCCCTAAGTGTAATAGCACTTTTTGTTTAACGAACTATTGTTTTTAAAACGTTTCTGTGTTATAATTACCTTAGTTGCATAGGTAGCCGCATTTTAGCGGAGCTTATGCCTGGTCGTGCGGACCAGTGGCGCCTGTCGAGCTTTCGGCAGGCGCCTTTCCTTTATGTCAGTCGCAATTGCCGGCTTATATATTTTTACTGCAAATTATGCTATAATCAAAGGAGGAAACATATGCAAAAGCAAATCTCTAATCTCGATAAGCTGACTCTGTCTAACGATTTTCTTTTCAAGCATGTTATGCTCAGAAAGCGCATCTGCAAGCATATTCTGGAAGAGCTTTTACATACCGAAATTGCAGACATTACCTATCTTGAAGCAGAGCAGACTATTGATGTTTATCCTGACAGCCATGGTATTCGTCTGGATGTTAGAATTGCAGATACTGCCAATACTCATTACAATTTGGAAATGCAGGTAAAGAATCCTGTTAATCGTGCTACAGGAAAATTTCTGTTGCCTAAGCGTACCCGCTACTATCAGGCTATGCTTGATACGGATATGCTGCAAAAAGGTCAGGATTATGACGAATTATCTCCTACGTATATAATTTTCTTCTGTCTGTTTGATTTTTTTCAGGATTCTCAGCGTATTTATACCTTTAAGAAGCGTTGTCTGGAAAACATGAATATTGAATTGGCAGATGAAGCAGTTATTATGTTTCTCAATACCTTGGGAACCAAAGGTGATGTGTCACCGGACATTCAAAGTCTGTTTGACTACATCAACAGCAATACTATTACCAGTAATTTTACACGTGAGGTTGCTGACACGATTGTGGAAATTAAAAATGACAAGAAAGTGAGGGATGCCTATATGACTTACGAAATGCGTATGAAAGACCTGCGTGACGAAGCACATGCCGAAGGTCTGGCTGAAGGTAAGGCTCAGGGTCTCGCCGAAGGTAAGGCAGAAGGTCTTGCCGAAGGCAAGGCAGAAGGTCTCGCCGAAGGCAAGGCAAAAGAAAAGACTGCAACTGCAAAGCGTCTTTTAAGTATGGGATTATCTGTAGAGGATATTGCTAAGGCTACTTCGCTTTCTGTTGAGCAGGTTGAAAAGATTAAGGCTGAACAAATTTAATAAGTTGCTGTAAGTAAAGGCGTTCTCCCGCAGGGGAGAACGCCTTTTTACATTATAACGAAAGCAGTTAAGCTGTTATGGTATATGCTTTATAGACTGCTTGCGAAGCTGACACTTACCATTTTTCCGGAATTCCGGGGAAGTCGGCAATTGTCAGCATACAGCAGCTGCCGGTGGCCAGCAGTGTATTTGTATCAGTATCATATACATGAATCTGCATAGTAATCAACTGGTCATTATGCGAAACAACCTCAGCCTGTGCTTCTACCATTGCACCGGAAGGAGCGCTCTTAATGAAATCTACGGTCATCGATACCGTAACCACGCGCTTGCCCATAGCGGCGCAGGCAATACCGGTGGCATTATCCACCAATGTTGTAAGCAAGCCTCCGTGCAGCTTGCCGTTAAGGTTTGTGTGGATAGCAGGGTCGATGCGCAGGCCGACTGCAGCTTTGCCGCAGCTGATGCTGTGAACCTTTATGCCGCAGTGCTGCATAAAAGCGTTATGCTTGTAGATATCTTTTACGCTTCGGATAATTTCTTCCGGTTGCATAAATCATTCCTCCTTTAGACAGGCGTCCAGCGCTTGGGCAACGTCGTTGCATTGCTCAAGGCTTGCTACCCAATTTTGTAAACGTAATGCCTTTGCTTCACCGTAAACAGGTACGGCAAGGCTCATAAACTTGGCGCAGAGCTCCTCCCAAGTCAGAGGATTTTCCGGATCTCCCTTAGGATAATCAACCTGCATTGTAAGAGTTTGTCCGTTTTGCAGCTGGATTTCTACTCTGGAAGCCAGCTTGGAAGCATCTGCTGCATGAAGCTGTTCCATAGCCTCATCGCGGATAACCTCGATGCGCTGCATTAAATCCGTAAGCTCTTTGTTATGGATACATTCCTTACTGAACTGCGCAATGCCTACTTCGCCGAACTTCAGCATAGCAGCGGAGCAATATTGAATACTGAATTTGCCGCCGTAGGGAGTTTGCGGCTGCGGATTGTTGATCAGATAGTTGGTAATATCGTTGACGTACAGTTTAATTTCAGCGATGTCCTCAGGCTGCAGGGAATGAGCCTTACGCAGCTCCTGAATGGCGTAAAGAGCGGCATGGGCATGCTTGCAGCAGGCGTAGGGCTTGAAGGAGTTGATGTCGATTTTCAGTTTATCAGTGCTCATGTTTTCGGTAAGTTTTTCCAAATGCGGTTCTTTGACCATGGCACGGCAGAAGCCCTTTTCGCCTTCTAAAATTTCACTGGCTGCAGTAAAATCCTTCTGCGACAGATAAGCGCTGAGGACACCGCTGTAGGAAGCCTTGCCTGTGTGCAGCGGCTTGCTCATGGCACCCTCTTTTAAAAACTCCCACAGACCTGCTGCCTGGGTACCGGCGCTGCCGTAGCACATCAGTGTCTGCTGTGCGTCAAGACCGAGAGCGTTGGCGGCAGCAGCACCGGCGGCGATGGTGCCTGCGGTACCGGTAGTATGCCAAAAGAAGTAGGATTCCGGGATAACTGCTTCGCCTACGCGGCCGCTGGCTTCGTAGCCTGCACAAATTGCTGCAATGAGCTGCTTGCCGCTTTTGTGTTCGGCCTCGCAGACAGCCAACGCTGGGGAAACAACAACGCAGGCCGGATGAATAATCGACGGGTTATGCAGGTCATCAAAGTCCAGACTGTGAGAGGCAGCACTGTTGATAAAGGCTGCGTTCAGGGCACCGGCCTTTTTGGCGGGAAGGCTGCCGAAAATATTTGCCTGCGGTGCATCTCCCTGAAGAATAACATCATGTATAATACGTACAGGTTTTTCCTGCGAACCGCGGATAGCAATTCCCAGCCAGTCCAGCAGACATTTTTTAGCCATTTCGATGCTGTGAGCAGAAAGCTTTTCGTAGCACAATTCTGCGGTAAATTTTGCTAATGCTTTAGTTGTCATTGTTAATACCTGCCTTTGCTTTAATTTTAACTATTGCCATGGTATTCGCCAAATGCAACGTAAACACCTGCCTTAGCCTTAAAACAAATTACCTCCCTGCTGGTATTCTCCGAAAACCTCGCGCAGTACACCGCAGATTTCGCCTAAGGTTGCATAGGTTTTGACAGCATCAATAAGATAAGGCATAAGGTTAGCTTCACCCTTGGCGGCTTTCTTCAGAGCTTTCAGGGAAGCATATACTGCTTGCTGGTCACGGTGAGCCTTCATTTCATTTACACGGGCAATCTGACGTTCCGCAACGCTTAAATCTACTTTAATAACATCATTTGTTTTGACAGCCTTGTTGTCCGCAAATTTGTTGACGCCGATGACTGTACGCTTGCCTTTTTCTATATCTGTCTGATATTCGTAGGCATGGGCAGCCATTTCACCTTGCATATAGCCTTGTTCGATAGCAGCAACCGCACCGCCCATGGCATTAGCGAAGGCAAAAGCGATTTCCTGTACCTCTGAAGCACCTGCTTCGCGAATGTGATAAGCGCCAACGCTGATAGTATTCCATTTGGGGATATTCTGCGAGCAATAAGCAAAGGTATCTGTAATCAGGCGCATGGAAGGACGTGGCGGGAAGATATAGGTTCCGCGAGCGATATATTCCTTGAGAATATCGTTTTGAATAGTGCCCTTCAGCTGCTCCGGTTTTACGCCCTGCTTTTCGGCAACAGCTACATACATTGCCAAAAGTACGGCTGCCGGACCATTGATGGTCATCGAGGTGCTGACCTTGTCCAGGGGAATCCCTTCAAAAAGCTTTTCCATGTCAGCGAGAGAATCAATAGCTACGCCAACCTTGCCGACTTCGCCTTCGGATAACGGTGCGTCGCTGTCCAGACCGATTTGTGTCGGTAAATCCATAGCTACGGAAAGACCGGTTTGGCCTGCCTGCAGCAGATATTTGTAACGGGCATTTGTTTCTTCGGCAGTGGCAAAGCCTGCATAAGCACGCATAGTCCACAAGCGGCCTCTGTACATTGTTGGCTGCACACCACGGGTGAAGGGATACTGACCGGGAAAGCCGAGTTTACTGTTATAATCAAATTTTTCATCGATATCTAAGGGTGTATATAAGCGCTTTTCGCTTAAATGCTGGCGTTCAGGGAATTTTGCGATTGCCTTGGCAACCTTGGCATCATAGGCATCTAAGCTAAGCTGTAAATCTTCTCGTGTAGTCATAATGCTCTTCCTCCTTGGATTGCTCTTTCATCGTGCCTGTTTTTTCTAACGCTATGTGCATGTCGAAGGCATGTTCCAAATCAACAGGCTCATGGCCGTTTTTTCTTTGCGCCATTTTCAGGTAATCATAAAGCTGTTCCCTGAAATCGGGGTGGGCGCATTTTTCGATAATCAGTTTGGCCCGTTTTAGAGGACTCAGACCGCGGATATCGGCTACACCCTGCTCGGTAATAAAAATCATCGTATCATGTTCGGTATGATCTGCGTGTGAAACCATGGGAACTACGCTCGAGATATTACCGCCTTTGGCAGTTGACGGGGTGGAGAATATTGTCAGGTAACCGTTGCGCATATAATCTCCGCTGCCGCCGATACCGTTCATCATACGGTTACCCATAACGTGGGTAGAATTTGCCTGACCGTAAATATCAAATTCAAGCGGTGTATTCATGGAGATAACGCCGAGGCGGCGGATGACCTCCGGATTATTGCTGATGTCGAGCGGACGGAGAACAATGCGGTTACGGTAGAGCTCGGGATCTTCTTTATACATCTCCCAAACTGTCGGCGATGGGGTGAAGGCACAGCCGGAGGCTTGGGTGACTTTACCGCATTTTATCAGCTTAAAAACAGAATCTTGCAAAATCTCCGAGTACATAGTAAGATTATCAAATTTAGATTCTGCCAAACCCATTAATACAGCATTGGCTATGCTTCCTACGCCGGACTGCAACGGCAGCATTTGCTGTGGCAGACGGCCGTGGCGCTGCTCGTGCTCCAAAAAATCAACCAGGTTAGCGGCAATTTTTTTGCTTGCTTCATCAGGAGCGCTTAAATTGCGTACATGGTCGACAATGTCTGATTCGACGATGCAGGTAATTCTGTCAAGTCCGCAGCTTACATAAGGAGAACCGATGCGGTCGCCGACATGGTAAATAGGAATTTCAGTTCGCTCTGGAGGTTTGCTGCAGATGTAAATATCGTGCATTCCCTCCAGCGTCAGCGGGATAGATGTGTTGACCTCAACAATAATTTTTTTCGCATGCTTTACAAGCATAGGCGTGTTGCCGACGCCCGGACCGAGAACAATGCTGCCGTCTGCATTGATAGCAGCGGCTTCAACGATTGCAACATCAACATCGCCGTAAAAGCCGTAGTCGATTTGTTGGGCAAAGTGGCTTAAATGCTGATCAATATAGGTTACGCTGCCGGTGTTGATCTGGCGGCTGAGTGTTTTGTTGGAGGCTGCATAATAAGGCATGCGTCCGCTGATACCGCCAACTTCGGCAAGTGCTTCTTCGATTTCCGGTCCGACGGAAGCACCGCTCCAAATATTGATACGGCATTTTTTGCCGGCCTTGATGGCTTTAGCGAGAGCAAGTGTGGTTTTCTTAGGATAGCCAGAGGGGGTGAAGCCGCTGACACCGACATTCATACCATCGGTAATCAGTGTGGCTGCTTCGTCCGCGCTGACTATTTTGTCAAATAGGCAGGGGGTGCGCAAACGTGTTGCATCCAGCATTTCAAAAACCTCTTTTCTTTTTTGGAAATTTCCTTATCTGCTTACAGTTTAAATCTATCAACATATAAAGTAAAATACGGAAAATACATTTTACATATAAAAAATGCATATACGTTAACTCGCTCTTTGATGCGGGAACAGGATAATTCATGATATATAGTGGTCTGTTTTTAGAAAAAAACGAAAAACTTATGCTTTTATTCCTAATCACTTATAAAAATAATCTATTGGAGTTATATGTGTTTTGCATATGCTGTCATTGGTTTTATGAAAAATTTAATTTTAAAAACTAAAAAAGTACTCAGAAATATTGCTGTATAGTATAATAAAGGCAGAGAGAAGTAAAGGAGAACTATATATGGACATAGAATATTACCGCAATTTTATTGCCATAGTTGAGGCCGGCAGTATTTCTGCCGCAGCTAAGCAGATAGCGATTGCCCAGCCGGCGCTGAGTAATCAGCTTAAGGTGCTGCAGAAGCGTTTTGGTACGCAGCTGTTGCATGTGCGCCGTGGCGGTCACAGCATTGAGCTTACGGATGCAGGCTGTATTTTATATAACAAGGCTAAGTATATCTGCTCGGTCGAAAACAGCGCTCTGAAGGAGATAGTTGACTGTCAGGCAGGCTTTAGCGGTACGCTGCGCATCAGTCTGTCACCTTCGATGTCAATAAACTTTATTAAAAACTTTTTGAGTGATTTTTACAGAGAGTTTCCGCATATTAATTATGAGCTGTATGAGGTGCCGATTGACGAACAAACCCAGCAGCTTTTGGAGGGGAAAACGGAAATAGGCATTGCCAATGCACCCCTAAAGCAGTCTAAACGCTTTGAAACGCTGTTCAGCCGTAAAGAGCGTCTGGTTGCGCTTTTTCATAAGGATAGCCCGTATCTGAAAAATGATAAGCCTAATATCTTGCTGGATGATTTGGAGGACATTCCGTTATGTCTTTCGCGTGGCTGTTCTGAGCTGTTTTTTCTGTGTGCTCGGATTCACACATTTTCCCGCAGGTTATGAGTATTAATACTACTAAGCTTTCGGCCATAGCCTGGGCAGAAAAAAATACCGGTGTGGCAATTGTACCGGCACCGGCTGTAGAATTGTTTCCGGCGAATTTGGTCCGCAAGGAAATCAAGGATGAGCGCTTGTTTCTGGAGATGACGCTGTCTATAGTTAAGGGCAGAGAGCTGTCGCAGGTTGCGCAGACCTTTATTAATTATTATATGCAGAATAAATAAAAATACGCCTTAGGCTGTTGATGCCTAGGGCGTATTTGTTTGCCTTCTTACTTTATTTTTTTCTTCGGGCGGTATTCTGAGATAAACAGGCCGGTCATTGTCAGGATGGTACCGAGTGCTACCAGCAGGGTGATTTTTTCCTGCAGGACAATAGCCGAAGTAATGACGGTGATGACGGGAACCATATAAATATAAACGCTGGCCTTTACTGCGCCCAACTCCCTAACTGCCAAATTCCAAGTGACGAAGCAGAGGGCGGAAGCGCCCAGTCCTAGAAAGACGATATTGAAAAGATAGGTAGTATTGGCGAAGCGTGCAAGGTTCAGCTCAAAATCCAGAAAGCCTAGCGCCGGCAGCATAAAGAGAATGCCGTAGAAAAAGGTTCTGCGTGTAGCGAGGATAACAGGATAGCCGTAGCTGCTGATTTTTTTCGTAAGCAGGGCATAAAACGCCCACACAACGGCAGCCGAAATAGCCAGCAAATCACCCAGCGGATTGAGCTGCATGGCTGCACCGTTGAAGCTGATGCAGGCAATACCGCTCATCACGATAAAAAAGCCGATGATGAACTGTTTGCTTAAGCTGCCGACAGAATGCATAAAATAATGCGCCAGCAGCGCAGTAAAGAAAGGCGCTGTGCTGCCGATTACGCTAACGTTTGAGGCTTGCGTATAGGTCAGGGCGATGTTTTCCAAAAGGTAGTAGAGGCAGATGCCGCATAGGCCTGCTGCCATAAAAACAGGCTCCTGCTTTTTATCTGTTTTCAGCATTTTAGGATAGGCCAGCCAAAGGGCGAAAAAGGCCATAATAAAGCGGAAAAAAAGAATTTCCAGCGGCTGAAAGCCGGTAAGTAAAACCTTGGTAGAAATAAAGGTTGTGCCCCAGGTAGCAATCGTAATGAGGGCAGCAAGGTGACCGATGTAGCGAGTGTTTTGCATTTGCTTAGGAATCTCCGTTCTTTTAGTGCGCAGTAAAGCGTACTCTATGATTTTAGCAGACTAAAATCCTGCTATGAACAAACTATCCCCTCTGCCGGTATGACAGAAGGGATAGGCTTTAAGTTTTTATTTTGTGTGCTTATCTTCGGCAGCCTGCTTATTGGGGGCTGCTGCTGCGTATTTCGTCAGTGCGACCTTCGTAATGTGGAAGTCGCCTACGGCAGCAGGACCGTCGATACAGCCGTTGGAGCAGGCCATACCTTCGATATAGCTGCAGTCGAGCTTGCCTTCGGCAGCAGACTTGACGGTGTCGCGGCATTTGTCCAGACCGGAGCAGTATTGTGCATTATGCACCTCACCGCCCATAGCGGCAACCGTATCCTGCACGGCAGCGCTTACGCCGGCCGTCAGCGGGAAGCTCAGGCCAAGCTTGGAGGCATCGCGTTCATAAGCAGTATCACCGCTCATTTCCGCAAATTTGATATCCTTGCCCTCCAGCATGCACATAATCTCTTCAAAGGTCAGCACGTAGTTGATGGTTTCGCGGTGCTCGCGTGCTTCCACCTTTTTGGCGATGCAGGGACCGATGAACACAGTAACTGCGTAAGGATATTTTTCCTTAATCAGCTCAGCGCAGGTGAGCATGGGGGAGGGAGTGTCGGAAATCTTGTCCGCAGCCTCCGGCACCTGCGTTTTAATCAGCTTAACGAAGGCAGGGCAGCAGGAGCTGGTCATAAAGCCCTGCTTGGCAGGAACCTTCTCCAGATATTCCTCTGCCTCCTTAACGCTGGTGATATCGGCGCCAACGCCAACCTCTACAACCTCGGCGAAGCCTGCTTTTTGCAGTGCCTCGTAAATTTGCGCCATGGTAATCTTCAGACCGTATTGGCCTACGATAGAAGGTGCCACAAGGGCGATAACCTGCTTGCCCTGCTGAATTTCGCGGATAACGCGGATGATATTGCTGCGCTCGTCGATAGCGCCGAAGGGGCAGGCATTGCGGCAGGCACCGCAGGAAACACATTTTTCGTGGTCAATGACAGCCTTACGGTTTTCACCTATGCTGATGGCACCGATGGCGCAGGCACGCACGCAGGGACGATGGATTTCGATAATCGCACCGTAGGGGCACATCTGCTTGCAGCGTCCGCATTCAATACATTTCGTTTTATCGATAAAGGCGCGGTCCTGAATAATGCTGATAGCCTTTTTCGGGCAGTTATTCATGCATTTGTGGGTGATGCAGTGACGGCACATATCGGTAACGTAATAAGCATCAATCGGGCATTGGTCGCAGGCTGCGGGGAGCACGTCGATAATCGGCAAATCGGTGCGCTCAGGCTCGTTCAGCGTCAGCTTGGCAGCCTCGATGATATTGCTGGAGCACTCCTGGCCCAGCGCCATATCAATACGGTTTTTCAGCACGGCTCTTTCTTTATAAACACAGCAGCGGTAGCGCGGAGTGTCCTCGCGTACCTCCTGCAGAATATCGTAGACGTGGTCAGGCAACTCGTTATTCCAGGTGTAGCGGGATAAATGCTCCAGCACCATGCGGCGCAGCTGCGCAACAGCGGTTAATTCCATAAGGGTTCCTCCTTGGCAATTAGTTATATTGCGTTTTGCATTGCATACTCTATACTGTACAATTCTTTACAGAACGCAAAAATCCTGCTGAAGCGTGTGTAGTATAACCGTTAATTTTATATTAGCATTAGTTTTTGAAGATATTCATGCGAAAAGCAATTAACATATCGGGAAGTGAATAAAAATTTTAGCAAATGAGTGTCTGGAAGCATCGAAGTGCTGCATTGTTTGAGCGCTATTGTATGTTTATCTTGCAAAAATTCCTAGCTTCGCGCGAGTTTTGCAGCACTTCGCATATGGTTCCACACGAAATTTGCGTTGTGCCCTTTGGGCACGGAAAATTTTTTCTGAACGGAACGAAATGTTAATTGTGACGCTAACAGAAAAAGCGTTTTCCACGAAAAAAATAAAAATTTTCCTCTTACCCCCTTTACAAATTCAAATCCTAGTATTATAATAAGCGCATAAAGCAACGACGTGGTTGTTGGATTGAAAGATCCAAACTTCGTGGTTGCTTTTTCTGTTATATCAGCGGTGAGAATTATAATTTATATCTTACCCATGATAAGTGCAACGAAGCACCGTAGCAGCGCAGGGCGCAGCTGACGGTGCTTTCTTATTTACAGAGCCAGAGAGAAGAAAATCTGTAAAGCACAAAAAATGTAATTCAAATGAGGGGTTTACACTTCGTAAACCCAAGGAAATTCTCAGAGAGAAATTAGGGAGGTTTTACAATGAATGATGTACCGAAACTGTTTGGCAGCTTAGTTTTTAACGAAAGCGTTATGAAGGATCGTCTGCCGACTGCAACCTATAAAGCATATAAGGCAGCAGTGCTTGCAGGCACTCCGCTGAATCTGGAAATTGCTAATATCATCGCCAATGCTATGAAGGACTGGGCTCTGGAGCATGGCTGCACTCATTTCACCCATTGGTTCCAACCGATGACCGGTATTACTGCTGAAAAGCATGAAAGCTTCATTTCTCCTACTGCCGAAGGCCGTGTTATTATGGACTTCTCCGGCAAAGAGCTGATTCAGGGCGAGCCTGATGCTTCCAGCTTCCCGTCCGGCGGCTTGCGTGCAACCTTTGAAGCCCGCGGCTATACAGCATGGGATCCGACTTCCTATGCATTTATCAAAGATAACTGCCTGTGCATTCCTACAGCCTTCTGCTCCTACACCGGCGAAGTGCTTGATAAAAAGACTCCGCTGCTGCGTTCCATGAATGCAGCCAGCAAAGCAGCCTGCAAGCTGCTGAAGCTGTTCGGCATTGATACTATCCGCGTCAACAGTACTGTTGGTCCGGAACAGGAATATTTCCTCGTAGATAAAAAAATGTGGGAAAAACGTAAAGACCTGGTTTACACCGGCCGTACCCTTTTCGGTGCGAAATCTCCGCGTGGGCAGGAACTGGACGATCACTACTTCGGCATTATCAAACAAAGAGTTCTTTCCTTCATGAAGGATTTGGACGAGGAGCTGTGGAAGCTGGGCGTACTCGCCAAGACCGAGCATAACGAAGTTGCTCCGGCACAGCACGAGCTGGCACCTATCTTCACAACTACCAACGTAGCATCTGACCATAACCAGCTGATGATGGAGTTCATGAAACGTGTTGCTCTGCGTCATGGTCTTGTTTGCCTGTTGCATGAAAAACCATTCGACGGCGTAAACGGCAGCGGTAAGCATAACAACTGGTCCTTATCTACGGAAGAAGGTCTTAACCTGCTGGATCCCGGCAAGGAGCCGTACAAAAACCTGCGCTTCCTGACCTTCCTGGCAGCAATTATCAAGGCTGTTGATGAATATCAGGATCTGCTGCGTGTATCTGTTGCCAGCGCCGGCAATGACCATCGTCTGGGCGCTAACGAAGCTCCTCCGGCTATCGTATCCATGTTCCTTGGCACTGAGCTGACTGCAGTTCTCGAAGCTATTGCAGCAGACAAGGTTTACAACGGCAACCCGGAAAGCTACATTAAAGTAAGCGACGATACTATTCCTGCTCTTGTTAAGGACAACACCGACAGAAACAGAACCTCTCCCTTCGCCTTCACCGGCAATAAATTTGAATTCCGTATGCTGGGCAGCATGTTCTCCATCGCTGGCCCCAACATCGTACTGAACACCATCGTTGCCGAAGAGTTGGATGAATTTGCCGATAAACTGGCAGATGCTCCTGATCTGGAAGCAGCAGTATATGATTTGGTTAAAGAAACCTACAAGGCTCATAAACGCATTGTCTTCAATGGCAACGGTTATACCGATGCATGGGTTGAGGAAGCTGCCAAACGCGGTCTGCTGAACCTTAAATCTACTCCGGAGGCTCTGCCGTATCTGGGACATGCCAAGAACATCGAGCTGTTCGAAAAGCATAACATCTTCACAAAAGCCGAGGTTGAATCCCGTGTAGAAATCCTGCTGGAGAACTACAGCACCACGATTTCTATCGAAGCAGCAACCATGCTGGATATGTTCCATAAGGACATCCTCCCGGCAGTTACCGCTTATACCGGAGATTTGACCAAAGCAGTACTTGATAAAAAGGCTGCCGGTGTCAGCGCAGGCTTTGAAGGCGCACTTGCCGATAAGCTGAGCAAGCTGGGCGGAGAAATGTATGCATCCTCCCTGAAGCTGGAAGATGGCTTGAAGGAAGCAGCAGAAATCGGCGATAGCGAAAAGCAGGCTCTGTACTATCACGATACCGTTCTTGAAGAAATGGGCAAGCTGAGAAGTGCTGTTGATGCTGCCGAAGCTTTGACCGGTGGTAAGTATCTCGACTATCCGACTTATGGTGAGTTGTTGTTTGGTGTAAATGAGTAAGCTGCAGTTGCCTTCTCGACAGCCTTGAGTAAGGTGTGTTAAGATAAAATAATATATAAAACAATAAAAACTCATACACAATGGGGTGTATCCGAAAAATCGGGTACGCCCCTCTTTCTTTAGCTAATGCCATGTGAGCGCTGCTCAATGACACGTTAAAAAATATTATAATTTGAGGGGTGTTTACAAATGGACAAATATGTATCTGCCGATACTATATGGGTGCTGATAGGTGCCTTCCTGGTATTTTCTATGCAGCCGGGCTTCGCAATGGTTGAAACAGGCTTTACCAGAGCCAAAAATGCCGGCAACATCGTCATGAAAAATGTCATGGATATGTGCCTCGGCTCCATCGTTTTCTGGGTTCTGGGCTTTGGCCTTATGTTTGGTAGCGATATCGGCGGCTTCATCGGCACGCCAGACTTCTTCGTTAAGGGTGATTACGGTGCCAGCTATCCAAGCACTGCGTACTTTATCTTCCAGACGATGTTCTGTGCTACCGCAGCAACCATTGTTTCCGGTGCTATGGCAGAACGTACCAACTTCCTGGTATATTGCATTTACAGCGTATTAATCAGCGCTATTATCTATCCGATTAGCGGTCACTGGATTTGGGGCGGCGGCTGGCTAGCACAGATGGGCTTCCACGATTTCGCCGGTTCAACTGCCGTTCATATGGTAGGCGGTGTTGCTTCTCTCGTCGGTGCTAAGATGATCGGCGCACGTATCGGTAAATACAATGCCGACGGTACGGTAAACGCTATTCCCGGTCACAGCATTCCGCTTGGTGCCTTGGGCGTTTTCCTTCTCTGGTTCGGTTGGTTTGGCTTCAACGGTGCTTCCACCGTTTGCGCAACCGGTGATGACGCCTTGGTTTCCATGGGTGCTATCTTCATTACCACTAACATGGCTGCAGCAGCTGCTGCTACCGCAACTATGATTTACACCTGGATTCGCTACGGCAAGCCTGATGTTTCCATGACACTGAACGGCGTGCTTGCAGGTCTGGTAGCAATTACTGCAGGCTGCGACATGGTAAGCCCGGCCGGCGCTTTAATCATCGGCCTGATTGCCGGTGTGCTGGTAGTTGCTGCTGTTGAATTCTTCGACCAGAAGCTGAAGATTGATGATCCTGTCGGTGCAATTTCTGTTCACGGTGTCTGCGGTGCCTTCGGTACTATCGCAACCGGTCTCTTCGCTCTTGACGGCGGCCTCTTCTATGGCGGCGGTACTGATTTCCTGGTAAAACAAATCCTCGGCGTTGTAGTTGTAGCAATCTATGTTGCGATTACCATGACGATTATCTTTAAAGTTCTTGATAAGCTCTTCGGTCTGCGTGTTAAGGAATCCGAAGAAATCAAAGGCCTGGATATGGAAGAGCATGGCCTGCTCAGCAGCTATGCCGACTTTATGCAAACTCCGTTGGAGGCACAGACCTCTGTTACTACTACTTATGTTACTCCGGTCAAGGAAACTGCAGCTAAGCCTGCAGGTGCAGTAAAGATGAGCAAGGTTGTTATTATCACCTCGCAAAATCGTTTCGAAGCATTGAAGAATGCTTTGGATAAGCTGGGAATTACCGGCATGACTGTTACCAAGGTTCTGGGCTATGGCATTCAGAAGGGCTCCACGGAAATGTATCGTGGTGCTGAGGTTGCTGCACACCTGCTGCCGAAGGTAAAGGTTGAAATGATTGTTTCCGCAATTCCTGTTGCAGCAGTAGTCAATGTTGCTAAGCAGGTTCTGTACACCGGCAAATACGGCGATGGCAAAATCTTCATCTATGATGTTGAGGATGTTGTTAAGATTCGTACTGGTGAAACAGGCTATGATGCTCTGCAGGATTATCCTATTGAGGAAAAATAATTTGCTTCTCCCTAATCAAACTCCCTAATAAAACAGGAAGGCGCTCGGTGTCTTGCATAATGCAGGCTAAGAGCGCTTTTCTGTGTGTTGGAGGAGAATGCTTTTGAAAAAACTTGCAAAACTGCATTGTTTAGGCCAAAATAAGATTGAATCGTATTTTAGTCGGATTGGAGTGAATGCTATGAATAAAAACGTTGCTTTATATAATGAGATGATAGCTTTTTTTGCTGGAGATGCACGCCGCTGCCAGCATTTTATCAAGGTTGCCAGCCTGGGCAAGCAGCTGGCTGAGAGCGAGGCTGCTGATGCAGAGCTGACGGAGCTTGTGGAGGCGGCCGGTCTTGTACATGACTGCGGTATTAAACCCGGCGAGGCCAAGTATGGTGCCGGTCACTGCACAGGCAAAATTCAGGAGCAGGAAGGACCTGCGGTAGCACGCAAACTTTTGCAAAAGGTTGGGTATGCCCATGAAAAAATTGAACGCATCTGCTATCTTGTCGGTCATCACCATACGTATAATATCATTGACGGTCTTGATTATCAGCTGCTTGTGGAAGCTGATTTTATAGTAAACTTTTATGAGGATGGTACGCCGAAGGAGAATATTGCCAAAGCTGTGGAGCGGATTTTTAAAACAGAGAGCGGAACGAAGTTGGCTAAGACTATGTTCGGACTTTGATATACAATGCTGTGGCTTGCTGGTCACAGCATTTTTCTTGCTATTTTGTTCTATGCTTGCTAAAATAAACAGGATTAGGTTATTTTTTGGAGGCATAGAATATGAAGGAAATTTATGATTTAGCAGAACAATATCATAACGAGGGCAATAACTGCGTAGAATCCGTAGTTAAGGCGTGCAATGACGGCTTAAAGCTGGGCCTGCCGGATGTGGCAATCCGCATGGTGTCCGGCATGGGCGGCGGTATCGGCCGCAGCGGCTGCGTGTGCGGCGCGCTGAGCGGTTCCTGCCTGGTTATCAGCTCTATCGTGGGCAGATTGGACCCGTCTGAAAAACATCAGACAGAGGTCTATAAATATACGCATGAGTTTTATGAGCGCTTTACCAAGCATTTCGGCACTTCCTGCTGCAGAGCGCTGAACCGCCTGAGCTTCGACACACCGGAATACAGAACTAAATGTATTAAGATTACTGCCGAAGCGGCAGACATGGTATCAGATTATCTGCAGGAAAAGGGCCTGGTAAAATAAGCATTGGCTGCGAAGCTGAAAGAAGGACTGATGGAGGTCAGGCTGATGGAAAAAACTGAGTTGAAGAACATTGTAATTTTAGCAACCGGCGGCACTATTGCCGGCAAGGCTTCCTCCGGCACCCAGATGACAGGCTATACTGCCGGTGCCTACAGCGTTGCCGATTTGCTGGCAGGTGTGCCTGAACTGGGCGAGCTGGCGCACATCAGCGGGGAGCAGCTGTGCAATATCGACAGCAGCAGTATTACCGATGCGTTGCTGCTGCGTCTGGCGCAGCGCTGCAATGAGCTGCTGGCGCAGGATGATGTCGACGGTGTTGTTATTACCCATGGTACCGATACTATGGAAGAAACGGCCTTCTTCCTGAACCTGACGGTAAAGAGTGCTAAGCCGGTGGTACTCGTGGGCGCAATGCGTCCTGCCACCGCAGTCAGTGCCGACGGACCTTTGAATATTATCAACGCTGTTAAGGTGGCTGTGGATGCTGCAAGCGCCGGGCAGGGCGTGCTGGTGATGATGAACGATGAAATCTACAGCGGGCGTGACGTGACCAAGACAAACACGGCGAATGTGGCAACATTCAAGGCAACGAACGGTGGTCCTTTAGGCTTTATCGTTGGCGGTGAGGTACATTACTATTATCGCAGCGTGCGTCCGCACACACTGCAGAGCGAGTTTGACGTAAGCGGTGTTACTGCTTTGCCGCGCGTGGATATCATCTACACGCATATCGGTGAGGACCGCGTGTTTGTGGATGCGGCACTGGCAGCAGGCGCGCATGGCCTTATCTACGCCGGCAGCGGTATGGGCAGCATTCATGAGGCTGTGGAAGCGGCGCTGGCGGAGGCTGTTGGCCGTGGCGTTGTAGTAGTGCGTTCCAGCCGCACAGGCAGCGGTATTGTTGCCGCAGGCCTGAAGCGTTGGCAGGAGCAGGGCTTCCTGTATGCGGATAACCTTAATCCGCAAAAGGCACGCCTTTTGCTGCAGCTGGCACTTTTGCGGACGCAGGAGCGCAACGAGGTGCAGGAGATTTTTAACCGTTATTAAAAGATAAACAGCATAAAAAGCAAAAAAGCTATCAGCGGGCAAAGCCCGGTGATAGCTTTTTTTATGTGCGCTTTAGAATTTTACCATCTTCTGTAACTGTTATGGTGCTTGGCACGCTCTGCCTGACGGGCAGCGCGCTCCGCTTCGTAAACCTCGCGGGCAGCGAAGAAATCCTCCAGCTTCCAGCCGCGGTTAAACATTTCAATCAGCAGCTTGCCGGTGTTGTTGGCATCGTCAAAGGCGGTGTGCCACAGGCCGGCGGTGTTGACCTCCTGCTCCTCGGTAGCCTTTTTCAGACCGGTGGTGTAGTCATCACCCTTCCACAGGCGGTAGGCCAGTGCCAGATCAAGATAGTCCTCGTACTTTACGGGGTTTTCGATTTTATGATGTTCACAGCCTGTCTGCAGTACCTTGTAATCCTCGGTTCCCCAGGCTACAAAGTAGGTTTCGCCGCTTTCATACAGCGCTGCCAGCTCCTGCACCATGGCAGGAAATTCAATGGCCTGCTGCATATCCTTAGCGGTAATCATGCAAAAATCCATAGAATCCTTAGCCTGCTTAGGATAAAAATGCGGGTGGACAAAGCTCTGGATGCGTCCGCAGTCAGTGAGCGGTTCGCCGTCCAGCTTCACTGCGCCGATTTCGATAATCTCGGAAAAGAAGCCGCGTGGACGGCCGACGGGGCGCTCGTAGGTAGTAAATTCAAAATCAACGACTAAAAATTTTTTCATTGCAATTCCTTCTTACACTAAAGCATAGCCTGCTGCTCAGTGCTTTTTACCGCAGCATTTTTTATACTTTTTGCCGCTGCCGCAGGGACAGGGATCGTTAGGATAAACCTTTTTCGCCTTGGCACCTACACGGGTATTTTGCTGAGCTGCCTGCTGTGCGTCACGCAGCAGCTTGATAGTTTCGTTAGGAGTGTGGCCACCGAGGCAGAACATACGGGTTGCACTGTTGCGGGCGTTCTGCAGCAGTACGGATAGTCTGCCGAGATGGCTGTAATTGTTCCAAGCGGGAATATTAGCCTGCAGCTTCTGAATCAGCTCAGAGGTGTTGCCGTCGGTGTTGGAGTTTTCAAATTCATAGATGTACTGGCACCAGTAATGTGCATCCAGTGCCGCAACATTCAGCTCCTGAGTGAAGAAGTCATGCAAATCCTGATATGCGGTAGTAGATTGCATATAACCGTAGTGGGAAAGCATGGTGATTTCCTTTAAGGTAGGCAGGTACAGGCCGAAGGGTTTTCTACCTTGCTCCAGTCTGGTGTAGAAATCATCGCTGTCATTTTTCTTGAGCAGAATGCGGCCGTCTTTGATTGCGCAGGGGTTAAAGTTGCTCGGAACCTCGGCAAGCAGCTGCGGCAGAGTTTCCGGAGTAAGCTCAAAGCCTGCTTTTTGATTATACATTTCGCAGAAAAATTCCACCGGCAGGATAAGGTGCAGGCTGGACATTGCGGTGATGCAGTCCAGCAGCCATGCCAGCTGTTGGCGGTGAGCCTGGAAATCTGCGGTGTTGATTTTTTTGTAGACGGTGCGTGCTTCCTTTACTGCTTCAAAGCAGTCGTCGGGATAGGAAACAATGTAGCCCATAGAAATAAAGGGCAGCAGCAGTGCATATTCACTGTAGGTAGGATGGAAGCATTTTTTCTCCAAGGCTGCTTCGAAGGCCTGAATGTTTTCGTCCGGCATAATAGCAAAGCGTTTTGCTGCAATTTCCGGCTTTTGCACTTCTGTGCAGATTTTTTCTGCCAGCTCGTCCTTTTTGAGCTTGCTGTAGGTGATGCAGAGCTGACGCGCTGCAAAAATTAATTTATCCTTAGTGAAGGCTTTTAAGTAATCCAGCAATACAGGTTTACGGGATGGTTGATTCTTGGTTTTGGTTGTACTTGCAGACATATTGATAGAAAATCTCCTTCTTTGTAATCTTACGTATCTCTTAATTATAAATAAAAACAGGAAATATAGCAAGTGAGGAAATTCACTATACAGTTTATTATACGCTTTTCGGCGGTTAAATTTATTTTTCAGCCTCTACTTGCTGGCGACGCATAGCGGGAATAAGGAAAAAGGCACAGTAAATAAAGGAAAGCAGCACAAGCGCGCCGCCGCCGAGACCTATATAAGCGATGGAAGCATGCGTGCAGATAAGTCCGCCCAGATAGCTGCCGCTGCCGATACCCAGATTATAAATACCGGAGTAAATCGACATAGCCACAGCGGAGGTACTCATAGTAGTTGTGCGCAAAAGCTCTGCCTGGCCTACAACGTTGAAGGCGGTAACGAAAATGCCCCAGATTGCACAGAGCAGCACCAGCAGATAATGATTGAAGCTTACGGGGTAGAGCAGTAGCAAAACAACTGCAACGCCAAGTACGGTGATGCGGAAGAAATGATAGCGGCATTTATCGTACCATTTGGAAAAGGCTGCGCTGCCCAAAAGTCCGGCAGCACCGAAAATAACCAAGGTGATGGTTATCCAGGCATCATCCATCATCGCAATCTGCTTCAGGTAAGGCTCGATATAGCTGTAGGCGGTGTAATAGCCGGTGGGGAGTAAAAAGGACATCATATAGAGGCCGATGAGCACAGAATTTTTCAGCATTACCGGCAACTGCGAAAGCGTAAACGGTTCGCTTTTTTCCAGCTTGGGGAAGACGAAGAACATATAGGCCAATACGATGAAGGCCAAAACAGCGATGCACATAAAGGCCATGCGCCAGCCTACGTAAAGGCCGATGATACGTCCTAAGGGCAGGCCGACGATGATGGCGATAGCTGTGCCGGTTACAATCATGCTCATAGCCAGCGCTTTAAAGGGACCTTTGACCAGACGCACGGCGATAGGCGAGGCGACAGACCAGAAAATGGAGTGGGCGAAGGCTACGCCGATACGCGAAAGCAGCAGCGTCCAAAAGCCGGTGGCAAAGGCAGAGGCTACATGCGATACGGCGAACAGGCTGATGGTTGCCAGCAAAAGCTTGCGCAGCGGATAGCGGGAAGCAGCGATCATCAGCGGCAGGCTCATGAGCATTACGACGTAGGCATAAATGGTAATCAGCATGCCTGCCTGCGCTTCCGTCATGCGGAAATCTGCGGCGATATCGGATAAAAGGCCTATGGGCATAAATTCCGATGTGTTAAAAATAAAGGCGGAAATGGTCATGCCGATTAACGGCAGCCATTCGCGGGTAGTTATTTTGTTTTCCATATATATAAAGCACCTTACTTTCATTCTATAAAATTGCGGTGAATATTATAGCACATCATATTTGTGTACTACAAGCAAAAAGATTGTAAATTATTGGCTGTGGGATGTTGCGGAGGTTTTCTTTGAAAAGGGCTGTCGTTAAGGGGCAAAAACAGTAAAGGCGTTCTACTTAAGTATGGTAGAACGCCTTTAAATCTTTTATGCTTTTTTTACTTTGCTGTCGCCAGCATCAGCTTAATGCGGTTTTCCTGATTAACGCGGGCAGCGCTGGCATCGTAGTCCAGTGCCAGAATATTGGCCTCCTCGGCAATCTCCTTGATTTTGTTAATCATGCCTCGGCCTGCGATGTGGTTAGGAAGGCAGCCGAAGGGCTGAGCGCAGATGATATTGGTGTAGCCGCTGTGCACCAGCTCTAGCATTTCGGCAGTCAGCAGCCAGCCTTCGCCCATATTGTTGCCGTAGCCGATAACGCCCTTGGCCATAGCCTTGGTTTCCTCATAGGTGGCGGGGGCGCTGAAGGGAGCGATACTGAGAGCCTGATGCAGTATGCCTTCCATATATTTTAAATACCACATAGCGCCCTTGTTGACACTGTATTTAAGCAGACTGCCGCCGTAAAGCTTATAGTCCGTAAGATAAGTATCAACACAGTACATAATGAAATTCATCAGACCGGGCAGCATATATTCGCAGTTCTGACGCTGCAGGAAGGCTTCCAGATTGTTGTTGCCCAAAGCGGCATATTTGATGTAGATTTCACCGACAATACCGACCTTAGTTTTCTCCTTGTTGGTGATAGGCAAATCCGCAAATTCGTGCGCAATAGCCTTAGTAAGCTGCTTGATGGTACCTAAAGCCTGCGCCTTGCCACTCTTGAAGGCTTCGCTTAAGCGTGCCAGCCATTTTTGCGCCAGTCTGTCGGCAGCGCCGTGTACGACTTCGTAGGGACGTGTTTTATTCGTCAGGTACATCAGGGTATCGCCGTAAACAACGGCAGCCAAGAACTTATGCACCATGGATGCGTCCAGATGGAAGCCGGGCTGCTGCTCCAGACCGTTGACGTTGAGGCTGATGACAGGGATGTGCGTAAGGCCGGCTTTTTCCAAAGCCTTGCGCAATAGATAGATATAGTTGGAGGCACGGCAGCCGCCACCGGTTTGGGTGATAATCAGCGCAGTGTGCTCCAAATCATATTTGCCGCTTTCCAAAGCGTTTATCAGCTGGCCGATAACCAGCAGTGCCGGATAGCAGATATCATTATTGACGTATTTCAGACCGGTTTCGATTACCTCGCGACCGGTGTTGTGCAGAACCTCGGCTTTGTAGCCACAGCTTACGAGTGCTGCCTGCAGCAGTGAAAAATGCATAGGCAGCATGCCGGGTATAAGTATAGTATGCGTTTTTTTCATATCCTCCGTGAAGGGGGTAAACTTAACGTTAGCTGCTGGTAGCATATGCAAATCTCCTTTAATTATTATCTATATCGAAAAGCTGGGCTGCGGAGAACAGACTGCGGATGCGGATTTTGGCAGCACCAAGGTTGTCGATATCGTCTATTTTTATTTGTGTATAGATGCGTCCACGTTCTTCGAGGAGGCGGCGGCATTCATCGGCCGTAATCGCATCGCAGCCGCAGCCGAAGCTTACAAGCTGAATCAGATGCATATCAGGATTTTGGGCAACATATTCGGCTGCTGCGTACAGGCGGCCGTGATAGGTCCACTGGTTGAGCACCTGCAGATCGCGGTTGAGTTCCTTGGTCTTAATATGACTGCTTACGGCATCCTCGCTGACGAGGGCAGCACCCATGTTAGTAATCAGGCGGTCGATACTGTGGTTGACCTTAGGGTCGATGTGATAGGGACGGCCTGCCAGTACAACGATAGACTTATGCTCTTCGCGTGCCTTGCTGATGATTTCCTGTCCTTTAGCCTTTACCTGCGCTTCATAGTCATAAAAGGCAGTAAAGGCAGCATCAACAGCCTTGCGGATTTCCTCCTTAGTGATATCCGGATAAACCTTGGCAAACATTTCCTGCAGCTTTTTGACCAGCTTCTTTTTATGGAGCAGGCCAAGATAATCATAGAAGAAATGTATCTCGGGCTTATTCAGATCACGGATATTGGCGTGCAGCACTTCGGGATAATAGGCTACGACAGGGCAATTATAGCAGTTTTCAGTGCCCTGTTCATCTATATTATAGGTCATGCAGGGATAGAAGATATTGGTTATTCCCTGCTGCAGCAGCCATTTGATATGGCCGTGCATCAGCTTGGCCGGATAGCAGACGGTGTCGCTGGGGATGGTTCCCTGACCGAGACGGTAAATAGTTTTATCTTCAATCGGACTATGAACTACCTTGAAGCCCAGGCTGGAGAGTAAGGCATTCCAGAAGGGGAGCAGCTCATACATATTCAGACCCATAGGTATACCCATAATGCCGCGTTTAGGCGTTTCGTTAACAGGCAATTCCTTGAGCAGCTGCAGCTTTTGACGGTACAGGTTCAGCTCATCCTTGGGTGCCATGTGGGTGATGGGACGCTCGCAGCGGTTGCCGCTGATAAAGCGTTTGCCGCCGGCAAAGGTGTTGACGGTGAGGTGGCAATGGTTATTGCACAGTCCGCAGGTCATGCCCTTGACGGTGTGGACGAATTCACCCAGCTGCTGCAGGTTGAGCAGCGTAGTCTGATGCGGTGCGTCCTTGTAGCGGCGCTGCGCGTAAAGAGCGGCGCCGTAGGCTCCCATAAGGCCGGCAATATTGGGACGGATAACGTTCAAATCCATTTCCTGCTCAAAGGCGCGCAGTACGCAGTCGTTGAGGAAGGTGCCTCCCTGAACGACGATGTGCTTGCCGATGGCCTCCTTGCTGGCCGGACGGATAACCTTATATAAAGCGTTTTTGACAATACTGATGGACAGGCCGGCGCTGATGTTGGCAACGGAGGCACCGTCCTTCTGTGCCTGCTTAACGCTGCTGTTCATAAACACGGTGCAGCGGCTGCCTAAATCTACCGGCATATCTGCTTTAAGACCGATTTGTGCGAACTGCTCGGCTGTGTAGCCCAGAATTTCGGCAAAGGTCTGCAAAAAGCTGCCGCAGCCGCTGGAGCAGGCTTCGTTCAAAAAGATATTATCGATGGCACCGTTATGGATTTTCAGGCACTTCATATCCTGTCCGCCGATGTCCAGAATGAAATCTACCTCAGGCTCCAGATATTGGGCAGCATAAAAGTGTGCCATGGTTTCTACGATACCATAGTCAACACCAAAGCCGTGGCGAATCAGATCCTCGCCGTAGCCGGTGACTGCACCTGCCAGCAGGCGGCAGTTCGGATATTTTGTATAGAAATCTGTAAGATAATTGCGGACGGCAACAACAGGATTACCCTTATTGCTTTGGTAGAAGGAGTCAAGCAATTTGCTGTCAGGACTCATAACAGCGATTTTAATGGTCGTGCTGCCGGAATCAATACCGATAAAGGCTTCGCTGGCCTCCGCAGGGGTGCCTATAGCAACGCTTTCTTTAGAGTGACGCTTCTTAAAAACAGTATATTCGCCTTCGTTTTTAAACAGCGGCGGCAGATGTTCAAAGCTGTGCTGCGCTGCTGCTGTCTGCAGCTTTTCTGGCAGCGTGGTAAGGTCCACCTCGTGCTCGGCACAGAAGGCTGCACCCATTGCTACATAAAGCAGGCTGTTTTCCGGGCAGACACCTTTGATATTCAGAACACTGTCAAAGGCATCGCGCAGACAGCTCATAAAGGTGAGCGGACCGCCAAGATACAACACATTGCCGCTGATGGGACGGCCTTTGGCAAGACCTGTGATAGCCTGGCTTGCTACAGCGTGGAAGATGCTGGCTGCCAAGTCGCTTTTTTCCGCACCCTGATTGAGCAGCGGCTGGATATCGCTTTTGGCGAAAACACCGCAGCGGCTTGCGATGGTGTAGGTGTTCTGTGCCTGCTGTGCCAGCTCGTTCATTTGGGGTGTTTCTACATTCAGCAGGGAAGCCATCTGGTCGATAAAGGCACCGGTGCCTCCGGCGCAGCTGTCATTCATACGTGCATCAAAATGGCGGCCTAAGAAGAGAATTTTGGCATCCTCGCCACCTAATTCGATAATGGCGTCGGTTCCTGGATTGAGCTTTTCGGCGCAGATTTTTTCCGCAAAAACCTCCTGTACGAATTGCAGGCCGCAGCTGTCCGCTACACCGATACCGCCGCTGCCGCTGATGGCCAGACGTGCGCTATGCAGTGTAGGGAATTTAGTCATCAATTCTTTATGTAGGGCCAGAATTTTCTCTGCAATCTGGCTGTAATGTCTTTCGTATTTATGGAATAGCAGATTGCCTGCATCGTCCATTACGGCGATTTTAATTGTGGTACTGCCAATATCCAATCCTATCTGCATAGTAACCTCCTGGAATATGAAGCTTAGGGCGATATCCGAAGCATGTTCATATTCTTTTTTTATAATCTGAATCTAAGCTGATAAATACTCATCTTATATTGTAATACTTTACCTGTAATTAGTAAAAGGTGTCATCAATAATTAAAGTAAAAAAAGTGTGAAACGCTGCAGCGTTTTATCGTTTTGCAGCGGAGCAATGTTGTGCTCAATATATATAATATATTTTATAAACTTATATATTATAAAAATCTCTGTCGCAATAGGTATAATAAAAAACCGTAAAGCCGTTTGAGGCTCTACGCGTAACCAAAAAGGACTGCGCTAAGACTGTAGCAGTCGGAAACGCAGTCCTTGCTTACTTAAATTATAGCAAAGATTTTGTGAAAAAGCTGTGATTTTATAAGTACAGCAAAATAGGTATGTAAGGATAAGACTATGGTGATTGTACTGTTGTTTTAGGCAAGCAGAGTTTGCAATATTTCATTATAGGTTACAAGCTTTACGTTACCGCTTTGGGATGCAGCTTGTTGGCAGCCTTTGGTGAATCCGCTTTTAGAAAAGATATAGAGGACTGTTTGGGAATAATTGAACAGACTGCTGCGGTGCTGCAATAGCTCTAACACACCAACATCTACTTTCTCATTTGTCCATTTACATTCGCCAAAAAGTGCAGTATCCTTGTCTTGGATTGCCATAATATCAATTTCTGTTTGTTTGTGTAATTGTTTATCCGCACCCCACCAACGCCCAAGGTCGGTAAAGTCGATTGGCGCATTATTGTTGAGTAGAAGCTGCCATAAATATTGTTGACAGATATCTTCAAAAACCCTGCCCATATAATCTGCTAAAAAAGGTTCGATGCGCTTATAGGCAAGCTCTTGCGCTCCACGGGAAATCAAGGAAATATTTGCCGGTATAAAGCGATACCAGAAGCGGAACATATTATCACTGATTGCATAGATAGATTTGCGTGAAATTTTTTCGCCGTAAGGTGTTTCTCGTTTTACTATACCTAGAGCGAGCAGGTTTTTCAGATAGCTGGCACAGACATTACTGTCCTCGCCAACCTTAGAGGATATTTCGGATAAACGTGATGAGCCTGTGGCAATAGCTGTAATAATGGCATTATATAAAGAAGCCTCACGTACCTCCTGCTTAAGAAGATTTTCCGGTTCTTCAAATAGTGAAGAGTTTGGATTAAGAAAGATGTTTTTTATATTTTCCTCAATAGAAAGCTTATCGTTAAGCTGCAAAAGGTATTGCGGTGTTCCGCCGACCATACCATAGGCGATAGCCTTATCAATAGGTGACAAATTGGTAAGATAACTGCAGACTTCTGCAAAGCTGAAAGGGTGAATTTTCAGTTGAGCTGTACGTCTTCCATAAAGAGGCGCCTTATAGGCTAAGACATGATCCTCCATATATGACATGGAAGAACCACAAAGAATCAGCATAAGCTTGGAGGTATCCTTGTATTTGTCAATCAGCATCTGCAATGTTGAGGCAAGGCTGCGGGAAGCACGTGCTAAATAAGGATATTCGTCTATTGCAAGTATTATGCGTTTGCTCATGGAAAGCTGAAAGACATATTCCAAGGAATCTTGAAAGCTTTTGAATGCAGTGTTTATATTAATGCCGGTAGCAAATTCCATGATATTATGGCTAAAGTTATCAAGATTTTGTTTTGCATTGCTTTCAACGCCCATGAAATAGATAGTCGGTTTATCTTTGATAAAATGACTGATCAGTGCTGTTTTGCCGACACGGCGACGGCCGTAGATTACGGCAAATTCAAATTTGTCAGAAGCGTATAGTCTGTTTAATGTTGCAAGCTCCTGCTGTCTGCCGATAAACATTTATTAGCCTCCTTTTGCTGTTTATAAATATGATATAAGCAATATTATAATCAAGAAAATGACATGCTGTTTGAAATTAAATATCTGTCCTTAGGTTAAATTATATCAGTAATCATAAATTTACTCAAGTACGATTTACTAAAGTATACTTGAGTAAATTCATAAGCGCATATGAGAAAGTGCGGATTAATTATGTACGTACTCTGTTAGCTTAGCAATGCTTTTACGCAAAAGAAAAACATACAGACTATGTTGAGCAGTAGTCTGTATGCTTGCTGTTGCTTTATAAGCTTTAGAATGTTCCCTGCACCAGCTGGGCAATGTTCTTGGAATGATCGGATACACGCTTCATATTAATCAGCAGCTCCATCATAACAAAGCCTGCAGTAGGATTGCAGATATGTTCGTTAAGGCGCGTGATATGATTCTTACGGATTTCCTTCTGGTATTGCTTAACCTCACGGCACAGACGCACAGCGTCCTCCGCAATAACCTTATCATTTTTCTCTAGGGCTTCCAATGAACGTCCGGAGGCACGCAGTACCATTTCGCTGAGCTGCAGCAGCTCGGCCTTAGCCTCGTCAGAGAAAACAACGTCGTCCTCAACAAGCTTGCGTGCGCGTTTAGCCAATGTTTCACCATGGTCACCGATACGTTCGATATCCGTGCAGGCGTGCAAAAGACCGGTGTGGCGTGTCGTCAGGCTTTCGCTCATTTCAGATGAGCTCATCTGCGTCAGATAGTCGGTAATATCTCGCTCCAACGCATCGACAACAGGCTCGTGCTCCAAAACGTATTTTACCTTGTCGGCATCAAAGCTTTGAATAGCCTCCATGCCAAGACGCACGTCCTTGCGTGCCAGCTCGCCCATACGCACAACCTCTTTGACAGCAAGGCTGATAGCGATAGAGGGAGTGTTCAGCATGTTTTTGTCAAGATAAACAGGGCGCATGGAGATGATTTCTGCCTTGCCGGGCACAATCTTTTCTACCAGCTTGATGAAAGGGTTAACAAAGGGCATAAAGAGCAGCGTGTTTAAAATGTTGAACGCCGAGTGCGCATTCGCAATCTGACGCGCTATGTCGCCGTCAGGCGATACAAGCAGCACGAATTTAATGAAGAACGGCATAAAGACTACAAAAATTATACTGCCGATGACGTTGAACATTACGTGAGCTGCAGCTACACGCTTAGCCGTAAGGTTAGCACGCAGTGAAGCGAGGACGGCAGTAATACAGGTACCGATATTGTCGCCGAGCAGTACAGGAATCGCACCCTCCAGCGGAATAAGTCCCTGACCGGCCATGGCGATAAGAATACCGATGGTAGCACTGCTGGACTGAATCAGCACAGTCATAATCATACCGATGCCGATGCCCAGCAACGGATTGCTGGAGAAAACCTCGATGAAATGTACAAAGCCGGGATAGTTACGCAGAGGCATAACAGCCTTGCCCATCATATCCATGCCCAGCATCAGGATACCGAAGCCCAACATAACCTGGCCAAGATATTTGGTGCGGCTTTTTCTCGCCAGCAGCTGCATCAAAAAGCCGATGAAGATTAAAATTGTAATATAATCGGAAAGCTTGAAGGCGATGAGCTGTGCCGTCATAGTGGTACCGATGTTGGCACCCATGATAATACCGAAGCCCTGCTTCAGCGTGAGCAGGCCCGCGTTTACCAGGCCTACTGTCATAACGGTGGTAGCACCGCTGGCCTGCAGCACAGCAGTAACAACTGCGCCCAACAGAATGCCCATAGCGAGCACGCCTGTCATGGCTTCCAAAATCTTTTGCAGCTTAGCGCCGGCAGCCTTTTGCAGACCGTCACCCATCAGCTGCATACCATACATAAATAAGGCGATACCGCCTAAAAATGCCAAGAAATAAGCAAGCATAAAAAATAAGACCCCTTTTTTAGTTTGTATGCATCCGTAATTGCTGCGAAAACAGCATATACCTATACTTATTATACTCGAAATTTTATGATGTTAAAAGTGCGTAAGGAACTTTACATAAATTTAACATTAATCAAAATGTTTTCAAAGCAAAAAAATACACCGCACATTTCGCACGGTGCGGTGTATTTTAAGGAGAGGTGTATGATGAAAAGATATGTTTAGGAGAGTTGCTTTATAAGAGTCATGGCTTCATCTACCGAAAGCGTGCTGCCGACAGCAACTAATTTTTCGTCGATGACTAAAGCGGGGAAGACCATCACTCCATAGGCCACTACCTTTTGGAATTCGGAAACTTTTTCAAACTCAGCCTTAACCTTGAGCTTCTTTAACGCAATAGCAGTATTCTGCAGCAGCAGCTCTGCCTGCTTAGTCATGGGGCCAAGAATTTTAACGTGCATTGAAATCACCTTTCTTTGCTTGCCTTGTTCAATAGGTTCCTTTCATCCTCGAGTATTATTGTAACAAACATATATGACAAAGGTAGGTGCAATCTGTGAATTAATTTAGAAACCTTTCTCTGATTACTTTAAAATTACTTTTAAGAAGGATTTCAGACGTTCGTTTTTGGGGTTAACAAAAATTTCCTCCGGACTGCCCTGCTCCTGCACATGGCCGTCAGCCATGAAAACAACCTTGGTGGCAACTTCACGGGCAAAGCCCATTTCATGCGTTACGACTACCATGGTCATTTTTTCGTCTGCCAGCTCGCGCATAGTGCGCAAAACCTCACCGGTCAGCTCCGGGTCCAGAGAAGAGGTAGGCTCGTCAAAAAGCATAATGGCGGGCTTCATGGCTAAAGCACGGGCGATAGCTACACGCTGCTGCTGGCCGCCGCTGAGCTTACGCGGATAAACATCACGCTTTTCGGAAAGGCCGACCTTTGCCAGCAGAACCTCTGCTTCCTTGATAACTTCTGCTTTATCGCGCTTTTGTACGTTGACAGGCGCTTCAATCAGATTTTCCAGAACAGTCATATGCGGGAAAAGGTTGAACTGCTGGAATACCATGCCCATTTTGCAGGCAATGCGGCGGACATCGTTGTTCTTGACATATTCCGTACCACCGGAGGTTTCACGGCACAGCTCTTCGCCGTCGATGGTGATGCTGCCTTTATCGATGGTTTCCAGCTTGTTGAGGCAGCGCAGCAGGGTGCTCTTGCCACCACCGGAAGGGCCGATAACGGCAACAACTTCGCCCTCATTTACTTCAAGGTCAATGCCCTTTAGTACTTCCAGGTTATTGAATTTTTTCCAGATATTGGTTGCTTTGATTTTAGTTGTCATAGTGGTTACTCCTCCTATTGGTCATATCTGGAGAAGCGTTTTTCCAGACGTTCAAAAACAATGGTTAAAATCAGAGTTGCCAGCAGGTAGAAGACAGCAGCAACGATGAAGGGGGTAATAGAAAAGTCACGCTGTACCAGATTGCGTGCGGTACGCATCAGATCGTTCATTGCCAGGACGTATACCAGGGAGGTATCCTTTACCAGAGTAATGGTTTCGTTGCTGATAGGCGGCAGGATGATGCGGATAACCTGCGGCAGGATGATGCGGCGCATGGTCTGTACATAGTTCATGCCCAGAGTGTGCGCTGCTTCATATTGGCCTGCAGGAATTGCCTGAATGCCGGCGCGGAAGATTTCGCAGAAGTAGGCAGCGTAGTTTAATACAAAGGCTACGATGGCCGATTCAAAGTCCGGCAGGCGAATGCCGACGGACGGCAGTACGAAGTAAACAAAGAAAATCTGCAGCATCAGCGGGGAGCCGCGCAAAATCCAAACGTAGCCGCCGATGAGGGCCTGCAGGGGTTTAATGCCGGAAACACGGCCGAGGCTGAGCAGAATGCCCAACGGAATGCTCAGTACGATGGTGATAATAAAAACTTGAAATGATACCAGGCAGCCATCCATCATCTGAGGGATGATATTTAAAACGTAATCCATAAATTATTTCTCTCCATATAATTATAATATGGGCTGCCGCTAAATGCGACAGCCCTCAAGTGATAACAAATTAATATTTTGTGATATCTGCGCCCATCCATTTTTCGGAAATCTTTTTGCAGGTACCGTCTTTTTTCATTTCATCCATAGCTTTGTCGATGCGGTCTTTGAAGTCTTTGTCGTCCTTACGGAAGGCAATTGCTACAACCTCATCGCCCATGTTCTGCTCAAGAATTCTGTAGGCACCGGGTTTCTTTTTGTCATAATAGCCGCGAGCAAGAACTGCGTCTACGATAGCAGCATCAACACGTTTGTTGTCTATTTCCATGTAAATAGCTGCGAAGTCGGGATATTTGCGAACTTCCTTCATGGAAGCTGCCAGCTCTTTGTGTGCAGGCTGCTCGAGCAGGTAGGAGCCTGTGCTGTCATCCTGTACTGCTACGATTTTACCCTTTAAATCTTCGAGGGTTTTAATCGGAGAATCCTTAGGAACAACAACCAGCTGGGAGTTGTTGATGTAAGGCTTGGACATGCCATATACCTTTTCACGCTCCGGGTTAACGGTGAAACAGTTCCAGATAGCGTCAATGCGTTTGGATTTGAGCTCTGCTTCTTTTGCACCCCAGTCGATTGGTTTAAATTCTACTTCCATGCCGGCACGCTTGCAGGCTTCGCGTGCAAGGTCGATATCCATGCCGACGATTTCGTTCTTTTCATTGCGGTAACCCATAGGAGCGAAGTTATCGTCCAGACCGATTACCATTTTTTTCGGGCCGTCGCTGCCGCAGCCGGCAACCATCATGAGCATCATCATCAGGCCCATTACTAAAGCTACTAATTTTTTCATTTTTCACACCTCATTTGTTAATTAGCATTTAACTATGTACCCATTATACTTTAGTACGCTAAATTTGTAAAGTGCTAAACGCAAATTTTTTTAGAAATTGCGGTAAGCTAAGAAATAAGCTCCCACAGAAGTCTGCGGGAGCTTTTGTACTATGCTTCGGTAAATCAGAATGCCGGAGTAATGGAGCCTTTGAAGTGGTCTTCGATGAATTTCTTGTTTTCAGCGGAGGTGTAAATCTTCTTCAGCTGTTCCATACGCGGATCCTTTTCGTTAGCCTTGGTGGTTACGAAGATGTTAACAAACGGGTTATCGGCGCGTTCAACCAGCAGACTGTCCTTAGACGGATTCAACTTGGCAACCAGTGCATAGTTGGCATTGATTACGGCAATATCAAGGTCACCCATTGCTTTAGGAATAGAAGCGGCATCCAACTCTTGGATTTTGTAGTTTTTCGGATTTTTGGTGATGCTTGCTACAGAGGTGGAAACATCGTTTTTATCCTTAACCTCGATGAAGCCTTTGTCAGCCAGAACCAGAAGTGCGCGAGCACCGTTGGACGGATCGTTAGGAATGCCGATGGTTGCGCCTGCCGGGATATCCTCAACCTTTTTGTATTTGGTGGAATAGATAGCCATCGGGAAGTTTACGGTTTTGAAAGCTTCAACCAGTTCGAATTTAGGCTCTTTTTTAAGAGTTGCTGCCAGATACGGAGCATGTTGCATGGAGTTGGCAAACAGCTCGCCCTGTGCCAGGGATACGTTCGGGGTTACATAGTCGGAGAATTCGACAACTTCGATTTTCAGGCCTTGTTTTTCAGCCAGCTTTTTAACGTTGTCCATGATTTCAGCGTGCGGACCTGCGGTTACGCCGATTTTAACAGGTGCGTTAGGGTCAGCCTTTTTGTCGGTTGCCTTGTTGTCACCGCCGCAGCCTGCGGCGATGATGGTCAGTGCGCAGAGCGCAACGGTGAGTAAAAGTTTAGTAATTTTCTTCATAAGTTGTTCCTCCCTAAAATAATGGTGGTCTGCTGTCAGACAGCAGCGGCTTTTTTCTTTATTACGTCGATGAAACTCGCTTCATCGTTGTAAACCCTCATTTGGCCTGTAGATTACAGTTTGTTTTTGTTAAGCTTTTTGGATGCGTAGTCGCCTAAGGACTGCATTGCCTGTACCATGACGATGAGCACGATAACTGTGGCAATCATAACATCCATCTGGAAGCGCTGGTAGCCGTAGCGGATTGCCAGGTCACCAAGACCGCCGCCGCCTAAGGTGCCGGCCATTGCGGAGTAGCCGATTAAGCTGATGATGGCAAGCGTTACGCCCAGTACGATGGAATGCATTGCTTCGGGAAGCAGTACCTTAGTGATAATCTGCATCGGGCTTGCACCCATAGCCTGAGCTGCTTCGATAATGCCGGGGTTGATTTCCAGCAGAGAAGATTCAATGATACGTGCAATGAACGGTGCTGCGGAAATAGTCAGCGGCACGATTGCTGCGGTAGTACCGATGGAAGAGCCGACAATCATACGTGTCAGCGGGATAATTGCTACCATTAATATAATGAAAGGAGTGGAACGCGTTGCGTTGACAATCGCGCCCAGAATAGTGTTAAGCGGCTGGTTCGGCAGAATGTGGTCCTTGCGGGTTACGGTAAGAATTACGCCCAGCGGAATGCCGATTAAAGTGGAAAGTGCGGTAGAAGCGAAAACCATGTAGCAGGTTTCCCAAAAGGATTTTATTAAAAGGTCAATCATATCAGGACTCATAGCCAATTACCTCCGTTTTCAGATGCTGCTGATGCAGATATTCCAAGGCATTTTTAATGCGCTCGCGGTTACCAGAAATCTCAATCAGCAGGGTGCCGAAGAGGACATCCTTCAGCTGGTCGGTATTACCGGAAATAATGCTTACGTCAACATCAAAATGTTTTACCATGCCGGAAATAATAGGCTCGCTGGCACTGTCACCGATGAAGGAGATACGTACCAGCAGCTTGCTGCCTTCTGTATAGGTATCGCTTAATTTCATCTGTTTAACGATATCAGGCAGCTCGGCGTTGATAACGCTCTTGGTAAATTCCTTGGTAGTGGGGTGCTGCGGATTGGTGAAAACGTCAATCATCGGGCCTTCTTCAATGATGTCGCCGCTTTCGATAACAGCAACGCGGTCACAGATAGTTTTTACAACCTCCATCTGGTGTGTAATCAGCACGATGGTCAGATTCATCTTTTTGTTGATGTCCTGCAGCAGATGCAGAATAGATTTGGTAGTCTGCGGGTCGAGGGCGCTGGTTGCTTCGTCGCACAGCAATACCTTAGGATTGCTTGCTAGGGCGCGGGCAATGCCTACACGCTGTTTCTGGCCGCCGGATAACTGGCTGGGATAGTAGTTGGCACGGCTTTCCAGCTGTACCAGCTCCAGCAGCGGACGTACGCGCTTGTCGATTTCGCTCTTGCTCAGACCTTGGATTTCCAACGGAAAAGCAATGTTATCATAAACAGTACGGCTTGCCAGCAGGTTGAAGTGCTGGAAAATCATGCCGATGCTTTGACGTGCTTTGCGCAGCTGTGCTTCGCTCATGGCGGTCAGTTCCTGACCGTCAACGAATACCTGGCCTGCGGTCGGTTTTTCCAACATGTTGATGCAGCGCACCAATGTGGATTTGCCGGCACCGGAAAGACCGATGATACCGAAAATTTCGCCGGCCTTGATGCTCAGGTTTGTTTTGTGCAGAGCATGGATGTCGCCGGCTTTGCTGTAGTAGGTTTTTTCTACATTAACTAGTTCTATCATTCTTGTGTTCCTTTCTAATGTGACCGCAAGTTTCAGCAGTCCTTATTTTAGTGTGAGAGATTATTTTCCAATAGAAGTCAGCGGATGCTGCTTGAGAGTCGCATTCTCCGGTGTACGTCCGCTGTCGGAATCGACGGCCGACGTAAAAAAAAATCCTTCACCGGCACGGCGAAGGATACTTTGCATCTGTAATCTTCATCTGCCGGAATTATCCGTTGGAATTGGCACCGTTCACTGATGTGTGGTTGCCGTAGCTTCATAGGGCCAGTCCCTCGGCTACTCTTGATGAAATCTCTGTTAAGTTTGAATGAAATAATCATACATCTATTTTAGGATATTGTCAACAGTTTTGCGTAAAATTTACTAAAAAACTGTAAAGCTGTAAAGCTGCGTCCAATGGATTTCAGGAATTACTCAAATTATATCAAAATACTAGGTAATTGTAAAGGGAAATGCGAAATTTTTTACAAAACCTGCGGAAAAAAGATTTTTTGTAAATTTTTCTTGACTTTCACGAGATAAAGTATTAAAGTATTTTTACGAGTTAGTGAGTTAAAGTACTATCGTTATATGCACGTAACGCACAGGAGGAAACTAAAAAAATGGCAGCAAATATTCATGATCATTTAACAGACCAGTTATTCAAAGCGATTCTCAGCTTAAAGGATGAGGAGCAATGCTATAAATTTTTTGAGGATATCTGTACTATCAGCGAGCTTAAGGCAATGGCACAGCGCCTGGAGGTGGCGCGCATGCTGGATGAGGGCTGTATTTACGAAACTATCGTAGAGAAAACCGGTGCCAGCACCGCAACCATTTCACGTGTTAAGCGTTGTCTTGTTTACGGCGCGGATGGTTATAATTCTGTTATGCAAGTTATAAAAGAGGGGAAGAAAGAAGATGATTAATAAGGTATATCAGGTTCCCTACGGAACCAAGGATATTCTGCCGGGAGAGATGAAGACACGCCGCGGAATCGAAAATGCAATTATCAACGTTTTTGACAAATGGGGTTACGATGAGGTAAAAACACCCGATTTCGAATATGTTGATACCTTTGGTGCTGCAGGTAGCAAAGGGGACTTTCGTTTTTTTGACCGCAGCAATAATCTGCTGGCGCTGCGCAATGATATGACGGCACCGATTGCCCGCCTGACAGCGACACGTCTGCAGGGCGGCGAAAAGATCAAACGTCTTTGCTATCTGGCAAATCTTTACCGTTATGAAGAAATTCAGGCAGGACGGCAATGCGAATTTGAGCAGGCCGGTGTAGAAATGCTGGGTGCCAGCGGCGCTGCTGCCGATGCCGAGGTTATCGTGCTGGCAGCCGAAGCATTGCAGGCTGCAGGCTTGCAGAAGTTCGCTATCAGCCTGGGCCACGTTGATTTTATCAACGGCCTGGCGGAGGAAGCAGGCTTTGATGCTGCTCAGCTGCAGCAACTGAAGGATTGCCTGCGCCGTCATGATGCTGTGGGCATGCAGCAGATGGCAGATGCGATGGAAAATATCCGTCCGGAAATCAAGCAGCTTTTTGCCGATTTCCTCTTCCTGCAGGGCGGCATAGAGCTTTTGGACAAGGTTGCTGCAATAGTAACTAACGCTAAGTGCCAAGGCGCGCTGAATGATTTGCGCAAAATCTACAAGCTGGTGGATGCTTACGGTGCAGCAGGCTATTTGAGCTTTGACCTTGGCTTATATCGTTCGCTTGACTATTACACGGGCATGCTTTTTGAAGTGTACCTGCCGGAAATGGGTTATCCGGTGGCAGGCGGCGGACGCTACGATAAGATGATGCAGCGCTTCGGCCTGGAATGCCCGGCAACAGGCTTTGCCGTTGGCGTGGACCGCGTACTGCTGGCTTTGGAGCGCAACGGCGTTGTTACAAATAACCGCACCTGGGACGTGCTGGTAGCTTGGAGCGAAGGCAAGCTGCCGGAGGCGATTGCCAAAGCGACAGCATTGCGCCGTGAAGGCCGCAGCGTTAAGCTGCTGACCGAGGCTGTGGACCTGCAGGGAGCAGCGCTCGCAGTGAAGGAATATGGCTGTAAATCGTTAGTATATGTAGAATAAGCTTAACAGAAAGACAATATACACATTAAGCTTATAGCTGGGAAATATAGAGGGGTATTTTTATGGACGAATACATTACTATAGCTTTGCCGAAGGGCAAGCTGTTCGATAAGTCTGTACGCCTGCTGGCGAAGGTAGGCTACAGCGCCGAAAACGTTACCGAGGATTCACGCAAGCTGGTAATCAGCAACGAGGAAACCAAGGTACGCTTCATTATTGCCAAGACTGTTGATGTGCCGACGTATGTTGAATACGGTGCGGCAGATATCGGCATCATCGGCAAGGATGTGCTGCTGGAGCAGGATAAGGACGTGGTGGAGCTTTTGGATTTGGGCTTTGGCCGCTGCCGCCTGATGATGGCAGTGCCGGAGGCTAAGCGACGCGCTAAGCTGACGGATTATGCTCACCTGCGGGTAGCAACGAAGTATCCTAACTGCGCCAAGGCTTATTTCAATAAGCTGGGCATTCAGACAGAAATCGTGAAGCTCAACGGCTCGATTGAGCTTGGACCTATCGTGGGCCTGAGCGAAATGATTGTAGATATAGTAGAAACAGGGCGTACCCTGAAAGAAAATAAACTGGCGGAGGTTGATTCTATTTTTACCGCTACTGCCAGACTGATTGCCAACCGCGCCAGCTTCAAGCTGAAATTTGCGCGCTTGCACAAGCTGGTTGAGGATTTACGTATTGTTTTAAATGAGGAGGATAAATAAAATGCAGGTTACAGACGCAAGAAAGATGAGCGCAGCAGAGATTGCTGCTTTAATGAAGAAGAAGGCTTTTGACGAGGTGGAATTATCTCCGCGCATTCAGGCAGGTACGGATGCTATGTTCGGCAGACACATGACGGCAGCACAGGTTGTTGAACAGATTGTTGCTGATGTGCGCAAAAACGGTGATGAAAGCCTTTTTTACTATACTAAGCTGATTGACCGCGTAGAGCTGACACCGGAAAATATCCGTGTAACCGAGGAAGAATTTGCGGAAGCGGAAGCTATTGTCAAACCGGAAGTGAAGGCTGCTTTGGAGCGTGCCATCGCCAATGTTATGAAGTTCCATGAGGAGCAGATGCCGAAAACCTGGCTTACGAACCGTCCTTACGGTTCACTGCTGGGCCAAAAGGTTACCCCGGTTGATTCCGTCGGTATTTATGTTCCCGGCGGCACTGCTGCTTATCCTTCGTCTGTAATGATGAATGCCTGCCCGGCAAAGGTAGCAGGCGTTCCCCGCATTGTGATGGCCGTACCGCCCGGAAAGGACGGCAAGGTTAATCCGAACGTACTGGTAACGGCAAAATTAATCGGCGTTACCGAAATTTATAAAATGGGCGGCGCACAGGCGATTGCTGCGCTGGCCTTTGGCACCGCAACCGTACCGAAGGTAGAAAAAATTACCGGCCCCGGCAATATCTTCGTAACTTTGGCTAAAAAAGCCGTTATCGGTCACGTTGATATTGATATGCTTGCCGGCCCGAGCGAAATCTTGATTGTAGCAGATGACAGCGCTAACCAGACCTATCTGGCAGCAGACCTTCTGAGCCAGGCAGAGCATGATCCGCTGGCCTGCGCTATCCTGATTACCGACAGCGAGCGTGTAGCTAATGCTGTGGGCGAGGAAATCGAAGTACAGCTGGCACAGCTGCCGCGTAAGGAAATCGCCGGTACCTCACTGCAGCAGGCAGGCAAGATTATCCTTGCCAAGGATATGCCTACCGTTATCGAAATGGCTAACCTTTCAGCACCGGAGCACTTGGAAATCATGACTAAGGCACCGTTTGAAATTATGCCGTATATCCGTAACGCCGGTGCTATGTTCCTGGGTGCTTATTCACCGGAACCGCTGGGCGATTACTATGCAGGACCGAACCACGTTCTGCCGACAGGCGGTACGGCGAAGTTCTATTCCGTACTGAACGTAGAAACCTTTATGAAGAAAACAAGCATTATTGCCTACACTGCTCCGGCGCTTTTGGCCGCTGCCGACGATATTATTACCTTGGCTGAAGCAGAGGGCCTGCAGGCTCATGCCAACGCTATCCGTAAACGTGTGGGTAAATAAGGAGGCAGAAGATGAGTAGCTTTACTGTTCGCCAAAGTATTGAGGCGATGGAGGAATATGCCGTAGAAAGCGTGGCGGCGGATATTATTGTTAACGCCAACGAAAGCAATTACCCGCTGCCGCAGGAGATTGCGGAAAAGATTACCCAGCGTACCGCACGCTTTCCGTTTAACCGTTATCCGCCGATTAAGTCGGAAAACCTGTGCGAGGTTATTGCCAAAGAGCTGGATGTAGATATCGATTGTGTAAAAATCGGCAACGGCTCCAGCGAGCTGTTGGAAAAGGCCTGCTATGTTTTTGGCGGGCCCGGTAAAAAGATTGCCGTACCATGGCCGTCATTTTCCATGTACGGCGAATACGCTGCCCTTTCCGACAGCGAGGAGGTACGCTATCCGCTGACAGCCGAAGGCTTTGTGGATGCTGACAGTGTTGTCAGCTTTTGCAAGGAGCAGCAGCCGTCGCTTTTAATCGTCTGCAATCCGAATAACCCGACAGGCAACTATAACAGCCTGGCAGCTATGGAAAAAATTCTTGCTAATGTAGACTGCCCTGTTATTATGGATGAGGCCTATATGGAATTTGCTGATGGTAAGGAGCTGGCACCTAATGACCTGCGTCCGATGCACAAGCTGTGGCTGGTAGCAGGCTCTGCTTTGAGCTTGGTCGGACGCTACAGCAATCTGATGGTCTTCCGCACCTTTTCCAAGGCCTATGGTTTGGCAGGATTGCGCTGCGGTTACGCAGTGGGTGCGCTGGGGCTGGTGCGTCAGCTGGGCAAGGCTTTGCTGCCGTATCATGTAAATGCCTTTACGCTGATGGCAGCTAAAACAGTTTACGAAAACAAGGAATTGTATAAAGAACGCATCAAAACCATCCGTGAGGAACGCGATAAATTTGCAGACTGTCTGAAAACCTTAGGCTTTAAGGTATGGCCTACAGCAACTAATTTTGTTACCTTCCGTGCGGAGGGAGAACTGATGCAGCAGCTTGCCAAGGCTTATGCGGCGAAATTTAGCGAAAGACTGCCGGAGCAGGCTGCCGGAGGTAAGCTGATCTTTAAATATCTTTTGACCAACAGTATTCTGGTGCGTGATTTCAGCACGCATCCGGTGCTGCAGGGCTGCCTGCGTATCACCATCGGTCTGCCGGAAGAAAACAAGCAGATTATTGCTAAAATCACCGAGCTGTGTGCGGAGGTAAAAGCATGAGAAGCGGTAATGTAGAAAGAAAAACGCTGGAAACAGGCATCAGCGCCGAATGGTGTCTTGATGGCACCGGCAGCTGCGAAATTAATACAGGCATCGGCTTTTTTGACCATATGCTGACGCTTTTGGCTAAGCACAGCTTCAGCGACCTGGTGGTACATGCTGTTGGTGACCTGGATGTTGACAGCCATCATACGGTGGAGGACTGCGGTATTGTTCTCGGTCAGGCGCTGAAGGAGGCTGTGGGCGATAAGGCAGGCATTCATCGTTACGGCAACTGCTTTTTGCCGATGGATGAAGCGTTGGTGCAGGTGTGCCTTGATTTCAGCGGCCGTCCGTATCTTGTTTTTGATGCGGATATTCCTAAGGTACAGCTTGGCATTTACGATGCCGAAATGACGGAGGAATTCTTCCGTGCTTTGGCAATGCAAGCAGGCCTCACGCTGCATATCCGCGTGCTTTACGGCAAGAATACGCATCATATCATCGAAGCGATTTTCAAGGGCTTTGCTAGAGCGTTGGCAGAGGCAGTAGCCTTTGACAGCCGTGTGCATGGTGTTATGAGCAGCAAGGGTACACTTTAAGACACACTATAAAGCACCGGCTGCATCACACGTGTTTTGAGTTAGCATGAGGGAAAATATATGAGTAAAAAAATAACGATTATAGATTATGGCATGGGCAATCTTTACAGCGTACAGAATGCGCTGCGTTCTATCGGAGCGGAGCCTGTGGTGACAAGCGATGCTGCTGTGATTGCGCAGGCTGAAAAGATTCTGCTTCCCGGTGTGGGTGCCTTTGGCGATTGCATGGCAAACCTGGAAAAGTCGGGCCTGATTCCCGTGATTATGGACAGCCTGCATAGCGGCAAGCCTTTTCTCGGCATCTGCCTGGGCATGCAGCTTTTATTTGAGGGCAGTGACGAAGCGCCGGGAGTTAAGGGCCTGGGCTTTTTCAAAGGTCAGGTGCGCTTGCTGCATACCGAGCTGAAGATTCCGCATATGGGCTGGAATAAGCTGGAGTTGCGTAGTCCGTCCCCGCTCTTAGAGGGTGCGGAGGGTGAATACGTTTACTTTGTGCACAGCTTTCATGCGGAGCCGGAGGACAGAAGCATTATTACCTCGGTCTGTGACTATGGCATGGAGGTTACTGCTTCCGTAGGACGCGGTAAGGTACAGGCCTTCCAGTTCCATCCGGAAAAGTCTAGCAGAGTCGGCATGCGCCTGCTGAAAAATTTTGTTGAATTATGAGGGGAAAATTATGATTATATATCCTGCAATAGATATCCGCGGCGGACGCTGTGTGCGTCTGACGGAGGGACGCTTTGATGCGGAAACCGTTTTTGCCGATGATCCGGCGGAGATGGCTGCCAAATGGGCGGCTTGCGGCGCTGAATGGCTGCATCTTGTTGATCTTGACGGTGCGCTGGCGGGCGAGGGCAAAAACCTGCCTGTGATTGAGCGCATTCTTAAAACTGTAAAAATTCCTGTCGAGCTTGGCGGCGGTATCCGCAATCTGCAGGCAGTAGAAAAGCTTTTGGAGCTGGGTGTGGAGCGCCTGATTTTGGGCAGCGCTGCCGTAAAGAATCCTGAGCTGGTCAAAGAGGCCTGCACCAAATATCCCGGACATATCGCTGTAGGCATTGATGCGAAAAATGGTGATGTAGCTATCGAAGGCTGGGGCGAGGGCAGCGGCGTTGCCGCAACCGAGCTGGCCAAGCGCATGGCAGACTACGGCGTGGCAACGATTATCTTTACCGATATCAGCCGTGACGGCATGCTCAGCGGTGTAAATGCCGAAGCGACAGCGGCGCTGGCACGTACCTGCGGCGTACCGATTATTGCCAGCGGCGGTGTAGCTTCACTGGACGATATCCGCAACGTAAAAAAATACGAAAAGGATGGCGTAGCAGGCTGCATTATCGGTAAGGCAATTTATACCGGTGCCGTTAATCTGCCGGACGCTTTAAAAATTGCTGCGGCAAAGGAGGAATAAGATGCTTACGAAGAGAATTATTCCTTGTCTTGATGTTAAGGAAGGACGTGTTGTTAAGGGAACGAACTTTGTCGGCCTGCGTGACGCCGGTGACCCGGTGGAGCTTGCGGCGGCTTATGATGCCGAGGGTGCCGATGAGCTTGTTTTCCTTGATATTACTGCGACCTTTGAGGAGCGCAAGGCGATGCTGGATGTTATCAGCAGAACTGCAGCCAAGGTTTTTATGCCGCTGACAGTAGGCGGCGGCATCAGCAGCGTGGAGAATATCAAAAACGCTCTGCGTGCCGGTGCTGATAAAACCTCGCTCAATTCCGCTGCGGTAAAAAATCCGCAGCTGATTGCCGACGGTGCCAAGCTGTTTGGCAATCAGTGCATTGTTCTCGCAATTGATGCACGTAAATGCGGTGAGAACAAGTGGGAGGTTTATGTGCAGGGCGGGCGTAAGCCGACGGGCCTTGATGCTGTGGAATGGGCCAAAAAAGGTGTGGCACTCGGTGCCGGAGAAATCCTGCTGACAAGTATGGATGCCGACGGCACGAAAAACGGCTATGACATTGCTCTGACGAAGGCCGTGAGCAGTGCCGTAAATGTGCCTGTTATCGCCAGTGGCGGTGCAGGTAAGCTGGAGGATTTCTATGATGTGCTGACAGAAGGTGGCGCTGACGCTGTGTTGGCGGCCTCTGTTTTTCACTATAAAACCTTCACCATTAAGCAGGTGAAGGAGTATCTGCGTTCTCGAGGTATAGAGGTGAGGTTATAATGCAGATCGATATTTCTAAAATCAAATTTGACAGCAGAGGTCTTGTGCCTGCTGTTGTTGTAGATGTACGCACGAACGATGTTGTTATGCTGGCGTACATGAATGAGGAGTCATTGCTCAAAACATTAGAAACAGGTTATACCTGGTTCTGGAGCCGCAGCCGTCAGGAGCTGTGGAACAAGGGTGCGACTAGCGGCAATCTGCAGAAGGTTGTGGAGCTGTTCTACGACTGCGACGGTGACGCGCTGCTCGTAAAGGTAGAGCAGCAGGGTGTGGCCTGCCATACAGGTGAATATTCCTGCTTCCATAATCCGCTGTGGCATACGTCCAATCTGCCGGTGCCTGAGGTAGAAGGCCTGCCGAAGGTTATCAGCGAACTGTACCGCATGATTTTGTACAAGCGTCAGGCTGATGATGCGGAGATGAAATTCCTCATGAGCGGCAGTCAGGATAAGCTGCTGCAGAAGCTGGGCAACGAAATTACGGAAACGATTATCGCGTCCAAGAACGGCGAAAAGGATAAGGTACTGCACGAAATGGCAGATTTGTGGTATCACTGCCTGGTGCTTCTGGCTTATCACAACATTACGCCGGAGGAGCTGCTGCGTGAGCTTGGGGGCAAGAGAGCGTAAAGAAAATTTTACAATATAAAATATATATGTTAGACTATAAGCAGTTGCATGATTATCTTCGTTTAGCGAAAATGTCGTGCCTGACTGTGTGAGTCAGTGGCATCTGTCGAGCTTTCGGCAGATGCCTTTTTTATTGACACCACATATGACACCAAGTATAATGGAGGTAGAAAGAAGCTATGTCACAATGGGAAAAGCTAGTGTACAAGCTGAAGAAATTATCGCCTGATATGCGGTTTGAGGAATTGCAGAAAATACTTGAAAGCTACGGCTATGAAATGCAATCTCCGCGAAGTGGCAGCAGCCATTTTTCGTTTCGCAAAAAAGGCAAAGCTGTTATTACCATTCCCAAGCATAAGCCGGTAAAAAAGGTTTATATTAAGTTGGTGAAAAATATTGTGGAAAGCGAGGAAGAAAAATGAAAACTTTAGAAGAATACATGAAGCTGAATTATCGTCTTGAGTTTGAGCCTGATGAAGATGAAGGCGGTTATGTTGCTTATTTTCCTGAGCTTCCCGGTTGTATTACTATGGGTGATACTATTGAAGAGGCTGCCGCAAATGCAGTAGATGCTAAGCGTACATGGCTGGAAGCCGCTCTGGAAAATGAAATGGAAATTCCTCTGCCGGAGAAAAAGGACAAATATTCCGGTCAGTTTAAATTACGTGTTCCCAAGGCTTTGCACAAGCTGTTGAGTCAGCATGCCAAGCAGGAAGGCATCAGCATGAATCAGTATTGTGTGTATCTGCTTACTCGTAATGATGCTTTAAATGCCAAATAGAAAAGACGGCGCGTAACCTGTCATAAAATAAAGAATCTGCTATGCGAAAGCGTGGCAGATTTTTTATTACCTTTGTAACAATTTTCTTCTCCTGCTATAACCTGAGATACTTTTTTTCGCTAAAGCATTACAAAAGCATTTAAATATAGTATAATGATAACATATTATTTTCTGGCACTATTTTAGGGAGAGGTGTAATTACTCATGGATGAAAGAAATAATAAACCTGTGCCGCAGCTGATAGAGGTTGAGCCAATGCAGGATGGCTACCGCTGGGTCGCAATTACGGCGATGCTGCTGGCAATCGGTATTATTCTGCACACTGTAAGTCCTAACGTCGGCGGTGTAACGCCTAACTGGACAATTGCTATGTATTCTATTGTTATCAATCTGACGCGTCCCAAGCTGTCGCAGGCTATAGGTATTGGTTTTATCGCCGGCCTGACACTGGTACCGTCCTCCAAATCTGCTTTCCCGCTGGGCAATGTTGCCAGCGAGCTGGCTGGTGCGACTGTTTGCTGCCTTTTGGTTGAGGCTATGTTCAAAGCAGGTATCAGCGAATGGAAGCTGCGTCCTTTTATCACCGGCTTTGTTGCCACGATGACCAGCGGCGGTCTGTTTACTTTTATCCTGAAACTTATTTTGGGCTTGCCGCTGCACGTATGGATTTATGCTATGCTGCCGGTTGTTGCGATTGTAGGCCTGCTCAATGGTCTGATAACCTTCTTCCTGTACGCTCCCGTGCGGAAGCTGTTTTACTTTCAGGAGGATGAAAAATAATGGAAAGCGTAATCAACGTAGAGAATTTTTACTTTGCCTATAAAAAATCGGATCTGGTGCTGCGTGATATCAACTTTGAAATAAAAAAAGGCAGCTTCACCGTTATCACCGGACCGAGCGGTGCCGGCAAGACAACGCTGTGCAAGGCTATGACCGGTATCGTCCCCTATTACATGGGCGGACGCTACAGCGGCGATGTTAAAATTAACGGCGAAAGCACTAAGGGCAAGCGTGTCAGCGATATAGCCATGCGTGTGGGCTTTATTATGGAAGACTACGAAAGCCAGCTGGTTTCTCTGACTGCCGGCGAGGAAATTGCTTTCAGTCTGCTGAACCACGGCTTCGCACCGCATGAGGTTGAAGAGCGCACCAGACAGGCACTGGAGGATGTTGGCCTGCCGGGGCGTGAAAGCTATCAGCTCGACGAGCTCAGCGGCGGTCAGCGCCAGCGTCTGCTTTTGGCTGCAACGCTTGCCGTGCATCCGGAGATTATTGTGTTGGATGAGCCTGTGTCCGCAATGGACCCGGACGGTGCACGTTCCCTGTATAAGCTGGTAGATAAAATCCATAAGCAGTACGGTACAACGATTATTGCTGTTGAGCATCGCGTGGATTATGTGCTGCCTTACGTAACGGATATGATTGTACTGAACGAGGGCGAGCTGGTGGCGGCTGATGCCTTTGAGGCTGCTGCTCCTAAAATGTACGAAAATCCCGCATTGCGTCCGCTGCTGCCGTCACTGTGGCAGATTAAGCTGGGCCTGGAGGAAAAGCTTGGCGTGGATTTGGGCGACTGGCGCAGCGAAGAGGATGCGCTGGCTGATTTTCGCACCTATGGGATTGTTGCGGCAGAAGGGAGAGCTGACTGATGTTAGAAGCAAAGGATGTCAATTTCGCTTATATGCGCGGACAGCCTGTAATCAAGGATATGGATTGCAAGATAGAGGACGGAGAATTTGTGGCGCTGCTGGGACATAACGGCAGCGGTAAAACAACCTTGAGCCGTCTGTTTATGGCACTGTGCCATCCGCGCAGCGGTCAGGTTTTTGTTGACGGTGAGGATATCGTTAAGCGTGAGCCGGCAGATTTGGCCGATAAAATCGGTTACGTATTCCAAAACCCGGACCTGCAGATTTTAGAGGATACTGTATTTGATGAGGTTGCTTACGGTCCGCGTGCCAAAAAGCTGACGGAGGCAACTATAGAGCGTCAGGTAAACGAAGCGCTGGAGGCTATGGGCCTGACAGAGCTGAAGGGTGAGTATCCGCGTTTGCTGTCCTTCGGTCAGAAGCGACGCCTTGGTGTAGCTGCGGCATTGGCGCTTAATCCGCGCACGCTGATTTTGGACGAAATTACCAATGGCCAGGACGCGCTGGAAAAGGAAGCCATGATGAGCTACCTGCAGGCAATCAACGAAAAGCGCGGTATTACGATTGTACTGATTTCGCATGACATGGATATTGTCCGTCGTTACGCTAAGCGTGCTATTGTACTGCATTACGGCAAGCTGGTTTACGACGGTACGCCGGCGAAGCTGTTTGACGGCAGCCAGCCTGTAGAGCGCTGGGGCTTGTGCCGTCCTACGGTAGCAGCCTTAGCTGCGTCCCTGGGCATTGAGGCCGCAACTGCCGAAGAATTTTGCAAGCAAGTTATTTGTAAGGAGGGAAGCAGATGAAGCTGACAGCCTTTACACAGATTATAGTTACTCTGGCGGTTACTGCCTGGGTGTTCATTCTGCCGGTAGAAGCGGTAGCCACGATTCTGGTTTTGGAGCTGGCGCTGCTGCTATACATTAAGCATGACAGAATGACGATGGCTGCTATCGGTGGCCTGGCAGTTTTCACCGGTATGATGATTTTACTGCAGCTGCTTTTCGGCTCACCGCTTGATGTATCGCTTACCGGCGGCCTGCGTATGCTGGTTATGACGATGGCATTTTTGTGCCTGCTGGCAGCGAGCCGTATTCAGGACATTGCCAAGGCTTTGGTAGACCGTTTTCATATGCCCTGCGAATATGCCTTTATGCTGACTACGGCGCTGCGCTTTGTGCCTAACTTCCTTACCGATAGTGGAATTACGTTGGATGCGCAAAGCTGTCGCGGCTATTCCAACCGTGGCAATATGTTCAAGCGTTTCTTTGCTTATCTGGTTGTTATCCGTCCGTTGGTTATGCGTGCGGTAGCTAAATCGGAAACACTGGCGCTTTCCATGGAGCTGAAGGGCTTTGGTGGCAATACCTACAAGAATATGCCGCCGGCACCGCTGCGCTTCGGCGATATTTTCGTACTGCTTTTGGTAGTAGTGCTGAGTACATATCCGTTGTGGATTAAATATCTCTAAAAAATAAAAGAACTGCGAAAGCTCTGTGCAGTGTATTGCTGTACAAAGCTTTAGCAGTTCTTTTTTTGTTGCGTAAACGATTTTTATTCTCCCTTGGTCTGGAATTCGGCAATGGCAGGATTAATCAATGCCATATAATAACCGGCGACAACCTCGGGACCGGGATGCATTTTGTTTTTGAGCCACCAGCGTATCATGCCGACAAAGCTGCTGGTGAGGCTGTTAATTAAGAAGTCCTCCGGCACTCTTTGTGAGTATTCATCGTAGGAACCGCTCATCTTGATGCTGACGTTCTGCAGCATGTAATCGCGGAAGAAGCCTAAGAACAGCGTACAGTCATCGTAATTGATGATGCCAAGGTAGTATTCGCGTTTGTCGCGCAGGTGATAGAGAATATGCGTAATACGTGTTTCCGTGTTTTGCGGCATATCGGAAAAATTATGTGTGGAGCAGGGAGGGATAACAGGACTGAAGATATGGTCGAAAAGCTCAAAGCAGATTTGGCGCGCCAAATCATCCTTAGTTTCGAAGTGGCTGTAAAAGGTGCTGCGTCCGACATCGGCTGCATCGATGATATCCTTAACGCTGACTTTTTCATAGCTTGTTTTGGTAAGCAATTTAACAAAGGCATCGATAATTGCCTGTCTGGTTTTCTTTTGTCTTCTGTCCATAGTATGCAATGCTCCTCTCCCGATAATGTACATTTTATGAAAAGTGTTCATTAAAGTACGAATCTCGATTTTTGTAGATAGATTTTTCACCAAAATTAGATTATCATATACATAGAGTTTAGTCAAGAACTTGACTTCGCTTCATGATATACTCATACTCATCAAAAAACGTAAAAGGCGTCCGGCGGCAAACGGACGCTTTTTGCGTTGTGCGCAAAAATACAAAGCCCCGCGGTCTGACAGACTGCGGGGTTTTGCTTTTGATGAGTATTGAGTAGAAAAAAGGGTTGAGCTGTATATCTTGTGTTGCCGCACAAGATACAGGGTATGTTGTAAAAAGCTCCTAGGGGATGAAGCTTTTTACGGTTATATTGAAGGGAAAGAGGATTAATTAATTTTTACTATTTTTCCTTGCGTTAATTTTGAGGCTGTTGGGGGAATTCACCGTTGTGATGTCTGTAACCGTGGAATTCTCCACGGTTATGCTTGTAGCCACGGAATTCGTCTTTATGGTGTCTTTGCGGCAGCGGTCTGTTGGCTCTTACTGCTTCGCGCTGCTCGGGGGTCATGCTTTGCAGGCGCTCGTGACGTGTTTTGCGCTGTGCCATATCGTCCTTGATGAACTGCTGTACTTCTGCCTTTTGGGCGGGAGTGAGCTTAGCCATTGTTTCCTTGGCGTGCTTTTCGTGAGCTTCTTTGCGCTCCTTGCGCATTTTTTCTACAGCCTTTTCACGTTGTTCAGGTGTCATGCTTTTCCATTCTTCACGCATTTTTTGGCGCTCGGCACGCTGTTCGGGTGTAAGCTTAGGACATTGGCGATGCATTCTGTGAACCGGCGGCGGGCAGGGACGGTCTGCGTCGTTTTCATGCAGAATAGCGTTTACGCGCTCGCTCATAGAAGGCTGCGGCTGGGAATCTGCAGAGGCAGCAAAAGCGCTGGTGCAGAAAGCCGTCAAAACTGTACCGGTAACGAGAATTTTTTTCATGTTCAACATTAGAATCACTCCTTATATCTTTAAATCGTTTAGTGGAATTTTGCTTTGATTAAGGCTCGGCTTTTAGCTGTTCCTTAACTTTGCTTATATTGTACAGGCATTTTATGACTTTTTTATGTTTTTAGACTTAATTTAAGCTTAAAAATATCTTTTTTTGCGTCATACTTTTAACACACATAGACGTTAAAATGTAATATAATGAAAGAAAGGTGACATAAGGAGGCTTTGCGATGAAAAAGATACTTATCGCTGATGATAATAAACAGATTACGACAATTTTATCCGGCTATGCCAAAAAGGAAGGCTTTGAGCCGGTTATTGCGTTGGACGGAGCAGAGGCACTGGATAAATATCTGCAGTATGAAAATGAAATTGCTGTCGTGCTGCTGGATGTTATGATGCCGGAGATAGATGGCTTTGAGGTTTGCCGCCGTCTGCGCAAGGAATCCATGGTGCCGATTATTATGATAACGGCGCGTGGTGAGGATTATGATAAGATTATGGGTTTGGATATCGGTGCGGACGATTATGTGATTAAGCCGTTCAGCGCACCGGAGGTGATGGCTCGCGTGCGTGCGGTACTGCGTCGCCTGGGTGCGCAGGAGCCGGCGAATGCTCAGACTCTTTCTTACGCAAATCTGTACATTAATCTGGAAAAGTATGCAGTGCAGATTAACGGCGAAGAGGTACCGTTGACAAAAAAGGAAATTGAGCTTTTGTGGACGCTGGCGAAAAATTCTACGAAGGTTTTCAGCCGTGATAATCTGCTGGACAGCATCTGGGGCTACGATTATTTCGGTGACAGCCGTACTGTCGATTCGCATATCAAGCGCCTGCGCGCCAAGCTGGATAAGTACGAGCATCCTTTGTGGGAAATCAAAACTATCTGGGGCGTAGGCTACCGCTTTGAGGGACACAAGGATGAATAATAAGATTGCGTTAAAGCTGACGCTGTATTTTTCGGCGGTACTGCTTGTATTTGCGCTTATTATCGGCGGTGTCTTTTACCAGTTCTTTAAGCAGCAGACGGTTGAAATCAAGGAAAAGGAAATGCGTCTGCGGGCGGAAAAGATTGCCGAAGTATTGAGTGATAATATGGAGCGTATGGAAAGCCGTCACGGTGACGGTATTGCCAACAGTAAATTTATCAGCTATCTGGATAATGTGACGCAGGAAATCGTCTGGGTGGTAGACAGCAACCGTCAGCTGAGCATCAATAAGGACAGGGTGCAGCGTCAGCGCCGTGAGGTACAAATGCATCATGAGCATAGCGGGTTTGGCCTTTTCAAACGTCAGATGCAGCCTATTCCCTGGAAGGAACCGCCGAAGACTCCTAAAGAGGCTTATGAAAGACTGCCGGTTAAAATCAGGGATAAGGTTGAAGAGGGATTTAACGGCAAAGAGTTCATTGTCGAGGAATATAATCCGATGCTTGACGGCATTATGCTGACTGTCGGCAGACCGATTTATGACAGTCAGGGGCAGGTAAAGGCTGTGCTTTTGCTGCATTCTCCGGTAGCAGGCCTGCGTGACGCTATCTGGTCCGGTCTGCGTATTCTGCTTATCAGCCTGCTGGTAGCAATGGCTTTAGGCATGCTGCTTTCGGTAGTGCTCAGCTGGCGCTTTACCGGCACGATAGAAAAAATGAAAAAAATTGCCGAGCGTCTGGCGGAACGTGATTATAGCGCCCGCACTAACATTAAACAAAATGACGAAATCGGTGAGCTGGCGCGTACGCTGGATATTCTGGCAGAGCGTTTGGAGCTGGCAGATGCCGAAAGCCAGAAGCTGGAAAAGCTGCGCCGCGAGTTTATTGCCAACATTTCGCACGAGCTGCGCACGCCTGTAACGGTTATTCGCGGCAGTCTGGAGGCCTTGCGCGACGGAGTAGTTACGGAAAAGGCCGACGTAGAGGAATTCCATGAGCAGATGTATAAGGAAAGCCTGTTTTTGCAGCGACTGATAAATGATCTGCTGGATTTGTCACGTTTACAGAATACAGATTTTCCGATTGAAAAGGCTCCATTGAACTTTGTCGATGTTATGCATGACGCAGTGCGCAGCGGCAGGCAGCTCGGTGCTGATAAAAAGCTGCAGATTACAGGCAGCTCTGATAAGGATATTTACATGCTGAACGGTGATTACGGACGCTTGCGTCAGATGCTGATGATCTTTTTGCATAACAGCATCAAGTTTTCTCCCGAGGGGAGCGAAATCAAGCTGGAGCTGGCAGACAACAGGCTTAAGCTCACAGATCATGGCTGCGGTATTAAGGAAGAGGATATTCCGCATGCCTTCGACCGTTTTTATAAAGCGCGCAACGAGCATAATAAGAGCGGCAGCGGTTTGGGACTGGCAATTGCCAAGCAGATTGCGCAGCGTCATGATATGCAGCTTCAGCTGCAGAGCAAGCTGGGCGAGGGTACGACAATTATTATTACTCTGCCGCCTGAGCTGAAGGAAAAGGAGTATGCGGATGAATAAGATGAATTACGGCTGTGAGGGATTATGCGTTGTTATCAGCGGTGGTACGTCCGGTATCGGTCTGGCGGCAGCGCTGCGCTTTTTGACGGACGGTGCGCGGGTATATATTTTGGGGCGCTCCAAGGAGCGCGGCGCGCAGGCATTGCGTTATCTGGAGGAGCAGACAGGAAAGCAGGCAGTGTATATTTCCTGCGACGTGACGAAGCAGGCTGAATGCAAGGCTGCAGTGGCGAAGATTGCCGAGCAGGAAGGCAGGCCTGACTGGCAGCTGGATATTTTGGTCAACAGCGCCGGCTTTTACCGCGAGCAGCGCTTGGAGCAGCTTACGGAAGCGGATTTTGATGCGATGATGAATGTCAACGTTAAAGGCATGATGTTCTTGACGCAGGCAGCGCTACCTTATCTGCGCGGTAAAAGCAACGTGGTGAATATTGCCTCCGATGCTGCCGTCAGCGGTAATTACGGCTGTGCGCTTTATTGCGCGACCAAGGGTGCGGTGGTGGCGTTTACCAGAGCCTTGGCGCTGGATTTGGCACCGTCGGTGCGCGTAAACTGCGTCTGCCCGGCAGACGTTGATACGCCGCTACTGGCACGGCAGCTTGCTGATGCGAACGGCGGTTATACACTGGCAGATGTGGCTGCAGCCTATCCGTTGCAGCGGATTGCCGCAGCGGGTGAGATTGCTCACGTAATCTGCAGCCTGGCGGCCCCTGCCAACAGCTTTATGACAGGCAGCGTTGTAACTGTCGACGGCGGCCTGACAGCCGGATAAATAATATATAGCAGTAAAACAGGTAAAGAAAGTTTTCTTTGCCTGTTTTTTATATACGCAAACGTATATAAGTGATATAATTAATGTATTAAAGTATAAAAAATACGGGAGGGTATTTTTATGGATAAAATGCAGCCAATCGGCGTACTTGATTCGGGAGTCGGCGGTCTGTCGGTTTTGAAATGCCTGCATCAGATGCTGCCGCACGAGGATTTTATTTATGTGGGTGATACTGCGCGTACGCCTTATGGCACACGCAGTGAACAAGAAATCCGTGGCTTTGTAGGTGAAATAATCGATTGGCTGACAGCCAAAAACGTTAAGCAGGTAGTTATAGCCTGCAATACGCTGACGATGCTTGGTGTAGACAGTCTGCGGGGGACGCATCCATTCAGGGTTGTCGGTATGTCTAAGGGGGCGCAGCAGCTGCTGGCGGCCAGTCCTCATAAAAAAATCGGCGTGCTGGCAACGCAGTTTACTATTGCCAGCGGACTGCACAAAAAGGCTATTCTTGCTGCTGACCCGCAAGCGCAGGTTTATCCTGTGGCTTGCCCGAAGTTTGTACCGTTGATTGAGGGAGAGCAGTTTGACAGTCCGGAGCTGCGGCAGGCTATCGCCGAGTATACCGAGCCTTTTAAAAAAGCGGGCGTTGAGGCAGTGATTTTATCCTGCACGCATTATCCTTTTATCAAAGAACAAATCGAAGCCGATTTAGGACCTGCTGTAAAGGTGCTTGACCCGGCGGCTGCCACCAGTGCCGACGCTATTGTAGCACTTAAGGAGGAAGGCCTGCTGCGTACAGAAGGCAAGGGACGTCTGCAGGTTTGCTGCACGGCTGATTTGGCAAGAGTTGAGCGCTTGGCCGACAGGATGTTGCCTGTAGACGATTGCGATTTTTCTTTAATCGATTTAAAGAAGAATTGATTGCATAACTTTTATTCCTTTCAAAAAAGAAGCAGGAATTTTCTTTTTAATGTCTAATTTATAGTAATTAAGAGCGAGAAAAGGATTGCTTTTTTGGTGGCTTGCTATGAGAGCTGCCTAATAGGTGTTTATGTTACTAAATGCCGGTTTCATGATACTGTGAAAGCGGTATTTATATTTTCGCAGCTATGTCATCTGTATTGACGGATGACTGGTTACGCAAATGCTATTATATTCAAAAATAATATAAAGAAAGGTGGTAGCTGTGGAAAAGCAGGGAGTATTAAACGATAAAAAAATTGTAGGCTCGCCTATGGTGCATATGACATGTCTTGCTCTGGTGCTGTTTGCATTCTGGATGGTTTTGTCAGGCAGAACGGAAACAAAATTTGTCGTATACGGTATCCTCACAGCTGTAGTGACGACTTGGGTTACATACCCGCTTCTGCTGGTCCCGAATAAGGACGGCAGTAAAAAGTATTATGTTTTCGGTTTTTCAATTCCGAAAATGATTATGTACTTTTTCTGGCTAATGTGGCAGCTGGTGCTCGCCAATATTGACGTGCTGCTGGCAACTACAGGTCAGGAGCTGAACATTGATCCTAAGGTTGTCCGCTTCCGCTTCAAGGCCGATAATCCGATGGCATCTGTTATTTTGGCGAACTCAATTACGCTGACACCCGGTACGGTAACAATGAATGTTACTGACGACGGTGTGTATGAGATTCATGCACTGACCGTTGGTGCGGCCGCAGGCGTGCTCGACGGCGGCATGCAGAAAAAGGTTGCTGATTTATACGGCGAAAAATTTGATTTTGCAGTAGTAGAGAGTGAGGAATGATTATGCAGATTATATTTTATATTATGATGGTAGCCATTCTTCTGATCATCGGTACGATGCTGCAGCGCTTGTTTAACGGACCGACAATTTTTGACAGAATGAACGCCTTGGGCGTTATCGGTGCCGATACAATTCTATTATTGGTGCTTTTCGGCTATATTGACAAACGTCCGGATATGTATGTTGATATAGCGATTTCTTATGCAATTTTAGGCTTTATCGGCTCGTTGATTGTAGCTAAATTTATAGGAGGTAAAAGGATATGATTGAACAATTCGGTTTTACCTCCCTGCGCGAAGTTATCGCTGCACTGTTCCTGCTAAGCGGTCTGGTATTCTTCGTCGGCTCGGCTATCGGTATGCTGCGCCTGCCGGACTTCTATTCCAGAATCCATGCCTCCGGCAACAGTGAAACGCTCGGCTGTACGCTTTCCTTTATCGGTCTGATGATTTATGAAGGACCTACACTGACAGCGGCAAAGATGGCTTTTGTATTTTTACTTGTTTTTATGGCGAATCCGATCGGCTCGCATATTCTGAGCAAGGCAGCCTATAAATCCGGACATCCTGTCTGGACACTGCAAAGCAAGGGCGCCAAAAAGCTTGTCGGTCTGGAAAAGGCTGACCACAGTGCTGACGAGCCTGTCGGTCATATCCGCAAGAAGCCTGCAAAAACAAATCGTAATCAGGTACATAAATATCATAAGAAGAAAGGAGATAAATAAAATGGAGATTTATACTATTGAAGCTCTTTTACTTGTCTTCCTTATTCTCATTACCTGTGCAGTTATTTTCTGCAAGGATATTTTAAGTGCTGCGATTATCTACAGTGCGTTCAGCTTCTGTGCTGTGCTGCTGTATCTGATGATGGGCTCCCCCGACGTAGCCTTTACGGAGGCTGTTATCGGTACGATTTCTACCATCTTCTTCGTAGCTTCGTTGAAAAAAATTGATAGGTGGTGTAAATAATGCGTGGATTAGTTGCTGTTATCCTGGCGATTATGACAGGCATGTTTTGCTCTGTCGTAACCTACCTGCCCGAAATTGGTGACGCGAACACTGCGCCTAACCAGCATGTTACTCCGACCTATATCTCCCGTAGTGCGGAGGATACAGGCTCGCCCAATATCGTAACGGGCGTCATCATCGACTATCGTGGCTTCGATACTATGTGGGAAACCTCGGTAATGTTCCTCGCCGGTCTGACAACGGTGCTGGTGCTGACCAGCAATCCGGTAGGACGCAGACCTGAGGAAGAGCCGGAGGATCCGGAGGAAGGAGAGATTATCAAATGAAAGAACCATTTGGCGGTCTTATCCTGAATGTGGCCTTCAGAATGCTGGTGCCGTTCACGATTACCTACGGCATTTACGTTCTCTGCCTGGGTGAGTTTTCTCCGGGCGGCGGCTTCCAGGCAGGCGCGTTGCTTTCTGTAGGCGTGCTGCTTGCACGTCTTATCCTGGGCTTTGATACAAAGTTCAATGTCTTAGGCAAAACCTCTGTTGTTCTTGCCGGCGTGGGCACCTTCCTGTATGCTTTTACCGGTTGGCTGACATTGTTCGGCGGCGCAGACTTTTTCCTGAACTACAATTATATGCCGATTCATATGGAGCCGCAGCATGAAATGCATGCCATGGGTATTTTCCTTATTGAAATCGGTGTTGCCATCTGCGTAATGATGACAATTATTAATCTACTTGATGCAATCGTGAAAAGGGGTGACGAAGATGGAAGTGCTCAATGAGTTTTTGAAAACAAAAGGCATTTATTCCCTGGTCATGATTCTTTTCTTCCTGGGTGTGTATGGCATGGTCCTCAGCAAAAACTATATGAAGAAGCTGATGGCGATGAACGTTATGCAGGTTGCCGTAATCTATTTTTATCTGTGTTTTGCACAGAAGGATGGCGCAATGATTCCTATCCAGAACGGCCTGACAACAGATCCTAATGCTTACATTAACCCTCTGCCGCATGGCCTGATGCTGACAGCAATCGTTGTAAGCCTTGGTACTACAGGCGTAGCAATTGCACTCCTCATGCGTATTAAAGAAATCTACGGTTCTGTTGAAGAAGTAGAGGTATTGAGGAGGGCTAGTAAATGACACAACATGCTCCCGTCCTAATTGTACTTTTACCTCTGACAGCATCGTTGCTGTGTATGTTATTTTCCCGTATCAGTAAAAATTTAGGTTCCTGGATAGTTATGGCTTCTATCGCCGGTGCCTTTGCCAATGCCTGCATCGTACTGCAAAGAGTGTTGGAATCCGGCGGCAAAACCTGGCATTACTGGATGGGTGGTTGGGAACCGCCAATCGGTATTGAATTTGCTCTTGACCCCTTAAACAGTATTCTGGCTGTTGTGGTAACATTTATTTCTCTGATGGTTTCGCTTTACAGCCGTCCGTTCGTCAAGGATGAGGACTGGCTGCATGTAGGCGGCTATTATACATTGTTCGGCTTGTTAACGGTTGGTCTTTCCGGTATGATTATCACCGGTGACGTTTTTAACCTCTATGTATATCTGGAGATTATGTCACTGTCTGGTTACGGTCTGATTGCCCTTGGCGGCAGAAAATCCATGCTGGCAGCCTTCCGTTACCTGTTAATCGGTACCATCGGTGCTTCGTTATATCTGCTTGGTGTCGGTTATCTGTACGCTATGACAGGTACACTGAATATGGCGGACCTTGCCGCACGCGTAGTTCCGCATCTGAATTCGCCGCTGTTTGCGATTGCTGTAGCCTGCTTTATCATCGGCTTCGGTATCAAGATGGCGCTGTTCCCGCTGCATGGCTGGCAGCCTGATGCCTACACCTTCGCTCATCCGGGCGCTGCTGCTTTTATTGCAGGCTGCATGAGTAAGGCTCCGGCATATGCTTTAATTCGTTTTGTATATTATATCTTTAAGGTTGATAACCCTGTAGTTCAGAGTGCGCTCAACGTTTTGGGCATTCTCGGTGTAGCAGGTATTCTTATCGGTTCTATTATGGCAATGGCTCAGTATGACTTCCGCCGTATGCTGGCATATTCTTCTGTGGCACAGATCGGTTACATTGCAATCGGGTTGGCAATGGGTAATATGTATGGCTTCATCGGCGCTGTGCTGCACGCTATCAACCATGCTTTTATGAAGAGCAGCCTCTTCCTGGTTATCGGCGGTATTGAGTATCGCTTCGGTGAGGTCAATCTGTATCGCTTAGGCGGCATGAACAAAAAGATGACTATCAGTACGATTACCGTGCTGCTGGCTTCTCTGTCTATGATCGGCCTGCCTCCGACCTGCGGCTTCTTCAGTAAATGGTATCTTATGCTTGGTGCTTACACCGGCGCGCAGTACTTCTACATCGCTGTACTTGTTATCAGCTCTCTGCTGAATGCAATTTATTTCTTCCGTATTATTGAGCAGATGTTTATACAGCGTGAAGCTTCGCTGACTGAGGTACATCCGCATAAGGGCAAGCTGGGCTTACCGCTTTCCATGGTTATCCCGATTCTCGTCGGCGGTATCATGATTCTGGTACTTGGCTTCTACAGTGTTGACATCGTTACCGATGTCGTTAAGTTAGGATTGCCGGAGGTGTTTCTGAGATGACTATTTTAGATTGCAGACCATTTCTGGCGGTTGGTGTATCTTTTATAGCTGCTGTACTTATCGCGTTCAGCAGACGCTGGCCTAACCTGCGTGAAACCTGGAGCGTTATCGCTTCCGTACTTAAATTCGGTATCATCCTGTCGATGTTGCCTGCTGTTCTCGATGGCAATCAGTATCAGTGGACGCTGTGCCAAATTACCGATACCGTGGGACTGACGCTGCGTACCGATCCGGCCGGCATGATTTTTGCGGTGTTGGCTTCGATGCTTTGGGTACCGATGAACTTCTATTCCATCGGCTATATGCGTTGCAATAACGAAAGCGAGCAGACCGGTTACTTTGCTGCTTTTGCTATCTGCATGAGTGCCGTAATGGGCATTGCGATGGCCGAAAACTTGTTGACCTTCTTCATCTTTTACGAGCTGCTGACTCTGGCAAGCTATCCGCTGGTACTGCATAAGCGTAACCAGGAAGCTTTGATGGCCAGCCGTAAGTATTTGATTTATACCTTGATTTCCGGTCAGCTTTTCCTGGCCGGCGTTATCGCCGTTTACTGCATCAGCGGTACGATGGACTTTACTCCCGGCGGTTTCCTGACTACGGATATGGCTCCGAGATGGGTGCTGCAGGCTATCTTCGTACTGATGATTTTGGCAGGCTCCGTAAAGGCTGCGGTTATGCCGCTGCATGGCTGGCTGCCGGCAGCAATGATTGCGCCGACTCCGGTATCTGCATTACTGCATGCCGTTGCCGTTGTTAAGACCGGTGTTTTCGCCGTACTGCGTATAATCGGCTTCGTCTTTGGTCCTAAGCTGTTGGCGGAAATCGGTGTCGTTGATGTATTGGCGTGGGCTGCTGCGGCGAGCATTATTATATCCTCGCTTATCGCTCTGCGTCAGGATCATTTGAAACGTCGTCTGGCGTTCTCCACTATCGGCCAGCTTTCCTACATCGTGTTAGGTGCTGCGCTTATTTCTCCGCTGAGCATCAAGGGTGCTTACCTGCATCTGGTAGCTCATGCTGTTATGAAGATTACCCTCTTTATGTGCGCCGGTCTGATTATCGCGCGTACACACAGAAACAATATCAGTGAGCTGTATGGCATCGGCAAGAAGCTGCCGGTAACAATGGCCTGCTTCACGATTGCTTCTCTTGGTATCGCCGGTACGCCGTTCCTCGTTGGCTTTGTCAGCAAATGGAATCTGGCACTTGGCGCTTTGCAGGCAGGCAAGCCTCTGTACATTCTCGTCTGGGTTGCCAGTGCGCTTCTGGCTGCCGGCTATCTGATGCCTGTTGTACAGATGGCATACTTCCGCAAGGACCCGCAGGAGGAGTTCCGTGAATATGGCGATATCAGCTACTCGATGCTGATACCTATCTGCGTTACAACTATTATCGCTGTTGTCCTCGGTATCGTGCCGGATATTTATCCGCACTTCTATGAGCTGGCAACAATGGCCTCCAACGCTATTTGCGCAGGCTGGAACGGAGGTTGGATGTAATGAGCAAGAAAACTGTTTACATGATAGCTGCTGCCGTGCTCGTGCTTTCCGCAATCGGAGAGCTTTGCGGCGTACATCTGCACAGTCCTGCGTGGTGGCCGCTGCCGTTTGGCTATGATATTTTCTTCGGCTTCTTCGGTTGCTGGCTGCTGATTATTCTGGCAAAAATTATCATGACGCCGCTGCTGCAGCGTGATGAAACCTACTATGATGATCCTAAGGGAGGTGAGGACGATGAGTAATCTGCTTCATCCCGGTCTGATCCTCATTGCCGTGGGCGTGCTTGCAGTACTTGTGCCGAAAATGCTGCGTAAGTTTATTTTGGCTATAGGTCCGTTCTTTGCCCTCTTTGCTGCACTTTCTATGCCGGTTGGCACAGATTTGAGCATTGAGTTTTTTGGTACAGGCTATCACTTGGGTTACATGTTTGTAGATAAGCTCAGCTATGTATTCTGCATGATTTTTGCGCTGATGGCTTGCATCGGCGGCATTTATTCCTGTCATAACGAGAACCGCATGGAAGCATTGTGCTCCATGTCCTACGCCGGCTGTGCTCTTGGTGTAACCTTGGCTAAGGATTGGCTAACGCTGATTTTCTTCTGGGAAGCACTTGCCGTAACTTCTCTGTTCTTGATCTGGTGCCGCAATACTCCTCAGTCCCGTCGCGCAGGCCTGCGTTATCTTTTGGTGCACATGCTCGGCGGTAACCTGCTGTTGCTCGGTATCTTCCTGAAGGTTGGCAGCGGTGATTCTCTGATTGCAAATCTGTCTAAGGCTCCGCATGACCTTGCTTTCTGGGCAATTTTAATCGGCGTAGCTGTTAATGCGGCAATTCCGCCGGTTAATGCCTGGTTGGTTGATGCTTATCCCGAAGGCACGATTACAGGCAGCGTATTCTTAAGCTCCTTTACAACAAAGGTTGCTGTTTACGCTTTAATCCGTATCTTTGCCGGAACAGATTTCCTGATGGGCTTTGGCTGCTTCATGGCGCTTTACGGTGCAGCCTATGCGATTATGGAAAACGATATGCGCCGTCTGCTCGGTTACCATATTATCAGCCAGGTAGGCTTCATGGTTGCCGGTGTAGGCGTTGGCACGGCGATGGCACTGAATGGTGCTGCGGCCCATGCCTTCTCGCACATTCTGTATAAATCCCTGCTCTTCATGTGTGCCGGTGCAATTATCTATGCAACTGGTATCCGTAAGATTAACCAGCTCAGTGGTATGGCGAAAAAGATGCCGTTTGTGGCTGTGTGCTTCTTTGTAGCGGCGTTCTCCATTTCCGGTGTACCGTTCTTCAACGGTTTCATCAGCAAAACGATTACGATTGCCGCTGCATCCGCTGCCGGTTATGATTGGGTATATACACTGCTGGAGCTTGCCAGCATAGGTACTTTCTTATCCATTACCTTGAAGATGGGTTACTTCATCTTTCTGCGTGATGCCGATAAGAATGTGGAAATTAAAAATCCTCTGCCGAAGAATATGTATATCGGCATGGGCTTCGGCGCAGCGCTCTGCTTCCTGTACGGCGTATATCCGGATCTGCTGTATCGTTATCTGCCGTTCGGTTATCCCGATTACCAGCCGTTCACTGCAGCACATATGCTGAGCTACGTAGAAATTCTTGTCGTAACTATGGTTCCGTTTATGATGTTCCTGCCGCGTATGGAGCCTCATACAGCGCTCAGCCTCGATACAGACTGGTTCTACCGTAAGCCGATTGATTTTGTCATCGTCCGCATCAGCATGCTGCTGTGTGCAATCAGCGGCGGCCTGGGCGGAGCCTGGGGCGTTCTGTACGAAAAGTTTATGGATCTCACGAGCAATCCGATGGATTTCCTCGATGCCAAACCGTTCCGTAAACGCACGCATTATAATCCGGAAAACTATCGTACATCTATCGCCGACCCAATGATGATTACCTTGACGGTGTTGGTAAGCAGCATTGCTTACTTCATTGCAACGTTATAAAATGCTTTTAAGAGCTGTCGCACGCAGGTGCGGCAGCTCTTTTATGTAGTCTTTTTAAAGTACAATTTATTTTGTCTTGTAAATATTCTTATTAGGTGTTATATTATTGATAATCATCATATATGAAAGAGGTTATCGGTATGCTTAAGGGTATATTTTTAATTATATGTGCCGCAACCTGCTGGGGCATGGGCGGTGTAGCAGGACAGTATTTGTATCAATATCATCAGGCAGATATGATCTGGCTTTGTATGGTACGTCAGATTTTGGCAGGCTGTATGTTCCTGCTTTTTGCGGCCTTTGTGCAGAAGCAGGATATCTTTGCTATTCTTAAGGCAGATACCTTGAATATTATTGAGTTTTCGTTTTTAGGTATCTTGGGCGCGCAGCTGGGTTTTTATTACACCATCGGTTTGTGCAATGCGGCGACGGCGACGGTTTTGCAGTACATGGCACCGCTTTATGTAATGCTGTGGATGAGCTATAAGTCAAGAAAAATTCCTGACGTACGTGAACTTATAGGCATTGTCGGCGCACTTGTCGGTGTCTTTCTTATCGCAACGCACGGCAGTCTGGATAGCCTGGCGATTTCGCCAATGGCATTGACAATCGGTGTATTGTCTGCGCTTTCCTATGCATATTACAGCATTAAGCCGGGCCAAATGCTCAAAAAATATACTGCGGCAACGCTTATCGGCTGGGGCCAGCTTATCAGCGGCGTGGCATTGATTATCTGGCGTAATCCCTTTACGCCTGCAGGTCATTGGGATATGAGCGGTTATTTGGCTTTTGCGTATCTGCTGTTGGGTGCGACTATTGCGAGCTATGCATTTTATCTGTCAGGTTTGAAAATTGTCGGCCCTACCAAGGCGAGCCTGATTTCCTGCGCCGAGCCTTTGGCTTCTATTATCTCCGTAGTTTTGCTGCTGAACACAAAATTGGCAATGGCTGATTATATCGGTATGGCGTGCATTATTTTTACGGTTTTATTACTTTCACTGCCCAAAAAATAAACATTTTTCATAGCAGATATGATAGAATAGAATTAAGTAAAATTGCTTAAGCTAAGCAAGAGGAGGTACGGAGATGACTGATTATAAGTACAAATATGGTCATGGCTACAAGGAGTTTTCTCTGCCGGAGGAGCATGTCCTGGGCGAACTGAAAATGAAGCAGATGCCGCCGCTGGAGAATTTAAAAGCAGCTGTTCTGGATGCTTTGTATCATCCTATCGCCAGCGCATCGATTGATGAGCTAGTGCAGCCCGGAATGAAAATTGCCTTTATCTGTAACGATTCAACCCGTGTTGCCAACACGCATTCCTTTATGCCCATTTTGGTTAACGAAATGAATAAACTGGGCGTTAAGGATGAGGATATGCATATTGTCTTTGCTTTGGGTACACATCGCTGCATGACCCATGATGAAATGGTGGAGCAGGTTGGCGAGGATGTTGCCAAACGCCTGAAAATGTATAACAGTGACTGTCATGTGCAGGACGACTTTGAGTATTTCGGCGAAACAGAGCATGGCACTCCTGTATGGCTCAATAAGCATGTTTGCGATGCTGACCTGGTTATTTTGACCGGTACCGTTGTTTATCATTTCTTCAGCGGCTTTGGCGGCGGACGCAAGGCTGTGCTGCCAGGTGTTGCAGCTATGGAAACAGTTCGCAAGAACCATAGCCTGATGATGAGTCCGGAGGCAAAATTAGGCAAGCTGCATGGCAATCCTGTATACGATGATCAGGTAGAGGGCGTGCGTCTTTTTGCCAAGGAGCATAAGATGTTCCTGTTCCATTCTATTTTGGATGCGCAAAAGCAATTCCTGAAGATTTTTGCCGGTGACTGGTATGAAGCACATCTTGAGGCCTGCAAATTTGTCGAGCAGGTTTACGGCGTACCTATCAGCGAGCCTGCGGATGTAGTTATTGCCAGCTGCGGCGGTTATCCTAAGGATATCAATATTTATCAGCTGCAAAAGACGATGGATAATGCTTGGTGTGCTGTTAAGGATGGCGGCGTAATCATTATTCTCGGCGAATGTGAAGAAGGCAGCGGTAGTGCCGCTTTGGAAAAAGCGCTGGAGGAAAATCCTTCTCCGGATGCTATCAAAGCCGAGCTGGAAAAGAATTTTGTCATTGGTGCGCATAAGGCTTTTGCTATCACCCGCCTGATGAAGAAGGCGCATTTTATACTTGTTTCCGCTTTGGATAAAGAGCTTGCCAAAAAATTGCTGTTTGAATCTGTGGATGATGTAGATGCGGCTATGAAGCTGGCAGAAAAATATGTCGGCAAAGATTATAAGGTTTTACTGATGCCGCAGGGCAGTCTGACAGTGCCTGTGTTGAAAAAATAAAATTTTATAAAAAAATAAATGACTCTTGCCTTTTACGATGATATCATATATAATTGTAATGTTATTAGTATGTGATTAAGTAGAAGGGGAGAACGTTTGTGAAGTTAGATATTGATTATAAGGCTATAGGACTGAGGATAAAGGCCGCTCGTGCCAGAAAAGGATTAACTCAGGGAAATATAGCTAATCTAACTGGTCTGTCAACTCCGCATATCAGCAATATAGAAACCGGTAATACTAAGCTTGGCCTGCCTACAATTATTCATCTGGCTAATGTACTGGATGTTTCTGTGGACGAGCTGCTGTGTGACAACATTCATCACAGTGAGCAGATTTACTGCAATGAGCTGGCTGACTTGGTTAAGGATTGTTCCGTAGATGAACTGCATATTATTTCTGAATTAGCAAAGGTCATCAAGAAGGCCGGCATTAACAGTGCCAAGAAGGTCAGAAAGCGCCGTACTAAGGCAGAGATGGCAGCAGCTAAGGCAGCTGAAGAAGCTGCAATGCAGATGGAAATTTAATATAGCTTTTGTGCTACTGTAGCTCAGCTGGTAGAGCAACTGATTCGTAATCAGTAGGTCGCAAGTTCAAACCTTGTCAGTAGCTCCATTGAAAAACCGCCTAGGAATGGTATTTCTGGGCGTTTTCTTTTACCCAAAAATCAATCAGTAGGTAGCGTTTTGGTTGCAATGTGGTTCAACTTTTTTCGGTGCTCACGGGCAAAGCAGAGCAAGATGCGGCAAGAATGTCTTCACGATTGCAGTTTTCTATATTAAAAACTTTCTCTACAAGTGATGGGATTTGGCTGTCATAGCCGGGGATGGCGTGACCATAGAGGTTTAATGTGTGGCTAGGGCGAGAGTGCCCCAGACGCTTTGCTACTTCCAATATAGGCACACCTGCAGCAAGCAGCATCGACGCATGAGTGTGGCGCAGACAATGAAATTTTCTGTAAGGAATTCCCGCTTTCTTCAATATCCGTTTCCACGTCTTGTCGATGTTGGTAGTTAAGCACGGGTTGCCTTTGGCGTTTCTGATGATTTCCTCGTCTTTAAGAGCATACGCCGCTTGATAAAGCTCTGCCATTATATTCTTCGGCAAAGGAATCCGTCTGTATCCTGCTTTGGTCTTTGGCGGTTGAAGCTTTGCTACGCCATTAACCTCAACTAGGCTCTTGTTGATTTTTATAGCATCTCCGTCTAAATCCTGTGGCGTCAGGGCCAATATTTCTCCCATCCGACAGCCAGACGCGATAGCAACGGAAATAAGCAGATGATGCCTGCGGAGTCTCGCGTCGCTGTCAATGGTTTCCATGATTCTATTCAGCTCTTCGGGGGAGAAAATCTCTACTTCTTTCGGCTCAGGCTTGAGCACTTCTACCCCAGCCATGAAGTCTTTTTCTATCAACCCTGTTGCAATGGCTTTTTTTGACGCACGGCAAAGCAGTTTTACCAATCTGTCTTTCATGCCGTCTGTCATGTCTGCGTTGTTGATATAGGACTGGACTGCAATGGGTGAAAGTTTTTGCAGCTCTACGTCTGCCAATGTTTCATTGATATGCGCAGCGGTGTTAGCGTAGTTCAAGAAGGTCTTTTCTCTCACTTTAGATTTAGCGAATACGCTGAGATACTGCAAAATCCATGTCCCTAGAGTTATATCGCTTTTAACAACATAATTACCCTTGATGTATTTTGCTGCTATGCTCAAGCGCCAAGCGTTCGCTTCCACTTCCGTGTCGAACCTTTTGTGCGTTCTGTGGCCTTGCGGGTCAGCGACGGAAGCGTGCCATTTGCCTCTGTTTGTTTCGTAATATATAGAGCCTTCTCGATATTTTGTCATAATTTTTTCTCCTTTCTGACAAAAACCGCGCTCAAACCCCCTTGTTTCTTATCCTATGGTTCTGCTAAAATACAAGTGTGGATTTCATTCGGCATTTCTCCTATTGGAGCCACAACACCTTCTTTCTTATTAGTGTTTGCAAAAAGCCTCCGTGTACCGGAGGCTTTTTGTTTTCCCTGCAGTTCGCTTCAAACAGCTAAAAAGCATTGACCGTTCTCCGCCATGGAGCGCGGTCTTTTTTTATTGCGGATTGTCATCGTTTGGCTTTTGCTCACGTCGGCTACCGTCGGGTTAGTAGACAGTCAAAAAGGGCGTGTTTCCTCGACCAACAGTAGCCGTAAAATACCGATAGCTACCATTCTTGATTTCGAGGACAATTCACAAAACAATTCGTGAGCAATAGCCTTTTGATGCAGTTCTTCGTCAGTCGTCATTGTTTTCGCCTCCTTCATCTTTAATTTTATGGAGCTGCTGCTCTACCATCTCTTGCACATCAATGCCTTGTGCCTTGAGGCTTTGGGACATAAGCAAGTAAGCAACAGACATAAGCTGAGTTTTCGACTGCTCATCAAGGCTATCATAAACGCCAAGAAGTTTCTCGTGGTCACTTCTTAGCGTGGGTTTGTTATTATAATGCTCTTCCTTTGGAGACGAATTAAGAACCGTGGTCTGCTCATCTACACTTCTACCGAGAATGTAATCAATGCTTGTACCAAAGAAATCAGCTAGCTTGACTAAATTGTCATAATCAATCTGAAAACGGTCTGTTTCCCAACCAGACAGCGTTGGTTGGGCGATGCCCAAACTGGAGGCTAATTCTTTTTGCGTGATTCCTAACGAACGACGTAATTCTTTCAACCTGTTCGGCATGATTTTTCCCTCCCAAATTCCCTTATTCTTAAATATTGATTATTTCAATATTATGGTATCGAAAAAATCAATTTTTGTCAATAAACAGTGTTGACAAATCGAGAAACTCAATATATAATATACACATAAATTGAGCTTCTCAATAAAATCATCAAGAGAGGGGGATAAATATTGAGTTTCAAAATAATGCGAATCAAAGCTGGCTTCACCCAACCTCAAGTTTCGGAAGCTCTTGGTATTCCGCAATCAACAATCGCTTGCTGGGAGACAGGCAGGGCGCTCCCGAGGGCTGACAAACTCCCTGCTTTAGCGAAATTGTTTGGCTGCACGATTGACGACCTGCTAGATGTCCCAGATGAAGGTAAGTGAGTAATTCTCATAATCTTCACCTATAATATTGCAGATTTTGTCCTCAATGGAGTCTTTGACTATTGGCGGTAACTGTTCGATGAACTTTTGTAGAAACGCAGAATTGTCTTCAGGCTCGCTCGATGGCGAAAGAGTGATATACAGGGAACTTGTGGCGGCATCAGCTTCAATGTCAATGAAAGCAGCGCAGTCTGTTGTCCGCTTGTTGGCAGTGATAGAGAAATTCGCAATACTGCAATTTGCGTTTTGGCGCTCGATGTAAAGAGTATAGTCAAGCGGAAGATACGTAAAAAACTGTATTGGGGATATGCTCAAATAGGAGCACAGCGTATTCAGAGTTTCAAACTGAATGCCTTGGCTGAGATTATTGCACAAAGCGGTTAACGTAGTGCGAGATATGCCAGTATCTTTTGATACTTTACTAATCCGAAGATTTCTTTCAGCAAGAAGCACATTAAGGTTTACTAACAACATAATAAAACACCTCCTTTTAAATTGTACAGCATATTGAACAAAAAAGCTATTGACAATACAATTTGAATATTGTACAATACAAAATACAAAATGCACAGTACATTGAACAAAAGAGAGGAGTGAAGAAGGAGTTGTACAGTGTGATAGACAATAAATTTTCTATGATACTCGGAGCGAAGCGGTTAAAGATAACCGACGTAGCAAAAAACACTGGAATATCCAGAACAACGCTCACCAATTTATACTACGACCGCAACGCAGCTATATCGCTGGACACACTAGATAGGTTGTGCAACTACTTGCAGTGCGGCATAGGAGACTTGTTTGAATACAAGCAAAACGACGAGTTGCCGAAAGGAGATGAGTAAATGGAGCAATTAGAAAGTTACATCCAATACTGTTTGGACGAGGAATTTATGTCAGATAACGACAAAGAAAAAATCGCTCAACGAATCAAGGAGATTTGCAAGCAACTTGATGGGTTGAGCGAAAGCGAAATGGAACTGGTGAAAAATGTAATTGAAAAATTGAAAACAGGTTACTGTTTTTTCAAGATTTCTGACTGAGATATAAACTGCTCTATTTTGCCATAAGCGAATTGATAGTGTTCTAAATATTCTTCCACGCTGGTGTGCTTAGAAAACCTAGAGCGCAGATAATCCATAGTCATTTCGTGAACTTGTTGTTCTTTATTCAAAATAATCACCTCGGTTCTGTAATTAATATTATAGCACAGAGGGTTAAGAAAGAAGGTAATGCGATGAATGAATTAAAGATTTTCGAGAATCCTGCGTTCGGCAAGGTTCGAGTGGTGGAGCAAGGCGGCGAGCCATGGTTTGTAGGTAACGAGGTTGCGAGAATCCTCGGGTATAGCCAAGCCGCAAAAGCCGTTAGAGAGCATGTTAAAGATAATCATAAAGGGGTGTCTGAAATGGACACCCCCGGTGGAAGGCAAAAAATTATCATTATTGACGAAGCTGGCCTGTACGGTTTAGTGATGCGCTCCAAGCTTCCGCAAGCCGAAGAGTTTCAAGAGTGGGTGACAGCGGAAGTTCTGCCCGCTATCCGCAAGACTGGCGGCTACATCGTTGGCAGTGAGAAGATGAGCGATGCGGAGCTGATGGCGAAAGCCGTGCTCGTGGCGCAAGCTACCATTAAAGAGCGCGATGCACGTATCAAGGAGTTGGAGAGCGACACGCAGCGCATGAAGCCGAAGGAAATCTTTGCTGATGCAGTTTCTGCGAGCGACCAAACAATTTTGATTGGTGATTTAGCAAAGCTCATCAAGCAGAATGGCCACGATATAGGCCAGAAGCGCATGTTTGAGTGGCTGCGTAATAACGGCTATTTGATTAAACGCCAAGGTGCTGATTATAACAGCCCGACGCAGAGAGCTATGGAGTTAGGCTTGTTCCGCATCAAGGAAACGGCGGTTACACATAGCGATGGCCATGTAACCGTCAGCAAGACAGTTAAGGTGACTGGTAAAGGTCAGGCTTATTTCGTCAACAAACTGTTGGGAGCAAAAGGAGCGTGAGCTTAATGGAACTCATGGGAATCAAAGAGTTTTCCGAGAGCCGCAACATCAGCGACAAAATGCTGCGGGAACTTATTAAGCAAGGCAAAGTCTCTGCCGGAAGATACGGCAGAAAGTGGTTTCTGGTAGCGGACGTTGTTGACCAACAACTGAAAGAAATGTTCGCGCCAACCGCAAAGCAGGACAAGGTGCAGAACATAAGGAAAGGGCGCTATCAGAGCGCACTTAAAGCACTATTGGATTGAAGGGGTGGGGAGACATGAAAACGCTGCTTAAAATTGCGGCTGTCGGAATCTTGGCACTGCTGGTTAGCGGATTCGATACCGACTATCTTGCAGATAAAGAGAAGCCAACATATCGCAAGATTTGCCATACAGTGCAAAGCGGCGAAACGCTTTGGGGGATTGGCGAAAGGTATTACGATGGCAGCAAGCCGTTCGCCGAGTTCATGCACGAGCTGAGCGAAAGTAACGGTTTCGGTATCGGCAAGCGACAGCATTTGCAGGTTGGTGAAACAATCATCGTAAAGGTTGAGGACGTTAAATGAGAGCAAGGCAAAATCATGTATGCCGAGAGAATTACGTTAAAGCCCGTTCTCACAGTTTTCAACCGGAAGCGGCTGCCATCCACAAGTCAAGCAGTAACATCCAGTTTCGAGAGAACTGGTATGCGCTATATATATCCATAATCAAAAGCATGAGCATTAACAGCGCATTGGATTTTATGGATATGAAGCCACAATACAAGAAGGTTCCGAGACCTCCGCGTCCCAAAGTACCTTCGTTGAGTGACATTGAGTGTGAATCATATTATTTCCTTAATGTCGTATGTGGCATACGCCAGTGCGATTTGAGTTTACTCATGGACGTTCCGGCAGCAATAATCTCCAATAGAGTTTGCCACTGCCGAAAAAGCCATAAAAAATCTAAGGAGGAACAAACGAATGAAAGAAACTAACGAATTAGTCATCCATGCCGCTCTTGTTGACGGCAAGCATCTGGAATTTAAGGTTAATGTGGAAGCAGGAAACGAGGATTTGGCGAAAGTTTTTGCTGGCCTCGTATTCACAGTAGCACAAGGAATGAAGCAAAGTCTTATGGAGAATGGGCTTGATTCCGAAGATGCTAACGATGCAACTTGGGGACTGCTCGATGCAGCGTTTGCAACTGCGAAATATGACAAGAGATTCGCCAAGATGATGAATCACGAACGCGAAGCTGATAAGTCTAAAGACGAAGGTATTGCGGTCATTGCAATCGGAAATGACGAGGCTGTCCCAGAGGATTGGGCTAAGGCGCTGAAAGAGTTGGTTAGAGAATTACGTAAGCAAGAAAGAGGTGAAGACTGATGAAAGAACCGTTGATTGCAGTATACAGTAAAGATAACGCTTATGCCGTTGCCGTTAGCAAAAACAGCAACATGGTTGATAGCCTCATGGCCTTGACTGTCTTAGTTAACTCTCTGACAGGTCTTTTTGAGGAATCCGGGATGCCTGTCGAAGCTGCTCAAAAGATTATTCAAAAGGCCGTAGACCAAGGTTTTAAGACCTACCAAGATAACATCAAGGGCGAAAGACTGTATCGTCGAAAAGACGTAAAGGATGATGAAGAATGAGCACAACGATGCTGATGACCGCAGCCGAGATACAGGCAGAAGGCGGCAGGGAGAAGTGGCTAGAGATGCGCACCACAGGTATTGGCGGAAGTGACGCTGGTATTATTGTAGGCGTTAATACCTATAAGTCAAAGTTTCAACTTTGGCAGGAGAAAACCAGCCAGACCGTAGCATCTGAGATTAACCTCTCGGATGAAGTCAAGGAGCGCATGGAGTGGGGCAACCGCTTGGAAGAACCGTTGGCTCAATGGTTCCAAGACAAGACAGGTAAGAAGCTCCGTCGCTGCGGCATGGTTCGCAGTGACGAGCACCCATTCATGATTGCCGATGTTGACCGTCTTGTTGTAGGTGAGAACTCTATCGTGGAGATTAAGACCACGGCGGGTTATAACTACGACGAATGGGCTGACGACAAAGTGCCGCCCTCTTATCTGGTGCAAGCCTTGCACTATATGGCTGTAGGCAACTACGATAAATGCTACTTTGTCTGCCTTTGCGGCGGTCAACGAGCTGTTATCCGTGAGTTTGAGCGTGATGACGATGAAATCAGCGCCCTTATCGAAGCGGAGAAGGACTTTTGGGAGAACTACGTTGTCCCTCATAAAATTCCAGATGTAGATTATACCGATAGCTGTACCAAGGCTATCGAGAAAATGTATCCGGGTGGAGACAAAGAAGTCATGCAGATGAGCGGCGAGTGGGAGAAGCAATGCGAGCAGATTAAAGAGCTTGAGGACCAGATTACCGAAATCAAAAAGGTCATTGATGAAAAGAAGAACAAGCTCCGCTTGGAACTTGGCAATTCCGAGAAGGGTGAATGTGGTGACTATGCCGTTAGCTATGGCATCTATAATCGTGCCGTGTGGGATAACAAGGCTTTTGCTGAGGATTATCCCGAGCTGTCTCAGAAGTACCGTCGGCAGACTCAATACCGTATGTTGAAGGTCAACCTTACAAGACAAGCTAAAAAGCGCAGAGCTAAAGAAGTGGAGGACGAATAATGGTAACAGCAAAAGGCTTAATTACAAAACAAAAGGAACAGGCTGTGCAGTCAGCTCCTAAGGCTGGCGTAGCACTCTTGGATGCAATGTTCAAGCAGGACAGCGTACAGGCCAGATTCCAACGTATGCTTGGGAAGAAATCTGCTGGCTTCATCAGTTCTGTGCTTACCGTAGTGTCTCAAAATAAGCTGTTGCAGAACGTAGATATGCGCACTGTGCTGAGCGCAGCATCCATTGCAGCAAGCCTCGACTTACCAATCCTGCCGTCCCTCGGCAGAGCTTGGATTGTGCCCTATAAGGGCGTTGCGCAGTTCCAGATTGGCTATCTCGGTTATGTCGAACTGGCTCAGCGCAGTGGCCTCTATAAATCCATTAACGTAAACACCGTCTATGAGGGCGAAGTTGTTAAGTGGAACAAATTCACTGAGGAATTGACCTATGGCGAGCAGGAAAGCGACACCGCTATTGGCTACTGCGCGTCCTTTGAACTGTTGAACGGCTTCCGCAAGGTTGTTTATTGGACTAAGGATGCTGTTATCAAACACGCCAAGAGATTCAGCAAGAGCTATAATTCTTCTTCTAGCCCTTGGCAGAGTGACTTCGATGCCATGGCAATGAAAACCGTCTTGGCGTATACACTGCGTCATTGGGGGCCAATGTCTATCGAAATGCAGAAAGCAATGGCAGAGGACGTGGACGCTCACGAGAAGCCTTTAGACCTTTCCAAAGACAACAGCGTCGAAACCATTGAAACAGAGGATGCCTCTGAGACGCGCGTAATTGACACTGAGAGCGGCGAAATTCTTCAAGGCGATGAATTCACCGCTGAGGACATTGAAGCCGCTGTAGAAGGCGAATAAGTCTTTTATAACTCTGGTCTGAGCGGGCAAACTGAAAGCTCCGGCTATCCGTCAGCCGCTCCTTGGGCTTAGCTGCAAGCTCGCTCGGATTCAGACTATAGATTTAGGAGGACACAAATGATTGACACAACCTACAATGAAATCCCCAAACTCACATGGGGCGACATTATTACTGTCTGCGGCGCTGCCGTAATTAACGCTAAAGGCGATGGCAGAATCACAGAAGACGAAGCCGAGAAAGTTTTTGATGTTCTGTCGGCTGCGATTGATGTAATGCGTGACCATAAAAGAGCTGCCGAACTTTTGAAACTCATGCAAGAAATTGGCATGGACTACGAAAGCATCATGAGTAAAACATTAGCAAAACGAATGGAGGTATAAAACATGAAAGACGAAAAAATGCATCTCGTGTTGCACCCTGACTTCTTTAAACAGCTTAAAGTCAAAAAAATGTTGAGACTCCCTTATGGAGATAAATATCTCGTTATTTACATCAAGATGATGCTCTTGGCGGGTAAGAATGATGGTTATCTCAAATACGACTGCAAACAGGAAGAGTTTGTTGAATACCTCTCCTTAGACCTCGACGAGCCGATGAACACTGTAGCGGAGGTGCTGACGTTTCTTCTGACTAACGAGTTGGCAGAAACTCATGGGAAGACTGCTTACCTTAACGGAGCAACCTTCATAGGAGATGACATCTGTTCTAAGGAGACAGAGAATAAACAATAATAAGGAGGCGGCTGTTTTGGGCAAAAGATACTGGTGGCTTAAACTGCAAGAGGATTTCTTTCGTCAGATTGAAATAAAAAAGCTACGTAAGATTGCTGGTGGTGATACATATACCGTAATTTATCTCAAGATGATGCTGCTCTCGCTCAAAAGCGAGGGGCGAATCGCATATGACTGTTCGGAAAGCGAGTTCGTGGAGAACCTGGCCTTAGACATTGACGAAGACGAAGAGAACGTGGCCGTCACAGTAGCCTTTTTGCAAAAGCACGGGTTGCTGATTGGCTCGAAGGAAAACGAAAGCGATATAACGCTACCGCGTGCGGCAGAAGCAATAGGCTCTGAAACCGCGGCAGCAAGCCGTATGCGGGATATGCGAAACCGTAAAAAAGCAGGCGAAAGCGTAACATTGTTACACGATGGTTACGATGTTGTTACACCTGCGTTACGTAGAGATAGAGTAAGAGTAAGAGAAGAGATAGAGATAGAGAAAGAGCAAGAGTTAGATAAGACTGCCACTGCTCCGGGTGTTCCAAATCCCTTCGCCCTCTGGAACTCAAATATCTGCCCGATGACAGCGATTTTGTCTGAGAAGCTGCAAGCACTTGTCGAAGAAGTCGGAGAGTTGCCTGTGTGCCAAGCGATTGAGTCTGCGGTGCTCAACGGTGTGAGAAACTTTAACTACGTGCAAGCGGCGGCTCGTGGCATCGCTAGGGGCGAGACGAAACAATCAAAACCGAGCAGTAGCCCTCGCAAAGAGAAAAACGATGTGGAGGGGGCATACAACGAGATGATGGCGGCGTTTGGAGGGGATGGCAATGGATAACGCAGAGCTGCGAGCAAAAACCCTAGCTGTTCTGTTTGGAGCTTTTGGACAGGCAGGAGAAGTGAAGCGCATGAAGATTTACATGGAGTTCACGGAGGCGGTTCCTGCCGTTGTTCTTGAGAAAACTTGCAAGAAGTTGGTAGCTGAGGCTCGCTACCTGCCGACGATTGCAGAAATCGCTGATGCGGCCGCTGAAATTATTGGCGAGACGAACGAAGAGCTACGCGTGAAGCCTTGGAACGAGGCTTGGGGTGAGATTGAGCGCGCAATGCAAGCGATACCGTGGGGCAAAACTCCGCAGTTTAGTACGCCGGAGATTGCACAAGCAGTCAACAGCTTCGGCTGGCTGCCACTCCAGTGTTCTCTGGCAGAAGATATGCCGACGGTCAGGGCGCAGATGCGCAGATTTTACGAGGACGCTTGTAGGCGTAGCAAGTCCAAAGCCAAGAGCGACTACGCACTGGGCAGAAATCCTGCCGGAATCATCGGGGTTCCCAAGGAAAAAATCGAGAACCGTAGCAGCAGGCTGACGAGCGCAAACGACATTATGCGCAATTTGCTCTCTTAGCGACGGAAATGCCGCTAGATTTAATTTTAGGGAGCGACGGGTATAAAGTTACCGGTGATACACCTAGAAGCGAATCTAGCCCACATTCCGTTCGCGAGAGCAGCATATACAATTCAAGGAGTGAGCGAAGTGGAAATCGAGAACGTGATGTTTGATAGCAAAAACAGACCGTACTGCTGCAAGTGCGGCAACGAAATCAAAAAGCTGGTACAGGCTTACACGGTACACGAAAAGCGTGGAAATCTGTATGTTCTGAGGTGCGGATGCTGCGGAGCGACGATGCTCGGCAGAGACAACGGTTACTACGACAAAAACCGCAAAAATGATTTTAATAAAATTTATTAAAATTGGAAAAGCGGGTGAAATAGAGAGAAAAAACAGGGAGGTAAACACGGAAAGAACGGCTACTGGTGTTAGAGATATTCATGGTGACATGATTCACACTGACGACATTCTGAAAATCAAAGGAGAGTATACAGGAAAAATCTTTAGACAGCATGGACGCTGGCTGGTGGCGGTGGAAACCTTGAGGTTCATGTTTCCAGTGACTATACTGCCGCTCACAACAGCAGTTGATATTTATAAGGCTGAGAGAAAGAAGGCGGAACAATGACCGAGGAACACTTAAATCTCAAAGACAGGTTCGCTATAGACGGCAAGGAGTATATCTTGTCGACAGTCGCCTTGCCAATAAGCGACGAGATTACCAATATGCTGCTTCCAATCGCACCGTTTGAAACAATGCTTTTCGGCATTGATGAAAACTGCTGTATAAATTGGATTGACCTTTACTGTGAACGATATTATTGGGCAGAAGATGCGGAAGCAAGACATAAAGAACTGGTCGAAAAGGCCAGAAACGGTGTGAAGTTTTGGGAGGAAGAATGATGACTAAACTGATTCGCCAAGTCCTCAATTGCATGGTTGGAATTATTATGATTATCCTTATTGCTGGCATACCTGTTGTGATAGGCATAGCTGCGCTGGTGGCACTGTGGAGGTGGCTCGGGATATGAATAACCGTGAAAGGCAGAAGCTGAAATACTATCTGCATCGCTTAAAGAAGGCATACAGATGGTTCAACATTGAAATGCAAGCGTGGATTAAGGAGTGGTGTGAACGATGAAAAAATGTAAATGTGGCGCGATGCCAAAACTTTATAAATATCATCACTGCTATGGTGGTGCTGATTATTTGACATATGCAGCTATTAGCTGCACAAAATGCGGGCGTGAAACCAAAGTGGAGCTGTTGGAAAACGTCGAGCAGGCGTGGGAAAGAATGGAGGAAGAATAATGGCTGAACTAACGAAGAACCGCAAAGAGTGGCGCATGAGTCGTCGCTGCGCAGGAGTGGCGCGCCGCAGCTACATGTTGGGACGCACGCCAATCAAAAGACTGCGCTTTCTGATGAACGAAGGTTATAAAATCAATTCCATGGGTTTGTGCTACCGCCGCTGGGCGAAGCTCAGACTTGGTGGCAGAAAAGTGCGTGTGGCGCTCTTTATGATTGTTGTGTTGCAGGGGGGGTGAATAAATCATGTTAGGCGAAATTGCGGTGATAGCGATGATAGTGGCGTTCTGGAGGAAATTTACTTGAGGAGATGCTGAAATGAGCACATTGGGTGAACGCATCGTTCAAATAATCTCGACGAGCAGGGAGGTTTCGATTCAATTAAAATTGGAAGAAATCAGAACTCTAAAAAAAGAAATCAAAGCTATTAGAGAAGAGGTTGAACGGTTGGTTAAGGAGATGGAGAAAAGAAATGAACCGTAAGCAAAGAGACAGGCACGAGTACAAAATGTATCTCAAGGGGCTGCGGTACGGTGCCAGATATGAGGTTATAACCACACCTGCCATCCGCGAGCTGATTGTCAACAAGAAAAAAATACGCAGACAGCAGATTTGGCGCTTGCGCGGCACCGAAGGATACCGTTTGCACATGGGTAGTAAAAGGAGGAATAGCAAATGACTCCAGAACGTCAGAAATGGTGGGGTAGCCTGCCGGAACGCGAAAAGATGTTACGTGAACAAATTTGGGAGACTAAAGGGACAATCTCGAAGTCGAAGTTTGCGCTTCAACTTGGCCATTTGACGGATGGCGATAAAGAATGGGTTATCTCCCGAATAAAAAAGAAAAAGATTGTATTAACAGCTTTAAAGCATGAGCTTGACAGTGCGACGGTAGTGACGTATATAGGATGCTATGAATATCGCTGCAAAAAGTGCGGCGGCACGTTTGAAGATTTTGGACAGTCGCACTGCTGCTGGTGTGGTAGGAAGATTGTGGGGTGTAAGAGTAATGAGTAGATTAAAAAGGTGTCTATGCGATAGCGCCGCAGAGTACAAAGAATTTGCAACGTATAAATCGTGCAGAAAATGTAAGCATAGCTGTGCAAAGCGGAAAGTACCTTGTCGACAAAAGTTTTCGTGGTATTATCATCAAAATGATTGGACTGACGAGTTTTTAGCTAGGCTAGGGGCGAAGCCGAGATTAAGAATGCTTACAAAATATCGTATGCTACTTGATAAAATGGAAGCTCGTGAAGTAGTAAAGCAGGCAATAGCGGAGTATGGATATTTGCCCACACGAAAAGAAATCTATGATGATAAACAAATAGAATACGATATGGAACGTGAATGGGCATATCTCGACACATGGGATTGTCGCTGATAAAGGGAGGAGGAAGAGTAATGAATGAGCCGATTGTTTCACCGTGGCTGATTTACTGGGTGGGGCGCCTGGACATAATACATGGCTTTTGCTGCATAGTAGGATTCTTCCTAACGGTTATCGCCTTTTTGGCTGGAATAATAAAATTTGTAGACGACGATTATTACAGCGATGCCGCAAACAAACGGTTTTGGAGTTCCTTTAAAAAACTGGTCTGCGTAACGCTGATTTTTAATGCACTCGCATCGTTTATACCAACCAGAGACGAAGCAATAGCTATGTATGTGGCGAGGTGGATAACACCAGCCAACATCGAAGCTACCGGCGAACTTGCGGACAAGGCCGTGGATAAGCTGATTGAGAAAATTGTAAAGGCAAGTAAGGCCATAAAGGAGTGATAGCATGGCTAAAAATTTAATACCCGACATTGCTAAGATGTTGGGCGTGGCGCTGGGTGAAGAATTTAAGATTAAAGGCGAAGATGAATTGATGACCTATAGATTCAATAGTGACGGATTACAAGTAACCTATGATGACGGTATTGAAATACCCTACATATCTACTAACTTAGCCCTTGTTGCCTTGGTGAAGGGCGAAGAAGAAATAATCAAATTGTCGTGGAAGCCGAAGAAAGGCGAAACTTATTATACCTTTGAGCTTTTGGACGGCAAGTGGGTTGTTCGCCTGTTGTGGTGGGCTGGCTCCCCAAATGGGTATGCCTTGCTTGACAAAGGCTGGGTATACCGCACAGAAAGAGAAGCACAAGCTGCACTGCCTAAAGTGGCTGCAGAAATTGGTGCGGAGTATAAACTGTAAGGAGTGATAACATGGCTAATTTAATTCCGCAGATAGCCCAAATGCTTGGTTTGGAGCTGGGTGAAGAGTTTAAGGTAGAAAGCAGAGGTGGTAGTAAATATATTTGTAACTTTACCATAGAAGGGCTGTTTGTTCACGACTCATTTCTGCAAGATGGTAGTAGCGGCAATTTCGACAAAGAGTTGCTTGCACACATTGTTTGCGGTGACGTTAAAGTAATTAAACTACCATGGAAGCCGAAAGAAGGACAAACAGTGTATAGTTTTTATGCTAGAGGCATAAGCAGCGTTTTAGAGGTTATAAGTTTTGTTTGGGTTGGTAGCGTCGTTTCCCATCAAGCTTTAGTTAAAGCAGGCTGGGTTTTTAAGACAAAGAAAGAAGCGAAAGCGGCATTGCCAACCATAGCGAAAGAAATGGGTGTGAAGTATAAGCTATAGGAGGCTTTAAATGAATTATGGCGATAAACATACAGAAGATAGTCTTAGCTCACGTTTAGGGCGTTTATACGGCATTGAGCGTGGCTTAGATTGCGGCCCGAATATCATAATGGACCAATACTGGAAGGTATGGGACGGCGGAGAACGGCAAGACCGATACAAATGGTACTATGAAGCAGACTTCTTGTACATCACTAAAAGCTATTATCTTTACGAAGTCGAGATTAAAATCAGCATTCAAGATTTTAGAGCAGACCAACACAAAGATAAGTATCACGACCATCCAGACGTTAAAGGTTTTTATTATTTCGTTCCGCAAGAGCTTTATAGCAAATATGGGGATGAAATTAAGACTACGTGCAAGGAAAAAGGCGCAGGCTTAATTGTAGATGGTCGTTCAATCACAACAATCTTAAAGCCTAAAATGCGTAAAGAAGTTAAACCATTAAGCGATAACGGATATATTCATTATTTGCGACTGTTCGCTAAAAAGTGGGTGAGAGAGCGATGAAAACAGAAGGAAGGACGAAAACAACAGTTATTAGCTGTAGGCGTAGCAACCGCGTCTATTTAGTGACCGACCAAATCAAGGTAACAAAGCCTCGCAGGCAGTACTATACGGATGATTGGCGGTGGCAGATGGGGATTATAAAAGAGATTTTTGCAACATGTTGCACTTTTCCCTTCTAAAACTCCCTTGAAAAAGTTGTAGCTGGGGACAAAAAGTCCCTTGAAAAAGTTTAGGAGGTGCAGACGATGATTAAGTTTATTTCTTACGACGGAGCTTGGCCGAATTTGTGCCGCGGAACTCTGGTTGTTGAAAAAGACGGCAAGCAATATTCGATGTATGGAGTCTTGGTGTCCGGGGGAAGCGTAAGCTTTGACGCAGATTGGGAAGCGGATGTCGAAGAAGGCGACTGGTCAATAGACCGCAATCGTCTTGCGCCGGAGCTGCAAGATGACTGGAGAGAATTAGAATCTTTAGTAAACGATGAAATTCCGCATGGCTGCTGTGGCGGTTGCATTTAAGGAGGTAGAAAAATGATTGACCACGAGAAATTAAAACAGGCGGTAAAACTGCTGGAAGAAAGCGGTGCTGATTACGCGCTTGGCTATGACTGCGGCGGATACACAACTTACAGCGCGTCTATGATAGTAGACCACTGCAACATTTTTGACAGCATTATGAGAGAGGTCATCATTGGAGCAGCAAGAGTTGTCTATATAAATGATGGCGAACCGGGCGCTCTACGAAGCTTAGATAGAATGAGCACAGCAATTACGCATGCTCGTCGTGAAACAAAGTTTAGAGCAGGTGAAGAAAGGGTGGAAAGCAATGATTGATTATAAGAAAGCAGAGCAGGCGTATGAGTTATTGAAGCAAAGCAATGCACCGTTCATGGTTGCCTATGGAAACAAGGACGGTGAAACCATCACTTTCGGCGTTTCCGGCAACTACAGAATGCTTAGATGTTGTCTGGCTCAACTCATAGCTGAGATGGGCAATGGAATGCGCAGAAATCGCGGTGAGGAAGCAGCTATCGAAGAATTGGAGCTTTTTTTCGCATTTGCAGAAGAGATGCTTCGTGAAAATGACGGGGAGAGCGAAGAATGCCAAATGCTGAACTGACTGTGATGCTGTTTGCTTTTCGATATGCTGTACATAGGATAGGCACACAAAGCCTGTCTGCTATCCAAAGCGAATTGGTGACAAATCTTCACCGTTTCCCCGATTGGATGCTGGCGCAAATGGAACGCGACCTTGAATGGAACTTCGAGCTGATGGAGATGCGCAGAGATGGGGACGGGAAGGTTAAGTTTGATGATGACTGCGAGTTTCAAAGACCTTTCTTGGAAGCAGTTAAAGAACAACGCAGAAAATTAAAGGAGGACAACAAATGCCAACAGTAGAGTTAATCTCAATCACACCAAACTACATGGAGCTTTTAAAGACTGCTTGCAGTAAACCTTATGGGAACGATGTGTCCGACAAAGGTATTCAATGCATCATCAACAGCGGTCACTTGTCTGTCTTAGAGCATTGTTATGCTTCCTTTGAAGTCGAGTGCTCTGTCCGTGTGTTAGGCCAACTGACACGTCATCGCCACCTTAGTTTCACCTGTAAGAGTGCAAGAGGCAGTGCCTTTGATAAGTGCGTTATGCCTGATGGTTTTTATGATTATGTTGAAAAACATGGTATGCCTAAAGAAGTTGTTGATGCTTTGAGTAATAACGGCTTTATGCTTGGTGTCTACGAAGAATGTATTGCTGGTGGTCTTAGCAAGCAGGATGCAGCTTATTTTTTACCGCAAGGCATTGAGACGTCTATGGTAGTAACAGGCAACTTTAGGGCATGGTATGAGTACCTGCCGAAACGTCTGTGCAAACGTGCAATGCCGGAGCACAGAGAGTTGGCTGATAAGATTCACAAAAAGCTTGCAAAAGCAGCACCAGAGATTTTCGACAGAAACTTTATGGGATGCTCTTACTGCAAAGAACAATCCTGCTCTTTCGGACATAAGAAAGGAGACAAGAAATAATGACAGCAATGAGTGAAGAAGATATGAAGGTTCTAGGAAAGAACATTTCCTTGGCCAGACGCAGACGTGGCGTATCTCAAATTGATTTAGCAAAACAGGCTGCGGTTAGCCAAGTGCATCTTAGCTGCGTGGAACACGGCAAAACGAGAGTTGCATTAAACATAGCTATGCGTCTTGCCAAATCATTGGGATGCTCTCTTGATGAGCTTGTGTACGGCCCTGAGAATGGTCAAAGAGAATCAATCAGATTTGAGCCAGTCAAGGGTGCGCCGCTTGACACAAAGCTTCCGATGCGCGGTACGAAATCTGCTGCGGGATATGATTTCTATGCTCCGTATGATATTGTTGTTCCGGCACACGGACTTAGCAAACTCGTTCATTTCAACATTAAGGCTATTATGCCGCAGGATATGTTCCTGTTTTTGAGAATCAGAAGCGGCTTGTCGGTCAAGCACGGCCTTATGGTTCACTGCTCCGGTATCATCGATGCGGATTACGCCAACAACCCCGACAACGACGGAAACATTGGCGCTATGTTCATCAACAGTTCTGACGAGGAATATGTCATCAAGAAGGGTGAGCGTTGTATGCAAGGAATTTTCCTGCACTACGGCATCACCGATGGCGACAATGCGAGCGGCAACCGTGGCGGTGGCTACGGCAGCAGCGGCAAATTTTAGGAGGTGTGCGCAGTGAATTTTAAGGAACCGATGAACTGCGGGAAAAAAATCCTGCGGTTCAAGGTTATGGGAGAACCAGTAGGGCAAGGTAGACCTAGATTTACTACAATCAGCGGTCACGTCAGAGCCTACGAACCTAAAGGAAGCACCGAGGAAAAAGCGGCAATCAGACTAATGGCGCAGCAAGCCATGACTGAACAGGGCTGGAACTTGCCCAGCCCCGAAATGCCACTCAAGGTTGAAATTATGTCGTGTCGAAAGGTTCCGTCTGGCAGACAAAAATGGTTTGCTGAGGCTGGGCTGCTAGAGGCTGTCATGCCTTTAGGAAAACCAGATGGCGATAACATCGTTAAGTTATATCTTGATGCCATGAATGGTGTGGTTTATCCGGACGACAAACAGGTCTACGATATTCACATCATCAAGATGTATGCTGATGCACCCTACACAGAAGTGGTTGTGACAGGGTACTATCAAAACATGGGCGAGGTTAAAGCCGTCGCTAATGCTAGTCTGAAACGTAAAAGGGAGGCAAAGAAACATGAATAAAGAACCGATTGTAGACAGAGATGCATGTACAACCAGCGCCGATGCAGAATACGTAAGGTTCGTAAGTAAGACTTTTGATGAACTTAAAGAGTTGTTCGTTGCAAAGAACTCGCAATATGGTTCGGGTGAGCCGTTGGAGAATTTGAAGCTGGGAGCTATTCTCGGAGAAGCTGGAGCGTTCCCTAAATCCTACTCCGAAGCAGTCCCTCGTGAGTGGTTATGGTGGAAACGAATGTGGAAAGAAATATCCAACTACGAGCGCAAGCATATTGTTCATGTCGCTATGCACGGCATCGAAGGTGACAAAGTAGACGAATCGCTTAAAGATATTGCCGTATATAGCGTTATCAAACTTTACATTTACAAGAAGCTCTGTGAAGCGCTTGACAAAGAAAAGGAAGAAATGGAGGCAGGACGTTAATGGATTGGGAGTTGCTAATGACTTTTCTTATGGGCGTTGTCCTTGGTAGCTGCTTGACGTTTGGTATTTTTTATGTCGTGATTGATACATTCTTTATCATAGAGGATGACGAAGAAAATACTGAAGAGAACAAGAATTGATTTAAAACAAAAGAAAGAAGGGATAGACTTGAACAAGGAGAAATACATGAGCAAAGAGGAATACATTAGCTGGCTGAAAATAGGGATTCTCTCTGGCGAAGCCGACAAAGCCGCTGAAACCACAAAAGATAAGGTGTGGCATCGAAAGCTCAAATGTGTTGCGACATATTGTCAGAACATTATTGAGGAAAGAATTGCCTATCTTGACCAGAAACAACTGGCGAGCCTCAAACGCCGTAGAAAGCAAGCGGATTTGAAACTCTGCACTAGCGTACCAGTCAGAGCTAGAGACGGAGAGCCTAATATTACCGTTGAAACCGAGGATTTGTACGACCTCTTAGACCTTGCACTTAAAGCTTGTATGTGCTGTGAGCAAGGCAAGTATGTCAAGGACTGTAAGTGGCGCAAGGTGTTTCACCGCATTGAAGTTGAGCCTATCCGCACAGCTCCTAAAGAAGGAGAATGCGAGTTCCGATTGGACAACGAACTGTACTTCTTGACTCCGCAAGAATACCGAATTGAAATGGCTAAGACTGCTAAGGAGAATGGCGCTGACGAGAAGGATGTACACATAACTACTGCTTTATAATTTTTCATAAAATGCTGAGGCGAGTGCATGTCGCTTGCCTCAGCCTGTTCGCATATTTATCGGGGGATATATGTGGATATTGTATCGAAAGGAGAAATAAATATGAATCATTTTGTTGGCTTAGGTCGTTTAACTAGAGACGTAGAGGTAAATTATACTCAGAACGGCAAGGTGTATTGCAAGTTCAGCATTGCTATCGATAGACCGTTCCGTAAAGACCAGCCCAAAGAGGCTGACTTTATTAACTGCACTGCCTTCGGCAAGACCGCTGAGGCTATCGGCAATTACTTCCATAAGGGCAGCCGCATCCTTGTGAATGGCAGCCTGCAAGTGAGCAGTTACACAGGCAAGGACGGGAATAAGAAGCAAAGCGTCACTGTTATTGTCAATGGCTTTGACTTCATCGACAGCAAAAGCAGCGCATCTTCTAACAGCGGCGGTGGCTTCGCGAACATGGGAGCACAGCAGGAACTGGACGATAACTTCAACTTCTAAGTGAGGTGATTTGGCATGGTGTGGGTTAAGAGTAAAGAGAAAATAGAGTTCTCTATACCGGGCAGACCTCCTTGCCGCGGGCAAAGACAGGGACCTAGAAAGCAAGAGGGGGACTACAAGAAAAAGCCAAGAAAAACAACTCAGAATGCTTACGCTTCCGTGGTAGCCATGATAGCCAAGAACGCTATTGCGACGCAGAACTGGAACTATGACGAAAGCAGTCCGGTGTATATCGTTATTACAGTAAACCTTCCAGTGCCTACATCTGGCGTTCGTGTAGACAGAGTGGAACGCATGAGAAAAAACCAAGAGTTGCCAGTCCGTTATCCGCAAGTTGACGCCATAATGAGAGTAATAATGTATGCGTTGTGCGGCATAGCTTATAAGAACTGCAAACAAGTAGTTAGCACTCTTGTTGCAAAGCGATACGCAAAGAGCAACGACCAGCAAAGCGTTGAGGTATTGGTCGGGAAACCAGAGAATTGGGGTGAGCTTAACTATGACCTTAGAAACTCCTAGCGTCAATGGAAGGCGCAGACGCAACTGGAGAGCGGGAAGGAATCCACAGAAAGGGTTCGCTCTGGTTGAAAAAATGTTTTACTACTATCACAGAATAAGACAAGCCGTCGAAATAGCAAGAGCCGAACAGGGCTACTATCAAAGCGGCGGCAGGACGGGCGGCGGCAGTAGCAATCATGCCTTCATATCAGACCCGACTGCTACGATAGCCATGAAACATTATCAGCCGTTAGGGAAGGTTATCATCAACGCTGACAGAATCAACGAAGAGGTGATAGTCCACCCCGAAAAATGGCTAACCATAGTTGAACAAACCTTTATGCACTTCGATGACGAAGAATTGGTAAGCGAAATACTTCACCGTAGGTTTTTTGAAAATGAGCCTATGGCGACAAGCTGTATAGAGCTTGGTTTAACTTACGGGAAATACTATAAACTCCGTGATATAGGCATTGATTATGCTTTAAAATGTGCGATACAACTAGGGGTAATAAAAGTATTTGAATAACAAAAAAGGCTGGCACTTTTGTGCCAGCCGTGATATAATAATTTCGGTAAGCGCTATTTCGTTTTTTCCAACTAACATTCCACCTTGATATGTTAGGTTCGTTTACCACCTTTTTTCACAAAAAACCCACGGCGAAAGCCGTGGGTTTTTTGCTTATTAAATTTCTTTACGCGGGTTCTCGCACTCCCATTTCTGTACAGCATCCTTAAAAGCGATGACACTGATAGCTTTAGCTACGCTTTCAGCCGTTCTAAAACCTTTACCGCGTCCACCATACAGATTGATGACTTTATACAACGCCTCTGCAAAAGGCTTTGCTGTCGCTCTGATGATTGCATTGGTCTGTTGTTCTCTCTTAGCTTCAAGCATCTTAGCCTTGCTTTCTTTGCTTCCGCGCAGGTCGGCGATAAACTTCTTTACTGCAATGCGCTCGGTGTCTGTCAGCTTGAAGGATGTAACCTTTGCTCCTTCGGGAAGTTCTTTTCTGCGTCCTGCACCCTCTTTAAAGCTGCGAGATTCTTTGATGTTTTGTTCCATGATATATGCCTCCTTATGATTTAACGGTAATACGAAATATTATTTCGCTACAATTATAATACCATAATACGATAGAAAAATCAACTACTTAATTGTGAAAGATGAATAAAGTAATACCTTGAAAAACAAAAAAGCCCCTAACCATATAGGCTAGGGGCTTTTGAATTATTGCACAAGCATCATGAAGCTCAGTAGAATTTATTCATCCTCCTTGCTCAGCGTTGCGGAGGTACAGCGTTGGAACCTTTTCAATAAGGTGACGATTAAATTTGCTTCTGCCGCACTAAATGGAATACACGAGCCATCGGCACCGGAACGGCACAGCAATGCACTGCCGCAGATAACTTGTTGGTCAAGCTGGCTCGCCAAAACATTTGGCACGGGAGGATGCTTTAACAGAAATTCGTCATCGAATATCAGTAAGAGTTCATCTTCCAATTCGCTGATGACGTGAATGTCAATCAGGTCACAATCAAGCAAAGCGTAGCATCTCTCCAGCTTTAAAGTGTCGCCGTCGCAAACCTCTGCGGTTGCAACTGAGTACAGATTGTCACCGTCGATTTCCGGACTAAGAAGAATTACATAATTTTTCATATTACATCGCCTTTCTTTTAAATATTTAAGCGTATCCCACAAGCCTAAGCTTGTGGGATGCTAGTGGATTAAGTTAGCTCTCAAAGTTAACTTTCAAAACAAAAGCTGGCTTATAAAGATTAGTGCTCTTGCCGTGAGGGCCAGAGCAAACAATCAAGCCACTATGTTCTTGCACTTCGGTAACAATCAACTTCTCCCAATCCCCAGAGCACTGAACCCAAATGACATTGCCTAATGTCAGCTCTTGATAAGGAACTTCTTCTGCTTTCAGAAGTTCTTGAAGAACACAGGCGTCCATTCTGTTTTGCTCTGGCATCCTCTCATTAAGCTCAAGCACAAAAGAATCGACGTCATAGTTTGTTTGCTCGGCTCCGTGGTTGTACAAGCGTTCGACAATCTCCCAATGGTCGATGATATATACGCCGTTGTCGTAGTTGTCGCAGTCAAGGCGACTGGCAATGTCGATGCCTAAAGACATTCCATCGCCAAAGAAGTTGCTAATGACATTGCACAGGCAAGCCCAGCCGTAGCAATCGGTGCTAGGAGAGCGATAGCCTTTCAGTTTGCAATACTTTAAAAACGCACTTACACTATCGCGGCCTCCGTTCCAGTGCAGATACACTCCAATCTGATTCGGGTTAATCTTGCCGTCTGCCAGCATGTCATTTTTGCTTAAAATTACAGCGCGGTTTCCCACTGTTCATTCCACCTTTCTGATAATCTTCGGGTTAAGCAACCCCTCTAGCACGCCAACAGATGCTGGTGTGCTAGGTTTGCGCTTAACGTGTAGTGATAGTAGCGTTGATGTCCAGCTTCAACGAACCGTCTTTCAACTTGTCTGGCAAGCAGTCCTCGCAAATATATTTGTCGTTGTCGACACGATAAAGTTTGTGCTCGTAATCGTATTTGCAGTCGCAGTAATCACAATAACCCATGTAGTTTTCGTCACAGCAATCACAATATACATTGCCGTCAGCATCTACCTCGGGGAACTCCCCAAATACATCACAACCGCATCGAGAACATTGCCAATAGAAACAGAGGTTTTTCTTGGCTCGTTCGTAGGTTTTCTTGAACGCTTCAAACTCAGACAGATAAGAGCTTTGGATAGTTTGGTACAACTCCCAAAACTTTTTCATAGTGCTATCTTTGGAAGCCTTTGATATACAAGCCGATTCGTGCTCGACCATCAAGAAGTCCTTAAACTCCTGCTTGAAGTAATGAAACTCAATGGCATCGCGCAGCTTTGACAAGGATTCCTCTTCGTCCTCCCGGATTTCCAGCTCGGTATAGTTTGAACCAACATCTACTGTCAACGGCAACCAACTGTTGATAAGTATTTTCATAAATCATTCCACCTTTCTAATATAACGAGTGATTCAATCACTCCCACAAGATGCCAGTGCAAGCTGACATCCTGTGAATAGACTGAATCAGTTAGCTGACTTTTTTAAAGTTCGTATTTTGCCCCCATTTCTTTCGCTACGGTTGGCAATGCCGCTTCCGCTTCTTTCTTTGTCTTAAAAACCCAGCCTGCTTTAACTAAAGCTTGATGGGAAACGACGCTACCAACCCAGACAAAACTTATAACCTCTAAAATGCTGCTCATGCCTCTAGCATAAAAACTATACACTGTTTGTCCTTCTCTCGGCTTCCATGGCAGTTTGACGACTTCTGCGTCGCCGCAAAGAATTTCCACAAGCAATTTTTTATCATAATTATTACCATTGACAAACAGACCTCTCATGGTAAAATCACAAATTTGCTCGCTACCATCTTTGCTAACTACTTTAAATTCCTCGAATAACTCCACGCCGAGGATTTTGATGATTTCTGGAATAAGATTCTTAGCCATTTTATCACTCCTTTACTCGCAGCATACAAGATTAACACCTTCTAGCAGATTTCAAGACCGACGCAATACTTTACGCCGTCATCGGTAAAGTATTGCGGGCCGGGAAACATAAGGTCTTTGCGTCCGCGATTAGCCTCGGCAACCGCACGAGATACAACGAACATCACCCCCTCCGTTGTTGGAGGTAAGTTAATGTTTGTCGTGCTGATTTTACGGCTCACGCCTATCGTCCCCAAATAAAATGCTGGGGCGAATGTGCCGCTAACTCTCGCTGGTTCGCCTTCGCACGGCTCCAACTTCCAAAATTTGCCGTTAGAATCTTTTACGTTAATTTCGTGGTCACACAAATTAACAATCTTAATTTCCATTAAACATTCCACCTTTCTAATAATTGCGGGTTAAGCAACCCCTCCAACGCCCTAACACGTAGGACGCTGGGTTTGCGCTCAAGCGTGTGCCACTAAGTAGTTTTCGATGTTAAGATTGCTATGCATCGTACCACAAGCATCATTCATTGTGGCAGGCTCTGTGGTGACAATCAATCGCCACAAATTTGTTTCCGGCTGACGGATGCTCTCAATGGAACTATGTGGGCAAGACAGCAACACTCGCTGCACGTCACCCAATGCGTGAACCATGGCGTCAAGCTCCACATCTTCAAAGAAGATGTACATTTTGTACTTTCTCATAAATTCATTCCACCTTTTCATAAAATGTCGGGGTATTAAACCACCGTGATAACACGCCAATAATGTGACGTGTTATAGCTGTGACTTAATGATGCCTTAAACCCTCTGCGATGTTTCGCAGATGCTGGATATACGCCTCAATCATTTCGTCGAAGTCGTATCCCACATAACATTGCGTGTAGCAATTACGGAAACTTACAAACGTACCTTGCGTAGTTGCGCAAAGGTTCAGTGTGATTTCCTGCCCGTCAACATCAACTGTAACTTCGCTAAACATAATTCATTCCACCTTTTTCATATTTTTGTGACTTAATGGATTAAATCACCGTGATAGTGCGCCAGCAAAGGCTGACACACTATGGCTGTGACTTAATACATGCCGCGCTCGATTACCTCGAAGTTGGCAATCTTCTCAAGCTTGGCTGGCAACCCGATTGCTTGAATCTCCAGCTCGCCAGCGAGACCGGACTTATAAATGTCGTATTCAATATCGGGATAAGCGTCCAATGCAGCAGATACTTTCAGTTTTGCGTTGTCGAAGGGTTCGTCTGCAATATCCAAGATGACGTATTCCGTTGTCAAGGAATCCCCCTCTTCGTAGCCGAAGTCATCGACATACGCGCGGCAGTCATCGTAGTTTTGGTTGCCGTAGTATGCTTTGTACCAGTCGTAACTAGCGAGTTTCGGTGCAACATACGGCTTGTATGTCGTGTTGGAGTAGTATACCCCACCGTCGTATTTCCAGCTACCAAGCATTATCGTATCTGCGCCTTCACGCATAATCAGCAAGCGAGAGGGCGTAGACTCTTCAATCAGAGTTTGCACACACTCTTTGTCAAGCTGATGACGGAGCGGAAACAAGAATTTCGCAGCAAAGTTCATGCTGTCAGAGTAGTTAGCCTTGATACCTTGCGTAGGATTGGCATAGCTAATCACGCCATTATGCATCAACGCCATATCCGTGCTATCCTCTGCCGCCTTCATGGCGTCAACCTTCGGGCGAATCGGAAACGGATGACAGCAAGCCGTCGAAACCTTGCCAGCGGTAGCGATACGGCAATGAATAGCACGCTCGCAAGAGGCTGGGATTTTATTAAAGGCTTCAATAAGGTCCTCAACCTTAAAGAAACCCTTGTGAATGCGGACTGGGGAGTCGTAACTCTCCTTCCACATTATTCCAGCGCCGTCCGGGTTATTCTCGAACATTGTGCGGATAGTTTCCTCTTTGACATTGGATTTCTTAGGGAAGTAAGCAATAATACACATAATTCATTCCACCTTTTTTCATAATTTTAGATTGCTGTTAGGCAACCATGGCATGACACCAACAAGCGTTGATGCCATGCGTAAGCGCCTAAATTGTTACTGAATGTTACGACGTTTCAAGTAGTCCAGAAACTCCTTGTAGCCGCGACGACGCGCCAGCGACTTGAAGTTGCGGAGAGTAACCTCGCAAGCCTGCTCGACGTGGTGGCAGGATTTTGTAATGTCTGCCAACATCTGCACGAACTGCATGGTCGCAACGAATGTCGCGAAGTTCAGCGTGCCGCGGTTGAAACGGATTTCAAGAGTGCTGTAGCCGTCGAAGTTCATGCAGGAACCGTGGCCGCTCAGTTGGCGACGAACGTCGAACAGATGACACAGCGCGTCACTGCGGTTGAGGGTGTTGCCGTATTTATCTTTGGCTTTAAAGTCCTCAGCACGGAATTTGTAACGCTCCGGCAGGAACTGGCAATAGCCGAAGTGAGTGCGGCGACTGAAACGCTTCAACCATTCGTCGTTATTGGCGACGATTACCGTCAAGATTGTTTCAGGTGCAGCCTGCTGCATGTCTGCGAAATATTCACGGTCCATGTGAACGTGCAAGCCGCAAGTGCCTGCGTCGTGACTGGTATAGCCGAGGTCGATGGCTTTTTCCATCATATCGTCCCAACCGTAGCCGTGAATATGGTAATCGGTAGTAGCGGTGGTCGAGATAATCTCGAAGCCGTCATCCAATGAACCATCAGACTCGCAGGTAATGTCCTCGTTGGGCGTATGACCGCCAGCCTCGACAATATCTTCGGCATGGTCATCACGCTCGCCGCCTTTGTCGATTTCCAATTCAACGCCCACAAACAGCTTGTATTTGCGGTTGTAGCGGTCCTCGGGGTTATCAGACAACCACAGCAACGGTCTGGGACCGCCGTGGTAGTTGTGAATGACGGTGCAGTCGTTATAGCAATCGTCGCAAGCGTAGCCGCCTTGACGGTCGCTGTAACTCATGTTGTCCACGATATGGGTTTCGCCACAGCAGACACATTCCTCGTAACGGCTACTATGGTTAGCGCAGTCGTCGCAGATGTCCTCGCCGTCGATGTTGTTGCGGCAATCATTGGATGTCAAATCGCCGCAATCTTCGCACTCGAACGCGAAGTCATCGACGCAGTTCGGGCACCATTCTTCCCAACCTGCGTGGCCAGCGTAGACGCTGACGAGGTCGTCACGGTAGCAGATTTCACCGCAACGCTCGCAGGTTGCGAACAATTCGGCGTGGCAAGATTCGCAATAGAGCTTGCCGTCAACACCGGGGAACAGCTCGCTAACTTCAAATTTTTCTCCGCAGTCTGCACATTCAGCATAATTTTTCATGTTTTCCATAATATTTTCCACCCTTTTTTATAAGTCGGTTGGTGGTTGGTAATGTTGCCATATACCACCGTTTACGGCAACAGAGTGTATTTGATGCACTCTACAAGCACACGAATTTTTCAAGTCATGTGCTTGCCATAGCATCAAAATGTAGCTATGAACAGCGCGGCAAGAATCGCAAGCATGGTTAAAATTTCCATGCAATCGTCATCTTGCCTTGCGTTACGGGAACGTAACGCTTGTACACGGGCATGAAAATTATCTTCCCGTGCCCTTGTAATGCCACCGACTTTTTTCATAATTCATTCCACCTCTTTCATGTTTTAGGTAACATTAAGCCACCATGTCAAGACGCCAACAAGTGACGTCCTGCGTAAGCGCTTAATTCAGTCCGAGCTTGGCCAGCGTGTACGGGTTTGACAAATCGAACCCGACGTGAATCGCAAACTTTTCAAGCGGTAAGCGAAGTTTTTCAGCCAGCTTCACTACACTGATTTGCTCAAACTTGCAAAGTTGCTTACCATTGAGAAAATAAGCACGTGTCACGCCGCCGTGGTTGAGGCGAGTTTCTAACACAAGCCCGTTTTTAAGCTTAAGCCTTTTCTTTTTTACCATAAATTTTTACCTACCTTTTTTCATAATGCGCTAGTTGCCCAGCTTTAAGCACCCGACGGCTTTTCATGCATAGAGAGCTTTAAAAAACTCTCTGTCGCTTACAGTACCCGTTTTTTCCGACGGGGAAAAGCGGGTACTGTAAGAAGTGTGAATAATGTACTTCTTGCCGCTTGTACGGCACTTCTCAAAAACGCTTTCCGTGTATTCGTCATACACGGGTTCCTTGCGTTCCCGTTCGGCATTGTGACGGTAATAGCCTTGCTTGCTGTCAAGACGTTTTGTTGTACCCTCTTGCAAGCTTGCCTGCTCACAACGCCACGCATATTCTCTTGCAGGCGTCCACTTTTTAGACGCCATAGCGGTATTTTTCCGTTTACTCATAAATATCACCCTACTTTCAAATAATTAAGTCGGGCGCTTAAAGCTGGGGGGAATATATATTCACGCCGTACTCAATTTACCATGAGCGACGCTGCTTTATACATTCCCACCCGCCAAAAAAGGTGGTGGAAAATGCTTTATGCTTATGCTTCTGACTTTATCACGGCAAAAATATTTATTGCTTTTCGGTACCCGTCCCTTATTTCAATTACTTGCTTTTCCCCGCTATGCTGTCATCACGACGGTGTTATCGCAGGTACTTCACTTTCATCCCGTCCACGGTACTCATGCGCCCATTCGCAATGGCTGGCCGTGGCGTGTAGGTGGCGACCGACTCTTAACAAATTATTTTCGCTAAAAATCAGTGTCTTATTTCAGGTTAAGACAAGACCTTGCTATGAAGTTATCAAGGTTCATGATTCCCGTTCTAGGATTCGGGGAACCGGGGACTTGCCCTTTCTAGGATTCGGGGCGTTTCCTTGTCTATATTATACCGAATATTCCGACTTTTGTATTTTTTCACCTACCCGACCAAATACGGAAAAATTTTTGCTTATTATCGAAATAAGGTAGTAAAGAACCGTGGTATAATGGTGAAGGTGAAGCAAGGTAACACTCATACATTTAGGATGTATACAAGAGTAAGAAGCGTGGTAGTTGATTAATACATATCAACTACCACGCTATTAACCTATAAGGTTGTATCCCGCATAGTTAAGAATGGTAGAGTATGGTTATCATTCCCATGGTTAAGGTGTAAACCTATAGGTTATAATGGTAGAAATGGGGGTAAAATGTAATGGTAGAATGGGTAGAATGGGGATAATTTAACATAAGATTGCACTAGTCAACAAATTTTAGACACAAATCATAAAAA